>Ga0265594_1003049_pt1 | contig 11383 bp, 20 predicted proteins | sample saktaG_11_FD_190147 | JGI IMG/M metagenome (GOLD analysis project Ga0265594, IMG submission 190147) | Saline water microbial communities from Sakinaw Lake, British Columbia, Canada - sak_2011_5_24_80m | ecosystem: Environmental > Aquatic > Non-marine Saline and Alkaline > Saline ... | reverse complement strand
TCCTTCAGAGCCTGGAGAAGGATTTGAGTTTATTAATTCAATTGTTGGTGGTTCCATTCCTCGAGAGTATATTCCTGCGGTTGAAAATGGTGTTAAAGAGGCTATGGCTAAAGGTGTTATCGCCGGCTACCCAGTAATAGATATGAAGTGTGAGCTTTTTGATGGTACTTATCACGATGTTGACTCATCTGAGGTTGCTTTTAAGATTGCTGGTTCAATGGCTCTACAGAATGCAGTTAGAAAAGCTGATCCGGTAATATTAGAGCCAATAGTATCTGTAGAAGTTAATGTCCCTGAGAATTATTTCGGAGATGTGATGGGAGATATCAACTCTCGTCGTGGTCAGGTGTTATCCTCTGAAGATAAGGGTACATTAGACATTAAGGTTATTAATGCTGAAGTTCCACTAGCATCGATGTTTGGCTACGCTACATCTTTACGATCAATGACTCAAGGTCGTGGTAATTATGTGATGGAGTTTGCTAAATATGCAGATGTTCCTAAAAGTATTCAGCTAGAATTAACAGCTAGCCCAACTGATGAGAAAAAATAATTTTAATCTGTTGACAGGTGACAGAAATTACATTATAGTATTTAAGGAATGAAGAAAGCCTTTATCTGGTTTTTTTGTAGTTATACATAAATTAAAAAAATAGTAATAAGTACCCATGTCAGATAAATTTGAAAGATCAAAGCCACACATTAATGTAGGTACTATTGGTCATGTGGACCATGGTAAAACTACCCTTACGGCTGCCATTACAACCGTTTTAGCTAAAGACGGAAAGGCCAAAGCGATGAACTTTGACCAAATAGATAACGCTCCTGAAGAGAAAGAGCGTGGTATTACAATTGCCACTACTCACTGTGAGTATGAATCAGACACAAGACATTATGCTCATGTTGACTGTCCAGGTCATGCTGACTATGTTAAAAATATGATTACCGGCGCTGCTCAAATGGATGCAGCAATTTTAGTAGTCTCTGCACCAGATGGACCTATGCCACAAACTCGAGAACATATCCTTCTTGCATATCAGGTAGGTGTTCCTAGAATTATAGTATTTCTGAATAAAATAGATATGGTTGATGACGAAGAGTTGTTAGACTTGGTGGAAATTGAAATAAGAGAGCTATTAACTAAGTATAAGTTCGACGGAGAAAATACTCCAATTATTCGCGGTTCAGCCTTAAAAGCTCTTGAAGGAGACGAAAAGGCAGCTGAATCTATAAAAGAATTGATTAAGAGTTTAGACGAATATATTCCAGAGCCAAAAAGAGACATTGATAAAGATTTATTAATGCCTGTTGAGGATGTCTTCTCAATTAAGGGTCGTGGCACTGTTGCGACTGGTAGAATTGAGCGAGGTATTGTAAAGGTAAACGACGAAGTTGAACTGGTTGGAATTAAAGAAACAAGAAAAGTTGTCGTTACAGGAGTAGAGATGTTCAAGAAACTACTTGACCAAGGTCAAGCTGGAGATAATGTTGGAATCTTACTACGAGGAATTGAAAGAGAAGAAATCGAGCGTGGACAGGTAATTGCTAAGCCAGGTTCAATTACTCCTCACACTGAATTTGAAGCTGAAATCTATATCCTTAATAAAGATGAAGGAGGACGACATACTCCGTTTTTCAAAGGATACAAACCTCAGTTTTATGTTAGAACTACAGATGTGACAGGAGAGGTTAAACTGCCAAAAGACACAGAAATGGTCATGCCTGGCGATACTGCCAATCTAGAGATTCAACTAATTGTACCGATTGCCCTAGAAGACGGAATGCGGTTTGCAATTAGAGAAGGTGGTAGAACAGTAGGTGCTGGAGTAGTAACAAAGATAATCAAATAGACACAAGCAGCTCTCCACGAAAGTGGAGAGTTGTTGTGTCTCGGTTGAGACAAGCATATGAAAAAAGTAAAGAAAGCTGAACAATCTTACAAGCAAAAAGTAAGAATAAAGTTGAAGGCTTATGATCATCGCATCATAGACTCAGCTGCTAAACAGATCATTGATACTGTTGAGCGAACAGGTGCAAAAACTATTGGTCCTATTCCTTTGCCAACGCAGAAGACTATTACTACAGTTTTACGCTCGCCTCACGTTCATAAAGATTCAAGAGAGCAGTTTGAGATGCGTACGCATAAGCGTTTAATTGATGTATTTGATCCGGCGTCAAACACCATTGATAATCTAATGCACCTAGATCTTCCAGCCGGTGTAGATGTTGAGATGAAAATGTAACGATACTACTTCTAAATAGAAGCAAGTCGGCAATAAGTAAATTACTTTGAGCCGATTAAGGCTCATTTTTAAATGAAAATGCTAATCACCAAAAAACAGGGAATGACTCGCATCCATCGTCAGAATGGAATAGTTTGCGCTGTCACAATTCTTTCTGTACAGGAAGCAAAGAAAGTTGGTGAGCGAACAGAGATAAAAGATGGTTATATAGCCACAATATTTGATGCCGATGGCAAGAAATTCGAATGTTTAGGTAATGATTGTGACTCTAACCTAGAAGGATTAGATAACGGTCAGCCAATAGAGATTGTCGGAAAAACGAAAGGAAAAGGTTTTTCAGGCACAATTAAAAGATATAGCTTTGCACAAGGCCCAATGTCGCACGGTTCTCACAACAAAAGACAGCCTGGAGCCGTTGGATCTGCTTATCCGCAGCGTGTAGTTAAAGGGCAAAAAATGCCTGGAAGGATGGGGGGTGGTCAGACTACTATCAAAACTGTTGTAGAAGAAGTAATTAAAGATAAAAATTACCTATTAGTAAAAGGCTCTGTACCTGGTAAAAGAGGAACGATGCTAATGGTAAAAACAGTCTAATGAAAATAGATAAAATTAGTGCAGAATCTGTTATAAAGGTAGATTACCCAAAGACACTTGAAGGTAAGGTTTGTGCTGATCTAATTAATCAATATAATCAGTATGTTAACCACAAAACTACAATTAAAGCTGGTCACACAAAGAATAAAGCTGAAGTTCGAGGGGGTGGTGCTAAACCATGGAAGCAGAAAGGAACTGGACGGGCACGACATGGTTCTTCTAGATCACCTATATGGAGAGGAGGAGGTATCACTTTTGGACCGCGCACAAATACCAAAAAAAAGGTTCTTATGAATAAGAAAATGCGTCGTTCCGCATTTAAAGCAATCCTTTCAATTTTAGCTAAAAATAATCAAGTAAAGGTTTCTTCTTTTAAGAAAAGTGACGAGCCTAGAGCTGTAAGAAAGCAACTGTTAGAGCAACTAAAAGATTTTAGTTCTGCTAAATTAGTTGTCCTAAATAGAAAAGAGGCGGCACTAGCTAAGGCATCTAATATTCAGAACGCTGAAGTAATTAGCTTGAATCGTTTTGGTGCAAAGCAGATGGCTGGAAAAGGAGTAGTGATTTTTGAAGAGGAAGCATTAAATGAATTAGAGAAGAGGTTTAAGTCATGATTAAAGCTCATCTGACAGAAAAAAGTTATATGCTTGCCAATACTGATCAACCAGTATTTACCTTTGAGGTGGGTAAAAGTATGAATAAAGAGATGATAAAGAAGTATCTCAAAGAGAATATGAAGGTTGATGTGCTAAAGATAAAAATTATTACTGGTAGAAATAAATCTGTTAAATTTAGAGGCATTAGTGGCAAAAAGGCAATAATTAAAAAAGCAGTTGTTACTTTAAAGGTAGGACAAAAGATTGATGAGTTGATAGTCGAAAAAGATAAGAAAAAAGATAAGAAAGCTAATAAATAATCATGGCCAATAGAATAATCAAACCTACTACTGCTGCTAGACGCAATATGACCGCGGCTGATTTTTCTATGATTACAAAAAACAAGGCTAAAAAATCATTATTGAGGGGAAAAATGTCAGTAGCCGGCAGAAGTAATCAAGGTAAAATTACAATCCGTCACAGAGGAAGTGGTGCTAAAAGATCTTTGAGGGACATCAATTTTAAAAACGTAGATAGTAAATATGAGGTTGTGTCTATTGAGTATGACCCTAATAGATCTTCCAGAATTGCCTTGGTAGAAGATGAAAACAAAAAACATTCCTATATATTGGCTTCAAACAAGCTGAAGGTTGGAGATAAATTAGAAACTGCCGAAAATGTGGCCGTTAAAGAAGGTAATACAATGGCCCTAAAGAATATTCCTGTTGGTATATTAATTCATAATATTGAATTGAAACCTGGTCAGGGGGGGAAGATAGCCAGATCTGCTGGTACATATGGCATTGTGCAGGCAGTTGAGGGCGGAATGGTAAATATAAAACTGTCAAGTGGGCAGGTCAAATTATTTCAGGAAAACTGCAAAGCAACCCTCGGACAGGTCGGAAACATCCATCATAGTGCAGTAAAAATTGGAAAAGCAGGCAGAAACAGGTATAAAGGTAAAAGACCAACTGTAAGAGGAAAGGCTATGCATCCGGGAGCTCACCCACATGGTGGAGGTGAAGGTAATACCTCAATTGGTCTTAAAGGTGGTCCAAAGACCAAGTGGGGAGCTAAGGCCTTAGGAGTTAAAACAAGAAAGAGAAGTAAACCTAAAATTAAATAATCATGGCCAGATCATTAAAGAAAGGTGCGTTCACTCACCCATCAATTCTAAAGAAGATTGATAAGCTAAAACAGGGAGACAGAACACCTATTAAAACCTGGAGTCGAAACAGCACTATTATTCCTCAAATGGTCGGGTTTACATTTGGTATTCATACTGGTAGAGATTTTTTCAATTTATTAATAACTGAAGAGCATGTCGGACACAAGCTTGGTGAATTTGCAGCAACGCGTAAATTCATCAGACATGGTGGTCGAATGGCTAAAGAAGAAGAGGGTGAAGGACAAGCAACTAAAAGAGAAGAATGAGTTATCAGCAAAAAGTAAAATATTTGCGTATTGCACCCAAAAAACTACGCTTAGTTGCGAAGTTGGTTATTGGTAAAGGCACAAATCAAGCTATTGACATTTTATCTGTACAAAAACAGAAAGGCTCTGATATGTTGTTAAAGTCAATAAAAAGCGCTGTAAATAACGCTGAAGCTAATAATATTGACCTTACAAAAATGGTGATAGTATCTATTAGTTGCAATAAAGGTCCAATATTTATGCGACGCTGGATTCGACCAAGAGGTGTATCCTTGCCTAAAAGAAAGTATACCTCTCACGCTGTAATAGTTTTTGGCGAAAAGAAAAAAACAAAAAAAACAATTATCAAAAATATTAAAAAAGAAAGACAAGTAACCACTAAAGAGGTTAAATAATGGGTCATAAAGTACATCCAAGTGGTATGCGACGAGGATTGAGGTCTGAATGGCCATCAAAGTGGTTTGCTAATGGCGGATTATATTCCAAAAACTTGATTGAAGACATAAAAATAAGAAAGTTTATACAGAAAAAATTTGATTCTGCTGGAATTGAAGATATTGTGATTAAACGAAATGCCAATTTAATAGAAATTGAAATAAAGACGGCTAAGCCGGGTATTATTATTGGACGAAGTGGCTCAGGTGCAAAAGAGATTAAGGATTTAGTTTTAAGTTTATTTACACAAAGAAATGAGGCACAAAAGCCCCATATTAGAATTAATATTGTTGAAACAAAAGATTCTGACCTTTCAGCTCAATTAATTGCTGAGAATATTGCTAAGGCGTTAGAGAGAAGAATTAATGTACGCCGAGCAGTCAAACAAGCAATGGAGAGAGCCAAAGAAAGAGGCGTAAAAGGAATTAAAATTCGAGTATCGGGACGTTTAAATGGTTCAGATATTGCCCGTTCTGAATATGTTTCATACGGTTCTGTTCCCCTTTCTACCCTTAAAGCTAATATATACTATAGCATGATTCACGCCTGGACATCATACGGTACTATTGGCGTCAAGGTTTGGGTATATAAAGGTGAAGAGATATAGCCATGTTAATACCAAAAAGAGCAAAATTTAGAAAACGCCAGAGAGGCAAGAATAGAGGCATCACCACCGGTGGTAGCAAGATTGATTTTGGTCAAATTGGACTGCAGGCAGTAGAGAATGGTTTTTTGTCTTCAAGACAGATTGAATCAGCTAGAAGAGCCATCACTAGATATATCAAGCGTGGAGGGCAGGTATGGATTAGAGTTTTCCCCGATCATCCGGTTACTAAGAAAGGTTCAGAAGTTCCAATGGGAAAAGGTAAGGGAGCCGTTGACCATTATGTATCATATGTGAAGAGAGGCAGAATGATTTTTGAAGTCGGTGGTATTGATGACGCTCTTGGCAAAGAAGCCCTGCGTCTAGCAGCCAATAAATTATCAGTTAAAACAGTAGTCAGATATAAATAATCATGAAAAATAAAGAGCAGATATCAAAATACAGAGAGATGAATATGTCTGATTTATATGTCAAGGCGCAATCTTTGGTAAAAGATGCTAATAGCAATAAGATAAATGATGAACAGGATGCTCATTTACCAAGCAAGAGAAGAAAGGATATTGCCAGAATTAAGACGGTAATATCTGAAAAGAAAATTTTAAATAATGAATAAGCAAGTTATAACAATTAATGGAACAGTAACTGCAGTAAACGGTGCTACAGCGAAGGTTTTAGTTGAGAGAACAAAAACTCATCCTAAATACAATAAGAGTTACAAAGTTTCAAGAAATTTTCATGCTCATATTGATGAAAGGCAAAATGTTACAGTCGGTGACGATGTGACACTGATTCCATCAAAGAAAATTAGTAAGATGAAGGCTTGGCTTATTAAATAAATATAATGATTCAACCAGGTTCAAAACTACATATTGCAGATAACTCAGGCGCTCGAATTATAGAGTGCATCACTGTTTTGGGTGGAAGTAAACGCGATCAGGCTGAGGTAGGTCATGTCATTTCTGCTAGTGTAAAATTTGCTGCTCCGCATGGACAGATAAAGAAGAAGGCTGTGATAAAGGCTTTAATTGTAAGACAGAAAAAACCTTTTCAAAGAAAAGATGGCACTAATATTAGATTTGATGAAAATGCCGCAGTTATTATTGATGATAACAAGCAGCCGGTTGGAACAAGAATCTTTGGCCCTGTATTGAGAGAGCTCAGAGAGCTTGGTTATCAAAAGATCATCTCATTAGCGGAGGAAGTATTATGAAAAAAATAAGAGTAGGTGATACTGTTTTTGTGAGGTTAGGAAAGTTTAGAACAAAAACAGGAATAGTTGAGAAGATTATGGGACAAAGAGTTTTGGTGTCAGGAATAAACACAGTTAAAAAACACCAGAAAAAGAGCGAAATTAATCCTCAAGGAGGAATAATTGAAAAAATCTTACCGATAGATATTTCCAATGTAATGTTAATTGATAAAAAGACAAAAAAACCATCAAGGGTAAGAATTGAACAAGAAAAGAATAGTAAGAAAAGAGTATATTCCAAAAGTTCCGAAGAGGTTGAATTAGCAAGTGATAAGAATCAAAAATGAAAAATTCTACCACAGTAAATATTGATAGCAAAATACTTGCTAAACAGTTAAAGTTTAGTAATCATTTTGAGGTGCCTAAAATCAGTAGAGCAGTAGTCAATGTTGGCGTTGGTTCAATTGTTGAGAAAGATGCTAGAAAAAAAGTTGCCGAACTAATTACTAGAATAATTGGCCAAAAGGTAGTACCAACAAAAGCAAAGAAATCAGTTTCAGCTTTCAAGATTCGACAAGGAAACACAGTCGGGCTTAAAGCAACGCTACGAGGAAAGAGGATGTATTATTTTATAGATAAGCTAATTCAGGTTGCGCTACCTCGTACTAGAGATTTTCAAGGAATAAATAAATCAGCTGTAACCAGTAGTGGTATATCAATTGGTATAAAAGATATTACGATATTTCCGGAAATAAAACCAGATGAAGTAAAAGAAACAACTGGAATGCAGGTTAATTTAGTAACTCAAAATAAAGATAAACAAGCATTGGAAGATTATTTTAAAGCAATTGGTTTTCCAATAGAAAAGTAGTATGGCAAAAAAATCCTTAATTATAAAAGCAAACAGAAAACCTAAATTCAGTACACGTAAAGTATACCGATGTCAGCTTTGTGGTCGCTCAAGAGCAGTTATCAGAAAGTTTGGAATGTGTCGGCTCTGCTTTCGAGAGCATGCGTCTCGAGGTGAAATTCCAGGTATTAAAAAATCAAGTTGGTAATATTATGACAGATCCAATTGCAGACTTATTAATTAGACTAAAGAACGCATCAATGAGCAAAAAAAGCTCTTGCGATGTGTTAGCTTCGAAGTTCAATAAAAATCTACTACAAATTTTAGTAGAGAAAGGTTTTATAAAAGAGTATAAGGATTCTGAAGATGAGCGGTACTTGATTGTAAAGTTAGTTTCTGGTAAGATTTTTGAGTTAAGAAGACTATCAAAACCAGGCCGAAGACTGTATGTCGGTTATAAAAAAATACCTCTTTCTAAATCACCAGATGGTATTGTAATCGTATCAACACCAAATGGTTTAATGACGGGTAAAGATTCAATTGCTAAAAAATCTGGTGGAGAATTAATATGTGAGGTAGCCTAAATCATGTCAAGAATAGGATTAAAGACAATTAATATTCCTAAGGAAACAGCTGTAAATTTCAGTGGGTCAGCTTTATATTTTGATGGGCCAATGGGTTCAGCTAAGGTTGAGGTACCTAAGGTTATTAAGGTTGAAATTAAGGATGATATTATTTCTGTTACCACAGCTGAAGATTCAATAGTCGCACGATCCCTACATGGAACGACCCGCTCTCATATTAATAATGCTATTATTGGTGTGTCTGAAGGCTGGAAAAAAGTATTAGAGATTCATGGCTCAGGCTATAGAGCATCCATAGATGGTGATATCCTAGAACTTCATGTTGGATTCTCACATACAGTTAAATTTGATATTCCTAAGAGCTTAGAGGTAAAAATTGTAAAGAATAAAATCACAATATCTGGCATTAATAAACAAGAAGTCGGACAGTTTGCTGCAATCATTCGTGATGTACGAAAACCTGAGCCATATAAAGGAAAAGGTATTAGATATGCTGATGAATATGTCGCAAGAAAAGTTGGAAAAGCATTAAAGGCAACAGAGTAATCATGGATAAAAAAATAATCAGAAAAAACAGAGTCAGAGGAAAAGCTCGAATTGTTTCTAATCGACCACGGCTTTCTTATGAAAAAAGTAATAGATATATTAACATTCAACTGATTGATGATAGTAAGCAAAAAACAATTTTTGGAATCCATCAAAAAAATATCATATCCAAAGATAAAACAGAAATGATTAGCAAATTTACAGATAAAATTGTGGAGGCTCTAAATGAGGCAAAAATTAATGAAATCTATATTGATAGGGGAGCAAGAAAATATCATGGTAGTTTGGCAACAATAGTCGAGGGTTTGAGAAAAGCAGGAGTAAAGGTTTAAAATGAAAAATCAAAGACAGTTCAATAGAAGACAAGACAGACCAAAACCAGAATTTGAAGAGAAAATTGTAGATGTTGCACGAGTAACTCGTGTTGTTAAAGGTGGACGAAGGATGAGATTTCGAACGCTAGTAGTTATTGGCGATAGAAAAGGAAGAGTTGGTGCTGCTGTAGCAAAAAGTATAGAAGTGCCAGTAGCTGCTCAAAAAGCTGCTAAAAAGGCTAAACAGAACATGATTAATGTGCCTATTACAGATAGTGGTAGTATTCCTCATGAAATAAAATCTCGTTTTGCTTCAAGTACAATATTTTTAAAACCAGCTCCAGAAGGTTCATCTTTAGTGTCGGGCGGGTCAGCCAGAACTGTTCTAGAATTAGCTGGGTTGAGAAATGTTGTATCAAAAAGTCTTGGTTCAAATAGTAAGTTAAATTGTGTATTTGCGACTATTCAAGCATTAAGCTTATTAAAACCAGAGAAAAACAAAAAAGATGTTAAAGATAATAAAGAAGAAAAATAATTCGAAAAGATTTGGTCGCGGTATTGCTTCTGGAAAGGGAAAAACAGCTGGCAGAGGCACCAAGGGACAAAACTCAAGATCGGGTCATAAAAGACACACTGGTTTTACTACTGGCGCCACGCCTCTTCATATGAAACTGCCCAAGCTAGTAGGGAATAAAGTTGTCAAGAAATATGCAACTATTACTTCAGATACAATTGAAAGTAAATTTAGTAAAGAAGATCAGATATCTAAAAAGGAGATACTAAATAAAGGTATAATTAACAGAATAACGAGCAGTACTGTAATAAAGATAGTTTTGGGGAAGAAACAAACATTTCCATATAAGCTAGATAAAGATATCAAATATTCAAAATCCATTAAAACCGCTTAATTGAAGCTACTAAGGTTCATAAAAAACATTTTAACTATTCCCGATTTAAGAAAGCGAGTTTTTGTTGTTTTGATGCTTTTGGCTTTGACCCGCCTATTAGCCGTTGTTCCATTGCCAGGCGTAAATGTACAACAATTAGTAAATTTCTTTGACACAAATGAGGCATTAAATTTGTTGAATCTTTTTACCGGTGGAGGGTTATCTAATGTATCTGTAGCGCTAATGGGAGTAGGTCCATATATTACAGCTTCAATTATATTTCAGCTGTTATCATATACTATTCCTTCTTTAGAAGCGATGCAGAAAGAGGGTGAAGCCGGCAGACAGAAAATAAACCAGTACACCAGATTGACCACAGTCCCCCTAGCCATCATTCAATCTTTTGGTATGCTTACAATTTTACGAAATAGTGGCATTATCGAAAGCTGGAATCCTACTTCACTTTTACTTATGCTAGCTGTCTCCACAGCTGGTAGTATTATGCTTATGTGGATTGGAGAATTAATCTCTGAATATGGCATTGGAAATGGTGTATCCTTAATTATTACTTTAGGAATTATTGCTGGATTTGCTTCTTCGTTCACTAATACTTTATCTACCCTAAGCTTTGGTAATGAACAGGTAATCAATCTAATTGGTTTTCTAGTAATTTCTTTAATTACGCTGGCAGTAGTGGTAATTGTTAATGAGGGAGTAAGAAATATTTCTGTGACCTATGCCAAAAATGTTAGAGGTGGAGGATTACTTGGCAGAGCCAACGCTAAACTGCCTATTAAAATAAATAGTGCCGGTGTTATTCCAATTATCTTTGCAATCTCAGTCGTCCTAGTACCACCCGTTCTAGCTCAACTATTTAAAAATGCCGACCAAGTCTGGCTAGTAAATACCTGTAACTTCATATTGAAAATATTTGATCATTCCCACTGGTTCTACTCTGTATTATATTTTGTAATGGTTTTCGCATTTACTTATTTTTATACATTTATTATTATTAAGCCAGAAGATATGGCTGAGAACCTACAAAGACAAGGTGGGTTTATTCCTGGCGTTAGACCGGGAAACGAGACAGCTAAATATATATACGAT
>Ga0265594_1003048_pt1 | contig 11384 bp, 9 predicted proteins | sample saktaG_11_FD_190147 | JGI IMG/M metagenome (GOLD analysis project Ga0265594, IMG submission 190147) | Saline water microbial communities from Sakinaw Lake, British Columbia, Canada - sak_2011_5_24_80m | ecosystem: Environmental > Aquatic > Non-marine Saline and Alkaline > Saline ... | reverse complement strand
GAAAAAAATGTTTGACTTATACGTGAGACGTCTGCCCCCTTTGTATCCGCAAATGTGGGGGCCGGGCAATATGATTCTTAACGCTGAAGAGATTGCCAGTATTTTTCACTTTCCCGCTAACGCGGCTGCTTTGCCGGCTGGCGTGCCGCGTATTTTAGCGAAAAAAGCCACCCCGCCCCCTAATCTGCCCATTGAATAGCGCCAATGATACGGAGTGTCGTTTTGAAGGTTTCGCGGCAGAGATATTATGGAGAATTATAATTTCTACAATCAAAGAGTGCTGTTAAGGTGCGATTTTAACGTGCCTATGGAGAAAAAGCGCGTTGCCGATGATTTTCGTTTAAAGCGAGCCCTCCCTACCATCGCTTTTTTAAAAAAAGCCGGAGCTAAAGTTATTATATTGAGCCATCTGGGAAAGCCCCAAACCATTAAGAACAAAAGGCAAAGAAAGAGCCGGCTAACCTTAAAGCCGATTGGTCAACGATTGGAAGAACTTTTAAGGGATAGGGTTTTGTTCAGTAAAAAAAACAAAGGGAGGTATGCCGAAAGATTAATTAAAAAAATGAGGCCTGGGGGCGTATTGCTGTTAGAAAATTTGAGGTTTGACGCGGGAGAGGAAAAAAATAGCTTGAAGTTTGCCAAGGCGTTGGCGCTGTTGGGGGATGTTTACGTCAATGAGGCCTTTAGCGTTTGCCATAGGGAACATTCTTCGGTGGCGGCCTTGCCCGGAATTATGAAGCACTTCGCGGGGCCGGAACTCAAACGCGAATTTGAATTTTTGTCTCGAATAGTGCAAAATCCGCCCCGCCCTTTGGTGGTTTTGATCGGCGGGTCTAAAATTGCGTCAAAAATTAAGGTTTTAAAAAGATTTTTAAAAATAGCCGATTATTTGCTTTTGGCGGGAGATGTGGCCAATACCATTTTAGCGATTAAGGGCCTCTGGATGGGCCAGCCCTCTCCAACCCAGGAAGAGGTCTCGTTGGCTGAAGAGATTAATCTTACCGACCCGAAAATTTATTTGCCCTCCGATGTTTTGGCCTCATCTGATCCGCGGGGCGAGCATGCGGTAAGGGAAAGCGGCCCGGGGGCCGTCCGGCGAGACGAAGACGTTTTTGACATCGGGCCGGGAACCATTTGCCTTTTTAGCGATATTATTAAGCAAGCGGGCGCCGTATTCTGGTCGGGCCCTTTGGGCTGTTTTGAAAAGGGCGCTTTTAGCAGGGGCACCAGAGAAATAGCTTCAGCCATAGCGCGATCTCCCGCCGCGTTGCGTTTGGCGGGCGGGGGAGACACAGTGGCGGCTTTGCGCCGTTTTGATTTGGCTGATCGTTTTTCTTTTGTTTCCACGGGCGGGGGAGCGATGTTAAACTTTTTAGCCGGCCAGGAAATGCCAGGATTAACGGCTTTAGGATTTATTTATGAACGAAATTAAAAATTTAGAAAAGGCGGCTCGCCGCCTCAAAAAAGCGATATCCCGCAAAGAAAAGATTATCTTATTCGGCGATTCTGATTTAGACGGCACCACCTCGGTTTTGTTGCTGGAAGAAACCTTGAGGAGCTCGGGCGCTCAAGATCTTTTAATTTATTTTCCTAAGTGGGAAAGCGAGGATTACGGTTTAAACAAAATGGCCTTAGAATTCCTTGCACCATCGGCTCCCGCTTTGTTGGTGGTTTTGGATTGCGGCATTGGTAATTTTGTGGAGATAAAGATAGCCAAGGAAATAGGTTTTTCAACGATTATCATTGACCACCACGAGATTTTAGATAAACTTCCCGTTGCGGACATCGTGGTTGACCCTAAACAAAAAGGCGATCGTTATCCATTTAAAAAGTTAACCACGGTTTGTTTGGTTTATCGTTTAAGCGAAATGATTTTAGGCGCGAAAATGAGCCCGATTACGCGCCAAAGCTTTGCCGAACTGGCCGCCCTTGGCGCTGTGGCTGATATGATGCCCGAGGAAGATCTTAACGCTCAATTGATCAGTATGGGCGCTGAAACAATCAAAACCACTTTGCGGCCGGGCCTTATGGCAATGATTAAAGCGGCCGCTTTAACCGATAAATCGCCGCGGGAAATTTTCAAGAGATTCACCGCGATTCTCAATATAACGGTGGTCAAAGATCACCTCACCAAAAGTTATCTTTTGCTTAAAGAGCCCTCTATTGAGGCGGCTTTGGATTTGTCTAAGGGCTTAATAAACCAAGCTGAAGCGCGCAACCAAGAGATTTTTCAGATTGTGGAAGACATTTCCCGAAAGATTGACGGTTCTTTTTCGCCGATAATTTTTGAAGGCGAATCCCAGTGGCCGCGGGTGCTTTCGGGAGCGGTGGCTTCGCGCCTTTGCAACAAATATAAAAAGCCCGTGTTTATTTTTAAAAAAGATGTTCAAAAAAGCCGCGGTTCGGTAAGAACGGCCCATGGCTTGGACGCGGTAGCGGCTTTAAAAAGTTGCGCTCCGTTGCTGTTAATGTACGGAGGGCATCCGCCGGCCGCCGGATTTACGGTTAAAAATGAGAATATAGATAAGTTAAGGGAATGTTTGGAAGATTACTTCCTAAAAAATTTCTAATTTCTAATTTCTAATTTTTAATCAATTTTTAATTTTAAAATTTTAAAATTAAAAATTTAACATTCAATAAAAATTAAGAATTAAAAATTTATTTTCAGTATGAATAAAATAATTATTAACATAGACGGCGGATCCCGCGGCAACCCGGGCGAGGGAGCTATTGGCGCGGTTTTTAGCGACGAGCAGGGCAGAGTAGTAAAAAAATATTCCCAAGCAATTGGCGTCTGCACCAACAATGAGGCCGAATACCAAGCCCTGATTCTTGCTTTAAAGAAAGCGAAAGCGTTTTTTGGTAAAGATAAAATTAAGAACATGACCGTTGAGATTCGTTCTGATTCAGAGCTTTTGGTTAAACAAATGAGAGGGGAGTATAAGGTTTTGGAGCCATCTATTCAAAGTTTGTTTTTAACTGCCTGGAATTTGAAGGTTGAGTTGAAAAATATTGATTTTATAAGGGTGCCTCGAGAAGCCAATAAGTTGGCTGATCGGCTGGTTAATGAAGCGCTTGACGCTCTCTCCAAAGAGCAGAAGCTTTTTTAAGCGATTTCGCGTTCGTTGACTTTATTGAATTCTTAGGTATAATAATATTGTTTGAGCAGACAAAGCAATCGCTGCAGGGAAGGTTTCCCGGCAGAGGAAAGTCCGAACACTCGGTCGCCTTAAGCGGCAATAGTAGCGGGTAATACCCGTCGGCTGCGAAGCCAGAGGTGCGAGCAGAGACGGCCGAGGCCGAAAGGCCCAGGCCGCCGAGTATATAACTTGTTATGTGCTTGGCGAGCTCCAGAGGAAACTTTGGAGGTGAAACGGCAAAATCCTTACTAGAGTGCAAGAGCAAATCGGATAGAGTGCGGGGGAATTTTCCCTCCCGCACTCTATCCGAAAAAAGTAGCTCGCAAGATCCCGAGCGTAAGCAAGGGACCAGATAAATGATTGCACCCCGCCTTAGGCGGGGCACAGAATTCGGCTTACTGTTTGCTCAAGCTTTTTGCCCCGCTGAAAATCTTTGATTTTTAGCGGGGTTTTGTTTACAATGGAGCATTAATATGATTAATCGGCTGCTTAATTCCAAAACCAAAACGGTCAGCGCCGCGGCGTTTTTTGTGGCGCTCTCCACGCTTCTTGGCTACATTTTAGCTATTCTAAGGGATAATTTTTTAGCCAATTTTTTAACAAACTCTCAAGCGGATGTTTATTGGGCCGCCTTTCGGGTGCCTGACTTAGTTTATGGTCTTTTAATAACCGGAGGGGTTACTGCGGCTTTTTTGCCGGTTTTAGCGGGCTATTGGCGCAAAGACAAACAGGAAGCCAAAAATTTGTTTAATAATGTTTTCACTTTTTTTCTTTTGGCCCTGATGGCCCTTTCTTTTCTATTGGCTGTCTTCGCGCCTTTTATTGTTAAGATTATCGTGCCGGGCTTTAGCGCCCAACAAAAAGTCCAAACCATTATTTTGGCGCGAATAATGTTTTTGAGTCCAATTATTTTAGGCATTTCGGCCATTTTTTCAGCTGTTTTGCAATATCTTGATTTCTTTATTGCTTTTTCTTTAGCGCCCATTTTCTATAACTTAGGCATTATTATCGGCATTATATTTTTCTTGCCCTTAATGGGGTTGTCGGGTTTGGCTTGGGGGGTTGTTTTGGGGGCTTGCCTGCATTTGCTTGTTCAGGCCTCTCCTTTGTTCAAAACCGGCTTTATTCCCCCCCGCCTGTCAATTCAACTAAAGTCGGCGGGCTTGAGAAGGGTATTCAAGCTTATGGTGCCCCGAACCATTGGGGCTGGAGCTTATCACATAAATTTAATAGTTATCACGGCCATCGCCTCTACGTTAGCGGTTGGCTCTATTAAAATTTTCAATTTAGCCAATAATCTTTATGGGGTGCCGGTAGGCCTGATAGGCGTGCCTTTCGCTACGGCTGTTTTTCCTTTGCTTTCCCGCTATTGCGCCGAGCAGGAAAATGAAAAGTTTCTGGACGCGCTATCGCGAATATTTTCGCGGGTTATGTTTTTAATTATTCCGCTCTCTGCCCTGTTTTTTCTTTTTAGAGCCCAGATTGTCAGATTGCTTTACGGCACTCAAATTTCCGGCGGCGGTTATTTCGGCTGGTGGGAAACACGGCTCACTGCCGGTTCGGTTGGCATATTCGCTATTTCTCTTTTCGCCGCTTGTTTGATTCCTCTTTTAGCGAGAGCTTTTTATTCGCTGCAAGACACTAGAACGCCGGTGAAAATCGCGGTTTTTTCTATTATTTTGAATTTATTTTTAGCTTACTTTTTCGTGAAGGCGTTGAGTTCAGCCAATATCTTAAGCGGTTTTTTGGCGGACGCGCTAAAAGTAAAGCAGTTAGGCAATCTGGCGATTTTGGGCTTGCCCTTGGCCTTGTCTATCTCAACTATCGGGCAATTTTTTTGGCTATTATTCCGCCTAAAAAGAAAAATTAATCTTAGAGGCGGCTATCGTTTTTTAGAGCGTTTTTTCGCGTTAAAAGTTTTAATGATTACCATCGCGAGTTCTTCAGCGGCTTATTTTTGCTTGCGGTTAAGCGCCCGATGGTTTCTTACCAATACCGTGTTGGGGCTTTTGGAGCAGATTATTTTTTCCGCTGTAATCGCTATGTCTGTTTATGGTTTTTTGGCTTGGGTGTCAGGTTTTAAAGAACCGGCTTTAATTTGGCGGCAGTGCCTATCGTTCGTGAAGCGTTTTAGGATATAATGCTGTCAATGATTGTGATTTGTTGGATAGCCGATAGCCCGTATAATATACTTCCTTGCGCGTTTTATCTACGTTTTTGTAGACATATAAACAAAAGTTTTAGAAATATGAATAATATCAGGAACTTTGTTATAATATCCCACATTGATCACGGCAAGTCCACTTTGGCGGATAGGTTTTTAGATCTTACCGGGGCAGTTAATAAAGAAAAAATGAAAGAGCAGTTTTTGGATTCAATGGATCTTGAGCGGGAAAAAGGCATAACCATTAAAATGCACCCCGTCCGTTTGGTTTGGAAACCATCGCAATGTCATCCTGAACCATCGCAATGTCATCCTGAACCATCGCAATGTCATCCTGAGGGTACTCCCGAAGGATCTCTGCCACGGGATTCTTCGTTACTATTCAGAATGACAAACTCGGAGGAATATATTCTGAATCTGATAGACACTCCGGGGCATATAGATTTTTCGTATGAAATATCCAGAGCTTTGGCGTGTTGCGAGGGCGCTTTGCTTTTGGTGGACGCGGTTAAAGGTATTCAAGCGCAAACCCTTTACAATCTAAACCAAGCCCAAAAGCAAGGCCTTACTATAATCGGTGCTGTTAATAAAATTGACTTACCGCAGGCCCGCGTTGAACAAACCCGCGAGGAATTAGCGGAAATTCTTAACACACGCCCCGAAGACGTGTTTACTATTTCGGGCAGAACCGGCGAAAACGTGGAAACGCTTTTGAATTCTTTAGTCCAACAAGTAGCCCCGCCGACCATATCGGATATCACAAAACCGTTTAAGGCGCTGATTTTTGATTCTAAATATGATTCTTTTTCCGGGGTTGTCGCTTATGTTCGTATTTTTGACGGCAAGGTTTCAGCTGGAGATAAAATATATTTTATGCAAGCAAACTACCAAGCCGAATGTAAGGAAGTAGGACATTTTATGCCTCAATTGTTTCCAGCGCCGTATTTAAGTTCCGGAGAAATTGGTTATATTAAAACAGGCGTTAAGATTCCTTCTAAAATCAAAGTTGGCGAAACCATAACTATTTTTAGGGGCGCGGCAAGCCAAGGTCGTGATGTATTGGATATCGGATATGACGACATCAAGCCATTCGCGGGCTACAAGGAGCCCCAGCCGGTTTTATTCTTAAGCTTGTATCCTTATTACGCTAATGACTTTGACCAATTAAAAGATGGTTTGGAAAAATTATGTCTTAGTGACCCTGCCTTAAACTTTGCCGCGGAGTCAAAGATGGTTTTGGGCCGGGGGTTCAGGGTGGGCTTCTTGGGTTCATTGCACGCGGAGATTACCATACGGCGGCTTAAACAAGAATTTGATTTGGATTTAGTCGCTACCGCTCCTCAAGTAATTTTTAAGGTAATCACAAAAAAAGGAGAAGAAATATTAGTGCCCTCTCCCGGGTTATGGCCTGACCCCGCATTAATCCAAGAAACCCAAGAGCCCTACGTTGATTTAGAAATTATCACTCCGAACAACTATATGGGCCAGCTCTTTTCTGTTTTTAAGAATTTTAACATTTTTTTAGAAGAAACAAAGTTTTTAACAAATCAAAAATCGCTTCTCAAAGCCCATGCCCCCTTAAGGGAGATTGTTAGCGGCGGTTTTTATGATAAAATAAAGACGGTTACCGAAGGATATGGTTCGTTTAGCTTTGAATATGCCGACTACCGAAAGAACGACTTGGTAAAAATGGACATTTTGTTGGCGGGCGAGATAGAAGATGCCTTTACTAAAATTGTGCCCAGGAGCGAGGCCCATGAAACAGGCAAAAAGCTTCTTTATAAACTAAAAAACGTTTTGCCTTCTCAGCAGTTTTTGGTTGCTTTGCAGGCGGCGGTCGGGGGCAAGATAGTGGCGCGGGAAAATATTTCCGCGAAGAGAAAAGACGTTACAGCCCCTTTGTATGGCGGCGACGTTACCCGCAAGAGAAAACTGCTGGAGGCCCAGAAGAAAGGCAAGAAAGAGCTGCAAAGCAAGGGCAGGGTGCAGATACCGCCTAAGGTATTCTTAGAAATGTTGCGCGACTAATCCACAGTTTTGTCATCCTGAGGCACCAGCCGAAGGATCTCTGAGATCCTTCGGTCGCTTGAGGCGACCTCAGGATGACAATTCAGAGATTAATAAAACAACGGCCAAAGCAGCGACGCGACTAAGCTTAAAGATACCAAAGAAATTAAAACTATCCACACTATTCTAAATACTTTTTTCATTTTCATTTTCATTTTTTTATGTTAATAATATCATAATGCAAAAGTCATTGAGATACAAATCCAAGAAAGCTAACCGCGTCTCCAGAAACGGCCCGCGGAATTCGTTTTGGGGCTGGCGGCTTTTGACGATTTTGGCGCTTTTAGTTCTTGTTGTTGGTTTGGCGCTTGCCAACACTAAGTTGGCTCAAAGACGGGAAAAGTTGAGGCGCGAGATAAGCGGTTTTGAGAAACAATTTGAATATGAATCATCTGCGAATAATCAAGCAAGTGATTTTATTGATAATTCCCCGGCTTTTTTAGAAAGAGTGGCTCGGGAAGAGTTGAATTTGAGAAAAATGGGGGAGACGGTAGTGGCCTTTCCTGAAAGGATTGAAGAGGACATTGACAAAACAGACGGGCTTTTGCAAATTATTAAAGATAAGCCGAAGTAACGCGAGAGTAGCACAATGGCAGTGCGCTTGCTTCCCAAGCAAGTTACGCGGGTCCGATTCCCGTCTCTCGCTTATGCAATTTTTAATTTTTAATTTTTAATTTTTATTGAATTTTTAATTTTAAAATTTTTAAACATTAAAAATTCAATAAAAATTAAGAATTAAGAATTAAAAATTTTGTGCCGAAATAGTTCAGTGGCAGAACACTACTTTCGTAAAGTAGGAACGTGGGTTCGATTCCCACCTTCGGCTCTTTTTTTTCTTACTGAAAAATGCTATAAAATAGTTAGGGAAGATTATGAAAAATTATGCCGAACAATTGAACAATATCGCTAAAGGGCTTCAATCTTTGGAGCACTGTCTTTGACGTTGAAGCAAAAAAAGAACGTTTGAATACTTTAGAAAAAAATTTTGAATCCCCGAATTTTTGGCGAAATAAAATTGTCGCCTTGGAACAGCAGCGGGAGATTACTCAAATTAAGGAGTCCATTAATTTATTTGATCAATTGAAAAAAGAAGCCAATGATTTGAGCGAGTTGGCAAAATACGTTGTTTCTGATGATGAAGAAAAAGATTTATCTGAAAAATTAAAATTAACAGAGCTTAATATCAATCAGCAAGTTCAGAAGCTATTTCTGGCGGGTAAATACGATTCACGCCCAGCCATTATGACAATTCAATCAGGAGCTGGCGGCAGAGACGCCGAGGATTGGACAGCTATGTTATTAAGGATGTATCAGAAATACTGCGAGCAGAAAGGGTGGCTTTGTAAAATTTTGTCCCAAAACTTTACTGAAGGCGGCGGGCCCGAAGGCCGAATCGGCGTTAAAGAAGCGGTTTTAGCCGTTAAGGGAGGAATGGCTTACGGGCTGTTGAAGAGAGAGACGGGCGTGCACCGATTAGTTCGCCTTTCTCCATTTTCAGCTAAGCAATTGAGGCATACGTCATTCGCTCAAGTTGAAGTAATACCGCAAATATCGGATAGAGAATACGACATAAGTATTAAGCCCGATGATTTAAAATTAGAAACCTTCCGTTCGGCTGGCCACGGCGGGCAAAATGTCAATAAAAGAGAAACCGCCGTTCGCCTTACTCACTTACCTACTGGCTTGATAGCCTCTTCACAGATTGAGAGAACGCAGATTATGAATAAAAAAATTGCTATGAACTTTTTATTAGCCAAATTAGTTGCCCTACGGGAAGTTCAGAGGAAAAAAGAAGTTCAAGATGAAAAATCAAAAATGAGCAATGAGACAGGAGGCAATAAGAAGCGCACCGCTGATTTTGGGCAGCAAATTAGGTCTTACGTGCTGCACCCTTATAAATTGGTAAAAGATCACCGCACGGGATATGAAACCGGAAACATAGAGGCCGTATTAAATGGTGATTTGGACAATTTTATTGAAGCTGGAATGAAAATTTAAAATTTATATGATAAAGTTTGAAAAAGTATCTAAAATTTATAACAGCAAAAATGAACCGATTGTAGCGGTTGAAGATGTTTCTTTTGTTATTAGCGAGGGAGAGTTTGTTTGCGTTGTCGGAAAATCGGGAGCTGGTAAGACAACGCTTATCAAGCTTTTGACGGGGTATGAAAGGCCTACTGACGGCCAAGTTTTTTTTCATGAGAGGGACATCCACGGTATTGCTTCAACAGGCCTGCAAAAAATTCGTCGTAAGATTGGCGTTGTTCACCAGGATTATAGATTGTTGCAAACAAAGACCGTTTTTGAAAATTTGGCCTATGTGATGCAGGTTATTGGTATATCCGATACTGATATCAAGAGAGACGCGGCCCAGGTTTTGGACATTGTCGGCTTGGAGTCAAGGGCCTGCAGTTTTCCCTGCGAGCTTTCAGGCGGCGAGAAACAACGGTTAGCTATTGCTCGGGCTCTAATCCATCGGCCAGAGCTTATAGTGGCTGATGAGCCAACCGGCAATTTAGACCCCTATCACACTTTTGAAATAGTGCATTTATTTAAAAAAATTAGTCAAATGGGCGCCACGATTATTTTAGCCACGCACAACAAAGAAATCGTTGATAATTTAAAGGAAAGAGTTATTACGTTGGAACGAGGTCGGATTATTTCAGACGAGCGTGAAGGCAGGTTTATACTTTAAGATATAAAATTCATATAACTTGCTGTCATTCTGAGCCGCAAGCGAAGAATCTCATAGCGCGAGACCCTTCGCTTCGCTCAGGGCGACACCTTGTGTCATTTTTTATGTTTACATCATTAAAAAGAATATTGAAATTTGGCTGGCATAGCTTCGCGCGCAATAAAGGTTTGGGCCTTCAGGTTATTTTTATTATGGGAATAGCCGTATTTTTTATCTTACTTTTCTTTTTGGGCCGGGGGGTGGGGCAATCTTTATTTAATGAAATGGCCAGAAAAGTTGATATATCCATTTACTTTAAGAGCGAGGCCTCTGAACAGGAGATTTTGCAAATTAAAAACCGCATTTCTTTGCTTTCAGATAATATTAAAAGCATTGAGTACATCTCCAAAGAAAGGGCCTTGGCCATATTTAGCGCCGAGCATCAGGATGACGAGCTTTATTTAAGGGCACTGGAGGAGGTCAAAGAAAACGTTCTTTTGCCGTCTTTAAACATTTATTCCGACGACCCCAGCTATTACGTAAAAATTTCTGATTCTTTAAAAGAACCGCCTTCTAATGATATTGTGGCAAAAATTTCTTACGAGCAACCCAAGAATAAACAGGCCATTGAAACATTGGCCGCGATTACTGATGGCCTTAGAATTGCCGGGATTGCTATGGTAACTTTGCTGGGCCTTTTAGTCATTGTTATCACTTCTAATATTATTAGATTAACCTTTGTAGTTTTAAAAGATGAAATTAACACGATGAAGTTAGTAGGGGCTTCGGACTGGTTTGTGAGAGGCCCTTTTGTGGCTCAAACATTTTTTTATGGTTTGTTTGCCGTGATAGCTGTTGATGTTTTTTCAGGGGTTACATTATATTTTTTCAACGCCCAAGCGATTCATTGGTTTTCTAATTTCAATGTTTTTGATTATTTTGCCGCCAACTTTTTCATTATTTTTGGTTTTCAACTGGGGTTTGTTGTGTTGCTAGGGATGGCCTCTACTTTAATAACGCTTCGGAAGCACCTCAAGGCCTAATAATTTTATAACCGATATTAAGTTTTAACGAATTATTAACCATTTATTGCGGGGTAGTGTAATTGGTAACACGTCGCGCTCTGGACGCGAAGACTCCAGGTTCGATCCCTGGCCCCGCAGCCGCAAATGAAAATACCCATTTTAAAATGGGTATTTTCATTTATTTGACATACCGATATTTCGAAATATTGAGGGGTGAGTTATCCACAGTTTTTTGGTTTGACAGGCCGTATATGTAAGCTACAATTATCTAATACGTTCTATTCTATATCCAATATTGGATTACAATGACAGAG
>Ga0265594_1003046_pt1 | contig 11390 bp, 8 predicted proteins | sample saktaG_11_FD_190147 | JGI IMG/M metagenome (GOLD analysis project Ga0265594, IMG submission 190147) | Saline water microbial communities from Sakinaw Lake, British Columbia, Canada - sak_2011_5_24_80m | ecosystem: Environmental > Aquatic > Non-marine Saline and Alkaline > Saline ... | reverse complement strand
ATAAAAAAAATCCAGTTGATTTTGCGCTTTGGTTTTTTAAAGCTGGAAAACACAAAAATGCTTTACAATTTTGGAACTCGCCATTTAAATCAAAATTAGTTGAAAATGGAAAAGGTTTTCCTGGCTGGCACATTGAATGTTCTGTGATGGCTAATAAATTTTTAGGAAAAACAATTGATATTCATATGGGAGGAGTTGAACACATTTCAATTCACCACACAAATGAAATTGCGCAAAGCGAATCTGCAAATGGAGTTAAGTTTGTAAATCATTGGATTCACAATGAACATTTGCTGGTTGATAATAAAAAAATGAGCAAGTCAGAAGGAACTGCTTTTTCTGTACAAGAAATAATTGACAAAGGTTTTAATCCTCTTGCTTTGCGATATTTTTTCTTAAACGCGCATTACAAATCAAAACAAAATTTTACTTGGGAAGCGTTAAAAGCTTCACAAAATGGATTAGATAAATTATATAATTTTCTAGCCTGTCCTGAGTCCCGAATGCTCGGGAAAGAATCTAAAACTAATTTAAAAAATACTAAAAAAGAATTCCAGAAAAAATTTGTTCAATTTATTTCTGATAATTTCAATATCCCTCAAGCTCTTGCTTTAACTTGGGAAATTGTTAAATCAAATAAATTAGATTACAAAACAAAAAAAGAATTAATTTTAGATTTTGATAAAATTTTTGGTTTAAATTTAAATAAAATTAATCCCAAGTACTCGGGAGAGAAAATTAAAATTCCAGATGAAATTCAAAAATTAATTAAGCAAAGAAAAAAAGCCCGCTCCAGTAAAGACTACGGGCTTGCTGACCAATTAAGAGGTCAGATTAAAAATTTGGGATTTGTTGTTGAAGATTTAGGAGATGAAAGTAAAATTTCGTTAAAAAAATAAAAAAAATGTGTCTATTGACAACTTTTTTCACAATTGAGCCATAAGTAAATCGTAATTAAAAAAATAAAGGGTGAATGAAATTTGTTCACCCTTTTTATATTTATTGATTTAAAAACAAAAATATCCTACAATAAAATCACTGTTAAAAAAATTAATCATCTAAAATTATGCATAATAAAAAAATAAATATTGCTGTTGTTTGTGGTGGATTGTCAAATGAAAGAGAAGTATCCATTAAATCAGGACGCCAAGTTTTTAATAATTTATCAAATAAAAAATACAACAAATCTTTAGTTGAAATTGCAAAAAATGGTAGTTGGGTAATAAAAGAAAATAATTTAAAATTAAATTCTAAAAAATCATTAAATAAATCATTAACAATAATGCATCAAGATCAAGGAATTGTTAAAAATGATTTAAAAGAATTTGATGTAATATTTCTAGCTTTACACGGTAAATTTGGCGAAGACGGAAGAATCCAATCAATTTTGGATATTTTAAAAATTCCTTATACTGGTTCTGGTGTTTTAGCTAGCGCTTTAGCAATGAATAAAATTAAAACTTTTGAATTTTTAACTCAACAAAATATTACAACTCCAAATTTTTTATCACTTAACAATAAAAATATTAATTTAGAAGAAGTTGATAAATTAATTTTACAAAAAATAAAATATCCTTGCGTTATAAAACCAAATGAATCAGGTTCAAGTATTGGAATTACAATTGTAAATTCTTTTTCAAACTTAAAAAAAGCAATCCAAAAAGCATTTAAAGAAGACAATTCAATTTTAATTGAAGAATTTATTAAAGGAAGAGAAATGACTTGCGGTGTTTTAGGAAATTCAAAGCAAACAAAACTTGAAGCTCTGCCACCAGTTGAAATTATTCCTGGAAATGAATTTTTTGATTACGACTCTAAATATTTTTCAAAACAAACTAAAGAAATTTGTCCAGCAAAAATTTCTAAAAATATAACACAAAAAATCCAAAATTTATCTAAAAAAATTCACAACCTTTTAGGATGTGATGGTTTAACTCGTTCAGATTTTATTTTAAAAAATAATAAATTTTATTTTTTAGAAATTAATACAATTCCTGGTTTAACAGAAGTAAGTTTGTGCCCAAAAGAAGTAAAAGCAATTGGAATTAGTTTTAATGAATTTTTGGATATGCAAATAGAATTAGCTATCAAAAAATATGCAAAACATTTGGTCAAAAATTAAAAAGCCAATTTTGGCTTTGGCTCCAATGACAGGATACACAGATCCTGCTTTTAGGTTGATTTGTTTGCAAAATAAAGCAGATGTTGTGTACACAGAAATGGTTTCTGTTGAAGGAATTTGGAGAAAAAATGCAAAAACTTTAAAAATGCTAAGATTTTTACCAAATGAAAAAAATGTAATTTTACAATTGTTTGGAAGCAGACCAAAAAGTTTTAAAAAAGCTCTACAGGTTATCAATGATTATTATAATTCTACGAGATCCTTCAACTCACTCCGCTCCGCTCGGGATGACATCTCTGCTCTTTCTGGAATTGATTTAAATTTTGGTTGTCCTGCGCGCAAAGTTACAAAAACTGGCGCTGGCGCTTTATTAATGAATAATAAAAAACTTGCGCGAGAAATTATTCAAACTGTTTTAAAAAATACAAAACTTCCTGTTTCAATTAAAATCCGTTCGCAAGTTAAAAATACTTCAGCAATTGAATTTGTTGAATTTATTAAAGATTTGCCAATTTCAAGTTTAATGATTCACGGACGAAGTTTAAAACAAGGTTTTTCTGGAAAAATTAATTTTGAAATAATTAAAAAAGTAAAACAACTTTTACCAGAAATTCCTGTTTTAGCAAATGGCGGAATTAATACTGTAGAAGACGCAAAAAATATTTTAGAAAAAACAAACGCTGATGGAATTGGAATTGCCAGAGGCGCTTTGGGAAATCCATTTATTTTTGACCAGATTAAAAAATATTCAAAAAATAAAAAATACAAAATTACAACACAAGAACAAATTAAAAAAACAATAACACAACACTCAGAATTATTTTTAAAATACAATAAAAATTTAATTCCTTTGCGAAAACATTTGTTACAATATTTTAAGGGACAAAAAAATGCCTCAGAAATAAGGCAAAAAATTATTAAAATAAAAACTTTAAAAGAATTAAAAAAAATAAAAATTTAATTTTAAAATTATTTATAATAAATTTTATCTTTAATTCTTGCGTCAATATATTGTAACCCCACTCTGTTTTTAATTTTTTGATCTAAGATAGATTTTACATTATTTAAACTTTGTTCTTCATCAACATCTAAACTTAATAAAATGTGCCAATTTTCAGAAGTAATTAATTTCACTTCTCTACTTTGCATATTTTCTAAAACAAATTTTTGTATTTTTAAATCTGAAAAATAAAAATTAAATAATGAAAATATTTTTGAAATATAATTTAATTGATCTTCTGAAACATATTTTTTATTAATCAAAATTTCAGTTGTTGTATTTTTACTAATTATTGGCAACTCATACGCTTCAATATTATAAACTTGCTCTTTAATTTTAGCGTCATTAAAAATTGTAAAATATTTATCTCCTTCTTGCCAAATTAATGCTGGTATTTTTTTATTTATTTTAATTTTTAATAAATTTGGTTTTTCAATTTTAATTTCTGCTTTTTCTAAATCTAATTTTGTTGTAATTATATTTTGCAAACCTTTTTTATTAACTAAAAAAACATTTTGTCCTGATAAAATTAAAAATCTTTTATATGATAAAAATTCTTGCGCGATTTTTTCAATCTGATCAATTTCTTCTACTTTGCTTGTGCCAGTAATATTAATTTTTTTAATTTGCCAAAATGATGAAAAAAATAACCAATAAAATATTAAACTAATTATTAAAATACAAAATAATAATAAAATTTTCTTGCAAAAAAACTTGCGTTCGGTTTTAACTAATCGCTCTCGTTGTTTTAATAAATTTCCAGTATATTCTGAATTGTGGTAGTCACGCCTTTTCATTTTTTCTAGCAGTCATCCTGAGCGTTTTTTAAGATTTTTTTAGGAGCCGAAGGATCTGTTTTTTATAAAAAACTAAACTTCTATTAAAATTTTAACAAGCCAAAATCTTTTTCCCAACAAACTTTTGCAAAACTTTAGGGACTTTAACACTACCATCTTCTTGTTGATTTTGTTCTAAAATTGCTGGAATTAAACGACTTGTTGCAAGACCAGAAGCATTTAATGTGTGAACAAATTCATTTCGGCTTGTCCGCCCTGCATCTTTATGGTGCGGGGTTACTGTTTTAAATCTAATATTTCCTCTTCTTGATTGATAATCTAAAGCATTAGAAATGGAAGAAACTTCTTTATAAATTTTCATACTTGGAATCCAAACTTCAATATCAATTGTTTTGCTCATTGCAAAACTTACATCTTCAGCAGCTAACTGAACAGTTTGATAATGCAAACCTAAACCCTCAACTAATTTTTCTGCATTTTTTTGTAATTCATTAAAAAAATTCCAAGAATTTTCTGGCTTGCAAAAAACAAACATTTCTATTTTATTAAATTGATGTCCTCTAATCATTCCTCTTTCTTCTTTACGGTAAGAACCAGCTTCTCTGCGAAAACAAGTTGAAAAAGCAAAATATTTCTTTGGTAAATCTTTATTGTTTAAAATTTCATCTCTATGATAATTCCCCATCATCATTTCAGAAGTAGCGTTTAAACACATCGCCTTCCCTCCTTCGCTCACTAACGGCTCTTTGTCGCTTCGGCGGGCAGGCTCTTTTTCTTTTTTGGTTGATACCCAAAAAAGGTCTTCTCTAAACTTTGGTAAGTGTCCTGATGTGTAGGCTGATTTTTCATTAAGTAAAAAAGGCGGGATTATAAATTCATAATTATTTTTTCTGTGAAATTCTATAAAATAATTTAACAACGCCCACTCCAACAAAGCGCCGTCACCAGTGTAGCACCAAAATCCTGAACCTGACATTTTTACCGCGCGTTCGTAATCAATTAAATTTAAATTTGTTGCAAGTTCTAGATGATCTTTTGTTTTAAAATTAAAATTGGGTTTTTTATTAAAAATTTTAATTACTTTATTATTTTCTTTTCCACCAGCCACAACATCTTCCGCAGGAATATTAGGAATTTCTGACATCTTTTCATTTAAAGTATTTTCTATTTTTTTTAATTCATCATCTAATTTTTTAATACTATCTCCCACTTGTTTCATTTTTTTAATAGTTTCTTTATCTGGTTTTGTTTTAGAAAATTTATTTCTTTCAAATTTTAATTCTTCTACTTTTTGAATTAATTCTTTTCTTTGATCATCCAGTTTTAAAACTGTATCCAAATCTAAATCCTTCTCGTCCATTCTTTTGAGCAGAGCTTTTTTTATTTCATTTTTATTTTTTCTAATTTTATTTATATCTAGCATATTTTTTATAAATTATAATCTTCTAATTTTGCAATTACTAAATCACTTAATAATTTTATTAATAAATTAATATCTAACGTTTCGTATCCTTTTATCATTGAATCAGCGTATTCTTGGCGAATTTTAACTGGGACAGATAATAAAGGATAATTATTTTGCGCTAAAACAAAATTCATTAATAATCTTGCGGTTCTTTTGTTGCCGTCAAAAAATGGTTGAATTAACGCTGTCACAAAATGCAAAATAACTGCTTTAATAAAAATATTTTCTTCTAAATCATTAAAATCATTTACAAAATTTTTCATAAAAATTTCTATTTCCTGTTTTGTTTTTGGTGGAGCGTATTTAGTTCCGCCAATTTTAACACGACCATCCCGATATTTTCCTGGGCTAACAACAGTATCTTTGCCAACTCTCCAATGAATATCTTTGATTAAATTCTCTGTAATTTTAATTCTTAGTTTATCAAAAGCCGAATCTAAAATAAATTCCCAAGCTTCTTGCTGATTAGTAATTTCATTTTCTTCTCTAACAGAATGCCCGCCAATTGTTACGCCTGATAATAATGTTTCTGTTTCCGCGTAAGTAAACGAGTTGCCTTCTAAAGCAGTTGTGTTGTAAATAAAATCAACTTTTTGTGAAAATGCTAATTTTTTTTGATCGCTTTTTGTAAATTTTTTATTAAATTTTTTTACCAAATCCAAAATCCGCTGACTTTTTTCTTTATCAATTTTATATTTTAAATTTTTTAATCTAAAATTTTTGTGTTGGATTAGCACTTTGTCTTTAATTATTTTCATAAAATTATTTTGATTTCATAAACGGAAAAAATATTACATCTCTAATTGACGGAGAATCTGTTAAAAGCATTACTAATCTATCAATTCCAATTCCAATTCCAGAAGTTGGTGGCATCCCAACTTCTAAAGCGTTGAGAAAATCTAAATCCAATCTTTGGGCTTCTACATCTTTTGATAAATTTTTTTCCTGTTCTTTCCAATATTTTTTTAAAACCTGCGGATCATTTAATTCAGAATAAACATTTCCCAATTCCCAGCCATTAACGAAAGGTTCAAATCTTTCAGCATATTTTAAATTATCAGATTTTGGTTTTGCCAAACCGCACGATTCAACAGGAAAATCATAAATAATTGTTGGTTGGATTAATTTATTTTCTACTAGCTCTTCAAATATTTCTTCAATCGCAATTCCTCTTTTAAAAACAGGCAATTTAATTTTCAGTTCTTTTATTTTATTTTCTAATTCCTGATCATTTAATTTTTCAACATTAATTTTAGCGTATTTTTTAATCGCGTCAAGCATTGAAATTCTTTGCCACGGTGTTTTAAAATCAATTTCTTTATCTTGATATTTAATTTTAGTTTTTCCGCAAACTTTTTTAACAACAAATTCAAACATTTTCTCAAGCAAATCCATATTTTGTTTGTAATCTGAATAAGCGCGCATTGTTTCCATTTGTAAAAATTCTGGATTGTGAGTAGAATCAATTCCTTCATTTCTAAAATCTTGTGAAAACTCAAAAATCTTTTCGTATCCGCCAACAATTAATCTTTTTAAATAAAGTTCATTTGAAATTCTTAAAAACAAATCCATTTTTAAAGAATTTAATTTTGTTTCAAATGGTCGCGCGTTTGTTCCTCCATAAATTGGTTGCAAAATTGGTGTTTCAACTTCAATATATTTTTCATTATTTAAAAATTCTCTAATCGCTGAAATTGTTTTTTGTCTTTTTGCAAAAACATTTTTAACTTCTGGATTTATAATTAAATCTAAATATCTTTGGCGGTAACGAATTTCTTTGTCTTTTAATCCGTGCCATTTTTCAGGCAAAGGCAATAATGCTTTACTTAATAATTCATATTTTTTAACTAACAAAGTTTTCTCATTTTTTTTTGTTGTAAAAATTTCTCCTTCAACCCCAATAAAATCTCCTGCGTCAATATTTTTTAAAAAAAATTTAAAATCATCTTTTCCTAATTCATCTTGTTTTAAAGCAATCTGCGCTTTGCCAAAATTATCTTGAAGATGACAAAAACAAAGTTTTCCCATTTTACGAATCGTCATTAATCTGCCAGCTGTTTTTAGTTTTGTTTTATCTTTTGCAACCTGAATTTCTGCCACACAATTTTGCTTGTCAAATTTAGCAGGGTACGGATTAACCCCAGCTTTTTTAATATTTTCTAATTTTTGCAAACGAATTTCGTATTCGGTTTTGTAATTATTTTCTTGCATATTTTTTATAATTTATTCATATTTTAATTATACTATTTTAAAACAAAAAAACAACCCCAATTTATTTATATAAATGGGATTGTTTTAATAAAAGATTTTATCTTGCTTGCCCTGAACCTTTATGGTTTAGGGTTACGGTCCAGCAGTTGTGCTTAAATCTGATTCCTCGCCTGTAATTTGCGCTCCGTCACTATAAACTATATTTGTTTCAATTACAAAATCATTGTGAAAACGATTATTACTAAAACCACTATTTGTTAATAAACGCTTTATCCCATTCGCATTCATATAATATTTGTCACTGGAATTTGCGTATTTAATCAACGATCCAACTGGATATTTAGCTTCAGTAATATCTGCGCCAATTGTATAAGAAATATAATTTTCTTCAGCAACTTCCCAAACCCACTTCCACCATTCTGCTCCGTATAAAGATTCAGCAATTGCTTCACCATCAATGTGTCTTAAAACACCGCCTGGTTCAACTGCGTAGACTTTTGGCACAGTTGGGAATTTAATAAGTTTAGTGCCAGCGCGAAATGTAATATTGCCGCCAAATTCATCTAATGCTTGCATTTCTGTTTGTGAAATAGTTTTAACTGCGGAAAAATCTGAATACCAAGTTTTGTAAGTATTTAAATTTGGAAAAATGTATCTCTTACTATCACTGCCTATATAATAAACAGCTGGATTATTAGCAACTTTAACTAAATCACCGGCGTTAATACCTTCTACAGTAATCGGAGCTTGTTCGCCAAATACACCAAACAAAGTAAAGTGAGTTACGCCAGCAGTTACAGTTTTAGCATCTTTATCAACAGTGGTATTAAGAGCAACCCAACTAGAACTTGTTGTGTCCCAATAATAAACAGTTAAACTATCTGGATTTAAACCAGACACATCGCTGTTAGTATATTTAAAAGTCAGCGTTGCAGAATTTGACAAACTTGTTATCGCGCTTCCACCTGAAGATAAACTAAAATCATAAACTTGATTAGCTAAAGCTTTGTACTTACCTGTTGGTGTTGTATAACCTGAACTAGCTTTAGGAGTAATATTCATTGATACATTTCCAGAAGCTAAACCTACAGGAATTTGCATTCCAGCTTTGTTGTCTGTTGTCGCAACAGAACCGCCACCACTACCACTTACTGTTTTACTTACAGATTGAGTGCCAGTTGCTGATGAAGCAGTTGAACTGGTTGAAGAACCACTTCCGCCACTACTGCCACCATCTAAAGTTGACCCAGAAGCAGTGCAAACAACACTATCAGTAGGAGTAAAAGTAATTGTGTCATCACTTGCCCCAGCTACTAAACTGTATGTAACGCTTGAAGTAGTACCACTGCAACTAACTGTTGTTCTGTCATTTTTAATATAATATCCATCTGCGGAAGTTAATGTAATACTTCCTCCAGCTGAAATAGTAAAAGAAATAGAACTTGCGCTAACTGTCATTGAACTATAACTGCTACCACTTGCTAAAGTAAGTGACATCGATGCAGGACTGGTTAATTCAATAGTTGTGTTAGCAGAAACAGTAACAACATTAGCCGCGCTTACAAAACCAAAAGGAATCAAAAGCAAAGATAAAACCAAAATGTACTTTAAATTTTTCATAAGCTTTTTGGTTAATTAATTAATTAAATTTCTTTAGTTCCACTCAGCAGCCAACACCGCTGGAATATAATATGTATTTGTTCCAACTTTAACACGAATACCAATATTTGTTGGTGCTATCTCAGCAAGGGGTGTACTTGAAATTACATTTGTTACACCTGCTGCAGCTGTAAATCCTTGTATTGAAAACAAAAACGCGTCAGTATCAACATCGTCTCCACCAGTACCATCTCCACCATTTAATAATCGTAGAACAGAAAGTTCAGTCATCCCTGCTGGATCAGAAAGTGTTCCTTCTGAATATATTTCAAACATTCCTGCGGCATAAGTTCCAGTTGGTGCCCAACTTGCGATATTTGGAATCATAAGTGTTCCTCTTAAACCTACACCAAGACCTGAAGTTTCAGAACCACCAGCAGTAGCTTCAAACTCAATTCCAAAATGCGCTCCGTGTGCAGTTCCAACATTTGCATTAACAACAGTTGAACTTCTAAGAGATTCGCCACCACCAGCTCCATCACCAGTTAAGAAAAATCTGTTGTAAATTCCTCTATTGTCTCCTGTAGCTGATGAATTGGTTGAATATATTTTAACTGCGCTTGCATCCGCTGTAGCAGTAGTTAAGGGTGTGCCACTTGTTCCTAATTTAATGGCATATCCATCAGTTGCAGTAGATCCAGTTTGAGTAATAACTAAAGCATTTGTTCCTGCGCCAGAAATAGCAATTCCAGTTGTTGCCGCGCCAATATCAATGCCTACTGTACTACCTCTCAAGTGTATTCCATATTCCCAAGGTTCTTTATCAGTGCTTGTTTTTATTCTCAAACCTGCAAATTCAGTATTTGCCATACTAACATCACCATGAACACTTGAGTCAATAGTAACACCGGTTAACCAACCAGCTTCGGTTAGCGTAACAGCTGAACCAAAATCTAGGGCAAAAGTACCTGCATTTCTTTGAGTTGTTGATGGACCAGTAAAGACTGCACCTGATGTAGATGCTTCAATAGTTCCTGAAATAGCAGATTGTACTCCATCATCCATAGCCGCCTTAACTCTTAAACGCCCTTCTATAGCAGATATAGATACCTGATTGGTCTGATCAACAGTAACATGATATCTAGAACGGATTCCCGCTGACAGACCAGTGTCACCAGCCACCATTGCAACCGCAGGTTCAGTATGTACTTCAATTGCAAATTGATCAGTAGTTGTTAGAGGTAGTCCAACATCCATTGTGCCCATATCAACTGGACCGACAATAGTAACTGTATCCGTAACAGCATCACCTAAAGTCACATCGCCATAAAATGTAGCTGCACCTGTAAAGAGTGATGTGCTGGTAGCTTGCAAAGCACCATCAAGATAAGTTACTCCACCAATATTTACATCATTAGCAACAAATAAATCTCCTGCTGTAAAATCCATATTAGAATCTTCGGTAAAATCTGGACCAATATAAAGATAATCAGTTGTGCTAGCTGAAGTTGAAGTAGCGTGGTCAAAAGTTGCCAAACCTGTAAAGGTTGAAGCACCAGTAAAAGCTGATGTATCAGTTACAGATAAGGTGCCCTCAGTAGAAATGTTTGTGCTAATTGTAGTTGACGCCAATGCAACACCTATCATTAATAAAGAACATACTGCCACACTTATTGCTACTGAAGAAACATTTTTAAATAATTTTTTATAAAATTTTTCCATAATTTTTTTTACCCCGTCAAATCTCGTTGCGCGAGAATTCCGAGTACTCGGAATTATTTGATAGGGTGAATTAATTTATTTATTTTTTAACACGCATCATTAAAAAATAAATAAATTTTTGTTTTAATTATTTTTACGACCTTTGTATTTATTATTTTTTTTAATTTTTTTATAATTTGTTAAAAATATTCGACCTTTTAAAAAATAAAAAAGGATGCCAAAAACATCCAAAATTAAAAATAGTTTTTTATATTTAATAAACTTAATTTAGAGCATGAAAACAAAAACATAATATTTTATAAAGTTATCCACAACTTTTGTATTTTAAATATAACACATTTTTATTAAAAAAACAAAATAAATTTTATTAAAATAAATTTTATTTTTTATTCATTAATTTCTGGATTAATTATTTTAAAAATTTCTTCTGCTCTTTTTAACACTTCTTGATTATTTGGTTCTAACAATAAAACC
>Ga0265594_1003044_pt1 | contig 11394 bp, 7 predicted proteins | sample saktaG_11_FD_190147 | JGI IMG/M metagenome (GOLD analysis project Ga0265594, IMG submission 190147) | Saline water microbial communities from Sakinaw Lake, British Columbia, Canada - sak_2011_5_24_80m | ecosystem: Environmental > Aquatic > Non-marine Saline and Alkaline > Saline ... | reverse complement strand
TTAATGAAATTCCCACAAAAACCGGTTATCCTTCATTCAAGGGAATCTATGGCGACACAGAAACTCTTTCCAATCCAAAATATGCAACTGCTGTAGGTTTGCTGTACTGGGGTGTGAAAAATTATAAAAACGAACCCCTTGCCCCCGGGAAAGGTTCGATCATCGACCGTCTTTTCAAACGAATTAAAAAGTGGTTTGAAATACAAAGCTTTACGTAAATCTTAATCCCTGACAAAGGTCAAATAGGGAGCATATATGTTAAAATTTAATCATTCAACGAACAAAATTTCTAAGATCAAGATCGTTGGCATCGGCGGTGCAGGAAATAATGCAGTCAATACTATGATCACAAATAATCTTGGCGGTGTTGATTATGTCGCAGTTAATACCGACCGGCAGGTGCTCAATGTTTCTGCTGCTGAAGACAAATTGCAGATAGGTAAGAACCTGGTAAAAGGTTTCGGCGCAGGTGGCAAACCCGAAGTTGGAGCAATGTGTGCAGAAGAAAGTAAAGATGAAATAAAAAAGGCACTGGCTCATACTGATGTTGTATTTCTTACTGCCGGAATGGGTGGAGGAACCGGAACTGGCGCAGCTCCTATCTTTGCTAAGATTGCAAAGGAAATGGATATCCTAACTATTGCCATTGTAACATATCCTTTCAGTTTTGAAGGAAAATACCGCAAAGAAAATGCAGAAAAGGGTATTGCAGAACTTAAAGAGTATGTGAACTCTCTTATTATTATTGATAACGATAAAGTCCTTCAAACCTATGATGATATCGAGCTTTACCAGGCATTTGAGAAATCCAATTTCGTTTTGTATAATGCAGCAAAGACCTTCACGGAGATCATCAATAAAGAGGGCTACATGAATGTCGATCTTGCAGATGTGAAAACAGTGCTTTCGGAAATGGGATATGCACTTATCGGATTTGGTTCTGCCAGCGGAGAAGATAGAGCTTCCAAAGCAACACATCAGGCGCTTGATAATCCTCTTATACAGGATATTTCACTGGGGGAAACAAAAGCAATTCTTGTAAATATCACAGTCGGTTTTGATTTTGTAACAAAAGAGTATGAGGAAGTGACGAAGATAATCTATGAAAAGACAAACGAGAACACAAATATCATCCATGGACTGGTTTTTGATAAAGACCTGAAGGATGTCATTTCAATCGCGATAATTGCTACCGGAATGCTCACGACAGACAGGAAAGAGATAGATATAATTCCCTTGGAAGAAGAGCAGTCACAAGAGGAGCGACAGAAGGAGCTTGAAGTAATAATGGCGAGGATAAAGCAATCAGAACTCCTCGCACCCAAAAATAACGAATACTCAATGGATGAAATACGAAGACAATATATAAAGGATACGTTGGAGTAAAATGGATTACATCATAAGGTTAGTGATATACTCGCTTGCAATACTTATTGTAAGCAGATTTACAAAATTGATAGAGATCAAGAACTTTGGGACTGCATTGCTGTTTGCGTTTGTGCTTGGTATAGTGAACGTACTGATAAGACCGATCTTTTTATTTGTGTCGTTATCTCTTATTGCTTTGACCTTTGGAATATTTCTCATCTTTGTGAACGGGCTCATGATCATTATCGCGGCAGCATTCTTCAAAAATGTTCAGACAAAGGGCTGCCTATCATCCGCAATTGCGAGCGTACTTATTTCGGTTGTAGTATTTCTTTTTGAAATGATACTCTTTCCCGGACATATCCAGATCACCTTGTAGGTACAAAAAAAGTAGCGCAAGATTCCAATCTTGCGCTTACAGAAAGGCAGAAACTTCTGATTGTCTGCTTGCAGACATCCGAATGTTTCGACCAAATTGTCACTCTCCTCCAACACTCGGAAGTTCGTCTTCGCCGAACATTCAGAGGTTGAAGATGTGGAATGTTGAGTTACAAATTATTCATTTAATTTTATCAGTTCCCAAAAAAAAGCGAAGTCATTCCCGAGCCCCATCGGGAATCCAGTATTTTTTTGAATGAAACACACACCTCCCGGCTAAAGCCGTACTACTCTTTTCCATCTTCATTTCATTACGCCGTGATAAATTAGAGGAGAATTTTATTCGAAATATCCTAAAAAATTTGACAAACAATGTAAGTGAATTAAATAAGCGATTAATAAAAGAATTTGTACTTGGTTTTATTATGATGCTGAAGGAAAGTTTATGATAAAAAAATTAAGAAGAACTTTTGATAATTTGATACAAATAAAATAAAAAAAATGAAAATAAATGGAGGAAAAATGAAAAAACTATTAATAATTTTGATGACTATTTGCTTATTAGTACTAATTTCTTGTGACGGAACAGGACCTGAACCAACAGTATATTACATAACTGTAACTTCACCCAACGGAGGTGAGGATTGGCGAATGGGAACATCTCATAATATAACCTGGAATGATAATATATCTAGCAATGTAAAGATTGAATTATATAAATCAGGATCATATTACAGGACAATTAGCAACTCGACTTCAAGTGATGGAACATATAGCTGGAGTATTCCGACTGATCTAGTAGAATCATCAAGTTACAAGGTTAAGGTTACCAGTACGAGCAATAGTTCTGTAAATGATCAAAGTAATAACTATTTTACCATTAAAGAAGCAGATTACATAACTTTAACCTCACCAAATGGGAGTGAGACATGGCAAATGGGAACTTTGCATAATATAACATGGAATGATAACATTACCAGCAATGTTAAAATTGAATTATATAAATCCGGTTCATTTAACATAACTATAGTGAGTTCTACAGGAAGCGACGGAACATATAGCTGGAGTATCCCGACTGATCTGACAGAATCCTCAAGTTACAAGGTTAAGATAACCAGCACTTCCAATAGTTCGGTAAATGATCAAAGTAATAACTATTTTACCATTGAAGAAGCAGATTACATAACTGTAACCACACCAAATGGGGGTGAGACCTGGGAGATGGGGACTTCCTGTAATATAACATGGAATGATAACATTTCCAGCAATGTTAAAATTGAATTATATAAATCAGGTTCATTTTACAGGACTATAAGTAGTTCAACTTCAAGTGATGGAACATATAATTGGAATATTCCGAATGATCTTGAAGAATCCTCAATTTACAAGGTGAAAATAACCAGTACATCCAATGGTTCGTTGAATGATTATAGTGATAACTATTTTACTATTGAAGAAGAAACACAAGCAGATTACATAACCGTCACCTCACCAAATGGGGGTGAGACGTGGCAAATGGGCACTTCATATAATATTACTTGGAACGATAACATCACCAACAATGTAAAGATAGAATTATATAAATCCGGTTCATATTACAGGACAATTAGCAGCTCGACTTCAAGTGATGGAACATATAGCTGGAGTATCCCGACTGATCTGACAGAATCCTCAAGTTACAAGGTTAAGATAATTAGCACTTCCAATAGTTCGGTAAATGATCAAAGTAATAACTATTTTACCATTGAAGAAGCAGATTACATAACTGTAACCTCACCAAATGGGGGTGAGACCTGGGAGATGGGGACTTCCTGTAATATAACATGGAATGATAACATTTCCAGCAATGTTAAAATTGAATTATATAAATCAGGTTCATTTTACAGGACTATAAGTAGTTCAACTTCAAGTGATGGAACATATAATTGGAATATTCCGAATGATCTTGAAGAATCCTCAATTTACAAAGTGAAAATAACCAGTACATCCAATGGTTCGTTGAATGATTATAGTGATAACTATTTTACTATTGAAGAAGAAACACAAGCAGATTACATAACCATCACCTCACCAAATGGAAGTGAGACCTGGCAAATGAGTACGTCACATAACATTACGTGGGATGATAACATAAGTAGCAATGTAAAGATTGAATTATATAAATCCGGTTCATATTACAGGACAATTAGCAGCTCGACTTCAAGTGATGGAACATATAATTGGAGCATTCCGACTGATCTGGTAGAATCCTCATGGTACAAGGTTAAGATAATTAGCACTTCAAATAGTTCTCTTTATGATGAAAGCAATAGTTATTTTACAATAGAAGAACAACCATACATTACCGTCACCTCACCAAATGGAGGTGAGACCTGTCAAATGGGAACTTCCTATAATATAACGTGGGATGATAATATTAGTAGTAACGTAAAGATAGAACTATGTAAGTCTGGTACATATAATATATTAATTGAAGATTCTACCCCTAGTGATGGTTCTTACAGCTGGAGCATTCCAACAGATTTGACAGCATCCTCGAGTTACAAGGTAAAGGTAACCAGTAACTCCAATAGTTCTATATATGATTACAGTAATAACGATTTTACCATTGAAGAATCAGATTACATAACTGTAACCTCACCAAATGGGGGTGAGACGTGGGAGATGGGGACTTCCTGTAATATAACATGGAATGATAATGTAAGTAGCAATGTTAAGATTGAGTTATATAAATCTGGATCATATTACAGGACAATTACAACCTCAACCTCAAGTGATGGATTATATAGCTCGATAATTCCCACTGATCTTGCAGAATCCTCAAGTTACAAGGTTAAGATAACCAGTACCTCTAATAGTTCTGTATATGATTACAGTAATAACTATTTTACCATTGAAGAATCAGATTACATAACTGTAACCTCACCCAATGGTGGTGAAAACTGGAAGATATTAACTGTAAAACAAATTACCTGGAATGATAATATAAGTAGCAATGTTAAGATTGATTTATATAAATCTGGATCGTATTACAGGACAATTACCACATCAACCTCAAGTGATGGTTTTTATAATTGGAATATTTCCAATGTTCTTGAAGAGTCATCAAGTTACAAGGTGAAGATAACCAGCACTTCAAATAGTTCTATTTATGATTACAGTAATAACAATTTTACTCTTTTCGTAGACTCTGGAACAGTAACAGATGTAGATGGCAATGTTTATAATACAATATGGATCGGAGATCAACGGTGGATGATGGAGAATCTGAAAGTGACCCATTACCGAAATGGGGCCACAATACCCAAAGTAACAAATAATGGCACATGGGCTGGATTAAGTACAGGAGCATATTGCAATTATGGAAACGATAATGGAAATGTGGCTACATATGGTCGTTTATATAACTGGTACGCGGTGGATGACAGTCGAGGTATAGCACCTGAAGGTTGGCATGTGCCAACATATGATGATTGGCAAATATTGCTTGATTACCTTGGATCTGGTGCAGGTGGAAAAATGAAGGAGACTGGAACTACTCATTGGAACAGTCCTAACACAGGGGCAACTAATGAGAGTGGCTTTACAGCGCTCCCTGGTGGCTACCGCCATTACTATGATGGTGATTTCCTCGATATGGGTAACTACGCTAACTTTTGGTGCTCTAGTGTATACAGTAGTACCTACGTCTGGAACATATATTTGGCAACCCATAATAATGGTTGTTCGATTGAACCCCACTTTAAGGGATGGGGTTTTTCTATTCGTTGTGTAAAAGATTAAAATATTTCTCTATTTGGATATTTGTATACCCCGCGAGAAAGAATCCAATATTAATTTGAAGAAAAACACACTTACCATTGCCAAGTGATGGTAGATTTAATATTTCTGATTATTCAATTTAGAAGCGTTTCTTTACAGAAAAAATACATTCAATTTTTATTGACTTACAGTTTGATACATTAAGAAAATGCATAATAAGGGGTAGGGTCATGAAACTTGACACATTATTCTACCCCCAAAGTTATGTCATCAAAAATTGAATCTTGAAAGGATTAAGTATATGAAACGAAAAGTCATTATTATGGGCGCTGCAGGCAGAGATTTTCATAATTTCAATGTGATCTATCGTGATAATCCTGACTATGAAATAGTTGCCTTTACCGCAACACAAATTCCAGATATTGAAGGAAGAAAATATCCTGCAGAATTAGCAGGGAAACTCTACCCTGAAGGCATTCCGATCGTTGCAGAATCAGAACTGGTCGATCTCATCAAAGAACATAACATTGACCTGGTTGTATTTGCCTACAGTGATGTAAATTACGAATATCTTATGCATAAAGCTTCGATCGTTAATGCAGCAGGTGCAGATTTTGTACTCCTGAGTGCAACCGAAACAATGATCAAAACAACGAAACCTTTGATAACAGTTTGTGCAGTTCGAACAGGTTGTGGAAAAAGCCAGACCTCCCGTGCAGTTGTAAGGTTCCTGAAGGAAAAAGGTTTGAAAGTCGCTTCGATCCGTCATCCAATGCCGTATGGCGACCTCGTGAAGCAAAAAGTGCAACGGTTTGCAAAGATCGAAGATCTCAAAAAGCATGAATGTACAATTGAAGAAATGGAAGAGTACGAACCGCATATCGAGATAGGCAGCATCATTTATGCTGGTGTCGATTACGGAGCAATTCTTGCAGAAGCAGAAAAAGAAGCCGATGTCATAGTATGGGATGGCGGCAATAACGATACTTCTTTTTATAAATCCGATAACATGTTGAATATCGTGGTTGCTGATCCTCACCGCCCGGGACATGAATTGTATTATTATCCCGGTGAAACAAATCTTCGTCTTGCAGATGTGGTCATTATTAATAAAATTGATTCTGCAAATCCTGAAGATGTGCTCGAAGTTCGTGATAACATTCGTTCGGTCAATAGAAATGCAGTCATCATTGATGGTGCGTCACCGGTATTTGTAGATGATGCGAAAGCTATCGAGGGAGCAAGGGTTCTTGTCGTGGAAGATGGCCCAACACTTACCCATGGCGAGATGAAATACGGCGCAGGTGTCGTTGCAGCAGAGAGATGCGGCGCAGCAGAATTTGTTGATCCTCGTCCTTGGGCTGTCGGCACAATTGAAGAGACCTTTGAAAAATATCCCGAGATTGGAACTCTCCTTCCCGCAATGGGCTATGGCGAGCAGCAGATCAAGGATCTCGAGGAAACAATAAATGCTGTTGATTGTGAAGTCGTTGTGATTGGAACTCCTATTGATTTACGAAGAATAATTAAAATAAATAAACCTGCCGTAAGAGTATCTTACGAATTGCAGGAAATCGGTCAACCCACACTTACAGAAGTGCTTGAAAATTTTGTTAAATAGTCTTATTTAGGAGGACGAGTGGCTTTGGAAAAAGACGCAAAACGAACAATAGTCGAAGAGTTTGGTTTACATGAATCTGATACAGGATCCCCTGAAGTACAGATCGCACTCCTTACTCAGAGAATTGCGAGTATTACAGAACATCTGAAAGTACATAAAAAAGATCATCATACCCGACGCGGGCTTCTCATGCTTGTCGGACAGAGACGAAGACTTTTGGATTATATCAAAAATAAAGATATTACTCGCTACAGAAAGTTAATTAAAGCTCTTAAGATTAGAAAGTAAGAGCAGATTGAACAAGGTAGATTATAATCCTTTGTTCAGACAGGAGCTAGATGGATAGTAAGATAATTAGGATGGAAACAGAATTTGCCGGCAGAACGTTGATCCTTGAAACTGGCAGAATGGCGAAGCAAGCGGGTGGTTCCGTGCTTGTGCAATATGGAGGTACGGTTGTTCTTGTTACTGCCACAGCTTCCAAAACAAGAAGAGAGGGAATCGATTATTTCCCCCTCATGGTCGATTTTGTTGAAAAAATGTATGCTGCAGGTAAAATTCCCGGTGGTTTTTTCAAACGTGAGGCAAGACCCTCAACTACCGCAACCCTCGCAGCACGATTGATAGATAGACCCCTGAGACCTCTTTTCCCTGAAGGTTTCAGAAATGATGTGCACGTTGTTGTTACAGTGCTTTCATATGATAAAGAGAACTCTCCAGAAATGTTGGGAATGATCGGCGCCTCTGCTGCATTAAGCATTTCAGATATCCCGTTCCACGGACCTATCGCCGGTGTGAATGTTGGATTAATAGATAACGAATTTATTATCAATCCTACAGTAGAGCAGTTTGCAACTTCCCAACTCGATCTTGCAGTTGCAGGAAAAGATAATGCTGTAATGATGGTTGAAGCCGGTGCTAATGAAATTAGCGAAGAGCAAATGCTTATAGCGCTCAACAAAGCTCATGATAGTATCCGAGAATTGATCATTTTTGAAAAAGAATTCATTGCAAAAGCTGCCAAACCAAAAGGTGAGTTTGAGATTGATGTTGTTGATGAAAATCTTGTTCAGGAAGTAGAAAAAGCAGCTACTAAGAAAGTACAGAAAGCATTGAATGTTTCCGATAAACTGGAACGAAATGCACTACTTGATACTATAAAGGATGAAATCATCGAATCTTTTGAGGAGAAACTCTCCGTAGAGGAGTTTGAAGAGAAAAAAGGGCAAATCAAAGAAGCTTTTGACAGCACTTTAAAAAAACTGTTGAGAAAAAAGATCATCGAAACCAATACACGTGTTGACGGCAGAGGTATGGATGATGTACGAGATATCACTTGTGAAATTGATGTTTTACCTTTCACTCATGGCTCTGCGCTCTTCACGCGCGGTGAAACTCAGGCACTTGGGGTGGTAACTCTCGGTACAAGTTCTGATGAAAAAGTGATTGATGAACTCGGTGAAGAATATAAAAAGAAATTCTATCTTCACTATAATTTTCCACCTTTCAGTGTCGGAGAAGCCGGCTTCATGAGAGGACCCGGCAGAAGAGAACTCGGGCATGGAAATCTTGCTGAACGCTCATTATTCCCGGTCATACCTGTAGATGAAGAAAAATTTCCATACACTATAAGAATTGTTTCGGAAGTTCTGGAATCAAACGGCTCTTCCTCGATGGCAACAGTATGCAGCGGAACCTTGTCACTTATGGCTGCCGGCGTGCCGATTACAAGACCCGTTGCAGGTGTGGCAAACGGACTCATCCTTGAAGGTGATAAATTTACCGTGCTCACAGATATTATGGGTATGGAAGATCATTATGGCGATATGGACTTCAAGGTTGCGGGTACAGATGAGGGTATTACTGCTTTGCAGATGGATATCAAAGTGGAAGGAATAACTCACGAGATCATGTCTGCTGCTCTGGAAAAGGCACACAAAGCTCGTTTCTTCATTCTTGATAAAATAAAGGAAACTATACCAGAACCACGTCCGGATATTTCGCCGATTGCTCCTCATATTGAGGTTATGAAGGTGAAAACTGACAGAATTGGTGATATCATAGGACCTCAGGGCAAGATGATCAAATCCATTATTGAAGAAACAGGTGTGGCTATTGATATTGATGATGACGGCACTGTTCGGATCGCTTCCCCTGATAGGGATTCGATTCAAAAAGCAAGAGAGAAAATTGCCAGCATCGTGGAAGAACCTGAAATAGGAAAGATATATAACGGTATTGTCAAGAATGTACGTGATTTTGGTTGTTTTGTAGAATTTCTTCCTCGTAAAGAGGGTCTTGTTCATGTCTCGAATCTGGAAAATAAGCGAACTGAAAACGTTGCTGATGTAGTAGGATTTGGTGATAAGGTAAGGGTGAAAGTTATTGGCATTGATCGCGATGGAAAAGTCCAGTTGAGCATGAAGGACGTCGAAGGAGCTATTGTTGAACGCAGTAATCGACCGAGACGCTCCAGTCCGAATAAAAAACGCTATTAGTCGCTAAAAATTGAAACCTAAACAAGTTGTCATGAGAATAAAGAATCTCGCAGAGGACGCAGAGAGAAAACCGCAGAGACGCAAAGAAAAGATGAAGAATAAATTTTTTGAGAAAAGATATTCATCAGTTTTTGCAACCTCCTTATTATATATGATTCAGAAAGATAATTTTTATGCTCTTCTTTTTTAATTCGTTGTTAAAAATATAATTTATCGTGAAAATAAAGATTCACGCAGAGGACTCAGAGAGAAGAACGCAGAGATGCAAAGAAAAGATGAAGAATAATTTCTTTGAGAAAAGATATCCATCAGTTTTTGCAACCTCCTTATTATATATGATTCAGAAAGATAATTTTTATGCTCTTCTTTTTTAATTCGTGTATTTTCGCCTGCCCCGTTGAATTTGCTTTTTTTATTCAACTGGGGTGTTAATTCGCCTGTCACGGCGAAGCGCAGCGAAGACGGATGGTTAAAATTTTCGAAGTAGGTTAAAGTGAAAATTGCCTTAGTCGTAGGGGCTCGTCCTAATTTTATGAAGGTGGGTCCCGTATATTTTGAGCTAAAAAAGTATTCAAGATACACGCCACTACTTATTCATACGGGACAGCATTACGACAAGAATCTTTCAGAAATATTTTCCGAACAACTTGGATTTCCCAAACCCGATGTATATCTCGGAGTGGGTTCAGGAACTCACGGTGTGCAGACTGCAAAAATAATGATCGCTTTTGAAAAATTCCTTTTGCGGGAGAAACCAGATCTTGTACTTGTTGCAGGTGATGTGAATTCAACTGTTGCTTGCGCTATCGATGCAGTTAAACTTCATATTCCGGTTGCACATCTCGAAGCTGGTCTGCGCTCTTATGACAGACGAATGCCCGAAGAGATCAATCGGATCGAAACAGACTGCATTTCCAGTATGCTTCTCACTCCTTCACGGGATGCTGATGAGAATCTCATTCGTGAAGGGATCTCAAAAGATAAAATATTTCTTGTGGGCAATGCAATGATCGACTCTCTTATGCAGTATGAAAAGAAAGCCGAGCATTCTAAAACGATGGAAGATCTTGGGCTTAAAAAACAATCTTATGGTTTGATAACTTTGCACAGACCGAGCAATGTTGATGACAAAGAAAATCTTGAAATAATACTCAATGCTTTTGCTGAAATTGCTGAGAAGATTCCATTAGTATTTCCGATGCATCCTCGAACCAGAAAGCAGCTTGCAGAATTCGGATTGGAAGAAAAAGCCAATGCGATTGCAAATCTAAAACTCATCGATCCAATTGGCTATCTTGATTTTCTCAAACTTGAAAAGTATGCAAAGCTTGTACTTACGGACTCCGGAGGCATTCAGGAAGAAACAACAGTTTTCAAAGTACCTTGTCTGACATTGCGGGAAAACACCGAGCGTCCAATCACTATTGAACTTGGAACAAATCAATTAGTTGAGCTGAATAAATATTCTATCGTTCATAAAGTGAATGAAATTCTGGACGGGAATTGCAAAATAGGAAGCATTCCTCCCTTATGGGACGGTCATACTGCGGAGCGTGTCGTACAGGTGATGGATAAGTTTAATTATTCATTTTCATAAAAAGGTGGAAGCCATGAAAGTATTAGTTACAGGAGGAGCAGGTTATATTGGAAGTCATACCTGCGTGGAACTTCTCGAAGCAGGGCATGAGATCGTTGTTATAGACAATCTCTCAAACAGCAAACTGGAAGCGTTGGAACGGGTCAAGGAGATCACGGGTAAGGATTTAA
>Ga0265594_1003039_pt1 | contig 11407 bp, 7 predicted proteins | sample saktaG_11_FD_190147 | JGI IMG/M metagenome (GOLD analysis project Ga0265594, IMG submission 190147) | Saline water microbial communities from Sakinaw Lake, British Columbia, Canada - sak_2011_5_24_80m | ecosystem: Environmental > Aquatic > Non-marine Saline and Alkaline > Saline ... | reverse complement strand
GATTGCGAGCAGCCCCGGTAAGGATGGGACATCGCTCGGGGTGTTGGTGCAGTCCTACGCGGATGTAAAGCTGCGGCGCAATGTATCGCGAGGTTCATTCTTCCCCATCCCTGAGGTCGACTCCACGTTGTGGTCGATCTCATTTCTGGATACGCCCCGGTTCGAGGTGAACACAGAGGACTTCTTTGCCGTTGTGCGCGCCGTATATGGCAAGCGTCGCAAGATGATCCGAAGCTCTCTGCGCGAGCTCTTCCCAAATGAGGATATTGAAGGGCTACTGCGTTCGCTTCATATCGATCCCACTCTGCGTGGAGAGGGACTGAGCTTTGCTCAGCTCGATGCCGTCGCTCGGTCTCTCATGGAGTCGGGTCAAGAGCGGTTGTGATCGGCAAGCTCCGGTGCGTCCGGCTCAATGTGCACGGTCACGTTGACTGGACGATCGCAGACGAATCTCACCTCATCCTCCACCATCATCGAGACTTCGTGTGCCTTGATGAGTGAAAGCTGCGGATCGACAAGGACGTGGAGGTCAATGAATCCCTCGCGTCCGACGCTTCGCGCGCGTAGTTTGTGGAAGCTCCGCACGTCCGCAATACACTCCACCGCCTCCCGAATCGCCTCGATCTCGGCATTTGAAAGCGATCCCTCCAGCAGCTCATGCAGGACGTCACGCACGGTCTTCGCCCCGACGGCGACAACCATCGCGCCTACCACGATACCGGCCATCTGGTCGGCATGCCCCCAGCCGATGAGGCCACCGATCCCTCCAAACAGGACAGCCACCGAGGAGAGCGCATCGGAGCGATGATGCCAGGCGTTGGCGTGCAAGGCCGTGCTCTGCAGACATCTGGCGACGCGGATCGTGCGTCGGTAGATCCACTCCTTGCTGAGGATGGAGGCGATCGCCACGATGATGACGGGAATGCCGGGATAGGCCATGCGATCCGCATACAATGCCGATCCCGCCTCCCAAGCGATATACATGCCTACCAAGATCAGCGCTCCCGCGACCAGCCCGCCAGCCAGCGTCTCATACCGGCCGTGACCATATGGATGATCAGGATCGGCCGGCTTGGTGGAAAGGCGTATTCCTCCGAGAACGGCAAGGTCGGTCGCCAGATCCGATCCCGAGTGGATGCCGTCGGCGATAAGAGCGATCGAGCCAGCGAATATCCCAGCAAAGAGCTTGGCGATGACCAGCGCAACGTTGATCGCCATGCCGATCAGCGTCACGTGGACGCCAGAGTTGGAGCGCGATTGAGTCTTCCCCGAATGCACTTTCATGATGAAGATTCTACGCCGCGTAATCACCACGGACAACCGTCAATGGTAAGAGACCGCCGTGAAATCTGCGTGAATGGAGAGATCATGTTGTGCAACCGTTTCAGAACGGCTGAAGCACTGCGGTTCAACGCAAGAAACTCACTGGCCCATGAATCTGTCACTACGCTCATACTCGACGATGACACCGCGTTCGATGAGGCTTTGTATGTCGGCCATCGCCTGGGAGGCGGGTGTAAGATCAAGGTAGTTATAACATACATCCACAGAACCACCTAGGTCAAGCCCACCGGCCTGACTGTTTGCAACAAGCGCAGAGAGATTGCTGATCCAGTTGTGAGATAGTCCAACGCTATGAAGACAAGTGAGACCCCCAATTGGCGAGATGTTGCTGATCTGGTTGTCATTGAGAGATAGGACCCGCAGATTACTGAGATCTGCCAGGGATGAGATACTGGCGATCTGGTTGTTTCCAAGATCAAGCTGTTCCAAGTTGACGAGGTCAACCAGTGGTGAGAGATCGCTGATCCGGTTAGTCCCAAGATCGAGCACCTTCAGCTGAGAAAGGTTCGCTAATGGTGCGACATCGACGATCTGATTTCCCATGAGATCAAGAAGCCTCAAGTTTAAGAGGTTTGCCAACGGTGTTACGTCAGTTAGCTGATTAGCCTCTAAATGCAGCGTCTCAAGAGCGGAAAGGCTCGCAAGCGGTGAGATATCAGAAATCTGATTCTTCGCAAGGTCAAGTGCCTTCAGTGCGGTGAGGTTTGCCAAGGGACAAATGTTAGTGATCTTATTGGAACTGAGGTACAGAACCTTCAGCTCAGTGAGTGAAGCAAGAGGGGTGATATCGCCGATCAGATTGGACGCGAGGTCGAGTCTCTGCAGGTAGACAAGGTTCGCAAGCCCCGAGATATCAGCGGTTCTATTTCCTCTTAGGTAGAGCTCTTCCAGATCGGCGAGGTTCGCTAGTGGTGCGATATCGCCAATCACGTTGTGCGCGATATCAAGGATTCGTAAAGCGGTGAGTCCTGCTAGCGGCGAGATGTCACTGAGCGAGTTCTCCCCAAGGCAGAGCACTTCCACTCTCCTGAGATCCGCCAGCGGTGAGATATCGTTAATTGAGTTTTCCGAAAGGGTTAGCTCTTTTAGATTCGCGAGATGCATAATCGGTGCAAGGTCACTTATTCGATTACGCCAAAGGGCGAGTTTCTCTAGCTTGACGAGATTTGCAAGGGGAGAAATATCGCTGATTGAGCCGCACGCCATTTCAAGGACCTGCAGATTGCTGAGATTTCCTACCGCCGCAATATTCTTTATCTGGTTATATGTTAGATTCAAGGAAACAAGATCGGTGAGATTCGCCAATGGGTAGATGTACCAAATCCGGTTTCCGCTAAGGTCAAGCTCTCTTAGATGGCCAAGCGTGGCCAAAGGGGAGATATCCTGGATCAGGTTGCTCTCAAGATGGAGCACCCGCAACGCAGTGAGATCCGCAAGTGGAGAAATGTCGCTGATTTGATTTCCCCCAAGATCGAGGCTTTGCAGGTTAACGGCGTACTCCAAACCGGAAAGATCGGTGATTCCACGCGCAGTGGCATCGAGCTTGACCAAAAGGGCCATATCGTTTGCAGCGATAGACCCTTCAGGCTTCTGGAGCGCCTCTTGCACAGCCATGTCCAGGTTCGGGTCGGCAAAATGGACCACTTGAGCTTGGATTGCCACGGAACAAACGAAGATAATGAGAAGTGGGAGAGCGAGCTTACGCAAGAATCGCAGCTTGCACGTCTTGAGTCTCATGCTTCCTCCTCCGAACTTGCCTGATCCTGTTTCCTTCACAGCATCCTACAAATCACCATGGAACGCTGCCTTTGCAGATGTTAAACCAAAACTCCCATTTGTATCCAGTTGGCTCCCGCAGTAATTCAACAGAGATTTGCCCACATTGATAAGATCCGTAGGCATTGACTTCTACATATGTCCCTGCCCAGCTAGGATAAAGTATATCTGTTGCCCAATCTCCGGGAGTAAAATGTGAAGAGTCTTCCGTTCTGTATAGTACCCCACCGCCCCATACCCGACCGCTGACACCAGCTCTTAGGTAGCCATCTGTGCCCGTTACTTGCGGGTCCAAAGACTCCCATTCCCCTGCGTACCTATCAACTGAGACGTACCATTGCCCATCATCATGAAATTCATCGTAGTATTGTGTAAGCGTTAATCGGTATGAAATACTCGGATCGGTGTTTGACTCCCGAGTGTATCCAGACCAAAGGACTGCTGTCGGTACTTCAACAGTATACTTGATCTTGACCTGCCGTCCAGTTGGCGTGTTTGTGGAATAAGCGAGTTCTTGGTGGACCGGAAGGTTGTTGATCTCGCCGGTGTTGAGATTCCTTATACAGGCGACGACATGATCTGGAGGATCGTTCATCAATGGACGCTCTTGAGCCATTGTTGTATTGAGACATAGAGTCAATACAAAAGTTGTTGCCACCAGGAACACCACTAATTTCATCACTATCTGATTCATATGCACTACCTCCTCTTCGTAAAGGGTTAGCACATAGTACAATGGATGTCTCCGTGCGTCTGTCAGCTAGCTGACAAGAAAGTGTCGTCTAGGCGACAAACAACGAGAGAAAACAAATAAGATCAGCCTTTCAGCAGCATGGGACATTTGTCACCCCTGCTCGCGCGGACCCTCCACATCGGTCAGAGTGATCGTGTGGCGTGTTACCTGGATCAAGTTTCTCTTTGAGAGGTTGTGCAACGCTTGGCTTATCGTCTAGCGGCTACAGGCCTACCATTTCTGCAAAGTCACGCACCCAAAAGGATCAAAAAGAGGTACCTCTCCTTTCAACGGAAAAGTCAAAAGGGAAGATCGAACCTCGGATGTTATGAAATCAACCTGTATATTCCATTCTTGTTGTCTTCTATCCTCCGTTATCTAGATTAAATCCTATCCCTTGGAATTGCTGGCATATCACCTCGGCCATAACAGGGTTAAAGGAACTGGTATCCGTAAGCGCAGCTGACAATTCCGCTTGTAGGTCCTTCTTCGAGAGCCTACCCCAGTCGGATAGCACAAGCGTGTAATGCGTCTCCGTATAGCCACCTGGGTGAGAATCTTGGCCGTGCCCTTCGATCCGTACCCACCCGGCCACATCACTGCTCCACCAAGCGGTCCCTTCCGCTTGCCAAGAATACTGGCCGGGACTCTGACGAGAGCTAGGGAATGTATTAGCTGGTACAATGACCTTCTCCTGGTACTCAAATCGGAGCGCGTTGGGGAAAACGCCAGCCGGCACGGTTACCTTCTCCATCGTGCCCTGTTGAACGCTGAACTGCTGGGTTAATGCTCCTTCCCCTTCTGGGTATGTTGTCTCCGTCATCTGACTTCCCCCTTCACCGAGCATAGCCCCCTTTTCTCTAGCGATCATAATCGGCGCTGCTTGGGCAGGGAAGGGCCATACCTGCGGTTGCAGGCTCCCAGCCTCGAACATGTGGACAGTTAATGGTGATACGATGCTCCCTCCTCCGGGTGACTTGTCCACGCGAGCCACGGCGCACATCGCCGAGTACAGGAGCTCAGTCCGGGCTACTACGTAGTATGTAATCGTACCCATTGGTATATCGGAGGCACTTTGCACATGCTCAACCCGCTGATACATCCAATATGACCCCACTTCCCAGCCCGCAGGTACGCCGGCAGCGGAACCGACTACCGCCACCCCTAATACTGCCATCAGGAAAGCACAACTTATCATGAACTTCATGCTTATCACCTCTACTCTTAAGATGCTTTTAGTACTAGCTCTGCATTAGCTCCACATCCTATAGCTAACGGCCTAGCTGAAAAACTACAACCTTCTGTACTCACTGACTTAATCTGGGCAATGGCAGGAACGTTATTCCAAGCACGAAATAGAGGACCACGCTTCCCGGAATCCCCAATGGTATGAGTACGAAAGAGGAAAAGCAGACCCCAATGGATAGCATGAGCCAGCCCACAAGCCTGGCCGAGGCAAATGAGGGTTGGGAAATCCGCATTATCGTAATGCCAGAGCGAATCAAGAGGAGACCAAACACCACCACGGCAACAAGTTCGAGCATCTGCCATGGATCCCAGGAAACACGTTTTGTCAGAATAAACGTCAGCATTTCCGCAACAGCGACGAGGAAGATCCCAAGCGCGACCCCATTGCAATGGCTGCTATGGCGTTCATCATTCACAAGTAGCTGCAAACCGAGGAATGGAGCAACAAGCACACCGCTGCCGATCAGTGGCAGTACGACGGTTAGCGTTCCGACTCCAGTAAACATCGTAGCACCACTTCCACCGAATAGCAGGTCGAGGAACCTGGTAACCCACAGGAAAAGCGGCCCAGAGAAAGGTGAGGCGACGGTCCAGGGCGAGAGAAGCACCAGCGCCGCCGCCGCGAATGAAACACCAGAGAAAAGCCATCTAGCAGTTTTCAAAAGCATTTATCCCTACGGAACCTAGATCGTACGAGATTCTCTTACCGTGAACTGTGTAGGAGGATCATATCCTGCAGGGGCCACCGCATAGTGATAGCTAACCGTCTGATAGCTAGCTTCTCCCTCCACATCTGTTGTATCATTAGTTGTTACCCGCCATACGTCATACCCATCATCCGCTGTGAACCCCACTTGAAACCCGCCTATCTCATTGAGCTCCGCAGAAACTGACATGTACGGCATCAGTAAGAAGGGCGGGGTAATCACTGTGTCCGAAGCGCCGAAGTATACATTCCTACCTGACGCACTAATTGCATTAGTACAGTTCACGTAGATAAATAGGGACTTTCCCTGTTCAGATTCGTCGTTATTCTTAAGTGTCACTGCTTCCTTGCGCTGGAAAACCATCTCGCTTTCGCCCCAGGTGACCTTTGTGTTCCACACACTCTGTGGCATAGTAGTTAGAAGATCGGGCCAGGTTAACTGCAGGAGTTCTCCTGCCGTGATGTCCGCCCCCCACAGGCTATCTACTATTTTACCAAGATTCTTGACCGGGGCTGCCAACGCGGTAGAGCTCACCAAAGCAGCTAGCAGTAATCCTACTATGAGCCACAGCATCTTCTTTGACATCTCCACAATCTCCTTTGGGTTTAGTCTCTCCTTTCTGAGAAGAGCCAACAATCAGTGTAGCCCCCTTTATCGCCTTCGTCTGTCAGCTAGCTGACAAGAAAGTGTCGTCTAGGCGACAAACAACGAGAGAAAACAAATAAGATCAGCCTTTCAGCAGCATGGGACATTTGTCACCCCTGCTCGCGCGGACCCTCCACATCGGTCAGAGTGATCGTGTGGCGTGTTACCTGGATCAAGTTTCTCTTTGAGAGGTTGTGCAACGCTTGGCTTATCGTCTGACGGCTACAGCCTACCATTTCCGCAATGTCCCGCGTAGAGAGCGGAAGATTTATCCGCAGGTCATCTTCGTCACGCACTCCATGTTCTTCCCCTAACGACAACAGAACGTGAGTTACCTTTTCCTCAGCGCCCTCATAGGCAAGGTCGGCCATGCGTTGGAGCAGTCGCTGCCCATCTTGTGCAAACCGGCGTCCGATCTCCAAGCCCAGCTCAGGGTTCTGCCGGACGAGTGTTGTAGCACGAGTTTTGTCGATGAAACTGACCACGGAAGGACCTACAGATACGGCAGAAACCGCATGCTCTTGTGAGGCAACCCCTGCAAGGAGATCCCCGGGGGTGCAGAATCTAAGGAGGAGTATCTTGCCTCTTTGAGCCCTGAAGAATAGCTTCGCTCGGCCTTGACACAGGATGTACGCCCCGAGCGCCGGCGCGCCCTGATGGAAGATGGCCTCATCGGCCCCACAAGGGAACTGGTGCACTATTCGTCCTGTCTTACGGAGAGCGTTTCCGTTGAGAACGGATAGCACACAAGCGCTCCGAGCTAGACAATTTACGCACTTACCTTCAGAATTCTCTCCTTTGATCATCGGATTCGACATAAGTATAGCGGGGTGTTATGTTTTCGCAAGAAAGGGTCTTTGGCTTGCCTTATGGCAATGTGAAACAGCTATCGGGGATCAGCCTCGGCATGCGACCCTCACGAGCAACTGAGTCGACTGCGTGCACAACCGGAATCTTCTTTGTTGAGCGTTGGCTGTCGCTTCAAGCGTTTGGCTGTTAGCTGACTGCTGCTTTCTGCTCGCTGACTGCTGAAAACTGATAGCTGTATGCTGAAAAGAAAAAACCAGGCGACGACCTACTCTCCCAGCCCCTCGCGAGACTAGTACCATCGGCGCAGGAGGGCTTAACTGCCGTGTTCGGTATGGGAACGGGTGTTTCCCCTCCGCCAAATGTCACCTGGAATCTCTATAATCTTTTCCTTGACAAATGAACAGGGTGTGTATCATACAAGCATTTGGCCTATTAGTACCACTCGGCTGAACGCATTGCTGCGCTTACACCTGTGGCCTATCAACCTCCTAGTCTCGGAGGGGCCTAATATGGAGACCTTGTCTTGAGGACGGCTTCGTGCTTAGATGCCTTCAGCGCTTATCCAAACCAGACTTAGCTACCCAGCGATGCCCCTGGCGGGACAACTGGTGCACCATTGGTCCAGCTATCTCGGTCCTCTCGTACTAGAGATAGTCCCTCTCAAGTCTCCTACGCCCACGGTGGATAGAGACCGACCTGTCTCACGACGGTCTGAACCCAGCTCGCGTACCCTTTTAACCGGCGAACAGCCGGACCCTTGGGACCTGATTCAGCCCCAGGATAGGATGAGCCGACATCGAGGTGCCGATCTTCGTCGTCGATGTGAACTCTTGGACGAAACTAGCCTGTTATCCCCGGGGTAACTTTTGTCCGATGAGCAGTGGCCCTTCCACAAAGTGCCACTGGGTCACTAGGACCTGCTTTCGCACCTGCTCGACTTGTAGGTCTCGCAGTCAAGCCTCTTTATACCCTTACACTCAATGGCTGATCACCAACCAGCCTGAAGAGACCTTTGCGCGCCTCCGTTACTCTTTAGGAGGCGACCGCCCCAGTCAAACTACCCACCTAACACTGTCCCACAACCGCTGCTAACGGCCGATGGTTAGAGCCTCAACACACGCAGGGTGGTATTCCAAGGATGGCTCCACCGAGGCTAGCGCCCCAGCTTCATCGCCTCCCACCTATCCTACACAACGAATGCTAAAACTCAATGTCAAGCTATAGTAAAGCTCCACGGGGTCTTTTTGTCCAGCCGCGGGTCACAGGCGTTTACACCTGTGCTTCAATTTCACCGAGCATTCAGTCAAGACAGCGCCCAAGTCGTTGGTCCTTTCATGCGGGTCAGAACTTACCTGACAAGGAACTTCGCTACCTTAGGACGGTTATAGTTACCGCCGCCCTTCACTGGGGCTTCAGTTCGCCGCGTTAACAGCTCCCCTTAACCTTCCAGCAGTGGGCAGGTTTCAGACTCTATACATCCTCTTACGAGTTAGCAGAGTCCTGTGTTTTTGCTAAACAGTCGCTCAGGCCGATTCTCTGCGGCCACCCGAGGGTGGCCCCCCTTATCCCGAAGTTACGGGGTCATTTTGCCGAGTTCCTTAACTGAATTTCACTCGTCCACCTTAGTATACTCAACTCGCCTACCTGTGTCGGTTTGCGGTACGGACTCTTTCTTACTCGCTAGAGGCTTTTCTTGCCCAATGACCCCTTCCCCCTTCGCCCTATAAGCGGGCTCGCCATCACACCTCGACTTAACGGGAGAACGGATTTGCCTATTCTCCCTACCTTGGTGCTTGGACACACTATTCCGTCAGTGTGCGGGGAGGGCCCTTCGGGGTCCCCCCTTTGCTCAAATGCAAGATTAGAGGCGCAGGAATATTAACCTGCTGTCCATCGCTTACCCCTTTCGGGTTCAACTTAGGTTCCGCCTAACCCTGGGAGGACAAGCCTTCCCCAGGAAACCTTAGGCATTCGGTGGCAATGATTCTCACATTGCTCGCGCTACTCATGCCGGCATTCTCTCTTCCGTCTCGTCCACCAAACCTTACAGTTTAGCTTCAACCGTTAACGGAATGCTCCCCTATCAATACCGCTCGTAAGAACGGCACCCCGCAGCTTCGGTACCACGCTTAGCCCCGTTAAATTTTCGGCGCATCGCCGTTAGACTGGTGAGCTATTACGCACTCTTTAAAGGATGGCTGCTTCTAAGCCAACCTTCCAGCTGTCTCGACAACAACACTTCCTTTTCCACTTAGCATGGATTTGGGGACCTTAGCTGGCGGTCTGGGTTGTTTCCCTCTTGAGCGTGGACGTTAGCACCCACGTTCTGACTCCCGTGAAACGATCTGCTGGTATTCGGAGTTTGCTTAGGGTCGAGAGTTGCCCCCCTTCCCCGATCAGTGCTCTACCCCCAACAGTCTATTACACGAGGCTAGCCCTAAAGCTATTTCGGGGAGAGCCAGATATCACCAAGTTCGATTGGTTTTTCGCCCCTAACCACAGGTCATCCCCTAGCTTTTCAACGCTAGTGGGTTCGGTCCTTCATGTACGGTCAAGTACACTTCAACCTGCCCATGGCTAGTTCACTTGGCTTCGGGTCTAAGACATGTGACTATTCGCCCTATTCAGACTCGCTTTCGCTTCGGCTACACCTCTATCGGCTTAACCTTGCCACACATCGTAACTCGCCGGCTCATACTACAATAGGCATGCGGTCACACCCTATTAAATGCCCGAAGGCGATTTGTGGGTGCTCCCACTGTCTGTAAGCAAATGGTTTCAAGTTCTATTTCACTCCCCTCCCGGGGTGCTTTTCACCTTTCCCTCGCGGTACTAGTTCACTATCGGTCAGCTGAGAATATTTAGCCTTAGGAGGTGGTCCTCCTGGATTCACGTCGGATTTCACGTGTCCGGCGCTACTCAAGTCAACATACAGGGTAGATCGGCCTTTCGTTTACGGGACTATCACCCTCTGCGGTCGTCCTTTCCAGAGACTTTGCGGACTGTTCTACTAGACGTCACTTTTAACCCTGCCCACCCCTGCATCGGTGAGATAACATTGACTTACAACCCCAACAAAACAACGAATGCAGTCTTACATTTTGCTGGTTTAGGCTCTTCCCGTTTCGCTCGCCACTACTAAGGGAATCTCGTTTTGATTTCTTTTCCTCCGGTTACTGAGATGTTTCACTTCACCGGGTTTGCTGAACGTGCCTACTGATGTTTCAGCACGAACTCCTATGGCTTCACCATAGGGGGCACTCCCATTCGGAAATCCCCGGATCAAAGCCTGCTTAGCGGCTCCCCGAGGCTTGTCGCAGCTAGCCACGTCCTTCATCGCTTTCAGCTGCCAAGGTGTCCACCATTTGCCCTTACTGCGCTTGTATGATACACACTCTATTCACTTGTCAATGATCCACCACGCTCTTCTATCGAGCGCAAACGAAAAGTCTACCACCCTCCACACCATCTGTCAAGCTTTCATGGAGGGATTCGACAACGGAAACTTTACCAGAGAACCGGGTTCTTGTCAAGGATAACTAAACGCCCTAATCATTGGGGATTACAGCGTCATCGCTCTCGCTACGAGCCACAAGACCGCACCTTTAGTCTGGTTCTTCCGAAAAATGGAAGACATGATAGATCTCGATCTTGATCGTTGGGTCGCTTCGCCAGCAGCCTGCAGGAGCGCCCTGCTTCTGGCAGAGAGAAGAGAGGAATTCAACTGGATCAGGAAGGTCATCCCACACCTGTGGCAGATACGTCGACTTGCCGTAGCGCGTCGTCAGGATCACCCCGTCCCTCCCGGGGACGAGCTTCGAGACAAGGTCGTGAGGGTCTGAGAACGCAAGCGGGCGCGGACAGTCAAGTACGCTGATCTCGATCCTGATGTCATCCACTTCCGATGGTTTCACCGGTGGAAAGCGCGGATCGCTTGTCGCCGCGAGGACGACATTGCGCAGAACGTTCTTGTACAGCGGCTCATGGGGAGCAAACGAATCGAGGATGCAACCGCGCAGGCTCCCGTTCTTCGTAAGCGTGACAAAACAGGCAGCATCGCGTTTCAGAGCGTGAGAGATCTCACCTTCAGGGATCGCTGGCGCCGGCTCTCCGGTCGCAATCTGGCGTAACCGCGCTCGCGCCA
>Ga0265594_1003038_pt1 | contig 11418 bp, 12 predicted proteins | sample saktaG_11_FD_190147 | JGI IMG/M metagenome (GOLD analysis project Ga0265594, IMG submission 190147) | Saline water microbial communities from Sakinaw Lake, British Columbia, Canada - sak_2011_5_24_80m | ecosystem: Environmental > Aquatic > Non-marine Saline and Alkaline > Saline ... | reverse complement strand
ATATAAATCCAAACATTATTTTATTATCCAAAATAATAACATTGCTTTCAAATTCTAAAAAGGGTAAAAATATTTATATTAGCGTTGATCCAGAAGATATAATTCAATATAAAACAATTGTAGGTAACAATGATATTTTAGCGTATCAAATATTGAAAAAAGCATGTATTTGTGGTATTGATGATTTTAAACATTTAAGTTTATTTAAACTAACAAGGAATAAATATAACTTGCAAGAAACATATTGGTATCATTGGGAGTATTACGCCTCATTTTGCCCAATATGGTTAAAAAGAATAAAACAATTTGGAGGGTATAGAGATTATAGTAACCGACAATTACTATTTGTAAAAAAACCAGATGATATTTTACTACAAGAATTTTATAAACTTTATGGACTGGAACCTGATGAAGGTCCATTAGATATTCAAAATAAAAGTATTCAACCTATTGAAAAAATATATGATTGGAAATGGTTTAATAATAAATATAAAAAAAATGGAATTTTTGAAATTTATGAAGAAGAATTGGAAGAATTTGATGCTGATGGTTTAACCTATTAAACATAAATTTTTAACAATTTTTTATAAAAATTCACTAATATATTGTGAAATGTAATTGTTTTGAAATACCTTGTAATTAATAAAACTTTCTGTAAGTTTTTTAATCGAAAGAAAAACATTAATATAAAACTACATAAAAATTACAGATATATTACAATAATGTCAGAATTAGTAGCAAACCCAAAGTGTAATGGTTGTAAATGTTATTTTATCTCAGAAATTAATATACGAAGTAATTTACTTTATAAATCGTGTGAAAAGTGTAGAACGCGTGATAAGGAAATACGAAACAAAAACAAATGCGAACATAATAAACGACAAAGTAGTTGTAAAGATTGTGGTGGAAGTCAAATTTGCGAACATAATAAACAACGAAGTAGTTGTAAAGATTGTGGTGGAAGTCAAATTTGCGAACATAATAAACAACGAAATAAGTGTAAAGATTGTGGTGGAAGTCAAATTTGCGAACATAATAAACAACGAAATAAGTGTAAAGATTGTGGTGGATCATCTATTTGCGAACATAATAAACGACGAAATAGTTGTAAAGATTGTTTGCCTATTTTGTATCTTGTAAATTTACAACGAAGTAATATTTCTCGCATTATGAAACAAACAAATATCGCAAAAACAAAACCTTCAATTGAATATTTGGGATGTTCTGCGGAATATTTTAAGGAATATATACAATCAAAAATGACCTTTGAAATGAACTTTGATAATATACACTATGACCACATTAAACCAGTAAGTAAGTTTAATTTAGAAGACGAAGAGGAACTCCTTAAATGTTGTCACTATACAAATTTTCAACCTTTAATGTCTACTGATAATTTAGAAAAGAGCAACAAATGGAATGAAGAGTGCGAACACTTTTGGAATGAAAACATATGCGGTAAAGAATACAATCAAATATACAATCCATTTGCCCTTCTTTAAGTCCCTAATTAAAAATAAAATTGAAATGAATATAAAGAATATTTGATATAGTATACTATCTACATACACTATACAAAATGGTAAAAAATACTCAAGGCGGTTCTAGTCATAAGAAATTTGCTAGAAAGTTTAATACTGGTGGAATTAAAAATAACAAATTGCGCGTATCAGAAGATGAAGGTGAAATATATGGTATTGTCATTAAGATGCTTGGTAATAATATGTTTCATTGCCATTGTATGGATGGAATAATAAGATTAGGTCATATTAGAGGTAAGTTTACAGGAAGAGGTAAGCGTGATAATATGGTCGAATGCGGTAAATGGGTTTTAATTGGTCTTAGAGAGTGGGATATTTCAGAAAAATCTTCTTCAAAAAAAATGCAACAATGTGATTTATTAGAAATATATTCAGATGCGGATAAACTGCGTTTAAGAGAAAGTGTTTTAGAAAATTGGAAATTATTTGATAGTAATGATAGTTTTAGAACAGAAAATGAAGATGATATAATATTTGGTTCTGACCGAGATTTTGAAAGAGACAATTTAATTAGAGAAATGAATTCATCGGCATCTGAAAGAATTGTATTAAATATTGAAGAAAAAGATGAAGAAGAGATAAATTTTGAGGATATTTAATTTATTGTAATTATTTTTTTTATAAGTTTTAAATATATTTATTAAAATACTTAAAGGCGCTTTAAATTACTTTTTAATATAACTATTAAAATCATTTAAAGAAACCCGACTATTATTACATATAATTTATTTAACAAGTTATTATACAACTCTTATATGAAAAATAACCCTAACCCTTTTAAAAAAGAAGATAAATTTAGTAACAAATTTAATAACCAAAATTCATCTTTTAAAGACCCATATAAAAAAAATTTTAAATACGACCCTACTAATAATTCATTTAACAACTCAAATTCACAAAAAAATACTGATAAAAATAATTCTATAAAAGAAACTCCTTCTATTGAATTACATAATACAAATTTATTTCCTGATTTAGTACCTATGAAAACAAATATACAACCTAATATAGAAGGTAATAAGTTTAAAAATATTTTAACTAATATTCCAATAAATCCTGAATCACCTAAAACACGTATTATTCCTCGTGGATGTGTTGAAATTAAACGTATTGGACAAAAATATGTATATGAATATGCAACAACTAGTTTTATACAAAAAAAACAAGAAGAAGAAGAAGAAGAAGAAGTCAATTATATTATGAATAATACTATAGAACTAATGAAAATAAAATGGGACAAATATGAACATAATTATGATGACCTTCATGGTGAAGGATTTTATGCGAATCAATTTAGATTACCAAATATTTATGATCAAGATTATGAAACTACAAGTGAGGAACAAAATAATATCGATGAATATAATAGCGATGAACAAGATAGTCACGAATATCATAGCAATGAATAATATTTTTATAAAATTGATTTGTTTTTACTTTATTAAATAAAAACAAATTAACAATGTTTTATTTGGCGTGTATTAGTTTTAATAATAAAACGTATGATGAAAATATTTGTTATCGTAATAAATATAATAAAAAAGTTATTTATGGGTCTATGTTAAAAATACGCGAAATTTATCCAAAAGAAAGTTTAATATTTATTGCAGAAATGAATAATACCGAAAATAAAATAGAGGGAATAGGTTTAATTAAAAATGTTTTACTTTATAATAGAAAAGATAAAATTCATGAAAATACGGAATGCAATCGTTATATATATCGAGGTAAATATTGGTTAAGTAGAAGACAAATTTTAGAAGTTGATTTTGAAATACTTAATATATTTGATGATATTCTTTTTAAAGGCAAATCTCATTTAAAAAATAGAATCGGAATTAGAATAATAACAGATAAATTATTTATTCATTGGACTTCTTATGATTTAATAACACTAAAAAATAAAGTAAAAAATGTGTTTTTACATTATTTTCAAAAAAAAGAAGAAGAATATTTTGAAATTATTCCAAACAAACAAAATTTAAAAATTAAAAAAAAAGAACAAGAAGAACAAGAAGAAGAAGAATATTTTGAAATTATTCCAAACAAACAAAATTTAAAAATTAAAAAAAAAGAACAAGAAGAACAAGAATATTTTGAAATTATTCCAAAGAAAAAAAAAATAGTTAAAAAAGAAGAAGAAGAAGAATATTTTGAAATTATTCCAAAGAAACAAAACTTGAGAATAATGTATCTAAAAAATATATAAAAATTTAACATTAGTTAATTATATGAGTACGCCTGATTTGAATGTAGATAATTATACTATAAGTGAATTATTAGGAATTATTGAACTGGATGACCCTACTTCTGATGATATCATAAATAAAACCAACTATTATATAAAAGATTTTTCAAAAAAAAAAAATCTGGAATTAGTTAATTTTTTTCAATCTATTCAAACTAAATTGTTAGAATATATGAATCAATTAGAAACTTCAGGAACAGATACTGAATATTCTAAACAAACTGACAAATGGATTAAATATGAAGCACTTCCACAAGATAATTCTATTCAAAATGATAAAATAACAGATCGCATTCAAAAAATTGATGTTTATAATAATAATCATATGCCGATGAATCGTGAACAATTGGGAGTTAATAATAATTTTCAAGTTCCTGTAGCGCAAGATACTTTAAATCCTAATTTAGAAAATATTACCAGTCGTTTTATTAATTTAGATAGTCAATTTCGTCAATCATCTGGAGGGTCTGAAACTATGGCAACGGATTATACTATGGATTTATCTGATCCATTAACAAATGTTTTAAGTTTACGTTTATATTCAATTCAAATACCATATACTTGGTATACAATTGATTACATTTATGGAAATACCTGTTTTTGGGTAACAAATAGTGGCGCATCAGGAAAAAATACATTTCAAATATTTATAGAACCTGGTAATTATATTCCATCCGAGTTTTGTACAGCAATTAATAATGCATTTACAAATGCGGGGTTTACAAATGTAATAATTCCTTTTCCAAATATCGCTAGGTATAATCCAAATAATGCTAAAATAACATTAAATTTATTTAATTGGATAGACCCAACTGGAGAAAAAATTGTTAGTATAACACAATATGGGGATACATTTAATTCTGATTCAGATGCTTATTTTACATTTTTTGATATAACTGGAACAAAAAATTGTTATGAGTCTGGAACATATCCTTGTTCAGCATCTTCAGGTCAAGGTCATACATTTAATGGAACATTGGGTTGGTTAATGGGGTTTCGGTTGCCAATACAACCGGTATTTACAGGCGGAAATAATTCACAAAGCGTATTAAATTTATATGGCACAAAGTATTTTATTGTAGTTTTAGATGATTATAATCAAAACCATATTAATAATGGATTAATAACTATTACGGAACTTTCTAAAATTTTGCCATTACCATCATATTATAATAATTCACAACCATACACATGTACTTCAAATTTACCTTCTCTATTAAATATTAACGACGTAGGTAATTTGTCAAATATTAGTCCTGCAGAAGCAACATCATTAGGCATTAATCCAGATAATTTATTTAATAGTTTACAAGATAAAATTGATTTTGGAACAGGCAATATTCAACAAATTTTACCATCAGCCCCAAGAACATTAACTCAAGCGCAAATATATACAATAAATGAAATAATAAAAAACAGAAATAAAACAATATCATTTAGATCAAAAGCGCCAACAAATTCAGATACATTTGCAATAATTCCTATAAAATATGGTTCAATATCAACTGGTCAATTATATACAGAACTAAGTGGTCAATTTCAGGATAATAAACGTGTTTATTTTGGACCAGTAGATATAGTTCGTTTAAGAATAAGATTATTAGATGATAAAGGAAATAATGTAGATTTACACGGCGCCGATTGGTGTGTAACATTAATATCAGAGAATTTATATCAATATTAAATTACTAGTGCGTTATTTAAAGAAGTATCGACTTCTTTATCTAATAATTCTAATTTAATAGCATTTAATAATTCAGGGTCAAATATACCTCCAACAGGATAACCATACATTCGTAAATAGGCTGCGTGTTCTGGTAATATTTTTACTGCTGCTACGCTAACAGGTTCGGTCTTAAATAAACTCATAGTACTATTTAACTTATCTATATATTCTTGTAATTTTTTCATATCATCTAATATTTTACAACGTTCTTCGCACTCTGATAAAGCAATTTTAATATTAGTTATGTCTAAAAATTGCTCAATACATTTAGTTAAACCTTCCAAATATAATTTTAAAAGCAAACGAACTTTTTCATATGTTGGGTATTGAATAGAACTTTTTTTATATGAATGCAATAAGTTTGTTAAATTTTGTAACTTTTCTTTGCTTAGTAACCGCAATACTTCATTAAAATTTCCATTATAATAATGCTTTATAACATTTTGTATATAAATAGCAAATTCACTATTTAGCAAGTTTTTTATTAAAATTAATTCATAACAAGTTGAGTTTTCTGGGTTATAATTCATAATTAATGAATTACTCTTCAAATTAACATTAGAAAACATAGATTTAGACATAAAATATTACATTATAATATTATAAATTATAATGACAAATTTTGAGTTTGATTTTGATATTACAAATTACACTATTAAAAACATTGAGGATTTTTTTAAATTTACTACAAGTTATACAGAAGATGATATAAATAACAACATTAAATTAATGAAAGATAAATTGCTAAATTGTAAAGAATTATACCATTTAACTAACGAAATCACACATTTTTTAAATAAATCGAGAGAAATGCTTATGCTAAATATCGCAACTAATCATAATTTAATTTATCCTAAACAAATTGATATTAACAACACATATAATTATAAATATTCATCAGGACTAGTTAATCCAATTGAAAGACAAACTCAAACAAAAAATTTATGTATAAACAGCAAATTTAGAATAAATTATTTTAAAACTGATTCTGCTTCATTTGATTATATCCTTCCAATTCCAATTGAACATGTTATTAGCATGAAAGTTTCTTGTCTTGAAATTCCTATTTTTTGGTATAATATTTCAAGCAAACAAAAAAATAATGTGTTTACTATAAAATTATTCAACATGCAATTTAATAATTTACCGGTTCAAGATAAGACACACACAATTATTATTGAAGATGGAAATTACAACAGTGTTGCCATAGTTACCTATTTAAACAATTATTTTTATTATAATAAAGAAGGATTAAATTATTTATTAGTATCGATTAGTGACATAGATAGTAAACTTGTATTTCGCGCTAAACATCCTAGTGATAATGACGCCGAAGTAATATACCCATTTGATAATACGAATAATTATTACTCACCTGATTTTAGTTTCCAAATTATTTTTAACGATACTTCTTTTTGTGATATACCACATAATCAAATGTTAACGTATTTTAAAAGTTCCGCAAATATACTCGGATTTAAACTAAATCAGTATACTATCACTCGTAATAATACCCATTATAATTATTCAATTAATAATATATATGAAGCTTATCTAGAAAGTGAGTTTCCATATGGAAACTATCAAAATGACTATTTATTTTTAGAGGTTAATGATTATCATAACAATTTTACAACAAATTCAGTAATTTCTCTTGTAAGTCCTAATAATTATGTATCTGATAATATTATTGCAGTTATTCCAATTACTGGAGGGGCAAATGCAATAGTCTATAATACAAATGATGGAATTAATAAATCGAGAGAATATTTTGGACCAATTAAATTAAGTAAATTAAGCATACGAATATTAAATCAATATGGAGAAGTATTAGATTTAAATGGGTATAATTATTTTACAATATTGGAAATAAAACAATTATATAATAATTATAAGTAATACACCTCATTTGCGTTAATTTTTTTTGTAATTTTCTTAATATTAGAATAATATACAAATGAGTAATTCAGATTTTGATGTAAGTAATTCTTCCGGTTCCGGTGGGATAGTGCCTACCTACATTCCCATTCCAGGTCTTCTTTTAGAAGGAGCTCTTCAAATGTCTTTGGTTTCTTTGGATAAAATGGTACGAATTGATCAGCAAGGACTCCTTTCTTCAGAACAATACAACCCATGTTTTGAAACATGGAACGCAGTTGCTCAATGTAATGTCCCGTTAGAAACTATTCGTAGTATGTTTGTTTTCCAAACAGATCATTTTGACGTCGATGATATTTGCGAAGACGACGTTCGTTTTTATATAGACTCCGCCAATATACCAAATGCAGCGGCAATTGGATTGCCTTCGGCAATTGTTGGTAATGGGAAGGTTAGTTCACTAAATGCCACAGGAAGCGCATTCACAGAGGCTGACCTAGTTATTGGAAAAGATTATATCAGACATTTAGCAAATATATTATTTAATACACCATTTGGCGTTGACCTATTTATTAATGAAGTAGATTTAGTTACCTCTGTTAATAATGCTCTTAATAAAGTTTGGACCTCATGCCAACAAGATTTACAAGATATTTCTAACACTGGACCAAACGAGAATCTTCAAGGTGTAGAAAACTATAAATACTTATCGGCAACAGATTGTTGTTGCACCTGCAATTTTGGCAGTGAATTATTTGAAATGTTAGTATCTAGGGACCCTTCAAGATTTACTGATTTGACATCCCTTGAGGTTGATTCGGTACAGGCCGCTCGTGTAGACCCTGATGCCAGAAATTTATATAAACTTCCATTGAAAGTAGGAGACCAAATACTAATTCGAGTAGGGTTACAACCTCATCCGACCCAAGATTCATTCCAAGGTTCATCCAAAGATCTAGAAATTAGAGACAATCTTCGCGTTTATATAATTGTTTTGAATTTAGTATAAATTTTATTTAAGTTATTTTTTTTGTAATTTTTTTAATATTAGAATAATATACAAATGAGTACAGATATTAGATTTGATGTATCTAATCTTGCCAGTGCGGGGGGGCGAGTGCCTACGGACAGTCCCGAAATTCCCGTTCCAGCCCTTTCAGACACTCTCATTGAAGCAGGAGCTCTTCAAATGTCTTTGGTTTCTTTGGATAAAATGGTACGAATTGATGAGCAAGGCGTCCTTTCTTCAACACCTTACAACCCTGCTTTTAGCAAATGGAATGCAGTTGCTCAATGTAATGTCCCTTTAGCAACTATTCGTAATATGTTTGTTTTCCAAACAGATCATTTTGACGTCGATGATGTAGCTGCTACCGACGTTCGTTTTTATATAGACTCCGCCAATATACCAAATGCAGCGGCAATTGGATTGCCTACAGCAGTTGTTGGTAATGGGAAGGTTAGTTCACTGAATGCAGCAGGAACCGCATTATCAAATTCTGACCTAGTTGTTGGAAAAGATTATATCAGACATTTAGCAAATATATTATTTAATACACCATTTGGAGTTGACCTATTTACTAATGAAGATGCTTTAGTTACCTCTGTTAATGATGCTCTTAATAAAGTTTGGGCCTCATGCCAACAAGATTTACAAGATAATTCTATCACTGGAAGTTCGAGCTTCCTTAAAGGTAGTACAAACCATAAATACCAATTAGCTGGAGATAGAACTATAAGTACAGAAAACTATTTTAATTTTGGTTGTGAATTATTTAAAATGTTGGTATCTAGAGCTCCTTCGAGATTTATTGCTATGCCGGCCCTTGAGCTTAATGTAATTGGACCAGTTCAGGCCGCTCGTGTAGACCCTGATGCTAGAAATTTATATCTACTTCCATTGAAAGTAGGAGACCAAATACTAATTCGAGTAGGTTTAAAACCTCATCCGGAACAAACATCATTCCTAAGTTCAGCCAGAGATCTAGAAATTCAAGACGATCTTCGCGTTTATATAATGGCGTTGAATTTAGTATAATTAAATTTAATATTTTAGAATTAGGATAGTATAAATTTAATTATATATTTTCTAGGTTGAATTGGATCTCCTCCAAAAGTAGGTTGACCAATATTTGGGTTAATAATAATACGAATGCTAATAGTATCTCCAGTAAATATTGGTAAATATTGAGGGGTTGTACAATTTAGTAAATTTTTAAAACGTTCAGGTTTTTGTGAAATTAGTTGTAAATATAGTTCCCTACATATATTATGAGAATTTATTTCTTCATCTGTAAAATATTTAAACCCTGATGCCCCAAGTAAATTAGGGTGTAGCCCATTATTAGATATGTTTTGTATTAATTGATACATATGATTCCATGCTTCATTTATTGATTTGCCAACAGAACTAATGAGTTTGTCACGATTTATAAATAAACTTGTGGCGTATGACGTATTAAATAATGATTTTGCTAAATACCTAACATAATCGTGATTTATACATTGGTTTAAATATGGTGAGTTTAAAATTGTGTTTTTACCAATTGCAGTTTCATTTGTTACAATTGCATTTTGACCTATAGGGGTTTCACATATAAAGCTATTTAAATTATCTGCATCTACAGAATTAATTATATACTTGGTATCATTTGTTTGTGGGTCATTTAAATTAAAATCATTAATTTGTATTTGAAATATTTGTGTCCACATTGATAAAGGTATAACATATTCAGCAATGGCATTATATGTGAAGGAACGTTCCGCAACATTTTCAAATACTATAGTATTTGTATCTAATGAACAATTCTCATCCAAGTATATTAGTGTAAAATTTATATTATTATTTTGTAAAGAACTCATATAATATTATTATATTATTCACAATAAAAATAATTTAATTAGTAATTTAACTTGTAAATTTTGTAAAATATATGTTTTTTTAAATTATATAATGAATGGAATTGTGGGATTTATTTGAGTTTGTAATTTTTAGAAAATGATAAAAATTTTCTAAAAATACATAACATTTTGGGGTTATTTAAAAGGTTATTATAGATAAAATCAATTGTTATATATATTAATGAAACTTCCTTTATTAATAGATTATATTGGATTATATGCTCCTATTATTTTATTTAGTTTATCTATCTTTTTTCTTCGTAATATGTACAAATATTTATATTTTTTTGTTATTGGGTTTATTTTTAATAATATTTTAAATATTGTTTTAAAATTACTAATAAAAGAACCAAGACCAACAACTGACCAAAAAGCAATTGAAATTGGAATAGTTAATGGCGCTCGTATTGGATTTGATAAATTTGGAATGCCATCAGGACACGCTCAAAATTGTGGATATTGTTTAGTCTTTATTATTATGACATTAAATAATCCTTTTGTTACGACTTTGTATTTATTGTTGTCTGTTATTTCATTATTTCAACGTTATTTAAATAATAATCATACTATTTTACAACTATTTATTGGACTTATTGTTGGCACTTTATTTGCTTATTTAACTTATAATGTTGCTAATAAATATATTATGGGAAATATTAAAATGAAAAAAGATGATAAATTTTACCAATAATACAAATTGTAAAAAAAGGGTTAATATACTTTTTTTGTTTTAGATTTCGGCATGGAAAACCTAAATTTTTTTTTTTTAGTGTTCGTATTTTTTTTAGGAGTTGTTTTTGTTTTATTAGAATTAGGAATAGCAAAACTAACTTTAGGTTTATCTTTTTTAGATGTTTCTATTTTTACTGAATTTTGATTTAATCTTATTAATGGTTTTATTTTTGTTAAATTTGGAAATTCACTTTGGAAGAAATTTATCTTATTTGAATTCATTCCATTCATATAAATAGGAAAACACGCCTTGGGGTTAATATTTGGGTTTGCAAGTGTAATTGGGCGTAATGTTTCAGTAAACCCTGTTTCTGGAAAATATCTTATTTTATTTGTCTTATTCATATATAATATAGTGATAAACTATATTATATGATTCATTTTTTTAGAAA
>Ga0265594_1003036_pt1 | contig 11426 bp, 9 predicted proteins | sample saktaG_11_FD_190147 | JGI IMG/M metagenome (GOLD analysis project Ga0265594, IMG submission 190147) | Saline water microbial communities from Sakinaw Lake, British Columbia, Canada - sak_2011_5_24_80m | ecosystem: Environmental > Aquatic > Non-marine Saline and Alkaline > Saline ... | reverse complement strand
CAACTTCTTTGAGAATCCGGAATACCTGCGCCTCCGAATACCTTCTTGTTTTCACGATTACCTCCTGTTCTTATTCTACAGGAGCCTCGCATTAAAGGTGGACCTATTTTCGGGGGGCAGGCCAGGGTCTAGACCAATGGCTCAACATGACAAGCTGTTACCCTGCACGTATTCTCGAAAAAGAGTTGGCCTCTTCCTATTCAGTTATCCAACAGGGTAACAGCTTCATTGTAGCCAATTTAAGTTAAGTATTTATACTTGTGGTGGGTATGAACTAAAGCCGTATTCTCTTGCTTACTTCCACTTCAATACCTGCTTTAGCAGCTTCCTTAAGGAAAAGTTCGGGGGGGACGCATGCCTCTGCATAGAATACCCCTTTCTTATCGATCTGCCCACGGCCAATCATGACAGTGCCTATCGCTCCGTAGACACCCGTACGATAGGAACTAAGCACACCTCTACTCTGCATCCTCTTAGTGAGCTCTGCAGTTGCGTATTCTGTTATAGTATATTCTACTTTCTCGCCACCCTGCTCACCTTTTACCACTACTATCATATGCCCTCGGAAATCAGGGGCTTTCTTAGTCTCAGCCAGTTGATTATGAAGTAACTTTAGTATCAGCGCCCTCGGTGATACCATTTGACCATCGACGTTTATTGATTCTGTATTAAAGAGACCAAGTTCTCGCAGAAAGATCATTTTCTTCTCGAAATCAGCACCATACCCAATCTTCCAACTTACGTGCTTAATCCCTCTATCTTTAAATGTCTGTGACAAAGCCGTCGGTTCTCCATGTATAGTAGTAGCCACCTTGACTTCCCCTGCCGGTGGCTTGAAGTTGCCTACCTCAGGGTATGATAGGGGGGGTACATACTTCATTTCTCCTTCATCAAAGTAAGGGCCATCCATGGTAAATTCATCTATGATGCTCTCAATAGCAAAACCCCAGTAGAGAGGGCGGGTATGCTCTGTGTCAGGTACCATGTCGACTAAGGCATCCATAATTTCGATTGACTCGGGCTTGTCCAGTTGCTGCACCCCATAGGCGGACATGATATTAGACATCCCCGATGCTGTTCCTAACCCACATATGCCAACAATTCCTTTTCTTTGGAAATCATCGCTGAGCGCCAACTGTCTCTCCTTCTGCCAGCCTCCAAGGTCTAGGTAATTAACCCCGGCTTCAAGTGCAGCTTGAGTAGCAGCAGTGCAAGTAGTCAAAAGAGCGCAATTATATACTACGTCATAGCCGGCAAACGTCTTAGCTGAAGCGGTGATGTCCATCAGGTCTAGTGCCTGTCCTTTGAGTCTATTATCGCCACCCAGTTTCTCTATTCTGTCTTTTATCTTAGCCTCGCTCAAGTCAGTAATCAGTATTTCTGTAACATCTGGTTGTTCCAGCAGATAGATAACACCTGACCAAGCCATGGCTCCAGCTCCACCAGGCACCACAATTTTCATTATTGAATCTAACTCCTTTCTCAGATTAATAAGCCCTATATTGTTAATTAACTAAACCAGGTCTTTCTTTCTCTGTTATTTAAAGCCTCTTTTCCTAAATTTCCGAAGCAGCCCATATGTCCCGCAAGATACTGATTTTTGACTCAATAGCCAACTATTTCTTCCTTCACCATTACCTGAACGCTCATTTCCCGTTTGGCAAGTTCGTTAAAGAAGTATTCAGAATCTACCGCTTGTTCAGGAGCCCAGACTCCTGGTTCTTTTATCATACCTTTAGCTTGCATCTGGGCTACAATGGAAGGTGGGACCTGTGTTGCACAAGCTACTCCCCAGCGGCTATGAATACCAGAAACACAATCAAGAACATATTCCATCTGCTTACCATTCTTCTTTCCGGTTACGGAAGCATGGCGAGCTCTGATGGCATTAGGTTTTATATTCTTTCCCTCTAATTTTTCTGTAACCTGTCTTTCAACAACTGCATTTAGTATTTCCCTCGGAACCACCTCCCATTCACGTACTTTTATTGTTTTGGTGCTTCCAAAGCCGACGGAGGCTAGGAATTTAGCTGATTCGAAAAACTGAGCAGGTAATCCTAACTTCCAGACAACTTCCTTAACTCCTTTATTTTCAAAAGACGAAGGAAGGGTAGCTGGTTCAGAGTGTAACGTATGGAAACAAGTTTGCGTACCGATTGGTTCGGGGTAATTAATTTCCTCAAGTCCGGAAAGAGCTGGGATTTCTTCATATCTCCCATTAATGAATTCTACCGCATTATCTGTGAATTCTTCCATAATTGTGAGGAGAGAGTACGCCGGTTTAAAAACTTCGATACCTTGTGTATCTGTAAGGTCAATTCCCGCGGAAGAAACGTGGACTTTTTCTACTTCATCAAGTTTGTCATAAGCATAACGAGCCAGGATATTAGTGGTACCCGGGGCGCTGCCAATACCTAATACGGCTGTAAGGCCCTCTTTCTTGAAGTCATCAAATAATTTCAATTGTTTCTGAGTTGTGTAAAACATGCCTCCCAAATCATTGTAGTGACATCCGGCTTTGAGACAAGCTTGCATTACTGGTATATTTACATAATAAATTGCGGATTGAATTACGCAATCGTACCCTTCAATCAATTTTGCCGTTTCTTCTACATTGTAACCATCTACAAAAACCCCTCTGATTCGAGAGTCCTTGTAAGATCTTGCCAGACCTTCTGCTTTTTTCCCTTGATAATCAGCAACTAGTATCTCTTCGATCTCAGGGTTTTCGCTTAAGTCCCTGACTGTAGTGGGCCCCATGAGCCCAGCACCACCGATGACTGCAATTTTCATTCTTGTTATCCTCCTTTTTTGAATTTGATGCCTCTGTTGGCTTAACGTGCTATCTCATCTGATTCACCTCCACTGCGAAGTCAAGCTAGAACAATAAGTCAGGTAGAAATGTAACTAGTCGAGGGAATACCATGGCTATTCCTAGAGCAACTGCTTGGATAGCTACAAAGGGGATTACTGAACGATAAATGTCCCCTAGAGTTATCTCCGGGGGAACAATACCCTTCATATAGAACAGATTATAGCCGAATGGTGGTGTTAAGTAGGCCATTTCCATGTTCAACACATATAGAACACCAAACCATGTACTATCAAAGCCCTGACTTAGAGCTATAGGTAGGAAGATAGGCATACAGATAAAAAGGATGGCTCCATCGCTGAGAAACATCCCTAGGATGAAGAAAATAACCTGTACTATAATAAGAATACCCCAGGGACCTATTGCTAGGTTAACCATTATTTCTTGTATCATCGCCGGTGCCCCTAGACCAGTGTAGATCTTGCTGAAAGCTACTGCTGCAAAAATAATCCAGAAAACCATACCAGTAATTCTCAAGCTACGGAAACCAGTTTCCTTAATGAGTTGCCAGTTGAGCCTTCCCCGGATGGCAGCACATATAAGCGCACCAAAGGCTCCCACAGCTGAAGCCTCTGTTGGCGAAGCGATCCCGAAGAATATGAACCCTAACACCACAAAGATAAGGATGATAGGCAGAACGACATATTTCAGAGATGCAGCTTTTGCCTTCCAATTAGCTCGCTCTTCTGGTGGGACAGCTGGTCCTATCTCTGGCTGCAGGTAACAACGCACACCGATATATATAATATGCATAGTGGCGAGCATTATGCCCGGGAATATGCCTCCAGCAAATAGTTTCCCGACTGACACTCCGGATATATAGGCATACATAATCATTGGAATGCTAGGTGGAATGAGGATCCCCAGGGCTCCCCCTGCTTGGATAAGGCCAGTTGCTATTCGCTTATCATACTTTCGTTTAAGCATAGCCGGAAGGGCAATAATTCCCATCGATACCGTGGCTGCTCCGGTGACACCGACCATAGCCGCAAAGATAGCACAGATCCCAATGACTCCCATGCCCAAACCACCTCTTAAACCACTTGTCCAACGGTATACAGTATCGAAGAGATCATCAGCTATACCTGACTTCTGCAGCACAAGTCCCATGAACAGAAACAAAGGTATCGCTGACAGTATGAAACTGTCCATTATCCCAAAAACAGCATAGTAAAGCGTATTCAGGCCTGCCAATCCCCAGAGCGCGAGGCAAAATCCTACACCTAGTGCACCCATAACAAAGGTTAGAGGTAAGCCGGTGAGCATCAGCAAAATCATGAAAGCAAACATAATGGCGGTAACAGCAAGTGGGTTCATACCAACTCTCTCCCGCTAAAAGCTAGGGCGAGATTGCGAATAAAATTACTTGTCCCTTGGAGTACGACTAACAGGAATGCAATAGGAACTGTCATCTTCCAAGGATAAATAGGGGGACTCCAAGCAGTCACCGAGTGTTCCAATATCGACAATGACTCCCATCCAAAAATTGTTGATTTCCAAAGGAGCACCCCACAGAATAATAGGGCCAGTGGAAAAGTGCACGCGTCCAGTATCGCTTTCGTTCTCTTTGAAAAACGAGAGTAGAGTATATCGACCCTGACATGTTCATTGTAGAGAAGCACATATGCTCCCCCGAGGATTGTATAGGAACCATAAATCATCGTTGCCGTTTCATGAGCCCACATAGTAGGACTGCCAAACACATACCTAAGAACTACCTCACACATCAGTATTCCCACCATCGCCAGAATTAGCGACACTAGGATTCTCCCCGACCATTCGCTTATTACATCGACCTTACTGACGATTAGGCTTAATTTCTTCACGATTTATCTCTCGTTGCCTAAATAGACTCTGGTTAACTCTTTCCTTGCCAGGGTTCTGGCAAGGAAAGAGTTAACCCAATACTTATTCCTGGACCTCTCTATTTTACGCTATACGTCCCAGACTTCTGTTAAATTGCTTAAGTAGTTCGATTGCTTTAGCATTGAGCTCAGATTTTGCTGCCTCTTCATCCCATACTACCATTGCGGCTTCTGTTAATGTGGCTATATCCTCATTACTCAACCTGGTTACCGTCAAACCGCCTTCGTCCCTCGCTGCATACTCACCGGAAAGGCGATTAGCATTGAACCGTCTGCAAAAGCGAATCACTCCCGATTCAACAATGGATTTAATATCATCAGGAAGGTTATTCCAAAGCTCCTGATTGATAATAGCATTAGTGGTAGTAGGGTTAACCATAGGTGTTTCTAAGTAGTATTTTGCAACTTCGTCAAAGTGAACCACCCTAACATAGCCGGCAGCTCCAGCATAGAGAACGGCATCAATAGTCCCCGTTGACAAGGCTAGATAAAGCTCCTCTCCGGGCAAGTACACGCTTGAGATATCTAGCTTACTAAACATCTTCCCATAAGCAGAGGTAGCTCTTATCTTAAGATTCTGCATATCTTCAATGCTTGTGATGGGGCTAGTTGAAAGTATGCTATACGGAGATTCAAATACCGGACCTAGATAGTGAGTATTGTGGTCTGCATACGCTTCCAATAGCATATCTCTAAATGGTGTCTCATCGAAAAATACCATGGTATGTTCTGTGCTACTCCAGGCCATAGGTAACCCTTGCTCTATATTACCTATATCTAATTCTGACCAGTAAGCGCCACTACCCAGTCCCATATCGATTGTACCTGTCTCAACGGCACTTAGTATTTCTTTAGTTGGTACAAGTTCACCCCCACCAAACGCCTGAATTTCAATCCGTCCACCGGACATAGTCTCGATATCATCAACAAAGACATTAACGATGTCCATGGATCCACCAGAGTAGTATGCCTGCATCCTCCAGTTATATTTTTCTACAGCTGGTGTTGGTGTTGGTGTCTGCGTCGGTGTCGGACTTGGTGATGGTGATGGTGTTGGTGTTGGGCTAGGACTAGGCGCTGGACCAGCACAAGCCGCCACGATTGGCACGACTAGTACTAGAGCCAAAAATAAACTACTGAGTAACATCAATAACTTTTTCCCTCTCATTTTATACTCCTTATTAAGAATTTGATCACCTTCGGATACACAACCTTCCTACTTCATTTATCACCCCCTTCTGGGTCTGTAAGCTGACTTCTCACATATTATTACGTCATTGTCAATTCAAAGATTAGTCATCACCTCATCTGTCATCTACTCCACGTATCTAGGCGAGTTGTGCCTTTCCTGATTGGCCGATAACAGACCCATACTACATCGCATCATTGCAGTTCATATTGTGGAACTTGGGAATGTGTGATTCAAGGTAAAAATGACCAAGGACTATTGGCCGGTAGTTTCAAATAGTGTACTTTAGTACCCGTACTACCTTGCATATCCATGATTTTGTTGATATTATATTGTTAGTATGAATGAAGCCCTGCATGATACTGAGTTGTCGACAACAGAGAACCAAGAAGTCAGAATAATGCTGGTAGATGACCATCCTTTGCTCCGCAAAGCACTACGGCAAGTGCTTGAGACAGAAGGCGATTTTAGAATTATCGCTGAGGCTAGCGATGGTGAGGAAGCAATTAGGATTGCTACAGAACTTGTACCAGATGTAATAATTATGGACATTACTATGCCCAAAATAAATGGGATTGAGGCAACTAGGCAGATTAAGGAAAGATGCCCTAATATAGCTGTGCTTGTACTTACTGTTCACGATGATAGCGAGCATGTAATGGGGATACTCGAGGCAGGTGCCGCTGGTTACTTAACCAAGACAATATTTAGCGATACCGTTATTCACGCAGTGCGCGGGGTACTTGCTGGAGAGTCGGTGTTATCATCTGCAGTCTTGCGACAGATAATCGGGAACGTTTCACTGCGAGAAAGAAAACCTGTAAATCTCGGTACAGGTGAAAAGATTACGGGCCGAGAGCTAGAGATACTCAGGCTTGCCGCAACTGGTATGGCTAATAAAGAAATTGCTCTACAACTCGGTATAGGTTTACGCACAGTTAAGAGCTATTTGCAGAACATCTTTGCCAAGTTAAATGTGGTCAGCCGGACTGAGGCTGTTATTACCGCACTAAAAAATGGTATTCTTACCATGGATGATTTTGTATAGGTGACTCTTGCTGAAAGCTCCAGCAATTCCACAGCAATTAAGGTTAGTTGAACTGATACGCAACTATCATTTTTGGATTATTATTGGCCTTATTGCAGGCGTCGTTTTCGTATATAATGATTGGTTCTGGCGCTATGATTGGTTTTGGCTGTTTTGTCATTGGGAGTTCAGGAATGATATTATTGGCACTCTACTTTTTATACCATTTCTCTACGCTACTGTAGTTTTTGGGTTGCGGGGTGCGATAATTGTCTGGCTGTTATCTCTCATAGCCATATTGCCCTATATGGTGACTTTCTCCTTCACAACTGCACCTCTCATGCGTAATATAGGCACGGCTTTTCTACCTCTTTTAGCCATAATAACAGTAATTTTAGAAGTAAATTGGAGAAACAGGCAGAAGCAGATTATAGTAGAACGTGAAGCGGAACGTCATCTATATATTACACAAATCTTGAAAGCACAGGAAGATGAAAGAGGACGTGTCGCGCAGGAATTACATGATGGCACAATCCAAGACTTGTTGGTATTTGCAAACAAAATCCAAGGCCTCATAGAGAGTAAGGCGAATGAAGACGGTGGCAAAAGTGAGACTACTTTACAGCACCTAAGGGACTCGATCCTCGATTTGACAGAGGATTTACGAAGAATAACTCTTGACTTAAGGCCAAGTGTCTTAGATAATCTAGGTCTTGTGCCTGCCGTAAGATGGTTGGTTCAGAAATTAACCAAGGAGAGCAAAACTACAGCTAAGGTATCAATAAATGGCGTAAAAAGGAAACTAAGTTCAGAAAGTGAGGTAATAGTATTCCGCATAATTCAAGAAGCTTTAAATAACGTACAACGCCATTCCGGCGCTACAGAAGTGATAATTGATCTTTTGTATGCTCCTGATTATCTGAGGGTAATTGTTAAGGACAATGGTATAGGTTTTTACATTAGCAAAACCCAAAATAACCTTGTTACGGAGCGAATGGGCATTATGGGAATTAGGCAAAGAGTAAACTCACTCAATGGCAGCATTAACATAACTTCTCAGGTTGGGATAGGCACGTCTCTCTCCTTTAGGGTACCGTGCTAAATTTGAAAGTTGCGTGATATGCGCTCTCCAAGTAAATCAGTAGGCTACCTGCTCTATCTTGGCCCGTCTCCGTAAAGGTTTCCGACACGTTGGTTAACAATTTCCGTCTCGAGGATTGAGTATTCCATCTTTTCGTTCAATGCTTCAGCTTCGTTACAAGAGCCTAAGAACTAGCACCTTACATGTTCTGTTGATATAATACTGGCATGGGGGTGGTGGAGAGAATTTTCGGTATCTGACTCTGGGTCTCCCAGCCCTCTTAGTAATTTCGCTTGACCCATTTTGGGGAGTATTCCAGAACAAAACCACTTACATAACGGCACTCCTTAGTTCGTTCCTTGAAAAGGCCTTGTGGCGCAGTTTTTCCATTTTAGTGTTTCCCCTTTCGCTCCTTGGCAATCCTCCGGTCTACAGCTTTCTAAACTAACTACCCCGATCCTTCTCAAAGTTACAATCGAGTACTCTGATTTATTCATAGCACTATTTACTACTTAGTCAACAAATTTACCCAGTAGTACGGGAGATTGACGTGCACTTGGCCCCTGATAAGGAGAGGGGGTACCTTAGAGGTTAGAACATGTTGAGAGAATCAAACGCCACATTCGCTTACTTAGCTGTTAGGGGTAGGGGACTTTGGCAGAGTTCTACTATGGTTCCTTAAAAAGCTCACTTCTGACAAATTGGCAACAGAAGAAGGTCGGAAGCTTTGAACAAGATTCAGAAATGGCCTGCCTGAACCGGGAAACCGGGCTACTCGATGGTGAGCATATTGTAACTCAGAGCTTCGATAAGTTTTTTCGCCTGGGTAGATACATGGCCACTATCAGCAATAAGACCAGCCATGCATTGACCTACTCCTAGGCTTAATGCCATACCCTCTGCTCCCATCCATGTAGCCATATAAACATTTTCCCACTCAGGGAAACGGCCAATTAAAGGTTTGAGATGGTTAGCAGTTGGCGACCAAGCAAGCAAGTCGCCTCTATGTTCAACTAGCCTAGCATCTCCCAAGCTGGGTAGGAAGTTGATAACAGTACCCAATAGCATTTCCGCACGCTCATGTGTGACTAGCCTGCAATCACAATCTTGTTTAATATCAGGCACACCAGTGGTACCAAGTATTACTGAGCCATTGATTTTGGGGATAATTGCTACGTTTTCGAATGCAAGTCCGAAGTTCGGTAATTGCTGAGGTACATTTATTTGAATACATTGCGTCAAACTTATTGTCGCTGGTATCTCTTTTCCCAATGAAGAAGTGATTCTGGTGGTCCAGGGACCGACAGCTAGTACTATAGCATCGGCCTCGATTTCGGTTCCACTGGCCAGAATAATAGAGCTAACCTTCGACCCCTTTGTGTGAAATCCCACAACTTCCCCTTGCCGAAAAAGTGCCCCCATTTTCTCTGCCACTTGTGCCAGGCCAAGAGTATATTTATAAGGCTCAACTTGCAGATAAGGGATAAGTAGCCCTCCTCTAACGTTTGGATTGATATGTGGAAATGCTGCTCTTAAATCATCTGCTTCAAGCCACTTACCTTCAAAATAACCCTCTTGTCTCATGCGCTGTAACAGATCTCTATTGTCCTTTTCTTCCGTTTCTGAAAGAGCAACTCTAACCCACGGCAACTCCGAGTATTCAATGTCAATGCTACCATTTTCCTTCAACATTAAAGAGATGTCTGATAATTGATGATATCCGATCCAGAAGATTTCCAAAAAGGATCGTATGCTACGTGGTGGAGCGGAGAAAAGGTCATTCCCCAATTGCCCCTCTACTCCAAAGAAACGTGGAGGATAAGCAAATACTGCCCACGCTTTTCCTGAAGCTCTCGCGGCAATAGAGTCTCTTTCAATTACTTGTGAAGTGATGCCAAGATTGGCTAGGTGATAAGCTATCGAACAACCTATCACACCCGCTCCGATTATTACTACTTGACTGCTCTTTGATGCCATCTTTAATTCCTTAACGGTGAGGTTTGGCCTGTCAATTATTGCGCTAAGAGCACTCAAAGCTGATCGAAAACAACAGGCATCGGACATGTATGAAATTTAAAGAAGTAGCCTTATTTCGTGAATTCACTAACCAATTCGGAGTCAGGGATGCTCGTACACTCTAACCGTAAATGTCATACTATCAATAATTTCACTGTGTTAATTTAGAGATGTCTCTACACTATATGTCATTGGGCAAGCGCTCCCCCATCTAGATATATTATTTGCCCTGTGAGATAGTTTGAAGCGGGCGAGGCCAAGAAAACGGCCAACAGTGCCACCTCCCTCAGATCTCCTACCCTGCCTAGAGGTACACCATTTGTCATCTGGGCCCTGAGTTCCGGGTTTTCGAAACGGCTTGCTGTCATTTCTGTCGGAAACCATCCAGGACCAATGGCATTCACGTTGATGTTAAACGGCGCCCACTCTATTGCTAGTGATCGAGTAAGCATGTTTATGCCAGCCTTGCTAACGTTATAGGGACTATAGTAAGGCGCCGCCGAATCGGCGCTGGTGGAGCTCATATTGATGATTTTACCCTTTTCCCGATTTATCATATGGGTACCTATGGCACGGCAGCAGAGAAAAGTTCCGGTAAGATTGGTATCGATTACATTGTGCCATTCGCCTTCATCCAGCTTTGTGTTCAGGTCTGTGACTAGCTGCCAGCCGCGTAGCTTTGTGCCTGGTAATGGAATGATGCCTTTTCTTATGATAGTGCCGGCGTTATTGACAAGAATATCGATCTTGCCGAACTGGGACAGGGTCTTCTCCACCATCTCTTCAATCTGATCAGCACTCGTCACGTCAGTGGCTATGGCTAAGCTTCTCCTACCCATTCGGCGGATTTCCTTAGCTGTTTCCTCAATCTTATCCATACTTCTAGCCACGACTGTAACGTCGGCTCCTGCCTCAGCCAAGGTAAGTGCTATTACCTTGCCGATCCCTCTCCCCCCACCAGTGACAACAGCCACATTTCCTTTCAGACTAAACTCCTTAAGTATCTGCTTTGACGGCATAATAGTCTCCTGATCAAATTACCTTACACTATACATTGCTGAAGCAACATTTGCAATGTTCACTATTCGTTGTTTTCTAAGATTGTTGAGACTAGTCATGTTGTTGTGTGAAAAACCGCGAACTTTGACCCACTAAACAGATTTTTTACCACCAACATTGACCCACCTTAACCGGTATCTTTGACCCACCCGGGGAACGAATGAGCTACCATTGTCGCAGAATCATTAGAGAGGAGCGGCAATGGCATACAAGGAGGTTTCCCGAGTGGAGATTACAGAAGTAATTCGGCAATGGCAGGCTGGTCGTGGTATCCGCGAGATAACGCGGTCCACCGGTCTGGCCAGAAACACGATTCG
>Ga0265594_1003035_pt1 | contig 11426 bp, 18 predicted proteins | sample saktaG_11_FD_190147 | JGI IMG/M metagenome (GOLD analysis project Ga0265594, IMG submission 190147) | Saline water microbial communities from Sakinaw Lake, British Columbia, Canada - sak_2011_5_24_80m | ecosystem: Environmental > Aquatic > Non-marine Saline and Alkaline > Saline ... | reverse complement strand
AGCCTTTGGACTCTGAAATGATGTCTGCAATGAAAGATGCTGGTTGCGAAGAAGTGGCTGTTGGAGTTGAATCATTTGATAACAATGTTCTTAAAATGTTAAACAAGGGCACTACAGTTAAAGATAATGTACGAGCATTGAAGTTAATAGAGCAAGCAGGTATTAAATGCAGACTACTTATGATGATAAGAACACCCGGACAAACAGAAGAAACATTAAAACTAAATAAATTATTCTTGCAAACAGTTCCTTATGATACAATAGCCTGCACAGTGTTTACTCCTATACCACTTAGTGATATATGGATGAATCCTGATAAATACAATATAGAGATATTAGATAAAGATACTAATAACTATAATTATTCTTTCTTTGATGCAAGCGGTATTAGGCGAATTAAGTCTATATTCAAAATAAAAAATAGAAACTTGGAAGAATTAAATTCTGAAACAGAAGAGTTTCAAAGATGGCTAGTGGACTATACTACAGTAAATAAGGGAGTGAAGTAATTGGAAGATATCTATTCAAACAAAAAAATACATTATCATTTAAATCATTTATTAGCAATTAAGAATGGTAAGCAACCATTCCCTGTTAGGATGCAGTTGCTGCCTACAAATAAATGTAATTCTAATTGTACATTTTGTGCATACAGGCTGCCTAAGAGTTTAAACACGCAACGATTTAATGTTAAAGATAGTTTGCCTTTACCAATACTTATTGAAACATTGGTAGATTTTAAAGAATGCGGAGGCAGGGCTACAGAAATTTCAGGAGGGGGCGAACCTTTATTATACGAATATAGAGATGAAATGTTTAAAACAATAATAGAGCTTGGTTTAAATTATGCATTGATAACCAACGGTACATTACTATCAAAAGAACTAAGTAAACTAATAGCGCCTAATATAAGTTGGTGTAGAGTATCTATTGATGCCGCTAACGCTAAAACTTACGCCACAGTAAAACGAACACCTGAAAAATATTTCCATAAAGCAATCAAAGGAATCTCTTATTTAAAGAAATATGCCAAAAATAAAGAATTTAGATTAGGTGCTGGATTTGTTGTATGCAATGAGAACTATACAGAAATATATGATTTCTGTAAATTAATGTATAATGAAGGCGTAGACTTAGTAAGACTTGGTTTGATATTTCATCCTGATAAAGAAGCTTATTTTAATCCCAATGTTATTAAAGTAAGTTCTGAATTAGCAATGAAAGCAGAGCAGGATTTTGGCAGTAAATTGAAGATATATAATATGATTAAAGAACGATTAAACAATATATACTCTGACCATCAGACTTACTCATATTGTGCCATGAAGGACTTAGGAATTGTTGTAGGGGCTAATGCTGAAATATATACTTGTTGCATTTTAGCTTATAATTCTTTAGGTTTGATAGGCAATTTGAAAATGAAAACATTGAAAGAAATCTGGAACTCGAAAGAAAAGAAAGCAATGTATAAAAACTTCAATCCTATCGAAAAATGTAAATACATGTGCCTATATGAGTTTAAAAACAAGTATGTTTACGACTTGTTATTTAACAGCCCTATTCATAAGGACTTTCTATGAACCAATATAAGCCATTCATGCTGAGGTGGATTACAGAGAATACCTGTAATCATGCATCTGTTGTTGAATTTGGCTGTATGTTTGGGGCTAGGTTTAAGTTTGTACATTCATCAGTTAAAAATAGAATTGGTATTGAAATATTCAAACCTTATTTAGATGATGCTGTAGAAGAATTTACTAAAATACATGGTGATATGTGTTCTTATAATACATTAGTTGATATAAAATACCATGATTGTGCCCTGTTTATTGACAGCATAGAGCATATAGAAAAAGAAGATGGTATTGCCTTATTAAAAAGAGTACAAAAGACATTCAATAAAATATTATTAATCACACCTGATGGTTACTTTAAATTCGACTGTGACTTACATGGGTATGGTTCGCATGAAACTCAACGACATAAATGTGGTTGGACAAAAGAAGATTTAGAAAAACTAGGGTTCAAAGTATTCATTATTGATAAATTCCATCCACCATCTGATATAAACCCCAGAGGGTGTATATTCGCAACTTGGGAGAAACCTTTAAATGATTAGTGTAATTATACCTATAAAGAATAGAGTAAGTTTATTAAAAAATACCGTTGAATCTATTAAATCCTATGCGATGGATATTACAGATAAATTTGAAATCATTATACTTGACTGCGATTCATCTGATGGCATTGAAGAATATGTAATCAATCTAAAAGAGTTGTTTGATATATCTTATGTAAAGTATGATTATAAAGGTATGCGGGGATTCATGTGCCCTGCTTATGCAATTAATCTGGGATTCAGACTTGCTAAGTATGATTCAGTAGTGAATACATGGGCTGAAATAAAGCATGTTAGCCCTGTAATTAAACAATTATTAAATTATACTGGCCAAACAATACTAGGCAAGGTAACTGAATTAAGCACAAGAGACCCCAATAGAAAAGAAATAAGATTGTTAATGGGAACAAAAGAACCAAACAGATGTAAAGAACCGGGAATGTACTTTATCGGTATGTATAATAAAGTAGATTTTTTTAGTGTGGGCGGTATAGATGAAAACTTTATGAATGGGATAGGGTACGAGGATAGGGACTTTGGCAATCGTTTAAACAGGGCTGGTATCCCTTATAAAATTATAGATGAAATAGAAGGCTTCCACCAAGAGCATGACAGAAGCTATCAGCATTGCAGATTGCTAGGAAAAAATGGGCAACTTCTATCTAAAAATAATATAAATAATACTATAATAGTTAATAAAAATATCATTCCCGGAGATACAAAATATATAGTAAGAAGAGTTTAATGCTTGATTATATTTTTGATATGTACGCTAAAGAACCCTTAAACTTGGAAGGAATGTCAAGTAAACAACCCTGCCTTCCCGACATAAATGTGTGTTGGTTGTCGGGATGGTTCTTTACTTACAGAGAAAAGGGGGAATTTCTTGGTGGGCATGTTATGGGATATAATAAAGAATTATTAACACACTATTTAATTAATGCTGGATTTAAAAATATAGTAATCCTATCGCATAATGTAATGTCACCTATATTTGAAAATTGTGACCTTGATATGCATGAGAACTACTCAATTTATATGGAGGCGCAGAAATGAAAGATAAATTAACTATAGTAATACCAACTCATATAACTCCATCTGCCCCTAAAACAGATATATTAAAGGCTTCATTAACTTCATTAGCAACTTTTGAAGAAATACATGGTTGTAAATGTGTAATTACTTGTGATTTAGATATTAATGAACCTGAAAAATCACATGGTTATATACAAAACTTAATGGATTTAGATTTCCCTTTTAATATAGAAATAACTATTGTACAAAATGGGCAACAGCGTGCTAATTTTCTTAATGGTATTAAACGAGTATCTACACCCTATATGTTGTTTTGGGAACATGATTGGAGATTCTATAGTAATCTTGACTTGTCATTTACAAAACTAATTGAAGTAATGAATAAATATAAATTCATTAATACCATTTTCTTTAATAAGCGCCCGAATATTTCACTTCCATATTCGTGCGGTGACTTCATTTTAATCCATGATTTCAGAGTTAAAGAAGTGCCCTTATTAAAAACAAGTAAATGGAGTAACAATCCTAATCTAAGCAGAATATCTACATGGAATGAATGGTGGATTCCATTACTTGAAAATGCACCTATAAATAGAAGCAATCCAAGGAAACAAGTAGAAGCACCTTTACATTATGCCTATATGAAAGATATGGGTGTTACTAACTTACAGGATGTAAACCCTAAAAAACTACATTTCCTTAAAGCACATGATAAATGGGGAATGTACTCTTATGGTAGAAAAGGACATAATAAAATGGTATTACATATGGACGGAAACAGGAGTTTTTAATTGCAATACCTACCAAAAAGTGTTAACTATTGCAATAATAACCTCCACAAAAACGCAATAAGGGTCACAATGCAACCATTTACGCAAATAAGGAGTAACAATGTTTGTAAAAATATATAGAATATCAGATAAGGGCAGCCCGTTTCCGCAGCATTTCAATTTTATGACTAAGAAAATATGTTATAGAAATTTCATGGATGTATTTGGCGCTCAAAATACTATAGTGATAGCTGATAACTGTTCACAGGAAACAATCAGTTGGATTAAAGAATACTATGTAGAATTAATTGAAACTAATCTAGGTAACTCTGGTTCATTAAAATTTGCATTTCAATACGCTAGGGATAATCTAAGCGAAAATGATGGTATATACTTTGTTGAAGATGATTTTTTACACTTAGAACAAAGTGAACTTTATTTAAGAGAAGGATTAACTATCGGTGACTATGTTAGTTTATATGACCATTTGGATAAATATATGATACCAAGCCAAAACCCTTATGTAAAAGACGGTGGCGAAGATACTAAAGTATTGCTAACTCGTTTTGGACATTGGAAATATACAAACAGTACAGTCCAGACGTTCTATACTAAAGTTAAAACATTGATAGAAGATTGGAATGAATTACATTTGTTTAATTTTAAAAGTAATATACCTGATTCATTTAATACATTCATTGAGTTAGGCAAAAAGGACAGAAAGATAGTAACGCCTATACCGGGAAGAGCGACCGCTTGTGATAATTTCCCATCACCCTTAATTAATTGGGGCGAAGTCGCTAAAAAATATATGGAGAAATAATATGAGTGTTTATTATCCAAAATATCCCAGAGTCTTTATTGCTTATGTATGGTATACTCATTGGAGTTTACTTGCTATTGGAATTTCAATAGATATTAAACAGCCAAATATAAAAATACACCTTCCATGCTGCTTTATACGAATGGGGCTTAGCACTTCCATAGACCCTAAATATAAAAATATGAATAACTACGATAGGCAATTTGGCTTTTTAAACTTCCCTAAAATAAATAAACAAAAACTAGCAAAAGCAATTGGTTATATTGTTATTGCAATTTGTTTAATTGGACTTATTCATACATTTTTAACCATGAAAGGAATTATATAATGAAAGACCCTAAAACATCATTAACTGTTATGTCGCTACTATTTGCATGTTGCCCTGAAATGTGCATTGATGATATTGACTCACTAGAAGAAAATATGTTAAATCTTGCAAAAGAAATTTATTTGGGTTATAAAAGAATGAGGGGCGAATACTTGGAATTGCCTAATATTTATTTATCTGACTATGGTATTGTAGAAAATCCAAAGATGATTAAAGAAATTAAAGAAACATTTAAAACATTAGAGGTTAAAAAATGAAAGATTATCCACAAATATTTAAAGATGCAGATTTAAGGTTTGGTTTATGTCTTGGCAGTAAATCAACTTATAGAGAATTAAACAAAGATAGCTATGTAGTCTTTAATGCCCGTATTTATACTGAAAAAGTATTTAAAAAATATAAAAATACTAAGATAAAAGATTTCTTCGAAGGGCAGGTGCTAGAAATTTGGTACGGCGACATAGATTTCAATAAAGATATAAAAAAACTTAAAAACGCTGCATACAAATTAAATGAACCAATAGTAATAACAAGTGAAATGGGTACACATCTATTAACTATTTACCCCTATTAAAGGACGTGATTAAAATGAAGTTAGAAAAATTTGAAGGAATAATTGATGGGTTACTTTACTATTATAATAAAAATATTGGAGTAGGGCATACATATACAATGCTTAATGGAGTTAAAAATAATGATAAAGAAATAATTATATTAGGAAGCACAAAAGAAAAAATAAAACATCATGTAGTACACATAAAAAATGCAATTCCAATGTCTATCCAATCTCCTGAATCTTTATTAGGATATAATCATCCTTTAGCAATAGATAATGATGCAATGTGGTGGTTACTAAGTGAAATGAAACTGCACCTAAACGAACTTAGAAATGCAAAACTATTTAAGGAGTGATTAAAATGAAGGAAGATACGCCATTGCCAATTATTAAATTTGGACTTGAATTAGTAGAGAGGGGGCGGGATAACGGGGAGTCTCATAAAATACTAAGTAGCGTTACGGGTGCTCAAAGAATACCAGAAGGATGTTCTTATCCTTATTATAAAATATTAGATTCTTCAATTCTTGATTTACTTGAAAATGTTAATGAGGACATTTTACGAAAATTTATATCTAATTATGTATTCAATGGAAAGAAAAATATGATTAAATTCTTTCATGGGTTTTACCCCAATGCAAACCTAATTAAGTATACAGAAAAAAACGTAGGTGATGATAAGTATTTAGTCGGAACAAGAACTGTAAAACTTTGGGTTGGTATGAGGTATGAATATTTAAAAGATTTTTGAAAGGAGTATGATATGGCTGCTGACAGACCAACTGCATTAGTACTGCAAGCATTATTGTTCGCATGTTCTGTTGACATATGCATGGATGCTAGTGAAGAATTAGAAGAAGAAATGCTTAACATTGCTGCACAATTATATGAACGCTGTAAAGAAACATTTGAGGAATATCCAGAACTATCTGATATTTATATGATAGGTGGAATATATGATAACCCAGAACGTGTAAAAAAGATTAAAGAAATATTTACAACATTAAAGGTAAAGGAGTGATTAAAATGGAAAAAGAGTATGATGTTAGGAACATCAAAACAAACAAAAAGAAATTAGAAGAGGATATTTTTAATTTGATTAAAAGTTTTGAACTAGAAAATGCTTGTTTTGTTGATGGTATTGACTTTACGTGGGCATCAGAAATTGGTGATATTATAGAACAGAAACATTCAGTAACTGTTAAATTAAAAAGAATTTAAGGAAGTGTGATATTATTTGAAACCGACAATAAGAGCAATGCATAGTGGTGGCGCTGGTGATTGTGTTTACGCATTACCTACTTTATTATCATACGGTACTGCTGAATTATATTTAAACCCGTCACAATACATGCAACCAAAACTTGCCAATGCTTTAATACCCCTGATTAAAGCGCAACCATACATTAAAACCTGTAAGCTGTTTGAACGTGAAAAGTTTGACCTTAACCTAGATGAATTTAGGTTGATTTCAGGCGCTGGTCATTTACCAATTACTTATGCTGCTTTAGACCCTTGGTGCAGATACCATAATCTAAATGAACCTTGGCTATTCAATATTGAACCTAATCATGTAAACGATATCATTATCAATCGTACATTAAGATACCGAGGTTACTTAGACTATGGCAGTATAGTAACCAAGTTTATTGATAAGATAAGTTTTATAGGTGCTCAGGATGAATATGATAACTTCTGTGGTGATTATGGAGATGTCGCATATTATGCAACAACTGACTTACTCGAAGCTGCTCAAATCATTAAAGGCTCTAAAATCTTCATAGGCAATCAAAGCGTATGCTATGCCATTGCAGAAGGTATGAAAGTACCTAGACTGTTGGAATCTTCTATTGATATGCCTAACTGTCAACCAATAGGCGAACATGGTTATTCCGATTGGGTAGATATGGAAGACATTGATATTGTTAGTAAATACGTTTCCATAGAAAACTAATGGACTATATTAGAGTAGGAGACTAAATTGACAAACAATGAAACATTTAACAGCACATAAAATTTTTTGCACATCGTTGGCGGCTACGGAAGCAGGCTTAGAGATTCCCCCCTTTAAGCCTGCTTTAAATTTACTGCTGGCACTGTCAAACATAAAGCCTGTAAGGACTTAGCCATGAAACAATACCTACATACCATATTTAAGACTTCGTTGCTTTATGGGCTTCTAATTGCATTAAATTATTGTGGGAATCCAACTGGTTATGATATTAATGAGCCTTATCCTGAATACGACCAATATGTGGTAAGTGGATATGTTTATCAAAATGGTAATGTAGTAGTGAATAAATCAGTATGGTTATATATTAAAGATTATCAATACACAGCATGGCAGACAACATTTGAATGTAAGACTAACGCAATAGGATTATATAGGTTTACCGTATCTTTTAAAGATTGGGATTATTACTATTATAATCTTACTTGTTACCCTAATCAATGTAACGGACAAATAGTGTTTGGTAAAGTAGAAAGAAAGGATTTTGAATTATGAAAAAAATTATATTAACAAAAGGAGAATATAATTATGGAAACTAACAACCAAATTACGACGATAATGCCTAACACAAGTATTTACAGGTTTTTTGACACCTATATGGACAAGAGTAGTTTATTTAAACTTAAAAAAGATGTGAAAACTAAAATTAATTTAAGTATAAAAGACCTAATTGAAACCAAGCAAATAACTTTGTATATAAAATCACCTTATACAGACAAATATAATCACCAACCCTATCGTACTTACAGTTTTGACCTAATTGGGAGTATGCAAAGTAATATACCAGAATCAAAAAAAAATAGTTGGACAACAGTAAATACGATATACTGTTATTTTGTAGAATATTTTAATAAAAATGAATTTGATTTTATTTTTGAAGTTGCTAATGTCTGGAGAATAAATAATGAGCCGTCTGTTTTTTATATGAAAAATCCCTACATTAATAGAATTGATCCCTGTATTTTAACTGGATTACTAGCAATTCCGAAAAAAGTAATACTTACAAATTCTACAATTTTAACTATAAAAGATTTAAATCAAAATTAAAAATATAGAAAGGAAAAAAAAATGAACCCCTACTACGCCGCAAAACAAAAAACTACCCTTAAAAAATTGGAAGAAATAAATTCTTATTTTCAAAAATTAGAGGAAACAAGTGATGCCCCAAATATTTTACTATTATTACAATATTTAAACTATATAAATGAAATAAGCATTCTATCTAAGAAGTATGGCGGTCTTGAAGAAGAAGTATTCAATTTATTAGATAAATTAAGTAAAAAAACTACAAAATATGTAAATGATATTAAAATGGGTATAAAATGAAAAAAATTATACTTATCAGTATTATACTTTTATGTTTGTTTGGGTGTGAAAATCCCGTTGCACCTCAAAGTGAGAATGAATTTATTATTGAATTGTATAGTTACACAGCGGGAGCAAATACATCACCAAATCCTAATAGGCACTTTATATTTCAAGCAACTTCTGCAAGTTATAAAAAATATATAATTGACAGCCATACAAATGAAAGTGGCAGATATACAATTATACTAACCGATAAAGACTATAATCATTGTAATTATACATTAGGATTTGGAAACCCTTATAATGGTATTATAGAATTTGGGAAAACACATATTTACAAATGCTATAATTAATAAGACTCTGTATCTCTAAGTACTATACTTGTCTTGCCCGCTTTTAAATTATGAGTAACACTTCTTGGAGCTCCCGTAATCTCGAAATATTTTGGAAATAATTTTTTAGAGTATAACCTTACCCTCGTCAATCCGCTAGAATCAACGAAACGAAATAATGGGAAAATCTTAGTATCTAAAGATAATATATAATGCGGATATGCATATTCACTCATAATTTTTCTTGCATAGTGCTTTGCATGATTCCTTGTAAAAAATTTATTATCCGCACCTGAAAATTCTATCCTGCTATTATCATCTTGACTTAATAAATTTTGCGCAATCTGTCTTGACTCCTCACTTGATTCTAAAATAAATCCGGGGGATTTTACTGTTATCCTATCCCCCGTTTTAAAAGAAAGCCCCTCTGTTCCCGTAGTAGAAGGTTTTATTTTTAAATATACTTGCTGCTGCCCTATTTGAAAATAACTATATTCAACACTATCATCTTTACTTGGGGCATAATAAGCTGCTATACTCTTCTCAGCACTTACACTAATTGCAGGATTAATAGTTAATTCATAACCTGAATTGACTGCACTATAATCGCCTACATTAGTTATTCTTGTTAATGTCCCGCCTATTGTTTCCAATACAGTATATTTAGATAGAAAATCTTTATTAGTTACATATAAAGTAGTTGTACTACACGCTACAGAAGACATTGTTGCTCCTGCATTACTCCAATAATTAGGAGTGCTGTCTATAGCGATTGCTCTTGTTATATTTAAAATAGTATTAGATGGTATATCAAAATCTAAATTACTTTCTAATGTTAATACATTGCCTGTTATGGCTGTTATCTTTAATGTTTGCTCTGTCTGGTTGGATGGATTAATTAAAATAACAAAGTCATTTATATTAACTGCATCATTAAGCATATTAGGCGAATCATCGCTATTAGTAGAAGATTCCCCACCTCTGAATGTAGATGCTAAGGTCAATTCATTAGTACCTGAATCAGCACTGCCTACTGTTCTTGCCTGTATGTCCGTAGTAAATACTTGATACTTAAATAAAGGGCAACTAGCTAAATCTGTGTACACATTATTAATTGTACCCGCTCTTGTGCAGATTAACTTAATAGACATTTCACCTCTTGCCCTACAATCAACAAATATATCCCCATCTTTAACTGCTGTTTCTTTTTCACTACCCTCTCTTACTGATAAATACAATTCTAAAGATACATCCCCCATTCTTGCTACACTTGGCGTTATACTGATATAATTAAAAATTTCATCTAAGCCCCTGTCTTTATCTAACTTGATAAAATTATTATCAGAGGGGTCACATGATACATCCATTATAGTAGTATATGTACTGTTCTGCTTGTTAGTAAGGAAGAAACTACCTTCATCATCTAAGTCAAAACCCATTACATAATAAAGAGTTAATCCAGTTAGTTTAGTTAAGGCTGTCCAAATATCAGAATCTGAAAAATCTGCCAATTCTAAACGGTCAGACAAATAAGAATCCAATTTCCATAAATTATATTTACCTAATCTTGGCACTTCTTGGGTTTCATTAGGGTAATAAGGTGCTGACACTCCCCAAATAATATCCTCTGTTCTATCCGTTCTTTCTGTATCAACTGCAATTGCTTGTTCCCAAGGAATAACGCATAAATTAGAGGACATATTAGGCTCACCATCAAGATACGGATTACCATCGTCTACTAATACATGGGAACCTGAACTTCTATCATATTTATACATTATACCAGAATCCAAAGTATAGTAGCCATCTTTTTCTTTATTGTCTACAACTAACTTAGTAGGGATTGAAGGAAATTCACGTTCATATGAAACGTAGTCTGTTGAAACAGTAGCAGAATGAACAGCAACGCCCCCAAATTGTCCTGTACCAAATTTATCCCTATTTAAATAAGATAATAACAAAGCACCTGTTCCCGCATTTATATATTTCATATCAAGAAAAGTTCTATATACATTATCAGTATCTCCTGTAGATTGATATAAAGTAGTAATTGTAGTTGCATCACCAATTCTATAGGAATCAGACAAAGACCAAATAGTAGAGCTTCCTACAGCAAATGTAAGCACCGTTGAGCCAGTTCTATT
>Ga0265594_1003029_pt1 | contig 11453 bp, 15 predicted proteins | sample saktaG_11_FD_190147 | JGI IMG/M metagenome (GOLD analysis project Ga0265594, IMG submission 190147) | Saline water microbial communities from Sakinaw Lake, British Columbia, Canada - sak_2011_5_24_80m | ecosystem: Environmental > Aquatic > Non-marine Saline and Alkaline > Saline ... | reverse complement strand
ACTACTGTTGGATCGATTATCTTCACAATATTAATAATTGCTGCTTTTGGATGGGGAATATATTATTTTAGGAAGACTAAAAAAGCAAAAGATAGAACAATACACCAATTGTTGCAAGGAGAAAATTTTGATAGTGAAGAATTAAAAGAAACTCCTAAAAAACCTCTTAAGAAACCTTTTAAAATGATTCACGAAGGAAAAGCAGAAAGAGAGAAAAAAGAAAGAAGAAGGGAAGAATTCAAAAGAGAAATATTAGAGAAGTATAAGAAATAACATGTTTGATGATATTAGAGTTGGATTTGTTAGTGCATCAAGTTCTATTAAGAGAGGGAATAAAAAGACATTAACCTTTATTATTTTTGTTTTGGCTCTTATTTTTATGAATCTGATTTTCCTTCCTTCTTTTATTGGAGGAATTTCTGGCATGTTTACTGATTTTATGAAATATCCTTATGGAGATATTGTTGTTGAACCAGGTGGAGAAAATCCTTATATAAACAATGTTGATAATGTATTGCAAAAGGTTAGAGCAGTCCCTGATGTAAAAGCTGCTACCAAACGTTTGAATGTAGGAGCATCAATACAATACAATCAAAAAGTTGTTGGCTCGACTATAACGGGATTATTACCTTCAGAAGAGTATGATGTTTCTAATTATCCCTATATTATAACAGAAGGAGAATTCTTAGGAGAACTTTCTCAGGATGAAATAATAATCGGAGCGATGCTAGTAGAAGGTTATTTTGGCTCAGAAATTTATGATAATCTTGGAGGAGTAAGAGTTGGTTCATTAGTTAATGTTACATATTCTAATAATGTTCAGAGAACCTACAAAGTTAAAGGGATTATGGAAGGCACATTTGAGCTTGTCGACCTTAATGCTTTAGTAAACTATAAAGAGATTGATGAGATATTTGCTCTTAATGAAAGCAAGGCAACGAGTGTTGTCATAAAAGTGGAAGATGCAGCAGATTCAGCAGAAGTGAAAGAAAAGATAATTAATGCAGGAGTTAAAGAGCCAATATATACTAGTGATGAAAAGTCTGATGCTATTTTAAGACAGGCTATGCAGAGTATAGATATGATAAATGTTGTTTCTAATTATGTTAGTTTGATTATCGGAGCAGCCCTTATATTTATTATAATCTATATTAATACCCTAAACAGAAAAAGAGAAATTGGTATTCTTAAAGCAACAGGAATTACTCCAAGTTCAATCAGAATCTCCTATGTTTTTGTCAGTATGTTTTATGTGTTGATGGGGATTTTTGCAGGATTGATTTTATATTTTATACTTATGTTTTATTTTACGAAAAATCCTGTAGTTTTTTATGAAACTATAAACCTTACTCCAGAAATTCAAGGGGGATTAATAATTAAGAGTATTTTCACGATGCTCGTTATGTCTGTTTTTGCAGGATTTATCCCTGCATGGTTTGTAACAAGAAAGAGTATATTGGAGGAAATCTGGGGAAGATAATGGAAAAAGAAAAAACAATAATAAAAGTGCAGAGTCTGGTGAGACATTATGGAACAGACGGAATTGTAGTAAAGGCTCTGAATGGTGTGTCTTTTGAAATTAAAAAAGGAGAATTCATTATGATTATGGGGCCTAGTGGAAGTGGAAAGACTACAATGCTGAGAATTCTCGGATTGCTCGATAAACCAACTAAAGGCATATATACAATAAATAGTCTTGATGTAGTTAATTTGCCTGAAGAAGAAAGGAATTATTACAGGTTAACTCAGCTAGGATATGTGTTTCAGGATTATGCTTTGATTAATGAAATGAGTGCAGAAGAAAATGTATATATCTTGTCTCTTATGGAAGGAAAATCCAAAAAAGAATCTCTTCTAACTGCTAAAGATGCTTTGGAAAAAGTGGGTCTTGGAAATATGTTAAAGAGGATTCCTAATCAGCTTTCTGGTGGGGAAAAACAAAGAGTTGCTATTGCCAGAGCAATTGCCAAAAGACCAAAAATCTTGTTTGCAGATGAACCTTGTGCAAATCTAGACACTCAAACATCTAGACAAGTTTTAGAAGTTTTAAACACCCTTAATAAAAAGTTTGGGCAAACAATTGTAATGGTTACTCATGAATCATGGCATACTAAATATGCTTCAAGAATTATTTCTTTAAGAGATGGTTTAATTGTAAGTGATAAAACGTTAAGAAGATAGTACAAAAATATTACCCTTTTTTTGCTTTAATTTTACCACAATCATCTTTCCATTCACATCCATTACAGATACCTGAATTTTGAGACCATTCTTTTGTTCCAAAACAAGTTTTTCCTGGTTTTTGCTCTTGAGATTGACTTTTATTCATTAAAAAGGGTCTCATTCACCCTTTATATATCTTCCACTTGACCAATTCTTTGTATTTTACTATAGGATAAATGCAAATTAATTATGTTTAAAAGGCTTACTTCATCTCTATCTTTATGTTTCATAAGAAGATTATACTAAGGCCAGAAGATAATGGTGATGAACCCCCGGGTGGTTTAAATGTAGCTTTGCCCTTTAAGAGACTTGGAATTCTTAACCCTGCTGTTGTTCAATATGGTCCTTTGGCATATTTGCTTTCTAGATTATATTACAGTGAGAATGGGATAAACAAATCATGTATTGTTAGAAATGCAACTTTACTTGAAGGAAATTCAGTAAGAATTGTCAGAGATGGAAAAGGATGTCCAATTGAAGAATTAGTATTAGCCCCTGAACCACCCCATGGACAACAAGGTGTTGAAGATATGAGAGTGGGATTTATACAAGGAGAAGCACCTTTACATGCATTTTTAGTTCATCATAATGGTGTTGATATTAGAACAGAGTATCTGAGAACTAAAGAAATAGAGCCTCATAATTTGTTGAAATGGGATAGGTTTGGTGTTTACTTTCCAAATATAACTTTGAAAGAAGCTATTGAACTAGCACCTAATGCAAAGTATAAAAATGATTGGAAGGAACAATATCCTAAAGAAAAAGAACAAGAAATTTCAAGAAAGCGGTACTTAGAACCTGTTAGTCCATTTTTAGGTACTAAAGATTGTGCGTTATTTCCGCATAAAATTAAAAGAGAAGTAAATGGTAAATTAGAAGATCATTATGGAGTTATTATTAGACTATCTCCAGATATGCAAATTCTTTATGTTAAGGATTTTAAGGAATTATCTGAACATGAATTTTGGAAGAAATCTGTAAAGAGCTTAGAAGAACATTTTTTATTGGGTAGAGAATATGGTTGGGAGAAGAGTCATATTGGTTTAAGTTATCCTCCATTTGAGACTTCTCAAGGAGTTATAATTCCATATCATGGAGTAACTATGAAACCTGAGAGAGATTATAAGTTTGGAGCAGTATTAGTCGACAAGAATAATCCTCAGAAAATACTTGGAAGAACTAAAAAACCAATTTTAGAAGCCACAGAATCATGGGAAAGTAATGGTATTGTTAGCGGAAAAGTTGTTTTTCCAACAGGCCATGCTGTTTGGGATGGTTTTTATCATCTTTTTTATGGGGCAGGGGATAAGTATATTGCACACACTGCAATTCCTGAACAAAGATTACTAGATAATTTTAATTAAATGGATTCTTACTTCTGTCTGCCTTAAGACGTGGGCGTTTTTCTAAAGATTTTTATATTATTAATTATTGGTTTATCTATGAATAAAAAAAAGGGAAATCAAAATTTAACAGAGAAAAATAAGAAAGTATTGAAGATACCTCCTAAAAAACCTGTTGCTTCTTATAATAAAAAGAAAAGAAATGAGATGGATGTTGAGCATATTGAATTTTATACAGATTGAATTTTATCCAAAAATAAGAGAAGTAGGATGTGTGGGCGTTTTTATGTTTTAAAAGAATAGATTTAAATATCCTATTGTTCTAATTATATAATCGGTTGTCCTGGAAAGGATGTGACTGTGAAAGCCTCTGTTGAGTGCTCAGCTATTAATGTGGTGGAAGGGCTATAACTCACTGCACTAAACCTGTACTCTTTAAGCTTAATTTACAGCGCGAGGGAGATAACCATTAAAATAAGTTGATAGGTTAAGATTGACTTCAATCATTGTTTGTGGCACTTCCTCACCGAGCCCTATTCATAAAAAGATGAAAAAGAAAAAACAAATAAAAAAGAAACAAGTTAAAAAAAGAGTTAGATCTCCGAGCAAGAAAAGCAAGAAAAGCAAAGTCAAGAAACTTATACAATTAAGCAATAAAAGTAAAAAACCAAAAAAGAAAAAATAATAATTAAATAGATTTCTCAAGTTGTATCTCTTTTATCTGATTCTAGCGCGGGTGTTTTTATCTTATAAATAGATTTATAAATTATTTTTAATTATATTATACATCAAAAAAAGAATCTCTTCTCACTGCTAAAGAGGCTTTAGAAAAAGTTGGTCTTGGAGATAAATTAAATAGAGTTCCAAATCAGCTTTCTGGAGGAGAAAAACAAAGAGTTGCTATTGCTAGAGCCATAGCTAAAAAGCCAAAGATATTGTTTGCAGATGAACCTTGTGCAAATCTGGATACTCAAACATCTAGACAAGTTTTAGAAGTTTTAAGCACCCTTAACAAAAAGTTTGGGCAAACAATTGTAATGGTTACTCATGAATCATGGCATACTAAATATGCTTCAAGAATTATTTCTTTAAGAGATGGTTTAATTGTAAGTGATAAAAAATTAAGATAATAACTTACGAGGGTTTATTCTATTTTAAAGGATTATTCATTATAAGACTAAAGTACAGATTTGTTTTTAAATAAGAGATTTTAAGTACGAGGAATGGGAATGAAATCATTGGCAGATCTCTGGAGTTTATCCAAGGAATTGGCACAAATTAAGAGAATGATTCCTGAAATAAAGCCAGTTTCTGAATATTTTGATAAATCTGAAAATCCAAGAGAATCTCTGGAAAAAATATTAGATTTTGTAGAAAAAAATCCTGTTACGGATGATTTGTTAAAAATTAGTCAAACTTATGATATGATATTAAGAGCTGAAAAAAATGCTTGTGAAAAAGGATGGAATTATGCCTGTCTGGAAGCTGTAAAAGAAATGGGAATCAAAGTTAAATTAATTGGAGAAGAGCATGTTCCTAAAGGGCCTGCACTTTATGTTTCTAATCATCCTTATGGGCTTCTTGATAGTGCAATATTAATTGGGAGTTTAGGATCTCTTTTGAATAAAAAAGGAGAGAAATTAAAAGCGATAGCTATGAATCAGTTAAAATTTATAAAAGGAATTGAAGAAGTACTAATCTTTATGCACTCCACAAGTCCGGGTTCTAATCTAGGTCCTTTAAAAGATTCCTTAAAATATCTTGAGAATGGAGGTAATTTAGCATTTTATCCTTCAAGAAGAATGTCTGGACCAAGGCTTAAGGAATATTCCTGGAACGATGGAATAGCTCGGTTTATTTCGCATTCTTCTTATGTTGTTCCAATGTGGTTTTCAGGACCAAACCATGAAGGACTTTATAATCTTTTGGCAAGAAATGAGAAGACAGAAAAGTTAAAGAGATTAGTTTTTCTTAGAGGAGTGTGGAATAAGAGAGGAAAAAAAATCACTCTTAATATAGGAGAGCCAATTTATTCTGGAAAATTGATGGATATAAAAGATAATGAGGAAAAGATTCAATATTTAAGAAAATCTGCAGAAATTTTAAAGGTTTGAGCAGATTATTTTTTAGTTAGCGTTTATTTAATAAACTATTAATTCTTGTTTTAATTGTATAGAAAAAAGATGGTGAAGAAGAATTATAAAAAAATAATTGTATTTTTATTATTGGCTATATTTCTAATTGCCCTAATTACACTTCTTTTCTTTTTAAGCCCTGAAGAAATAGTAAATAAACTTGGTGTGGGGAATGCATATCTTCTTTTATTTATTGTTTCATTTTTTGGCGGGCTTCCTTCTGGAGGTCTTCTTTCATTTGTGGGCCTTTTAATTACTCTTGTAATAGGGGGCCTGAATCCGATATATCTAGGATTAGTATCTGGAACAAGCTTAGCAATAGGAGATATACTAGTATTTTACCTTGGTTCTAAAGGACGAGAATTAGTTAAAGATAAATGGGATAAAAGAATAAACAAAATTGCTAATGTATTTAAGAAAAGAAAGTGGTTACAAAAGATGATTCCTTTTTTTGCTTATCTTTATATTAGTTTTATGCCTTTGCCAAATGATTTTTTACTTCTTTTTCTTGCAGCAATAGAATATCCTGCTAAAAAAATAAATGCAGTAATAATTTTAGGAGATCTAACTTTTGCTTTGATGATTGCTATTTTGGCTTCAAAAGGAATTATGCTTTTTACATAAGTTGTGCAGACGTTTATTTAATAAACTATTAATTCTTTAGTCTTTTATGCCAACAAAAAGACAAGCACGTTCAACAAAAAGATTAAAGAACCTTAGTAAGCAGAGAGGCAAGTATCCTTTGTTGTTGGAGCATATAATTGAAATCTCAGATATTGTTTTAGAAATTCTTGATGCACGGTTTCCAAAAGAAATGCAAAATAAAGAGGTTGAAAAATTAATTAAGGACAAAGGCAAGAAAATAATTTATGTCTTGAATAAATCTGATCTTACTCGGAAACATGATCAGAGATTAAATCCGCGAGTTCTTGTTTCGTGCAAAAACCATAAAGGAATTACTGAACTAAGAAATAAAATTAAGATGGAAGCAGCAAAGATTAAGGAAACAGGAAAGTATAATCGTGTTCAGGTGGGTGTTATAGGGTATCCTAACACTGGGAAAAGTTCTTTGATTAATCTTTTAATTGGAAGAAACTCTGCAAAAACAGGTTCAGAGGCAGGCTTTACAAAAGGAATTCAGAAATTGAGGTTAACTGAAAGCATACAATTATTAGATTCTCCAGGAGTTATCCCTACTGAAGAATATTCTATGACAAGTGAGGAAAAGATTGCACAACATGTAAAAGTTGGAGGGCGGTCACATACTCAAGTTAAAAATCCAGAACTTGCGCTTAATGCAATTGTAAAGAGCAACAGAAAAGAATTAGAAGATTTTTATAAAATTAAATTCAAAAATGCAGAAGATTTAATTGAAAGACTTGGCAAACAAAAGGGTTTTCTGAAAAAAGGTGGAAAAGTTGATTCTGATAGGGCTGCAAGAGCTGTTTTGAAAGATTGGCAATTAGGAATTATTAAAGTATAATTTATATAATTCTATTTCTAGGAAATAATATGGGAATATTTAGCTTTCTTAAAAAACTGGGAAAAGAAAATAAAGGGATTATTTCAGAGAAGCTGGCTTTTTCTGAAATTGAAAGTTGGTTAGAGAAAAAGAAAAAGGAAAACGAGCTTAAAGAAAAAGAAACAATGGTTATAATTAAGGGAAAAATTAGAAGGTTCACTGAGGAGCTTAGAGAAAAAATAATTATTCTAGAATCTTTTGATGTTGAATCAAAAAAAGAAAAAGAGGATATTAAGGGAATTGTAAATAATAGTAGAAAAGATTATATTAAATTAGTTGAGAATTTTTTGGGAAACTTAAATAATCTAGAAATTAATGAGTTTGAAGAATTTATAAAAAGAATAAATAAGATTTTTCTTGATTTTAATAAAAGTTCATATAAGAATTATGAAAGGGCTACCATATTGATTGGAAAAGAAATGGCAAGCATAAAAGAAAGCCTAAAGATTTTCTCTAAAGGGCTTATAAAAACTTTTGAGGAAAGTAAAGAGATTGTAGATTCTTTTAAAAAGATTTCATTAGTTAAGTCAAAATTAGATATGATTCTCTCCCTTGATAGAACTCTTAGAAAAATTAGTGAAATGACCTTATCTCTTAATGAGAAGATTAAGAGTAAAGAAGAAGGGAATAAAAGCCTTTTGGAAGAAATAGAAAAAATTAAAAAGAGTTTTAATTATCTGGAACGTTTAAAGACTCAAAAAAAGATTGAATCTCTAAAAGAAGAGTTAAAAAAGAATATTTTTATGTTAAAACAACTTCTTGATTTTAAGGCCTTGGCTAATTTTTTCCATATAGACGAAGAGCAAATGAATATTCTAAAAAACCATAAAGAAGATTTTCAAACAAACTTTCAAAAAGACAATGGAAAAATGATAACTGATTTGTTAGATGAAGCTAAATTAAATAATAGCACCATCTCAGAAAAAGTAAATTTAATCAGAAATAAAATAGAAGAAATCTCAAATTATGAAAAAGAAATTAAAGAAGATGAAACTCAAGAATTATATTCTAGGGTAAAAGAAATTGTATTAGAAATTGATAACTTAAAAATTGAGAGGGTTAAAGAAGAAAAAAGACACGAAAAACTAAAAATAAGTAAAGAAGAATTGATTAATTTATTAAAGCACGAGCTTGGTAAAATGAATATAGAATTGGTTTAAATTAAATAAAATTATTTGAAAGATTTGCTTAAATTTTCTCTCCAAAAAGAGGGTAATGGATTTGAAACAAATCCTCTAAAACTTCCTGAATAAATATGTGTAATTCCCTCATCTTCTTCAAATTTCTTAAAAGAATCTTTTGTTTCTTCATAAATCTTTTGAATTATCTTTCTTTCAAATTCTGTTTGAAGTAAAGAAGAAGGTTTCAAAATAAGAAAATCTGCTTGCCTTAAAACATTTACTTCAAGATTAGATGAATTTTGCGAGATAAAAAGAATGCTAAGATTTTTGTGTCTTGCAATCATTATTAATTGACTTAACATCTTGTTTGCATTACTCATAAAACTTCTAGAATTAAATAAAACTCCCCCTTCGTCGATTAATACAAAAGAATCATTTTCTAGCTCAGAAATATCTGTAATTCCTTTTATCCATGAAGGCAATTCATTTTCATTAAATCCTATAGCAAAACATTTTTTCTTGTACTTTGCGTGAAAGTTCTCCAGAAACTTTATTCCAAAAGCAGTTTTTCCAGAGCCTCTTGCCCCTAAAATTATGCCTATTTGACTATCTGAGCTGTATATTTTCTCTAACCATTTATTATAATCCCCTGAAATTACTTCTAATACATTAAATTCATTATATTCAGAAGTCATTAATTCTCTTTCTTTTTTTATTTTCTTCTTTGCCCTTCTTTGAGAATTCTTCTTACTTAAATTATAAACACCTTTTCCAATATAATATGGGGTTTTAATAACAAATAATAATCCTTTACCAATATAACCTGCTGTTGAAGTCTTTTTCTTCTTTTTTTCCATTTTAAATAAAAAGGCTCTAAGATTATAAATTTATCTTTATAGAATTAATTTATTTTTTCCACTTCTTAAACTTCACATTATTTAATAGTGAAACTGCTAAAGCTAAAACAGCTGTTAATAATGCTAAGAAAATAGTAGCATCTGAAATCATCCAATTAGCGGCTAAATAGATAAAATAAACAGCTAAACCTGTTGCTAACAAGACAAAAACAGAACCCCAAATGCGTTTCGCCTTCTCTTTTAATACCATAATCTAATTAATTAATTCTCACTTTTAAATCTATCCCAATAATATTTATAAATCCCCTTACTCATTTTTTGGAATGATTAAATGGTTTGAAGAACGTAATGCATTATCTTGGGCAATTACAATTCTTATTGGTGTATTTATATTTTACTTCTCATCATTAGTTTTAGAAGAGGTGGCTGTTGGAGTTAAGAGTTGGATGTCAATTGTATATCATATTTCTGTTTTCTTTTTCTTTTCTTTATTTTTGTTTATTTCATTAATTAAAGGAAAAAAGAATTCTAAATTATTTTTATTTGGTATTTTAATTTTATTATCTTATGGTATTATCGACGAGATTCATCAATTCTTTGTTCCAGGAAGATTTTGTACTGTTATTGATGTATTCTTTGATTTAATAGGTATTTCATTTGCTTTTATGATTTATTTAATTTCTTTGAGATTAAGATAAAAGGTGCTATAAATCATCGCAATCTTTAAAAGAGTCTTTCACGTTTTTGATGTAATTAAAATTGGTGAATATAATGGAAGAAGAACAAAAGGAAACTCAAGAAGTGCCTCAGCAAACACCTGAAGTGGCTGAACAAGCTCCAATTACTCCTCAAACTATGGCTGAACCAACTGCAATAGAGGAAGTTCCAACATTACCAGATAGACCAGAAGGAACAGGAGCAGAAGAACCATCAGAACAAACCCAGTCAGAACCTCCAGCACCTCTCCCAGAAGAAGTGCAACAACAAGCTGAAGGACAAGAACAACAATCTGTATCTCCAAAATCTGCAGAAGAACTTGCAGTACCACAACCTACAGAACCTACTCAAGAGCAACCTACTGAACAAGCTTAATACTTGTAGGTTATTTTTGTTTACTTTGTATTGATAAGCTTTATATATTTCCTTAGTAGTTTATAATTATGAATTTGAAAGCTATCTTTGGTTTTATTTTTCTTTTTATAGTTGTAATTTTACTAGTTATCTATTGGTTTGTTCCTTTAGATAGTACTGAATTTCTTATAAAAACAAGGGAAACTAATTTTAGTTTAGATAACAATAGTAATATGCAGTTTTACCCAAATATGAGATTCCCAGAACCAAGAATATCTTATAGAATTGATGATTGTACTTTGCAAAAACAAGATGATATGAAAAGCGCTTTTGACATTGTTGAGGGCTTAACTATTTTAGATTTTTATCCTGTAAGTTCTGATGAAGAAATATCTATTTCATGTTCTAGCAATAATAGAATTGAAGAGGGTATGTTTATTGCAGGTGAAGGAGGACCTACAAAGATTATTCAAGGAGATGAATTTAATATTATATTTGAAGGAACTATTCTTTTAATAAAAGATTCAACATGTTCCACTCCAAATATAGCTTTACACGAATTATTTCATGTTCTCGGATTTAATCATTCAGAAAACTCAAACAATCTAATGTATTATGTTAGCAAATGCAGACAAGAGATTAGTGATGACATGATTGGATTAATAAATGAATTATATTCTATTCCAAGTTATGCTGATTTATTTTTTGAAGACGTCTCTGCTAGAATGAATGGAAGATATCTAAGTACAAATTTTACAATTATAAATTATGGCCTTAAAGATGCAACTTCAAGCAAAGCAAAAATCTATGCAGATGGTAAAGAGATAAGATCAATTGATATAAATCCTATAGAGATAGGTTCTGGAAGGTCTATTTCTTTGAGCAATCTTTTTATTACACAATTAAATGTAGATGAATTAGAATTTCAAATAGAAACAAATTTTCCAGAATTAGATAAAGATAACAATAGAGTTATTCTGGAAATAAAAAAATAAATCACTCATCAAGATCTAGAGAGTCTAAATCCTTTAGAAATTCGTCATCTTCTTCCATAGGTATTATGTCTAACTCTTCGTCCATCTTTTAACCTCGTTTTTGTTGCTTCTCTAAGAAATAATTAGTTTTTAAACATTTCTGTAGGTGAAAGATTATTTGGTGAAGGTATTTTTAGGAAGGGATAT
>Ga0265594_1003026_pt1 | contig 11461 bp, 11 predicted proteins | sample saktaG_11_FD_190147 | JGI IMG/M metagenome (GOLD analysis project Ga0265594, IMG submission 190147) | Saline water microbial communities from Sakinaw Lake, British Columbia, Canada - sak_2011_5_24_80m | ecosystem: Environmental > Aquatic > Non-marine Saline and Alkaline > Saline ... | reverse complement strand
GCCTTCATCTCACCATTCCTCCATGATTATCGAGATGTGGCGGCTCATCACATACACCTTGACATAACAAATGACTCATGCCGGAAATCTCCCATGATCCATACCCACTCAATTCAGCGAAGAACCAATATTCTCATGTTAAGGCGCCGGGAAATCCCCTATGTGATATCGGATCTCCGATCGATTGGGAGCGTTTTAAGTTTATGGGGCGTGATTTATATAATAACAAAACGAGTCGCAGAGGCCGCCCGAATATCGATATTGTGATTATGGTGAAGCTGCTCGTACTTCAACATTGGTTTGGCCTATCGGATCCTGAACTGGTGTCAATGGCGGTCTATAAGTGTCCAAAAATGGCGGTAATAAACTATCCACCTGTCAATTCCTGAGTGACACTCTCGGGGCTTGTGCGGATGCTAGACTCAGGAAGTTCATCGAAATGATAGACATGTTCAACCAGGGTTTGACTATCTCCGAGATCGCTAGAAGGACTGAGAATAGTCGTGTATTCGCCACGACAGCCGCGGTCGAACTCATGGCAGTTGATGCATCAGGCCTGGGGGGCGCGCGCTGGCCCCGCCTCCTCTCGCTACTGGCGGAGGCCTTCGGCATCCCCCGTCCGGCCCGGCGGCGGCCTACCTGCATGGAGGCTCACGGCTGCAGCTGGCTGGCGTCTCCTGCGCCATCGTCGCCGGGGTGGCTGCTGCCCACCCGAGGCCGAAGGGCCCCGGCATCCCCCCCGCCCGGTCCGGCGGCGGCCATCTGCGGGGAGGCCTTCGAGGGGGGCCTTGTCAGCAGGTCCGCTTCTTGGAGGCTGGGATCGGGTGAGGTTCTGGAATCAGGGGGCAATTGCCAATTATCGGGCTTGCATCTTTTGATGACTTGCTGAGGCAATCCCATTCCGGCTCATGCAGAGAGCAGGATCTCTCCCACCAAGGTTATCCGGACCTCCTTTGACTTCCCTTTAGCGATAACATCTACCGCATTTAGATCCTGAAGCTTATTGATCCGCCTGGATACAGTGCTCTCGGAGAGAGCATTCCTTCTTGCGATCTCCGTAATGGTTGTTGGCTGGTTTTCCAGGATATCGCTTAATACAGTCCGCAATTTATCGTCTATCAGATTGGGGATTCTGATTTCCGGCAGGTTGACATCTCTAATAGCCCTATCGATATCGCTGAAATTGGTGGTCTTCGATATCCTGCTCGCCTGTGCAATGGCAGCAACGGTCAAGGCCAAGAAAATCTCCCTCGGCCCGCCCGATAGATTGACCACGATCTCCCCCTCAGATCGCCTTATAAGGTCGATGAAGGAGATGACCATTCCCTCGAAATCCCGATGGTCAACACGGTGTATATCCACAATTATGGTGGTGTTGATCTTCCTGGATAGCTCCTGGATGGCCTGAATAGCGGCTTCTCCCCGAAGGTCGTCCTCCTCCCCCTCCGGCCTTATGAGCACCAATCTATCGTTGCCCTCGATTCCGAACTTGACCATCAGAGAGACGATCTGGGATGTGTCGAAGCCGGAGAGGGAGATGTAAGTCTTCATCTCATTGATAAGAGGCATCATTTGCATAAGGATCTTTCCATTGCAGAAATAGGCCAGACAATCAATATGATTTCACAATTGTGCAAATATTGCATCTATCGACACCTTTAAATCAAATGAGGCATGTCTATGTAATCGATGCCCCAAAAGATCTCTTTGATAATGCGGCCTCGCTCCAGATTTGCGATTCCCAACAGCTCAGGATACCAGATCTACTCGGCAATGCTCGCGATCATGGGGGAGGCGGACGAGGGAATAGCCAAACACGCTCATGATTCTCCAATCAGTTCCATCTCATTATGCCCAGCGGAGGGAAGGTTCCTGCGCAGCATAAGGCCGAAGCATAAGGATGTCAATCCTGATGAAAGGTATCGGATCCGGATAGGTATAACCGATCCCAAGGAGGAGGCGATCTTCAAGTCCATAATCCAGCCCCTGATACTGAAGGAGAGGGATCTTGAATTGGATGGGGGGAAGCTTTGGGTCGAGGAGATCACCAGCAAGACCGCGAGCTATGATGAGATGCTCAAACAGGCAGGGAATTCTAAAGATCCAACAATAGACATTACCTTTCGCTCCCCAACCTGCATCCAGTACAAGAATACCAAGGTCTTCGAGATGTTCCCTCACAGGGAGGCGGTCTTCTCCTCACTGGCATCCAAGTGGAACGCGGTCTGTTCCGATGGGATCAGGTTGGCGCTCGATAGGGACGAGATCGCGCGCCATGTGATGGAGGTCCCTGACGCTTCCTCTTACAAGACCCATAGCGTGGCGATCGGAACTGTGATTGACAAGAATAAGGGCCATCCCAGGCCCATCCTCCGGCAGGGATTCACCGGCAGGTGCAGGTACGTATTGGCCAAGAACGCCCCGGCCGACTTGAGAAACGCGGTCCTTGCGCTCTCCCGGTTTGCGGAGTTCAGCGGGGTGGGCAGCGCCGTGAGCAGGGGATGTGGGGCGGTTGATGTGGGGATAGGGGAGGTGAAGTGATGGTCGCTGAGGCGTTTCAGGACCTGCTTAGAGATCCGGAAAGACGGAAACGAAATGAATTGAAGAGGGAGAAAGAGGCTCTTTTGGATTCTAAACCTGGAATCTTCGAGGAGTTCCTCAAGACTGTTGACATCCATCTCGTCGAGAGAGGCATGGCCTTCAAGCCAGCAAAGAGCATCGAGTATGGGAAGACCGATCAAAGCATGCTCAACCACATCAGAAACGGCGTTCTATTCTTGCTTCGCTTCAATGAGGCTCTCGAAAGGCTGGAGGTAAGGGCTCTTGACCAGGAAGGCCTTCGGGAGTGTATGGCGCTTTTCGTGGTCCATGAGCTTCACAAGCTCGAGTTTGGAGAGTGGATTGATGAAGATGTCTCATTTGAGCGACGGGACTCGATGGAGGCTGAGTTCGAGATACCCGAGGCCCTGGTCAAGAAGTTCGTCGATGAGATGCACCTCAGGGACTTCGCTCCGGGCTTGGTCGATGAGGACTACCTCTCAGTGGCAGTGGCGCTCCACAAGAGCAGGTTCTCTCGACCGGGCGCACGTACATCGAAGTTCATGGACTTTGAGCCATTTCTATACATCATGGATAGCATGGCAAGCTGTGCATCTCCGGAAGAGGCGGTCTCTGCCAGGTCCTTGACGGCATTGCGTGATGGATTTCCTCAGGACTCGGCTGAGTCACAGCTTAATCTTCAGTACCATAGGCTGGATGATATCAAGGGCATTCTTTCAGGGATACTAAACAAGTCAGTGGCAGATGTGCTCCAGGAGCAGGGACTGATAATGCTCACCGCCTATCAGGACGGCTGCGTATATTTGGGTAGGGGGATCCAGAGGGCGGCAATTTCGGGGGATGTTGTTGAAAAAGTGTACGAAGTGTTGGAAAAGAATATCCAGCAGTCATCCCCTGCTCTATCCGATCCGAGCAGGTTAGGAAATAGGCTGCGGAATCCAAGGCTTGGATATTATGGATTAAGTGATGAATATTATTTTTTCAGTGGCGCCAAAAATATGCTGCGCGCTTACATCGATAAATCCATAACTTCCGCTCATGCAGAGAAAGCGACAGGTCTGACTGACTCGATGATTGAAGGAATCAAGAGATGCGGAGAAGTCGTTCCCATCGAGATGGAGAGCTCTAAAGAGGGACAGAAGATCCTCTTGGGATTTGCGAGAGCGGTTGCCACAGTTCATCAATCCTTTATCTCAGAGATGATCTCCGATAACAGGCAATCCCTTCGGAAGACATGTGAGATTTGGGGCGTCCCAGCAGAAATTTATGATAAATTGGCGGAATCAATGGAGAGAGATCCCACCTATCTTGCAAACGGTGGGAAATGGGACTACTCTTACGCGATAGGTCAATGCTTGATGAATTCCGGGCATGATGGGCTGAAGCTCAGGAATATGCCACCACTAGTTGCCATAGATTATCTGGTTGATCTGATCTGGCATGGCATCTCGAAAATCGATGGATGGGACGAGTTCGTTTCGAAGAAGACTGATATATATCGCAGGGAACTTATAGAATATCTTCATGATATCCTTACAGTAAACGGGACCATATCGCCACTTGATAATTCCGCCCTCAGCGATACCTTCAAAGAATATGAGCTTAGCGGGAAGACCTGCAACCTCTGCAACCGTGGAACGTTGCTCAATAAGAAGAATATGGAGAACTCAAACTCATTCTTATCGTTCAATTTCACTAACAGGGTCTTTGTTGGAAAATCGAAGCCAACCAATATTTATACCTGTGTCCCTTGTGGGGTAGAGCTTGCCTTGAGGGTGAACGGTTTTAGCCTCCCCAAGGGCAAGGGATCAAATAGCGAGAAGCTATATTTCCATCTCATCCCGGACTACTTCTTCACTCCGGAATCCTGGGAACTGGTTAATATCATCCTATCGAGGTTCTCGGGTGAGGCGAGGGTAAGGATGGCTGCACTTGCGACAAATATCTTCAAATCAAGATATGCGGGCAGCTCTCCTGATATGAATGATTCCGCTGAAGTCTACAGCTCTTGGATCGAGGATCTTGCGGTTAAGGAGGATGACGAGGGCTCCAAGGGGATGAGCATGGCTCAGTATATGGGCCAAGGATACGATAACGTCATCGGAAACGCCAGCATGATCTTCTATAAGCCTGCAGAGAACACGACGGAATTTCATTTCTTTGGGGTCTACATCGCCCTGATCATAGCTGCCTACACCGGAATGAGGGTCATGGTCAGCCAGTCGCCCATCACGACCATGCGTGGGAGGGATTTCAAAGAGATGGTCGCACTGGACTCGGTGAACTCCCATGTGGCGGACTTCTACGGGAAGTACATTCCGCTATCGAGGTTGGAAAGGACCATCAAATCGGCAAGCGCTCTGATCCGCCTCGGCTATAACACCAAATCAGGATTGAAGGACTCGCTGTTTCCAAAGTATCTGCGAGTTGTGAGGGATGAGGTGCTTCCAGGGTCATATCTCTTGAAGATGGTCTATCGCGGATCGGAGAAGGATACCAATGTCCAATATCTGCTCAATGAAGCTCTATTCATCGACAAGGTCAAGGGGGAACGGATATGAACGAATCAGATAAGATCTGTAATCTGGCGGAGCTTGGTTTTAGGATCGCTCAGCCCAAGGGCTTCAAGCCGCATGCGGTGGAGAGGCTGTTTAGGGAATCTATGAAGGCAATAACAGAACTGCGGGGAGCAGCTCTATCAAGAAGCGATTACAGGGCGACAGTATCCGGCCGAATCCAGAAGACCCTGGACAGGATGGGCGATGATCAGGCGTTCATTCCCATGAGAATGGGGCTTGATGCAAGAGCTGACGAGTTCGCAGACTACTTCGTAGACGAGATCCTAGGCGAGATCTGCGATGGGAAGCCGGGCAGGCTGAAGAAGATGTCAAATAATCTTGCAGATGGCTATTATTCTGCGACATTGAAAATCCGTCGTATCTATTGGGAAGAGAGAACTAAAAACGTAAAGAATCAGTCCGAAGGGGAGGAGATCGTATGAGCATAGACGATATCAAGAACGAGCTGTCAGCAGGACTTGTAGAGAATCTCATAAACGAGCCAAGTGCACATTACGTTCACATCTTGCTTCTTAGAGAACTGCAATCTAGCGCCATCTTCACGACTAACGGGCAGGATGCGGACATCACCACGGTAGGAATAAGTGCCAGCGATGGTCTGGTCGAGTACTCTCCTGTGATGATGTTCAAGCGCAAGCAGACCGGCAGCGACAGGAGAAAGGGAAAGGAGCTTCAGAGGAACCTCATCAACATCCAGGATACGATGAGCGTGAACGAGATGAATCAGGAGTCGCCTGAGTCTGTGCTCTATGGGAGCGCAGCAGGGGATGAGGCAATCTCCGTCACCTCCAGGGTCATGTACGACACTGCCTACTCGATCAGGGATTCGAGCGTTATCGTTGAGGAGAAGTTTCAGAACGCTCCCGGAGATGCCTATGCCAAAGGTGCTACAACGGCCATCCGAGAGCCTGATTTCATCATACCTGGAACCCTATTCCCATGCGTAGTAACGCTCAGGGATGCAACCTTCGAGGAGCTCGTATTCGTCCTAGGTGTGACCAAGATGAACAAGCGCTATGGAGCAGCGACATCCAGGATAGGGCGAATGGAGAACCACATTCTCGGGATTTACTCTGGGCTTGAAGAAGGGCCTGCAAACCTGTTCCTATCTCGAGAGGTGGCACGACAGCTGGCAGCGATCGATGGCAAGATCAGTTCCGATAATTTGAATAAGGTGCTCTATAGCCCGGTTCTTGATATCGAAAAAGTAAAAGGCCTTGTCAAGCAGGCATTCGATGAGGAGGTTGGGACGCTGAATATTCAGGCCTTGGGGGATGACGAGGTCAATTTGCTCGTTGAATGGGTGAAGGAAGACCAAATGAAGGAGGCTTTAGAAGTTCAAAAAAAGAAAGCGTCTGAGTTCCTCAAAAGTGCCAGTGAGAGGCCGAAAAAATCCAAGAAGGAGAAAAAAGAATGAATGAAAGTTTCCCGGCAGTGGAGTGTTCCATTGAGACTATGGATCGCACACTCTACGCCTCCAGAGAGGTTGGCGATCTGGTGGATACGGGAGACTTCATCTTGAGCACTGCGCTTCATCATGCCTTTGGCTTCGTGGCCGGGAAGTACATCAATTCAGGTAACAAGCCATCGTATCTGGAAGAGACCTCCGAGATCTATAAGAGGTTTTACATAACCCCTGCGAAGCCAGAATCCGTCGTAGAATACATGAACCGCATTCTACGAGTCCCGGCATCGAAAGGCAAAGGAGGCCCTTTGCCTTATTTAGGGGGGCATTCTACGAGCCAGTGGAATGCCCGGCCTCATCAGTACGCAGTCAAGAATTGGAAGGCGACAGAGCTTCCAAGAGATCTGAAAGGAAAGAACCTTCCGAAGTTTGGACGCGAGAGGGTCCTCGATCAGCAGAACCTCCTTACATCCTACATCCTTCCTTACGAGGATGATGCAGCATCGATTGCATCCAAAATCCCCCGGTACGTCCGCCTGGGAAAGAAGCGGTCTAAGGCGCGAGTGACAACGCGGATCGTGGAAGGCACGATCGAAGAAGGGGATTTCATCTCAAACCATCCGTTTGGGATCTACGACTATGAAGGAGTGCCGCTCGGCGATCTGATATCGGTTCGAATGAGGCCCATTCCTCTGATCGTCCAGGGTCGATATAACGGCAAGTTCGTAAGCATCACCCGCGGCGAAAAGCGCGAAGATGTCGTGCTTCCATACAAACTGGAGTTTCTGAAGGCGAAACGATGAATCCTATCGAGACCTCTTCAAAGGACGGTCCTGCCAAGCTCTCGGTAAGCCTCGATGGGCTGCGGCTGAAACAGATGGATCAGGACTATCGTATAGGCTTTAGAGCGTTCGAGCACCAGATCGAGAGCGATCGATTGATCAAGAGCAACAAATCGATCTTCCTCTTCAATCACAGTCCTACGGGCTCTGGAAAGACCATCTCCTGGCTGAAGCCTGTTCTTGACTGCAAGATGAAAGTCATAGCTGTGTATCCCACAAATGCGCTAGTAATCGATCAAAAGAAGCAGGTTGACCGGACAATTGAGCGGTTTAGTTACGATCCAAGGGACTACCATGTTCAGGCTATCACGAGCGACCTGTTGGCAGAAGAGAGGAAGCTCTATCCGGATGAGAAGGGCCTTCGAAAAGGCCAGCTCTTGAATCGAGTAATTCGCAAGGGGCGCGGTCGAGGCCTCATCCTTCTCACTAATCCCGACATCCTAACGCTCGCCTTGAAGGATGCCTACTACGAACATAACATCCGGGAGGCGGTTAGAAGCGTTGATATGGTAGTAGTCGATGAGTTCCACCTCGCATCGATCAAACAGAGCGACATGCTGCTCTTCATGATGCATGAGATGAGCGACGACAGACGAAGCCGTCTGAAGAAGTTCGTTTTTCTAAGCGCCACTCCGAACAACCAGATCGTAGATCGAGCGAAGAAAGTCGGATTGAACGTTGTGGTCTTCGACGACAAGAGCACGCCTCTCTCGTGTTCAGAAGGCCATCCTGTCTTGCCCCAACTCAACCTTGAGGTGAGGAGCGGGGCTATATACACAACTTATGAGCTGATAAAAGAGGATCTTGATTTCTTCGTAGCTCTATGCAAGAGACTGAGGAAGGATGGCGGGAAGGCCAGGACCGTCTTCATATTGGATGGGATCTATGAAGTAGACGAGATATTCAACGTGCTATCGAGCGCATTTACCGGCCTGAGCATGAAGGTCGAGCGCGTTGATGGGCTTCACCCGGCAACCATCGAGAAGCTGAAGGATTTCGATGTCCTCGTCTCAAACTCCTCTGTTGAGGTGGGAATCGACTTCGACGTTGACCGTCTCATCTTCTCAGGTTATTCAAAGAGCAAGCTGCTGCAGAGGATCGGGCGCTTGAGGAATAAGCCGCCAGAAGAGATCTGCGAAGCGATCTGCTTTGTTCCCAATGTCCTTTACGATCACCTAAGGGGCCTCTCCTCCAAGGGCCAGCTCTTGAAGATGACCAGAAGGGAGCTTGTGGATCAGCTGGAGAAGGTCATGGAATCGGGGCTCGACCTCTCATCTTACTCAAAGATGTACTCGCCAATGGAGGCCTATCTGTATCTGTTGGCAAGGATCAAAGGCGGTACGTGGAGGGATTATCTAGGCGAGGAGCATCATGAGAAAGGGATGCCTGAGTCGATCCAGGGTGAGGAGTGGATAAGGACCTTAACTCTCTTAGAGAGGCATTTTCTGGAGCAGGAGATCGACGGCCAGATGTACAACTGGCTTGATGAAGAATCTCGAAGGCTCAAAGATGGCCTTTTGAGCTACCGCGGATCCCGGTTTCAGGCTTTGATCTTCGATACCTCCGATGGAAAGCTCAAGCTCTATGACCTGATGTATCTTTTGCGGCGGGGAGATGTCGAGTTCATGTCGCCCCAGAGGTTTGCGTCAAGGCTTCGAGAGGCGTACAATGGCGATTATGATGCTGAGCTCAAGCCGAGATACGAATCGATGAAGAGGTTTGCGGCAGGATTCTGCTGGTATCACGGAACGATCGGCGATGAAACCAGAAAGGTGCTCTTCAAGGGAGAGGGTGCTCATTATAAGAAGATCATGTTCAAATCCGCAGAACATGCGAGAAAGCCGAGAATGGTAGATGGATTCAGGGTCGAGACCGATCCGAACATCATTTCTCTCTCCAACTTGAACAACACATTGACGGAGTACGAGATCTTCGCGAGGCTGATCGATCAGAGCGGCTATTACCTCAAAGCCAAGTTCAATCTGGGGGATTTCTTTTACCTCTACCCATATTCAGGACAGAGAAGCGTGGCCTTTGGACATGATGCCCTTTACATTGACTGCTTGATCAAGGAGGAGCATGCTCGAAGGAGATGAGCTTGTAAATGTAAGCGATATAAACCAATACCTTTACTGCCCGCGAAGATTTTATTATATTAACTATTTTGATACGATAGAGATGAATTACTACTTGAAGGATGGTTCGCTTAAGCATCAGAACCAGTCGAGAAAGGGCGGATGGATTCGAGAATTTTATCTCAAATCCGAAAGGCTTGGCCTTCAAGGTAAGATCGACGTCCTAGAGACGAAGAACATCAAGAGCAGCGGGACCACTCTCGCACCAATCGAGCGAAAGCGCGGATCCTCCTACTTCGACAACGACGAGGTTCAGCTCGCAGCCTACTGCATGCTCCTGGAGGATTACCTGGACGAGCCGGTGCGCATGGGGTACCTCTACCTCTTCGGCACCAACGAGCGCTACGCAATAACCATCACCGACTGGCATCGGGAGAAGGTGGTTGAGGTGGTGGAGGCCATCCGGAGCATGCGCCTCGAGAGCATCCCCGACTTTGCCGACAACCCTAAGAAGTGCAAGAAGTGCAGCACTGCACAGTACTGCTTGCCCTTCGAGATGAAGATCCTGGAGGGAGGACGATGAAGGAGAGCGAAGGAATATTAGACCATAACGTGATCTACGTCACAAAGCAGGGGAGCCAGGTTGGAGTTGACGGTGGCCGCATCGTGGTGTTCATGAAGGGCGAGGGGGAGATAGCATCTTTTCCCATGGGCCAGGTCGATACCATAAACATATTCGGAAACATCAACTTCACCACGCCATTCGTGGCCCGGGCAAACGAGCACGGGATCGGCCTGAACTACTTCACCCAGAACGGGCAGTATCGCGGAAGCTTCATTCCCGAACATAACACAATCGCAGAGGTCAGGCGAGCCCAATATGCCCTATCGATGTGGGCGGGCCTCGGGATCGCTCGGCAGATGATTCGAGGCAAGATCAGGAACAGCCGCACCCTACTGAGTCGCAAAGGATCGCCGGGAAACGACCGATTGGCCGAGCTGGAAGCACAGACCGCCAAGGCCACCGACCTGGACAACCTGAGGGGAATCGAGGGGGAGGCTGCTGGGATCTACTTCGGACTTCTCGATGGCTGCCTGGCTGAAGGCTGGAGCTTCCAGCGCCGGACGAAGAGGCCTCCCGAGGACCACATAAACGCGCTGCTCTCCCTCACCTATGTGATGATGAAGAACGAGGTGCTAAGCGCCTTGCGGCAATACAACCTCGATCCGTACCTTGGAATTCTGCATGCCGATAGACACGGCAAGCCCGCTCTCGCCCTGGATCTTCTCGAGGAGTTTCGCCCCATCTTCTGCGATGCCTTTGCGCTACGCCTGATAAATCAAGGGATACTGAACCATGACGATTTTAAGGCAGACAACCATCTCAAGGACTACGCGTTCAGGACCTATCTCGAAAAGTTCGATGGCTATATGCTGGAGGAGTTCGAGCATCCCCGGTTCAAATATCAGGTAACTCGAAGGAAGTCGGTTCGTCTGCAATCGATCCTTCTCCGAAAGGCCATATCCGGGGAGCTGAAAGAGTACCATCCCCTGGAGTTCAAACGATGAGACTTGCCGTCACCTACGATATCAGCGAGAATCGCGTGCGAACTCGCGTCTTCAAGATACTTGAGAAGTATGGCGCCTGGAAGCAGTACAGCGTCTTCGAACTGGAGATCTCAGACGTGCAGCGCTTGAATATGGAAAACGAGATCAAGCAAGTGATTAAGGCGGGCGATAAGGTGCGGATATACCAGCTCTGCGAGCGGTGCGTGGATAAGATCGTGGATCTGGGAGCCAAGACGCCGGAGCGAATGTCGAACGTAGTCTGAAGCGATCATGGACCTATATATACGCAGGGTACGCGATAGGTCCATGATCACAAGGGTCTCTTTTTGAGCTCTTAGAAAGGGTTTTAAGGGAAAAGAGCCATTCCAGGGGTGCCCTTGCAAGGCATCCGAAAACCCGACAGGGATTGAAACAATTTTATGTATCTCCCGC
>Ga0265594_1003024_pt1 | contig 11465 bp, 10 predicted proteins | sample saktaG_11_FD_190147 | JGI IMG/M metagenome (GOLD analysis project Ga0265594, IMG submission 190147) | Saline water microbial communities from Sakinaw Lake, British Columbia, Canada - sak_2011_5_24_80m | ecosystem: Environmental > Aquatic > Non-marine Saline and Alkaline > Saline ... | reverse complement strand
TTGGAAGAAGCAAAAAAAATAAATCCAGGCATTAAAATTGATGAGGAAATAATTACTCCCTTAGAAGTAAAAAGCGATTTTAGCCGAATAGCTGCGCAAACTGCTAAACAGGTTATTTTACAAAAACTTAAGGAGTTAGAAAAGGAAACGGTTCTTTCAGAGTTTAAAGAAAAAGAAGGAAAAGTAATAAGTGGAATTATTCAAAGAATTGAAAGGAATAATATCTATGTCGATATAGGAAAAGCTTTCGGAGTTCTTTATGCTAATGAAGGGATACCAAGAGAACATTATCAAGTTGGAGAAAGAAAAAAATTCTACATTCTTCGCTTAGAAGAGAAGGGGCGGGGACCAACAATTTTACTTTCTAGATCTCATCCAAAATTTGTTTCTGAGCTTTTTGAAATGGAAGTTCCTGAAATAAATGAAGGCGTAGTAGAAATAAAATCTATAGCTCGCGAACCAGGAAGTCGAACAAAAATCGCAGTAGATTCTAATGATGAAAGTATAGACCCAGTAGGAGCTTGCGTGGGACAAAAAGGAACTAGAGTAACTACTATCATTGATGAACTAAATGGTGAAAAGATAGATATTATCCCTTATTCTGAAGAACCAACTAAGTATGTCTCAGCTGCATTAGGCCCAGCTAAAATTGAAGAGGCTGAAATCATTTCTGAAAAAAGAGAAGTAAGAGTGTTTGTTCCATCTGATCAAACTTCTTTAGCTATTGGTAAAAATGGTCAAAATGTACGCTTAGCAGCAAAACTTACCGGTTGGAAAATTGATATTCGTTCTATTCTCGCACCAGAAGAAACAATTGAAGGAGGAGTAGCAGAAACTAAAAAAGAAGAGATTAATAAAAAACCAGAAAAAAAACCTAAAGCTAAATAATAAATTTGTAACTATGAAAATAAAAATTAATTTTTTACTAAAATCAAAAATTGAAATAATTGTTTCCCTTGACAGAAAAGATGTTTTACCGTTTAAAGAGATTGCTTTAAAAGATTTTAATAAAGATCTTAAAATTGACGGATATCGTCCTGGTAAAGCGCCTTTATCAATTGCAGAAAATCATTTGTCGGCTTTAAAAGTGTATGAAAAAGCAGCAAGCTTAGCTATTGAAAAATTTTATCCAGAGATTATCAAGGAGAAAAAAATCCAAGCAATTGGATATCCAAACATTAATATTACTAAAATAATTCCTGGCCAAGAAGTAGAGTTTAAAGCTGAAATATCTATTATCCCCAAGTTAGATCTACCTGATTATAAAAAGATTGCAGAAGGCATGCAAAAAGAAAAAAAGAATGTTTCAATAGATAAAAAAGAGATTGAAGAAGCTTTACAATGGCTACAAAATTCTCGAGCTATTCTAGAAAAAGTAGAACGCCCAGCTAATGAGGAAGATATTATTACTATTGATTATCAAATTAAAGAAAAAGAGGGTTTAATTAAAAACGGCGAAGATAAAAATTATACTTTCATCCTAGGGAAAGGAAATTTTATTCCAGGATTTGAAAAAAATTTAATAGGAATGAAATCTGGAGAAAATAAAAGTTTTAATGTAACAGTTCCTGAATCTTGGGCTCAAAAAGATCTCCAGGGTAAAAAACTTTCTGTTGAAATTTCTCTTAAAGAAATCAAAAAGAAAAAACTTCTTCCTTTAGACGATAAATTTGCTCAAGAATTGGGAAAATTCAAAAATCTAGATGAGCTAAAAGAAAATATCTCAAAAGGACTTAAAATGGAAAAAGAAGAAAAAGAAAAAGAAAGATGGCATTTAGCTATATTGGATAAGATAATAGCTGACACTAAAGCAGATATTCCTGAAATACTTATTAAATCTGAGGTTGAAAAAATGTTAGAAGAATTGAAGGTTCAACTTGAAAAAATTCAATTGACCTTTGAAAAATATCTTGAACAAATTAAAAAAACAGAAGAACAATTAAGAAAAGACCTTGAGAAATTAGCAAAAAAAAGAGTATTTTCAGCTTTAGTTTTAAGAGAAATTGGGCTCTTAGAAAAAATTGAAGTACCTGAAGATGAAATAAAAGAAAAAATTAATAACATCTTGCAACAAATTCCTGATCCAGAGACTAAAGAAAAAATTAATCCAGAAGATCTAAAAGAATTTGCATTAGGAATAATACGTAATGAAAAAGTATTTAAAATATTAGAAGGGCAAAAGTAATAAAATTACTAGTGTAAACACAATTAAACTAAAGATGGATACTGCAAAACCAATTTTATCCCAAATATTATAAGAATACTGTAAGGTTACTTCATTTTCAAAAGGGATTACCATCATGAAAGAAGGGCTGACTAAATAAGGCCCACTTGCTCCTTTTATCTGCCAGCCAGGAAAATAGGTATATTTTATTAAATGAGGTATTCCTAAATAATCAGTCGAAAAGATTAAAGAATCATTTGTTATCTTTTTTATTTTAACAACATCATCTTCTATTAATCCTTCCTGAGAAACATTAGAAAAATTCTCTAAATCTTTTAATTCCTTCTTATTCTGATAAAAAACTATGGGCTGAGATAAGTCCATTTTTTTATACCAATCAATTGATTCGTCTAACCATCCATCTGTCTTCGGCTTTAAATTAATATTAGGAATAACTTCAACTAAATCAGAATTAGGAATTCTATAAACCCTAAATCCACCAATATCAGACATTTTAATAAAATGTTCGTCAGCTAACTCTTTAATTTCAGATGTATAAGCAACAAAATATTGAGCTCCAAAATATTGTAGATGTTTTACTCCATTTTGAAAATTAAAAGAAGGATATTCTAATCCAGCAATAGCTGAAGTCGGTGTTTTAGTTGTTTCAGCTTGGTTGATAAAATGAAAATAACCAGAAACGGAAGATTCAATTAATAAACCCTCAAAAGTCGGCTTATTAGTAAAAATTGGTAGGTTTTCTAAAACACGGGGAGTGCCAAATTTATCATATTCAGAACGATATTCCCACATTACTCTTCCATAAGGAAGATCTTTTAAATAATCAGAAAGATTTTTTAATTCTGGCCAAGCATCTTTGCTTTGTAACCCTTCGTAATTCCATTTCATCCAAAAAGGGATATATGAGATCGTTGAAGGAAGATAAAAAATCAACATATAGCCGGAAAAAACTATTAAAAAAATAATGACAAGTGATTTCTTAAAATATTGCGCCCAACTTCCTATAGCATAAGCAGCAATCATTAAACTACCCATTAAAATAAAAGGCAAAAATCTTGCATTCCATATACTAGAATTATTAAGAAAAAGGAACGGAATTAATGAAACACAAATTATAAAAAGAATGGGAAAAATTCTTTTGTCTTTTTTGAAAAAAGCATAGATTATACCTATTATTGCAATAATCTCAAAAATCATTAAGGAAGATGGAAAAATTTCTTCAAGTTTAATTACTTTAGTCCAACTCATTTTAGATGTATAAGGAAGAAGAGCTAAAAAGGGCAACGCCCAAAAAGCAGTTAAACCAAAAGCTAAACCAAAAACTTTAGCAAGATATGAAAAAACTTTTTTGGCTTGTTTCTTTATTGTACTTTCCAAAAAAATAATTGTTCCAAATAAAACAGCAATGATAACAGAAAAAGGATGAGATAAAACCATTAAAGAAAGAATAAAAATATTAATAGCTAAATAACGATTTTCTTTTATGCCCTTTATTAATAAACCAATAAATAAAAAGAAGAGGGCAAAAGCAAAAGAATAAGAAAATTCCCCAGACAAGGTACTTGGGATATTTCCTCCATAAATAGAAAATTTTTCTAAAAACAAATAACTTAAACTTAAAAGGGCTCCCAGAGAAGGGATCGGAAATTTAAAATTAAGAAATGATAGACAAAGAAAAATAGTTAAAGGCAAAAGAAATGTTCCTAAAAGCGTAATCAATTTAAAAGCAATATTTAAAGGAATCAAATAGCTTAATAATACTGTTGAGTAATAAAGAAGCGGGGGATAAAAATACAGAAAAGGAAAACCAGCATACCAATCAGGAGACCACCATTTTATTTTTGGGAAAATTTCCTGAGCATAATATACAATGTAATTATGAGAACCTGTGTCCCCTCCGCCAACCATTGTATCAGCAAATATCAAATCCCACGGAACTTGAGAAATTAAATAACCAAAAATAAAAACAAAGATTAAAACAACAAATATCTTCTGAAGTTTAGAATGTTTCATAGCGATGAAATCTTATTATTAATAAATCAAAAACCATTCGCAATATATTAGGAAAATCAAAGGTTGAAGAATCAGAAGAAGAAACTTCCTGTTGTACAATTACTTTATCGACTGAATAACCTAATCTTTTTGCTAAAAAAAGAATTTCTATATCCATTGCAAAACCGTTAATGATACTAAGAGAAAATAATTTTTTTCCTTTTTCTCTAACAAAACCCTTCAAGCCACACTGTGTGTCTCGATGCTTAAAACCAAACAATATTCTTAATATTAAATATAAAAAAGGCCTAAGTAGCTTCTTATAAAATCTGTCATTATAGAATTTTTCACGATGACCAATTACTATAGACTCTTTTTGTTTTAATTTTTGATATACCTTATCTATATATTGAATGTTAAAAGGTAAATCAGCATCAGTAAAAATTAAATATTTCCCCTTGGCTTTTTCAAATCCTCTGCGCAAACTATACCCTTTGCCTTCATTAATTTCGTTTTCTAAATAGACTATCTTTTGTCCAAAAATATCTTTTATTTTTTTTGTATCATCTTTACTCCCATCATTAATTATAATAATCTCTGCTTGAGGAAAATATTCAAACAAAGATTTAGTTGTATTAATAATCCACTTCCCTTTTTGATAAGAAGGAATAATAATAGATAATTCTTTTTCTTTCATATTAGTTTATTATACTAATTTTATTTTATTTTTGAAAGGCAAGGGTTTGACAAAAAATTTAAAAACTACTATATTAAATATATCTCTATAAATAAAATGAATATGAAAAATTCTTCTCAAAATCAAAATAATATGGTTCTTGTTCCTACTGTCATTGAAAAATCCTCTATTGGAGAAAGGGTTTATGATATTTATTCCCGACTACTAAAAGAAAGGATTGTCTTTTTAGGAGGACCAATTGATGACCCCCTTGCTAATACTATTATTGCCCAATTATTGTTTTTAGAACATCAAGATCCTAAAAAAGATATTCTTCTTTATATAAACTCTCCTGGAGGATCAGTTACATCTACTCTAGCGATTTACGATACTATGCAATATGTTAAATGTGATGTTTCTTCACTTTGTTTAGGCATGGCTGCCTCTGGGGCTGCTGTTATTCTAGCTGCTGGTAAAAAGGGTAAACGTTTTGCCCTCCCTAACGCAGAAATTCTTCTTCACCAGGTAATGGGAGAAGCTGGAGGACAAGCTACAGAAATAGAAATTGCTGCAAAACAAATTCTTCGTGTAAAAAAACAATTAAATCAGATTTTGGCAAAACATACTGGACAACCTATCTCAAAAATAGCAAAAGAAACTGATAGGGATTTTTGGCTTACTCCTGAAGAAGCAAAGAAGTATGGAATAGTTGATGAAATTATAAAAAATAAGAAATAATATTATGGGATTTGAACAAATACCAAATATTGATAAAAGACGAGGGGAATTAGATAAAGAGCACGCCGAATTAGATAATAAAGAATATACAACACCAGATGATATAGAAGAAAAGAAAAAGATTGAAGAAGAACATCAAAAGCTATCTGACCAAGTGAAAGAAATTGAAAAAGGAAAAAATATAAAAGAAAATGATGAAAAACGAAGGGAGTTAGATAAAAAACATGAAAGACTAACGAATAAAGATTTTAAAACACCTGAGGACATAGAGGAAATAGCAAAAATAGAGAAAGAGCATAAACAATTGTCCGAGCAATCTAAAGAAATTAATGGGAAAAAAGAAAAGGAAGAAAAAATGACTCCAGAAGATTTAGAAGAAAGCATTTCAAAAGCAGAAAATTTTGAAGATTTAATAAAAGTCATTGAAAAAAGCGGTGGCATTCAAGGATCACGAGATTTTTGGAGTATTGAAGAACTAAAAACTTATATCGATAATGCAAGAATGGGCATGGACACTATTTATATTACAAGAACAGGAGGATTAAGAAAAAGAGTTGAAGAATTAATGGAGGAAGAAAAAAAATTGAAAATTGAGAAAGGAACAAAAGAAGAAAAAAAGGAAAAATCAAAAGATTTTATAGAAAAGAAATCAGAAAAAGAAACAATGGAGGAAGAGAAAAAAGAAAAGAAAGATTTAGAAAAAGAAGGAGTTTTGTCAACAATAGAAAAAATTCTTCAAGACCCTGAGGCATTATCTAAAATTTTCCATGAAGCTTTTGAAGTTTCAAAAAATCCAGAAGTACAGGGGAAATTTCAAGAACTTAAAGATGTGATAAAAAAAATAGCGGAAGAGGAAAAAGAAACCCCAGGTTCTGTTAAAAATGCAAAAGATTTTATCAAAAAAGAAATGGAGAAAAAAGAAGAGAACGATAAAGACAAAAAAGAATCCCCATGGGAAACAGTTTTTGGAGCAGCTGGTCAGGGAATTTTATTATTTTTGGTTCTCTTCCTGCTAGCAGAATTAAAAGGCGTTGATTATCTCTCTGGGCAGGCTGCGGGCAAAAAGAAATAAAAAAATAAAGTACGTAGAAAATTAAATCAAAGTGAAATTATTAAATTTTAATAAAATATGAAAAAATGCAACAAAACTTTTTAAAAAATCTCCCCTCGGAAATGAAAGAAACAGTTTCTCAATTATATGACACGATTTTAGAACGTTCATTAATGAGAGCTTATAAAAATTTAGACGATGAAAAAAAGACAATGATGGCAAAAATATTTAATTCTGATGATAATGAAGAAAAAGATAATTTCCTACACGATTATTTAGGAGAGCTAGAAAGCATTATGATGGAAGAGGCAAAAAAGATTACTGAAGAAATAAAACAAAGAACCCGTTAATTAGCGGGTTCTTCTTTATCATTTATAATCATTAGCTATCATTCAATCTGGGCAACAGATTGTGTCCTGACCGACAATTTTTTTATTTTTTATAGAGCGGGGTACGAGAATCGAACTCGTATCTCGACATTGGCAATGTCGTATATTACCACTATACTAACCCCGCATCTATTTCTATAGTAGCAATATTTCTATTTAACGTCAATTGACTTTTTTAGAAAATAGCTTTAATATAATACATGTAGAAAAACAATAAATTATGGATAAAAAGACTATTTCTAAATTAAAAAAGAAGCTAGAAGAAGAACAAGCACTTTTAAAAAAGGACTTATTGAAGTTTGCTGACAAGGATAAAAAAATACCTGATGATTACGATACAAGATTCCCAAATTTTGGGGGGCGTTCTTCTTCACCTGATGAAAATGCCAACGAAACAGAAGCATATGAAAATTTATTAGCTATTGAATATGCCCTAGAACTTCGTCTTAAAGACGTAAGCGAAGCCTTAGGAAACATAAAAGAAAATAATTACGGCAATTGTGAAATTTGTAAAAAGGAAATTGCGTTAAATCGTCTAGGTGCTAATCCTGCAGCCAAAACATGCTCTACTTGTAACAATAAAAAACAAAATTAAAATAATTTTATAACTTACCATAAGTTAAAATCAAAAAGCGATGGATTTATTCCACCGTTTTTTTGTTAAAAAATATCCCTAATAATATTAATCCACCGCAATATAGAGCTAAATTCTTTTAAATTGACCTTATTTTTTTACAAAAGGATTTTGTGCGCCTCTCACTTCAAAATGGAGATGACAACAACTAGCATTCCCTGTCTGGCCCATTTTCCCTATTACGTCGCCTTTGTAGACCTTATCACCTTCTTTTACTGATAATTCGTTTAAGTGGCCGTAAACAGTCGTAGTACCATTATAATGCTGAATCTTTACTAAATTTCCATAGCCATAATTATATTTTCCTGCCCCACTGGCCTCAGCTATAATTCCATCGGCAGCAGCATAAATAGGGCTGCCACAAGAATGAATAATATCTATAGCATTATAATAATGGAAAATTCCTTTATTCCAACCACCAGAAGTAGGGTAAAAAAAGAAATTATTTAATTCAGGCCAATCGCTAATATCAATTGTCATCGGTTTAAGTCCAGAAGATACTGCCAAAGAAGTAGTTGAAGAAAGTCGTCCATTAGGAACAATGAGCTCCTGTCCAATTTTAATAGATCTTTCGTCTTCTAGATCATTGAAAACAAATATTTCATCAACTGATGCACTATATTTTTTAGCTACAGAAAGTAATGTATCTCCACTTTTAACTATATGCATTACTCCAGAAATTGGAAGGATAATAAGTTCTTGATTAGGCTTAATAATAGAGCTGGATTTTAAATTATTAGCCCATAAAATTGTATTTAAACTTACTCCAAAATCTGCCGCAATTCTTCCTGGTGTATCTCCTTCCTGCACAAGATAGGTAAAGACTGTATAGCGTTGAGAAGAAGGTAATAAAAACTCAATTGGAGAATTGATACTTAAAAAACTATCACTATTTACAATAATCAAAAAGTTCTGCTCTACAAAATTATCCTCTTCAAAACTACCTTCAATAATTTGACTTCCATCTGCACTAAAACATTCATTATACGCATAGGCTGTTTTAGTAAATGAACTGCCTTCTAAAATTACAGGGCAGCCATCTTCTTTTATTAAAAACTCTTCCCCTTCTTTTTGAATAAACATTATATGGGAAGAAAGATAAGAATTACCAAAAAAGAAAGAAAGCAGAAATAAACCAATTGTTACCTTTAGTAAGGATGGGGATATTAACAATTGTTTCTTTTCTAATACCTTCTCCCAATTTCTAATTCTCTTTATCCCTTTATTAAGTTGTATTTTCCAAGTAAAAATGGTAATTTAAAATCAAATGTTAATAAAAAAGCCTTTCTGAAGGCCTTATAGTAATTCTAACAAAACTATTTTAAAAGTCAACTCTGTAATAGAAATTTTACAAGCATTTTCAAAATAAAACATTAAATTGCTAAAAGCATTAATGTTCTCAATGCAGAATCAGCCCGATTATAAATTTTTCGTTTACTTTATTTTTATTAAGATGAGTCAAATAATTTTTGTGTGACACAATTAGTCATCTGGATTTCAGAGATTATAGGACTTGCCCCAGATAAACCAAAGTCACGTAAATAAACAATTGTTTTATTAGTTGGTACAAATACACCCTTGATCACCCCAAAAGGCACCTCACTGCTTAACCATATTTCTGTTTCATGAGTATCAATAAATTTTGCCACTTGGATATTCTTATTAGTCTCAATTGTAAAAGTCCCATAAGTATATTCGTTCATCGAGCTATATTTATCAGGAGTCACAATAGTCGGCAAATACGCTTTAAGCGTAGGAAATAATGTTTCCAGCAAAGGCACATTAATACAAATAACTTCTTTTTCCCTTTTTTCCTTACTAGCTATTTTGATAATTTCATCTGTGCTATACTCATACCAAACTTGAAGAACAGATCCTGCGTCATCTAAAACATTAGGGTCTGTTTCTACTCCGTAGGCTCGAACTCCTTCTACAGTATTTTCTCCAAGATAGATAGATCTCTGTAAACTCTCCTTGTCTTCTCCGTCTATAATTACCAATTCAGACCAAGCGCCTTTCTGAGGCTTTAAAAATCCTATATAAACACTTGATTCCCAGCCGCCATAAGTAAGATCAACTTCCTTTTTTTTGTTAGATAAAATGAGTATAAATGCTAAGGTGACTAAAAGTATCACCGCAAGAATAATGATTAATTTCTTATGTTTTTGGTTCATTTTTGTTTTTATATTAAATTATAATAACCCTTCAATTATATTTTACCACTATCATTGATTTTGTCAAAATATATTATGCTATTTAATAAACAAAAAAAATTAGGACAAGTTTTTCTTAAAGACCAGACAGCAATAAAAAAAATTATTCAAGCAGGAAAAATACATGAAAAAGATCAAGTCTTAGAAATTGGTCCGGGAAAAGGAATTTTAACTAAAGCTCTTATTGAAGCTGGAGCTAATATTATAGCGGTAGAAAAAGATGCTGAACTTGTTAAATTCCTTAAAAATTATTTTAAAGATAAGCATAATCTAAAAATTATCCAGGGAGACATTCGCGATTTTCTAAAAACTAGCCAATTTCATACTCAATACTCAATACTCAATACTCAATACAAAGTGCTTGGCAATATTCCTTATTACTTGACTTCTCGTCTTTTACGTTTAATTTTAGAAATTCCGGAAAAACCCTCTTTGGTAATTTTTATGGTTCAAAAAGAAGTAGCTCAAAGAATAATCAGCCAACCTCCAAAAATGAATCTTTTGGCTGTTTCTGTCCAATTTTATGCCAAACCAGAAATTATTTGTTATGTTTCTAAAAACTCTTTTTCTCCAAAACCAAAAGTGGACTCTGCTGTTATCAAATTAACTCCTTATTCTGTCATTGCGCTCCGCCAAATGGTGGAGCGACGATCTTTTTTCAAGATCGTAAAAGCCGGATTTAAACAGCCAAGAAAATTACTCTTAAATAATCTTTCTGCTAATCTTAAAATTGAAAAAGAAATTATTAAAAAAGCCTTTAAGCAATTAAATATCCCTTTGCAAACACGGGCTCAAAATTTATCCATAAAACAATGGGTTTCTTTATCTTTATTATTAATAAAAAATAATGTATAATTATAGTAAATAAAATATTATAAGAAGTTATTATACAAAAAATATCATGAAAACAAAAAATATATTAAAAATCGGGGTTTTAAGTATTATCCTTTTGTCTTTATTAATAAGCCCTATTTTAAAATTAGGTTCTCAAAAGGCTATAGCGCAAGAAGACTGTAAATCTATACATAATCAAGCATATTGTAGAGAGAACTGTGTTACAGGGGATGTCCAAATTGTAGGAATATGCCCTGAAGGTCAAAAATGTTGTTTAAACTACGATCTCGTCACAATAGACCAAACAATTGGGGGAGAAGTAAAAACGGTAGACGTAACAGGAACAGCAAAAGAACTTAAGGCCACAGAAATTTGTAGTTGGCTTATTTATAACAAAGCAACGCCTCCTTCAACTGTATGGAGTATTTTAACTGGTTCATCAGATGACCTATGGTGGTCACATAAAGTTTGCACTTTTCAAATTGGAGCTCTTGAAGGAATTGGAAAAATGATAGCTGGAATGATTAACTCTTTAACAGCACAGATATTTTGGGCGCTTGATCCTAATACTTATGGAGGGTTTGTAAAAAATGCTGGCGTTGTAGAAATCTGGGGAATCTTAAGAGATTTTATGAACCTTGCCCTAATTTTAATTTTAATTATTATTGCTGTTTCTACTATTTCAGGAATAAAAAAATATCGTTGGCAAGAAATTCTCTGGAAACTAGTGCTTATTGCTTTATTAATCAATTT
>Ga0265594_1003021_pt1 | contig 11468 bp, 10 predicted proteins | sample saktaG_11_FD_190147 | JGI IMG/M metagenome (GOLD analysis project Ga0265594, IMG submission 190147) | Saline water microbial communities from Sakinaw Lake, British Columbia, Canada - sak_2011_5_24_80m | ecosystem: Environmental > Aquatic > Non-marine Saline and Alkaline > Saline ... | reverse complement strand
GAAAATTGGCCCAAAAATTGAAAATCATCCCCTCTTCCCTGAAAAAACTAACGCAGAATTTATTCAAATTGTAAATAATAAAGAGTTAAATTTCAGAGTATGGGAAAGAGGAGTAGGAGAAACTTTAGCCTGCGGAACCGGGGCATGTGCAGCTTTAGTAGCCAGTGTTTTAAATAAAAAAACCGATCGGAAAGCAACAATTCACTTACCGGGAGGAGATTTAGATATTCACTGGGCAGATGATGAACACATTTATATGACCGGACCAGCAGAATTGGTATTCAGGGGAGAAATGGAAATTTAATTGACTGATTAGCTGATTCACCAATTAAAGATATAGGTTGCAAGTTGCAGGTTACAAGTTTCAAGTTTGAAAAAAAAGAAGTTGGAGTGTATTGCTTACACCCTCAATAATCTATATAAAACCATAGGATAGGCGTCTCGCCTGTCTATCATTTTTTAAAAATTTTAATAGAAAGGAATTTTATTGATGAAGATAGCACAAAGAATTCAAACTATTCCCCCTTATTTATTTGCAGAAATTGATAAGAAAAAAGAAGAAGCTATAAAAAGAGGGGTTGATATTATTAATTTAGGTATAGGTGATCCTGACCAACCCACTCCTAATAATATAATCGAAAAATTAAGAGAAAGCGTTAAAGACCCTAAAACCCATGATTATCCACCCTATGCAGGAACAGCCGAATTCAGGCAGGCAGTTGCCTTATGGTATAAAAATAAATTTGGGGTTGACTTAGACCCGGATAATGAAGTTATGGCTCTAATCGGCTCCAAGGAGGGGATTGCTCATGTCTTTCTAGCTTTTATTGACCCGGGAGATTTCAGTCTTATACCTGATCCCGGTTACCCGGTCTATAAAACAGGAACTCTATTTGCTAATGGCTTCCCTTATACCATGCCCTTGTTAGAAGAAAATGATTTTTTACCTGACTTAGAAGAAATAGATGAAGAGATTGCGCAAAGAGCTAAATTAATGTTTATCAACTATCCTAACAACCCTACTGCTGCTATAGCTGACAAAAATTTCTTCGAAAAGGTAGTAAAATTTGCTAAAAAATATGATATCTTGGTTTGTCATGATTTTGCTTATTCCGAGATGACCTTCGATGATTATAAAGCCAACAGTTTTCTGGAAGTAGAAGGAGCTAAAGAGGTGGGAATTGAATTTCATTCTCTATCCAAAACTTATAATATGACCGGCTGGAGATTGGGTTTTGCAGTAGGAAATAAAGAAGCTATCTCAGCTCTCTCCATAATAAAAACTAATATCGATTCAGGTGTATTCAAGGCAATACAACAAGCCGGGATAGAAGCCTTAACTGGTCCCCAGGACAATATAGAAAAGATGAATAAAATTTATACCAGCAGGCGTAATGTAGTGATAAATGGATTAAATAAATTAGGATGGAACTTAAAGCCGACCAAAGCTACTTTTTACATCTGGATTCCCACTTTAAACAAAATGAGTTCTATGGAATTTTCTAATCTCTTATTAGAAAAAACGGGGATAATTGTAACCCCCGGAATCGGCTATGGAGATTACGGGGAAGGATATGTAAGAATTGCTTTGACCGTTGAAGAAAAAAGATTAGAAGAAGCAATAGAAAGGCTAAAGAATTTAAAATTATAGAAGAACAAGAAATAATCTTTTAGTTAGTATACCTACCCGCCTTATCTTTTTAAATGGTAAGACGAGTGTTAATAAATGAATTTAAATATAAAGAAAGAAAAAAATTGTTTTTCAATATATTATTTTCTTCCTAGAAAGAACAAGTTTAGATTTTGCAGCAATATTCGCTGCACATAATCCATATTTATTCAAGAGTTGCTCATAATCTCCAGATTCGCAAAAGACATCTCGTATGCCAAGTATTTCCATAGGAACAGGATAATTACGGACAATAACTTCAGCAACAGATGCACCTAAGCCACCATATTACTGTGTTCTTCTACTGTTACAATGGCCCTAGTTTCTGTTGCGCATTTTATGAGCAATTCAGTGTCAATCGGTTTAATTGTATGTATATTAACAACTCTGGCATTAATGCCCTCATTTTTCAGGAGTTTTGCAGCTTCCAAAGCTTTGTGAACCATATAACCTGTTACGATAATTGTAAGATCTGAACCATCCACTAGGATATTTCCTTTTCCAAATTTAAAATTATAATTATTATCATATATGTAAGGAACCTCTGCTCGACTAAGACGAAGATATACTGGTCCGTCTATATTAAGACAAGCTTTAATACTTTTTTCTGTTTCCACTGGATCGGATACAGAAATAATAGACATATTAGAAAGTGAATCCTAATACTAATTGCGTCTATTCCTAAAATAGATCTTACTTCTTCTTCTATTTCTGCTAACATTTTATGTGTGTCAAATACTTTTATTTCACCTTAAGTAATTCCCAGCGCTCTTTTTAGCTGAGAATATATACTTGCAGATATTCCTGTTACTTGAGTATCTCATAAATCAAAAGGAGTTTTATCAGTTTTTTTATGAGAAATTGCTAATCTTACTCTCTCTTGAATTCATAAAATATTCCTCTCATGCAGATTGATTTTTTTGTTTTAATACTTAATAAACCAGACTCTAAATCAAAGTAAACATATTAAAATATAATATTGCCTTAATCTGGAGTAAATTGATTCTTTAATCCCTTTTCTTGTAATAGAAATTTATAATCATCATGTATTCTAGCTCTAGATATTCGTTTTTCTCCAGCCATCATTGTAAGTTGATATAAATAAGAACCTGGGCCTGCTACAACTGGATGATACCCATTTTTCATAAAAGCTAGATCGTTACTTTTTAAACTAAATGCTTGGTCCATTTTCCCTGAATCATCAAATTGCCATATTAAACCAAAACCTTCTTGGCGAGAAAATCGAAAAAAATATATCTCTTCATAGCACGCTTCTTCTTCTAAAGTATTATATTGATGACGGTGAGGGGGTATAGTTCCCCAATTTCCAGAAGGTATAATAGTTTCTGCAACCAAAAGATAATTTGCATTCGTATTATCTGACCAGCATACTTTCCTAATTTCCCTTTCCCAATTGTCCGCACCTCTAGTCATTCTCCTTACTTCATTTGGAGTAATCAATGAAAAGTCATATTTTTTTTCGGCTGGAGAACTTCCAAAGGCAATTAAAGAATTCTGTAATGCGTTAAGCGTAATTTCTTCATCTCTAGAAATTAATAATGTAAATGGTAGATCATTAAAGGGATCCTTTCTTGGTCCAATAAGCTTTTTAATCCCACTACCTTTAATTAACAGTGAACACAATCCTTCAACCAAAACTAAAGCATATTCTCTATTAACAGTATTTTGAGTATAAGTTTCTCCCTTTTTGAGACTTAAAACGGAAAACTTGAGATTTTCTAACTCATTTACTATAATATTATTTATACCAGATTTAATTTGTTTACGCACTCTTCCACAAGACCTTTTCATATTTTCCCTCTTCCTCCATTAAAAATACCTCTTAACATTTAAGTCCTAATTGCTCACGTGATATTTTCCAACTTTCCTTAAATATTCTAATAATTTGTTCAACAATTTTAAATGATTTATCTTCATCTCTTTTAAATATTTCACAAAAAACCGAGGGCTTCTGTCTTTCATTAAAAAATCCCATCTTATATGCCTCTTTCATTATTTCAGCAACCTCCTTAACTCCGATATCTCCAGGAAATCCAAACGGTATATGAAAGTCACCGAAAAATATTTGCTTAGGATCGGTAATGCAATTACAAAAATGAAATTCTGATACATATTTTTTCGATTTTCGTAAAGACATTATTGGATCTTCATTATTAAGTAACATATGAGCTGTATCTAAGCATAAATTTAATTTTAAACCTTTTTCCCTTAATGTACTGCATAAATAAATTCCTTCTTCAGTAAGTCCTAAAGAGTTCTTTTTATGTACACTAATATCTATCGGCTCAATTATAATTTCCATTTCAGGATATGATGAAGCAGCTACTTTACATATATTAATAAGAGAATCTTCAAGTTTTTGAAGGGCAATTTTTCTGTCCTTTAGGTCTTTTGGACAGGGACCACTAATAACGGCAAACCTTTTTGCACCTGCTTCATCCGCTTCATCTAGTCTTTTAATCACTTCCATATAGCTTCTTCTTCGGTTTTCTTCATCTAAATCTGATAAATTAAAATTACCATTGTTTAATATTCTTGAAATACAATAGGTAAGAATTAGTTTATTGGATTTAATTAAATTTGATATTTTTTTTCTCTCACTTGAAAAAGGGATCTGTACCGTTTGAATGCTATCAAAAAAATCTTTTTTGATAGCATATTCAATTGCTTCTAATGTTTTATATTCTTTCTTATTGGAGTTAGGCCATGTTTGAGAAATCATTATACCTACTTTGGCTATATCATTTAATGTTACCATATATATTTCTTCCCTCAAATATTTTTATATGATTAAAATAAATTAATTGTTACCCAAAATCTGCGTCTAAAATATTTACGCAGATTTTTTGCTAAATTCATCTATTAATCATCTGAATCTTATGATGAATCCGCAAATCTACATTCAAATTCCACCATTTTATTCACCGCCTTTCGGGAGATAGCGACTCCATTTAATTATCTAATTTGCAAAGGTTTTTGTGCGTGATCGCACAATTTTTTTAGGATAATCTATGAGTACTCAGCCAAGACAGTAATAAGAGCCTCATCGATTTCAGGTTCTTCAAAATTAGCCGGCTCACGAACAGGTCCGACTGGATGCCCCATAAGCTTCATACCCCTTTTCACAATCGAGTTAGGATTTCCCATTTTGAATGTTGCACGAAACGGAGCAATTTTTTCCTGCAGCTGTTTCGCCTTCTCCATCTCCCCAGCCTTCCAAGAATCGTAGATACCCGCCATTAGCTCTGGAAACAGGTTGGCACAGCCGGAAACCGCTCCGTCTCCCCCCTCTAGTAGTGTTTGAAGGATCAGTGAATCAGTCCCAACCAACACTGCAAAATCATCACCTGTGATTTCTATGAGTCGTTTGATGTTTTCTATCTTTCCGCTACTGTCTTTGATACCAACTATGTTCGTAATCTGGGAGAGACGTTGTACGGTCTCGGGTTCGATATTGTTTCCCGTACGCATCGGAATATTATAGATCATTACAGGCACATCAACCGCTTCGGCCACTTTTCTATAATGTCTATAAATCTGCTCCTGTGAAAGTCCGACATAGTAAGGCACAATTACAGATAGGGCTTCTACTCCCATTTTCGCTGTCTCTTTAGCTAAATCGATAGTTTCCCTCGTGGTGATACACCCCACTCCCGCTACGACAGGAAGGCGGCCAGCGGTCTGTTTTACAACAACGTCAGTTATCATCAGCCTCTCTTCACTGGTAAGACAGTAAAATTCACCATTCGTACCGAGACAAAATAAGCCGTGCACCCCAGCGCCAATCTGTCGTTCCACCTGTCGGCTCAACTCCTCAGTATTAACCGATTCATCGCTGTGCATGGGAGTAATTAAAGCAGTCAACACACCTTTCAGTTCAAACATTTCTTTCTCCTTTCTTAGCCTGTGCATAATGACAAGCTACATAATGCCCAGGTCTTTTCTCTTCAAGATCGGGAATCTCCTGGCTACATTTTTCTTTTGCAATGGGACAACGGGTATGAAAGCGACATCCACTCGGCGGAGAGATTGCATCGGGAACATCACCCTCAAGAATTATTCTATGTCGCTGCCGTTCCATTTTAGGATCCGCTTCGGGCACCGCGGAGAGCAAAGCTTTCGTATACGGGTGAAGTGGACGATCAAAAAGTTCATTCTTATCTGTTATCTCTACAATTTTTCCCAAATACATCACTGCAATTCGGCCGCTGATATGACGTACCACAGCTAGATTGTGGGCAATAAAAAGGTACGTCAGGTTATATTTTTCTTGCAGGTCCTGCATGAGGTTGATAATCTGGGCCTGTACTGAGACATCCAGGGCTGACACCGGCTCGTCACATACGACAAATTCGGGATCAATTATCAAAGCCCGGGCAATACAGATGCGCTGTCGCTGACCACCAGAAAATTCATGTGGATAACGATTAGCAAGACTCGGTTTTAAGCCCACATCTTTAAGTAATTCAGATACGCGTTGTTTTATCTCCTTGTTGTTCATGAGCTTGTGGGCTCGTATCGGTTCTCCTATACTTTCACCGATTGTCATTCGGGGATTAAGCGTAGAATATGGATCTTGAAAAATGATTTGTATCTTTTTACGCATAGGACGAAGTTCTCTTTCGGACAACTTTGTTAAGTCGATTCCATTGAAGAACACAAGACCACTTGTAGCCCGATACAACTGAACAATTACAAAACCGGTAGTTGATTTTCCACAACCAGACTCACCAACAAGACCCAGGGTTTCGCCACGATATATATCCATGGAGATTCCGTCGATCGCGTGTACCACTCCCGAGCGTTCGCCGAAAGCACCCAACTTAACAGGAAAGTGTTTTTTCAAATCCTTTATCGAGACAATAACTTCGTTCTGTTCTTTTCTCATTTCTGTACCCCATTTCTAGTGTCCACCCAACATGCAGCCTTGTGCGTCGGGTTATTATCCTTTTCTGGTACAATTGTTAGAACGGGGTTTTTCCTCCAACATCTCTCAACACTGTATCTACAACGGGGAGCAAATGGACAAAACTGTGGTTTTTCCAACAGATCAGGAGGTGAACCTTCTATAGATGCAAGCCGCGTGACCTCCTGTTCTCGAAGTTTGGGAATACTTTTTAACAAGCCAATGGTGTATGGGTGACGTGGATCATTATATAGATCATCAACCAGCGCCTCTTCCACAAAAAAACCCGAATACATTACTATAACACGGTCCACCATCCCAGCTATAAGTCCCAAATCATGGGTTATAAGAATAATTGAAGAATCCAACTTCACATGAAGATCTTTAATCAATTCCACTATTTGAGCCTGTATGGTGACATCAAGAGCAGTGGTAGGTTCATCGCATATAAGGACTTGCGGGTCACAGGTGAGAGCCATGGCAATCATAACCCTCTGCTGCATTCCTCCGGAAAGTTGATGAGGATATTCATTGAGTAGTTCTCTTGCGTTTGAAAAGCCGACCAATTCCAATAACTCTGTACTTCTTTCCAAGGCCTGGGATTTTGAAAGCTTTTTGTGATAAATAAGAGCTTCTGGTATCTGTGCACTGATTTTCATTAATGGATTGAGAGACGTCATTGGGTCTTGAAAGATCATACCGATTTTATTGCCTCTTATGTGTTGCATATTACGTTTATTCATTTTCCTGATGTCTTGCCCATCAAAAAAAATTTGACCATTCTCGATAGTAGCCGCTGGTGGGAGCAGATTCACAATGCTGAGCATGCTTACACTCTTACCGCATCCACTTTCACCGACCACACCAAGCATCTCACCTTTTCTAAGCGAAAAAGAGACACCGTTTACCGCATGAATTATTGATTTACGCTGTTTGAATGTCGTTTCAAGATTTTTTACTTCCAATATTGCCTTCAAGAATCTCTCCTTTAGTCTCTTCTTCTACTCCCACTGACGAGGGTTAAGTGCGTCATTCAGTCCATCACCCAGGAAACTGAATGCCATCGTAATAATTGCCAGTACAGCAGCCGGTGCGGCAAGGATGTGTGGGTACAAATGCCATACCCGTAGACCATCGCTAATCATATTTCCCCAACTGGGCATCGGTGGACGAACTCCAACTCCCAAGAAGCTGAATGCCGATTCCAACACCATAGCTTCCCCGAGAATGGCGCTAAAAAGCACAATCACAGGACCCATTGCGTTGGGGATAATATATCTCCTCAAAATTCCGAAGGTTGTTACTCCAGCTGCCCGGGCTGCTACCACATAGTTTTTATTCCGAATTGAGAGAATCTGAGCGCGGATTATCCGTGCTGCTTTTGGCCATTTGATCAGTGCTAGGCAACCAAAAACGAGCACAAAATCGACCCAAATAGTTTCTCGAAACACAGTGTTTTTGGTTTCGAGATATTGGGTTTCCATCCAGCGCATAAGCGGTGGTTTTAGGGATGTATTGAGCACAATCACGAGAAGTAGCGAGGGGATGGACATTGTAAGATCGATAAACCATACAATAAATGCGTCAACTTTTCCCCCAACATACGCCCCGATAGACCCAACCACAATCCCGATCAAAAAGCTGATAATCGTAATCGATACCGAGAGAATAACGGCAGTCCGAGCACCATAGATAACTCTGCTCAGAATATCACGCCCAAGATCATCTGTTCCAAACGGGTGTGCCCACGAAATCCATTGGTTCCGTATTTCAAGGTTTTGTAACAAAAAGTCGTAAGGTGTAATATAGGGCCCAATAAATGCTACCAAAATGAGCAGGGAAATTATTATGAGTCCAATAACCGCACCTTTATTGGCTATTAGTCTTAAAAATGCATCCTTCTTAAGGCTATTTGAAGGAGTATCCTTAATTGCGGCTAGAAAATTTGCCTTAGCGTTTTCAACAGTATCAATTTTGTCTTTCATACTTCCTTGGTCTCCTTTTTGCTTAGTGCTCGTGGGTCCAAAAGAGGAAACACAATGTCAACTAAAAGGTTGACCGTGACCACCACTGTTGAACCAATAAACACAAGTGCCAGAATAACTGGATAATCGGAAGTGGTAATTGATGTCACCGCAAGTTGGCCGAGCCCCGGAATTCCAAATACAGTTTCTATTAGAACTGCGTTGTTCAGCATGTTAATAATAAGCAACCCCAACTGGCTCACTACTGGGATAAGTACCGATTTCATCATATGGCGGACCACGATCTGAATATTGGGAATTCCCTTTGAGCGTGCTGTTCTAATGTAGTCTTCACTCAATACTTCTAACACGGCTGATCGAGCCTGACGAATTATCAAAGCCATCGGGGTAATTGCCAAAACAAGCAGAGGTAGAATGACCATCGAATCGAAAAGACCATGCCAACCATATGGCACATCCATAATGTCTAGCCCTTTGACAAAGAACATCATCAGTAATGGTCCGGACACAAAAACCGGCACGCCCCATACTCCCATGGCAAATGCTGAAATTACATTATCCAGCCACCGGTTATGATTTAAAGCAGCTATGACACCGAGGGCAGTACCGAGAATAGCCAAAAATACTGTCGCAGCCAGTCCCAACTGAAGAGTGATAGGAAAGGCGTGTGCGATCATGTTACCCACGCGTCTACCACTTATAAGTGAATTTCCAAAGTCACCCTGTACCAAGTGAAGAAGATAATTCCAAAACTGTACCAAGAAGGGACGGTTCAAACCAGCGGCTTCTCGTATTGCCTCTATCCGTTCTGGGTTATAAGCAACATCACCTGGTGCTCTCAAAAAAATTAATTTAATCGGGTCACCAGCTCCGTAAAAAGCCAAAGCGTAAACCACGAGGAGAACGACCAAGACCGTTGGTATCCATAGTAATAATCTATTTCCTATATACTTCCACATGTGTTCTCCAGCGATACAAAGATTTTTAGATAAAATACTTCCTAAAATGCTACCTTTAAAAGTAATTCAGTCTGCTTTTTTCAATTGAGGTGTAGGTACCATAGAGTGATACCTACACCTTTTCTACTTTTTATTTACTTTCAGTTGGTCATCTTTGCCTTCACTTCCTCGTCAATTGAAACGGTCCAAGGCTCGATAACCTGCCAGTCATCATTTTTATCAAAGTTCAAAACCCACGGCATCGCCCATTTCGACATAGTATCATATCGGTATGGGATATATTGCCAATCGTCACGAAAGATTCGCTGCGCTTTTTGCGCCAGAGCGATTCGCGCAGGATCATCAACGGATTTGGTGGAAGCTTCCTCCAAGAGGGTATCTATTTCGGCATTTTTATAGCCACCCATTTTTCTCTGGGCGTTGCCCGATGAGGAGTGAATTGCACCCATTAGATAAGAAACCATATCAGGAACACGGGTACCAACATCATCCCGAAAGATCTGGACATTACTCTGATCAGGTCCTTGATAGCTGTCGATATCCGGTTTCATCTCCGTACCTTCGATTCCCAAAACCTGGCGCCACTGCTCCGCGATGTACTGTGCTGCTGCCTCGTGAGAGGGATTGCTTACACCAACGAACATCAGCCTGGGAAGGTTAGCCGCATTACCATAGCTGGAAGCTGCCAGTGCAACACGGGCTGCTTCCGGATCGTATAGATAGTCTTTATACTCAGGGTCAACTCCTTCAACTTTATTCACTATTTGTGTGGCCGGTTTGTGTGGACCATCTGGAAAAGCAACTTCAAAAATCTTCTTTGTATCCACTGCCATGATAAGGGCTTTTCTCACGTTGATATCATCCATAGGTGGTTTGCTTGAGACGAGCCAAAAGTGGTGTCCCTTGGCCAACATAGCGCCGTCTGCGAACCCCTTACCCAAATCCTGTATCATTGTGGGGGTATTGAGCTCAGTATGGGCATCCATCTGTCCGCGCTGAAGCATGAGCGTAGCGGTCTGTGCGTCTTGGACGGTGGTAATTATAATTTTGTCCAGTTTTGGCTCCGGCCCAAAGAAGTTAGGGTTTTTCACCAAAGTTATTATTCCACTGTTGAGATCCATATCTTGTGGCATAAAAGGACCACTTACAACCACCCCATTCTTCGGATGCCACCATTCGGTGATTTGCTCACCGTTAGAGTCTTGGGCCTGAGAGATCTTTACCGGTGGAATAAGGGCTGTGGCAAGCTTCTGATAAAATATTGGATCCGGCTTGCTGAGATTTACCTCGATTGTATGCGAATCTTTGATTACTAAGCCTGACATCTCCATAGTCTTGCCGGTACTTACCTTATCGTATCCAATCACACCTGACAGGAAAAGGTCCACACGCTGGTGTTGTGTGCTGGGCCGTGTACACAGGTCCCAAGTCCCCTTCACATCTTCCGCAGTAATAGAACTTCCATCGGAAAAAACCGCATTTTCTGCAATGGTAAAGGTCCAAACAGTGTTATCGGCATTACCTGACCAGTCGGAGAAAACGTATGGCTGTATCTTACCATTCGAATCAAAGTACATTGGGCTCGCCCATTGTAGTGAGAGCCAGCGAACCTCATGACCACCACCGTTTAACGGTGACCAGTTGGCAGTGTTGACGGGATGGATTATTCGAAGTACCTGCTCCCCCTCGGCCTCTTCCTGTGAACCAGCGGCAAAGATGCCAATACTACTTAGCATTAGAGCTAAACACAAAACAATCGTTAACATAATCAAATGTTTCTTCATAAAATTTTCCTCCTTTTATTGTTACCCAAAATCTGCGTCTAAAATATTTACGCAGATTTTTTGCTAAATTCATCTATTAATCATCTGAATCTTATGATGAATCCGCAAATCTACATTCAAATTCCACCATTTTATTCACCGCCT
>Ga0265594_1003020_pt1 | contig 11470 bp, 13 predicted proteins | sample saktaG_11_FD_190147 | JGI IMG/M metagenome (GOLD analysis project Ga0265594, IMG submission 190147) | Saline water microbial communities from Sakinaw Lake, British Columbia, Canada - sak_2011_5_24_80m | ecosystem: Environmental > Aquatic > Non-marine Saline and Alkaline > Saline ... | reverse complement strand
ACTGGTTTTCTCCTGTATTTTAGGAACAGTCATCTCGCCATTATTGGCTAAAATAACATAAATTTCCGCAGTTGACGGCTCAAAATTGTATTTGATGAGGGTATCGGTGATTGTGGACATATTTTAGGCTTAAATAAGGTTAATTTACTAAGGAAGTATTGAGAAGTGAGAGGTGGGAGGTGGGAGGTGGGAAGTGTGATTTCCTCCTCTCACTTCTCATTTTTCACCTCTAAATCAAAACTCCGCCAATTTTGATGCAATCTATACAATTCCTTTCCAATTACATCATAGGTCTTAATCAAACGCTTACATATAATAATATCTACAAACTGGCCATAAAACTCCAAAACTTGGCTTAAACTAACCACCATCTCGTTACTTTCTGCCAAGGCATCAGCCAAATACTTATGAAAACCCCTCTTTTGGTGTTTTTTACCATATCCTTCGGCAATAAGACGTGGTATAGCCATGCAAGCCCTATTTATTTGGTCAACTAAGCCAAATTTCTCATTAGCTGGTAATTTTTCCACAATTTCAACCTTACAAATCTTCATCGCCCGATAAGATCGCTGATAAACCTCGAAGTCTGTAAATGACCTAATAACCATAGTTTAAAATTAAAAATTATTTTAATAGACAAAACCCGCACATCCCACATCCCACATCCTTTTTCCTCTCAACCCAGCCCAAAAATCTACTTTTCCACATCCCTATCTAACAAATATCCGTCCATTTTGTATAAAATCACAATACACATTTTTTGGCTTATCTCACATATATTATACCACACTTCAAAACATTTGTCAAGTGCTGACTAGACCTATTTTGTGTATAATTATTTGCCTTATTTTAGCCAATTTTCTACTTTATATTTTCTACTTTCTACCCAAGTATTGACAAATCTTCAATTTTATGTTATACTATTCCGTTAAGTTAAAAGATCCCAAAAGGAACAAACTTAACAAACAGTTCTTTTAAACCTTTAACCCCAGCAGATGACAGCACTTGTAGGTGGAGAGACTTACGAGCAGAGCACAAAACTAAGGGTTAACTTCAAAGGCAGGTTGGTGATTGTGGAATGGAAAGACCGCCTTCGCTAAAGCTACGGCGTGTCGAAGACCGCCTTCGCTAAAGCTACGGCGTGTCGAAGACCGCCTTCGCTAAAGCTACGGCGTGTCGAAGACCGCCTTCGCTAAAGCTACGGCGTGTCGAAGAGAGAGGTATTCCACGATAACCAACTCCCTGTGTAGTAAATAAGGAATAAGGAATAAGGAGTAAGTCCGCCCAAGGCGGATCCGCCTTGGGCGGAGACATTACAATTTAAATTCAAATTGTTGGAGAGAGCAGTTTGGATAAAAAAGTGATCAGTGATCGGTGATCAATGATCAAAAAATCTTATAATTTGAATAACTCTCTCCACTTTGGTGAGAGTTTTTTTATCTCAACTGAAGAGAGGTTAGTCAGGCCAAAAACAACACCGTGTGTTAGGGCCAGGGACAACACCTCTTCAGTCGAAGTAAATCCGAGTGATTAACCCTTGACTAACCGCCCAGTTTACTGGGCGTAGCTCCGAACATAGTGAGGAGCGAAGACCAGTTCTTTCAAACTTTTCAACTTATCTGAGTGATCTTGACTTGATAAAAGTATCAAGATCGGGACGGAGAGAGTCCCTTTGATAATTTGAAAATATAATTTGGCTCTAATTGTTGACCACCCATGCTTGAGTGGTTAACAATAGCCAATCTCGTAGGGCTTCGCTGTGCTACGCCCTATAAATGGGTGTACTAGTGAAGCTCACAAACTCCGACTTTGATCGGAGCGAATATGGAGACTATAGATTTAATTGCTGATAAAGCGATTGAATCCTCTCACGATATTCCTACCGGGTCTACGAGAGACCTAGTAGTACCGAGTGCGTTCCTTAATCAGTCTTAAGCCGTAAGCCATAAGCTAAAAGCCCCGACTGGTTGATGGAACACTCTGTATTATTACAGAAATAAATGACTTCATCTTAAAAATATAGCTTGCCAGGCGCAACTTGAGCCAAGCGAAGATGAAGACTGGTTCTTTACAAACACACAACCACTGGTTGTTGATACATACGGATAAATATTTTGTCAGTATATATCAACAACCAAATCGGTTGAAGATTGCCGGAGAAGTTGTCAACTCCGGCAAGTATAATAACCAGCCCCCTGCTCTCACCGGCAGGACGACTAGGGCGTTGTCCAAAGGAGGACAACATGGTGAGTATTTACACTGGCGACAACCAGGAATGGTTGTCGCAGCAGATCGGTGATCTGCTGCAGTCGGTGGCCCACGAGGCCACCGGCAAGTCTCATCCAGAAGTTTTGGATGAGACCGTCCAGAGGGTCGTCGAGACCCTATGGAGTAAAATGGAATCGATGGCATACGCCATCGAGTACCTCTCCCGAGGGAGAGAGGACCTTGAGGTGTTCCCGGAACACCTCAAGACCAGTGGGGACGCCATGTCCCACTGGTGGGCCACCGCGAACGCGGTGGAAAAGTTCGGGCGTCCCAACCTATGTGTTGGGGCGGATATTGCAAGACGGATTGCGGCAGAAGTTTTGCCGCATGTCCGTGATCTACTGACGGAGGAATAATTTTATCCTCCTGAAGTAGTATCAAAACCTAACGCCCCACCTTCAAAAAATGGCGGGGAAGCCCGGGAATCCTATCTCGGACTAAAGAGAATCTCTTAAATTCTCCTAGCGTTTAATCGGCTGGCCGTGTATTTTCACGGGAACAGATGCATATCGGGTTTTGATCAGCATGTTAGCACTCGCTGATCACTCCCCCAGAATTTTGATCCGCCATAGGGGATAAGGATTGCGGGGGAGAAAAATCGTTCTTTACAATTTAATTTAAAAAACAAAACAACCCTCAGTTGAGAGTTGCTTGAGTGGTGGACCTGATGGGAATCGAACCCACGACTTCGTCTTCGCAGGACAATGTTTTGCCACTAAACTACAGGCCCGCAAGTCCACCGCGCATATTATAACATAAAATTAAAATTCTGTCAGCACAAAATAAAATCCCAGAAAATCTGGAACTTTATTTTGCGAAGACGATATTGAGCCAGTGTTTAGTTGGCTACATTGTCCTAATACAATAATACCATAATAAATAAAATTTGTCAAGGCTAACTGTGGATAAAGTAATAGCAAATAACTTGCTTTGGAAGATTCCAAAATAAGTTAGTCGCTATTACAAAAAAGGATTTATTGCCTGGCTCGTTGGAGAGAGCGAGTGATAAAAAATACGGCGAGAGAAATGAAATGTTTTGTAAGAGAGCGAGGTTCATTTTGTCTATGTATATACATAAAAAAATGATTAAAATTAGTATTAATAATACTAATTATAGTATAAAAAATAGTATTTGTCAAGCTAATTGTGGATAAAATAACTATATTTGGCTAATTTTAGTCACTCCCCCATAATTATTATTTATTAAAAATGATAATTGCGAGGGAGAAATTTTTCCAACTAGGCACCCATGCCCGCGACTGATGCCGTGAAAATGGGGAGGAAATCATGAAAAAGGTTTTGAAGTTTTGGTGGATTCTGTTGTTGGTCGGGGTGGTGGTGTTTTTCGCCATCCTGCTCTCTGGAGCTTCCGATGCAGATCGGCAGTTTCGAGAGGCCGAAGTCCAGGCTTGCCAAAAGGCTGGACTGGACCGACCGGTGCGCCAGACCTGCGGCGCCCACGGTGTCGAGTGCTTTTACTGCGCCGACGCTAAGGGTCGCCTCTTCCCAGTGGAGGATCCGTTGGAGACCCACTGAGACTCCCAAATATTCTAGATAATTTTGTTCTTTTTTGTGCGGAGAATTCTAGATAAACTCCGCCCCTTCTTTAATTTTTTAAACTAAAAAATTAAAGAGGCTGATTAATTAATTAAATTGATCAGTAATATTTTCCCTCCCCACTCAGCGATGACTAGCCTGTGAGTAAAATCACAGACAAAAATTAGGACAACACTCTTATTTCTCGATTTCCGAGAACTCTCTCCAAAGAATGTTATGCCAATTTCTGCTATCATCGCTAAGTGGTGAGAGAATAAAGCCTTGATTTTTCTGCTCATATATGATACACTATCTCCTGTATGCAAACAGAAAAATACCAAAAAATAGTTGCTCGGGCGGAAAATATCATGAAAAATTCACCCGATCCGATTCACGACCGTCGCCATGTCTTGCGAGTGATAGAAAATATTGAACAAATTTGTGAGGCCAATCAGATTGTCGGGGCACAAAAGGAAGCACTAATATTATCAGCTTGGTGGCACGATGTTTCTCGCACTATTACCAAATTTCCCTCATTCATCTGGATGTTATTTTTAGACGATTTAATTTCGGCTTTTTTGTTATTCAAATTTTGTTTACGCAACTGGCTATTTGGTTATGAAGCCAACACTGCCATAAAAATTGTTTTTTGTAAAAGTGTTGGTGCTGGACGATTGCTAACCAGAATATTATTACGCAAAAAAGATTGGATACTTTTAGATATTTTGAAAGATGCAGACATGTTGGATGTAATGCATGTAGAAAGAATTCGCAGTATTATGCCATTATCAGAATTATCAAAAATTTATTTATTCAATTACAAACGACTGGTAAACTATAGTTTAAAATTAAAAAATGCTAAATTCAAAACACAATCAGCTCTGAAACAATTTGAACAAATCATCCAGCAACTTATTATTTTTTTAAGCCAACCAGAAATTTTAGCTTGGCATATTGAACAATTTGGCAAAAAATGGTGTGGTGAGGTAGAAAAAAAATTAAATGAATTATTAAACTACATCAAGATACTTAATTTACAAACAATCTAATTATGTTTAATTTTTTATCTTCAAGACAACGAGTAAGAGAAACTGTTGAAAAACATTTGGAAAAATATAGTCACCCAACAACTGATTTTTTTGTTTTAATTGCCTTGTCAGCGAGCATTGCCACACTTGGGCTAGCTCTAAACAATACGGCAATTATAATCGGCGCCATGGTGGTGGCTCCACTCGTCACACCAATTTTTGGTTTTTCACTTTATTTAATTTTATTTAAAGGTAAAGGAATTAGCGAATCATTATTTTCCATTTTAGCTGGTAGTGTCTTGGCAATTTTAACATCTACTTTGATTGGTTATTTGTTTTTGGTAATTGAAGAAACAAATGTTTTGTACACTACGGAAATTTTGGCCAGAACTGAACCAAATTTACTTTATTTTATTGTTGCCATCTTATCTGGTCTAGCTGGGGCTTATGCTTATGTCAGACCAGAATTATCCGAAAGAATTGTTGGTATTGCTATTTCCGCTGCCATCATTCCTCCACTCGGTGTAATTGGCTTAGCCCTCGCTCTGCAAAACTGGGAGATATTTTATTCTAGTGCTTTTCTTTTTCTTTTAAATCTAATTGGGATTTGTTTTGGTAGTATTATCATGTTTTTAATTTTAGGTTTTGGTAAAAAAGAAAATTTAAAAATATAGTGAGTGCGATGCAAATATACTAATTCATACTAATAATACAAATTTTATACGAATAACTTTTCTTAAAAAAATTATTCATATAATTAGTATGCATTTGTATATTTGCATCGCATTTTACTTTGGGTCCCAAAAAGAAAAATATTTTTTACATTCACGTTGATTTTTACAAAAATTAAATTTAAAAAAGTTATACACAGTTTTTTTGACTCAAACTATTTCAAAAAAACAGAAAACAAACTATAATATAGTTAAATAAAGGTCGAAAGTTTTTACGTCGATGCTTGTCATGTAAAAACTCCTTAAAAAATATTTTGGTGTGTACCATGGTAACATCAAAAAATATTTTATCTAAAAAATGAAAGGGGGTGCCCACTATGCCAGCTAAAAAAAGAAAAGTAGCTAAAAGAAAACCAGCTAAGAGAAAAGTAGCTAAAAAGAGAAAACCAGCTAAGAGAAAACCAGTAGCTAAGAAAAAACCGGTAGCTAAGAAGAGAAAACCAGCTAAGAGAAAAAAGAAATAAATTTTCTTTAGAAAACACCCTGATTTAGTCAGGGTGTTTTTGTTTATGAGGGGTTTAGATAGATACTAAATAAAAGATGCCAATATACAAATTGTACTAATGGTATACTAATGTGTATCAAAGTAAGACTAAATTTAAATTGAACTTACTTTATATTATTAAAAGTTAGTTTTAACAATTATTTATCAAAGAAAATATTAGTATTTATTTGTATCATTAGTACAATTTGTATATTGGCATCTTTTATCTTGTATATTATTATCTTTTATTTTATTCCAAATACAACTCCATTTCTTCCTGCTCTGATATTCCACGATTTTCATTATCGGTAAACACTTTAACTAAACCAAACTCGCCATCATAACCAGGTTTGACAAAAATATTACCACGCCTTACTCGGTCAACGGCAGTGGCAATTAGTTTTGAACTTTTATCTTCAATTTCTTTCAAATCTGCTTCAAGTAAAATATGAAACTCAGTTCCAATTTTTTCTATCATTTGATTGTACTGTATTTTAACTTTTTTGGTATTTACTCCACAAGAAAAAACGTTAGCCAATATTTCAGGTAGAGGCACCAAGCTCTTGTAAGGAATTTTGATATTTTTTATCTTCTCTACCTCTGCCAAACTTCTATCAGCCAACTCATACACGCGATTCTCAACTCCAATTACTAATGGCTTTTTGCATTTGGGACAAATACCTTTTAGTTTGGCTGTTTCCTCGGGAGCACAAACAAATTTACAATCCCGATGACCATCATAGTGATACTTTCCTTCTTCGGGATAAAATTCTATGGTATATAAAAATTTATTTTTGTCTTGTTCACGTAATATGCGCATTATTTCGTCATAGGTTATTTTCTCTTCATTATCAAATTGCATGACATTGGCTTCGCGCCCCAACTTGGCACAAGAATGAGCATCAGAATTTGAAACTAGCGCAATGTTGTCTAATGCCGATAAACGCCAATTCATAATCGGATCAGATGATAAACCGGTTTCAATCGCAAAAATATGTGGGGTTAATTCTTCAAAAGCTTCCTCCAAACTATCATATCCGCCTTTACTTCCAAAAATCCCAAACCATGGCGTCCAAGCATGGGCTGGAATCATTATCATCCGTTTATCTACTTCGAGCATAATTTGCAAAAGCTCTTTAACATTCAAGCCTAATATTGGTCGGCCATCTGATTTTAAATTAAAACCGCGACTCGCTAATTCATTATTAAACTTTTCCACCACTTCCAAACTCGGTGCAAATACACACACATGCACACGACGGGTTTTATCTTTATGTTTTTTTATACAAGATAATTCTGTCCCCAAAATAAACTTGGTTTTTGGTTTTTGGGATTTATTTGTTTCCTTGTTTCCTTGTTTCCTTAGTTTATATATTCCGGGAGCGTCCTCAACCAACACCTCTTTCATATGTTCAAACCACCTCGGATGCGTAAAATCACCAGTCGCCACAATATCAATTCCCCGAATCTCACAAGCTCTAGCAATATTCGGCAAATCCAAATCTTTACTGCACGCTCGTGAGTATTTGGAATGAATGTGTAAATCAAGAATTTGTTTTATCATAATCAGTGAAATCTTTTTTAAATCATTATAATCAATGCTTAAAAATCTATCCTAAACTCCACCCCATAATCCTGAAATCCTAGAGTTTTGTAAAAGCGATGAATTTGTTCACGGGAATAGCGACTAAAACCAACCAATTTATAACAACCCATTTCTTTGGCCTCATCAATTACTTTTTGTACTAATTGCCGACCTATGCCCTGACTACGGTATTCACCATCCACAAACACATCTTCCAATAATCCATAGGGTCTTTCATGTAATTCATTATAAATCAAATACAAAAACGCTCGCCCTGCTTCTTTACCATCCACCTCAGCGATGAACTTAACTACATATTTTTCATCTATAATTTGTTTTTTTATTTGCATATTAAAATTATATAATATATTGTTTATAGATACACGAATCAAACGAATTTAACAGATACAAACGAATTAATACAAATTTAAAATTCGTTCAAATTAGTTTAATTAGTTAAATCTGTGTATCCATAAACATATTTTAATCTTACTATTTAAGAATATATAAATTGTCTGTATATAATTATACAATTTAACATCACACTATAATTTTTTCCAAAATATTACTTAATTTTTCATCACACAAACCACCACCGGATCTTTCAAAATCAGCTTGCAAAACTTCGCAATCACAATTTTCTACATCACAAAAAATAATCTCCCAACCATGTTGCTTGTAAAATTCTAATTCCTGAGATGTTTGCTCATGATTATTATAAATAACCACATCAATTTTTCTAGGCAAATAATTTTCCAACTCGTTTACAAACTCACTCAAAACTTTTGGACCAGTTTCACCGTTTATATGACGAGCATTGCCGGCAACATAAATCAATTTTGCTTTTGACTTGCATATCGCCTCTTTAAAACCTTTTGATAAAGTAACAGCAATAACACTGGTGTACAAACTACCCGGCCCAAACAAGATGTAATCAGCCTTTTCCAAAACTTTTTTAGCTTCATCAAAAATTTGTACTTCTGGTTCTAGCCAAACTTTTTTTATACGCAAATTTTTATCATATTTTGGTTGATCTAATTCCCCTTCAGTTCTGACAATCTGACCATTTTCAAGTTCGCCAACCAAATCATTCACCTGCAAAGTAGTTGGGTACACATGACCCACCGCCTCTACAGTTTGCTCCAGAGCACGCACAGCTTTAATATAATCGCCACCATATTGTTCTCCCAAAACCAAAAATAAATTTCCCAAATTATGTTTATCCAATTTCCCAACATTTTCAAATCTATTTTTATAAAAAATCTTTTTTAAAAGCGGGTATTGATAAATGGACATCGCCAAAACCGCCCGCATCACATCACCTGGAGGCAAGGTATTAAACTCCTGACGCAACCTACCGGTTGAACCAGTGGAATCACTCATTGATATCACCGCCGATATATTTAAATCTAAATTCATTTTTTTAACAGCATTGAGTGAAATGGCACTGCCATTTCCTCCACCGACTACTACTATATTAAGCATTGATTTAGACTGATTCATAGCTTTTTTCAATAGTATTAATAATATTCTTCGCTATTTTAATAACTTGTCCTGGATCTTCACTCAAACTTGTTTCCTGCGACAACCAGATACCCGTAGCACCATCCAAAACAATATTGGTCAAATCACCTATCTCTGATCTGGCGGGAACTGATTTTTGCAAACAACTACCCAAAATTTGTGTAGCTACACTAACTGGTCTATTTTTCTTTTTACATAAATAACAAATCTTTTTTTGTTCCAAAATAACTCTAGCATAATCAGTTGTCACACCCAAATCACCACGAGCAATCACAATTTCATCGGCTATATCAATAATTTCTTCTATTTTATTTAATCCACCCAGCGATTCAATCTTGGCTAAAATTTTTGGTTGCCAAGTATCGCCATACAAATTTTTTATCTGCCACCGTACACATTGAATATAACTAGCCGAAGCTACAAACGACAGAGCAATATATTCTGGTTTTATATCTTCAAATAATTTCAAAGAATCAGTCGCCATTTCACAATGATTCAAATCATCGGCCAAACGATTGGAAATAAGACTGCGGTATTGATCCACAAAACCACCGTCAGGAAAAATAATTTTTACTTCCTTGTCTGAAGCAATTTCTTTTATCTCAAAAAATATTTCTCCATCACCTATCATTATTTTGTCTTCTTTTTCAAAAAAATTAGAAAAACTTTCCACATCAACAGGTATAAAATCATTTATGGTTTTACTAAATTTTGCTGGTTTTAATATATAGACTTTATCTTTCATCACATCTTCTTTGCCCAATTCCAAAGCACCCAAACGAATTTTGTGTTCTGGCAAATCTACCAATATCTTTGTATTAGTTTTTTCTTGTGTAATTACTTTTTTTACAACTTTTACAACCTCTAATGCTTCACTGTTGGAAACATGAGCAAACTTAACCCGCAGAATATCGGCTCCCGCACGTATCATTTCACGAACTTTTTTCTCGTCAACAGGACTTTTAAAAATTGTGGCTGTAATTTCCATAGCATTGATTTCGCTGATTACTCAACGGTAACTGATTTAGCAAGATTACGAGGCCTATCTACGTCCTTACCTAACAAAACCGCCACATGGTAGGCAAATAATTGAAGAGGAATTGTGTTCAAGAGTGGTTCAAGTAATTCCATAGTTGGTGGAATATAAATTATATCATCAGCCAAATCTTTGACATTTTCATCACCACTGTTAGCCAACATTATCACTTTAGTATCACGTGCTCTTACTTCTTCAATATTACTACGCATTTTTTCATAAAGTTGATTTTTTGTCATAAGTGCAAAAACTGGAAATTCAGGACAAAGCAAAGCATTTACACCATGTTTCATTTCTCCGGCCGGATAAGCTTCACTATGAATATAAGAAATTTCTTTTAATTTATGGGACCCTTCCAAAGCGACTGGAAAATTTATTCCTCTGCCTAAATACAAAAAATCCTTATAATCTTTATATTTCTCTGCCAGTTTTTTTATTTCATCACTTTGTTTCAAAATTTCATTCATCTTTTCCGGTAATTCCAATAAAGCTTTGATTAAACGTTGTCCGGTTGCTGGCGTAATGCGTTTTAATCTACCAAATTGCAAAGCATACAAAAGCATAATTGCCACCATGTTGGTATAAGCTTTGGTAGAAGCAACAGCGAGCTCTGGCCCAGCATGAATATAAGTACCGCCGTTAGTTTCGCGAGCAATAGTTGAGCCAACTACATTTACAATTCCTCGCACAAAGGCACCTTTTCTTTTGGCTTCGCGAACGGCCGCCAAAGTATCGGCTGTTTCACCAGATTGGGAAATTGCAAACACCAAAGTTTTATTATCAACAATTGGATCACGATAACGAAACTCGGAAGCCACATCAACTTCGGTCGGAATTCCCGCTAATCTTTCAAAAGCATACTTACCAACCATGGCCGCATAAGAAGCTGTACCACAAGCAATCAAAATTATTCTATCAATGCCACGCATTTCTTCGTCAGTCATATTAAGACCACCTAAATGGGCTGTACCTTCTTCCATATTTATACGACCACGAATCGCATCTTCAAAAACTGTTGGCTGATCAAAAATTTCTTTTAACATAAAATGATCATAACCTTGTTTTTCAGCTTGCTCGTCATTCCATTCAATTTCTTCTACACATTTGGTAATACACTCATCTTTCAAATTAAAAGTTTCCATTTTTTCTCTAGTAATTTCAGCGACCTCACCGTCTTCCAAAAAAATAACTTTTTTTGTATAAGCTAGCATTGGTGTAGCGTCACTAGCAATATAATATTCGCCATCATCAATACCAATAACAAGCGGACTTCCCAAA
>Ga0265594_1003019_pt1 | contig 11473 bp, 10 predicted proteins | sample saktaG_11_FD_190147 | JGI IMG/M metagenome (GOLD analysis project Ga0265594, IMG submission 190147) | Saline water microbial communities from Sakinaw Lake, British Columbia, Canada - sak_2011_5_24_80m | ecosystem: Environmental > Aquatic > Non-marine Saline and Alkaline > Saline ... | reverse complement strand
AATCGGTTGGAGACACCATATCCAAGTTCATGATCATCTTACTGCCTGCGGCTTTGGCCAGCTTCTCCATATCCGACTCTTTGACGCGCCTCACCGCGTAGATGCCTTTCTTGGCTAGAAGGTACTGTGCCATATCGTCGATCCCTTTCTGACATACAACTACATTTGCTCCTGTTGACGCTATTTTCTCAACCATCTCCCTGATCATCTTGGTCTCCTCGTCCATGAAGGCCTTCATCTGCTCCGGCGTCTCGATGTTCAGCTTCGCGTCGAACTCAGTCTTCTCAATCTCGATGGGTACATTCAATAGGGCGACCTTCGCGTTCTTCACAACCTTAGGCATCCCGGCATGGACAACCTCTTTATCCAAGGCCACTCCCTGAATGAGCTTCGTATCGGTGATAGATCCTCCTGGCTTCTTCTCAACCTTTATGTCATCGATTTCAACCTTGTATTTTCCATCCTGTTTCTTGGCAACTTGGAGAACTGCGTCGACTGCTAGGTTTGCCAGGAATTCTCTGTTCTCCGAGACCATCTTGCTGGCCATGGCGGTCATGGCCACCTTCCTAAGCATGCCCCTGTCAGTCGGATCGACTTCGATGGCAATCTTGTCGCAGATGCTTAAAGCTCTCTCGGCCGCTTTACTGTAGCCGTCCACGATGGTCGTTGAGTGGATGTTCTTGTCGATCAGCTTTTCAGCCCTGTCAAGCAGTGCTCCAGCTAGGATGACGACGCTTGTCGTTCCGTCGCCAACCTCTTGGTCTGTCACCTTAGCCACCTCAACCATCATCTTAGCGGCTGGGTGTTGAACCTCCATCTCCTTCAGAATGGTCACACCATCATTGGTTATTGTCGCATCCCCGAAGCTTGATACAAGCATCTTATCCATTCCACGTGGGCCTAGGGAGGTTCTCATAATCTCAGCCACAACCTTGGCGGCTGTTATGTTGTTACGTTGGGCCTCTTTCCCCCGGGTCTGTGTTGTCCCCTTCCTCAAAATTAGGACGAGTTGACCGGAGTCGGTCATGACGGGAATAGCTTGAGTTACCGACATATTCCACTACACCTAATATATTTGCTCTAAGAGGTTCTTAATATACTTACATTTTAACACAGAATATCTAGCATAAATAGGTTTTTTTTTACTAAATTCTTAAGTATCCTGCACTGCCATATACGGTGGAAAGGCTGACCTAGTGGGTTCAACCTAGAAAGGATACCATAATGACCCGTAATTGATAGGTATGTTCCTTGATTTTAAGGTGAATTTATATGGTTGAGTTGTTGGTCAAAAACCTTTACAATCGTAGGTTAGCGGACTCGCTTGTTATTGACGCTCTAGAACCGTTGGATAAGGTTATCCGGACGCTTTATAAGAAACCCAATTTAAGAGATGTCTTTCTCGTGACGCCGGAGAACAGATTGTATGGCACCGTTACGAGGCACGACCTTCTAGTTTTCCTAACAAAACAGCTCGGAAGTACTGCGGGTCAGTCGATTGTTGAAGTTGCAGCGACCCTGAAAAAGGCTAAGGTGAAAGATGTAGTCCATAAGTTCAGCTATGTCACCTCCGTAACACCCGACACCAACATCAGTGAGGCGTTGAAAGCTATGGTCATGTTGGATGTGGTAGATATACCTGTTATCGACAAGAATCGGAGGATTATAGGTGAAATAACCCTCCCAGCAATACTCAACAGAATACTACAAGCCCCCAGAAAGAAACATAACATTCAGGATTTTTCAAGGTGAACGTTTTGAGTGAGACCCCTACGTTATTATGCAGGTGCTGATCAGGGATTTCCCTGACCCGGACTCCGCCGTGCTAATCGGTATATATAGAGTTACAAATCTTTTGAAAGGCAAACCATTAAACGTCTACTCGATGAGTGTTCGTTATAGAAAAATTTTATGGAACCTAAGTTAAAATCAAAGCGTGATTATGTCCTAATTTTTAGGAAGACAACTCCTCCAATCGCAACGGTCAGCGCAGAGAGGATGAACGCTGGAATATATCCACATGTGTGAGCAGTGATGCCCCCAGTAATGGCCCCTATTACGCTTCCGAGACCTATTACCGCGTTATAAATTCCCATCCCTTCGCTCTCCTTTGTTGGGGCTGATAATTTTGGTACGAGGGCAACTCCGCATACCGCGATAATCGACCATGTGAAACCTATAACACTAAGAAAGAGCATCATAACGTATATTGTTAAATTCTCTGGAAGAATAAATGTTGCCGCAAGGGCCGTAAACAGGATACACCTAAAGAAGGAAGCGTATGTGACGAGTTTACTGCTAGCCCACCTCTCAGAAAGCCTCGCTGCAATCGGGTACGCAGCTGCAGCCGTAGCTGAGTTCACGAAGAATATTAGAAAAATCATGTTTTGCGCTATTCCATAATCCAGCATGAATATTGGGAGAGGTGTGAAAAGCACGGTTGACCCAAAGAATATTATAAAAGTTCCAAGATAATATTTGGGTAAGTTTGGTTCCAAACCATCTTTGATGGTCCGGCCTATTCTTCTTATCTCTCTGAATGTTGGCGGGTGAATAATGGGTGCGGGAAGTTGGCGCTGAGGTTTAGCGACGGGCACTCTCACAGATTTGCGTTCCAAGGTAATCTTTGGTTCTTTAACCCACCCGAGTGAAAGTACAAAGCTTAGGAAGAGTAGAAACCCACAGAAAAGGAAAAAGATACGGAAATCTGGAGATATCACTCCGAGCAGCAGTCCACTGGCCCACGCTATCCCCCCGATGAAATTAAAAATGCCGAACTCCTTCTCCCACCTAGCTCTAGGGAAGCTTTCAACTATTATCATCCCAGATACGGTTACACACGATGTGATTACAAATCCCTGCAGAATGTTGTATACCAAGAGTTCAAGCACAGTGGTCGATAAAGCGAAAAGGACGAACGTCACACTGGTTAGAAGGAATGCCAGATATAGGAAGATTTTACGTCTCCCAATCCTGTCTGACAGTTTCGCCCAGAAGATCGAGGCTGGAATCGAGGCCGACAGAAAGGCTGCGGTGATTAATCCGACCTCCGCAACAGTTCCCCCCAAACTAACCACGAACAATGGAACTAGAACAGATGCCGCTCCAAATGCCGTTTTGTACGGGAAGAAGGCGAAGAACCAACGATTTGATATCTTTTCCTGCATCTTCTCACTATGTGAGTAGAGTTTATAAAAGTGGAATTTAAGGATTTCTAGAAAAATAACGAATTTATACTAGATATTCTATCTTAAAATAAGAGTTTATTAAGAACCTCTTTTACTATGAATCCCTTCATGGGGGTGAAAAAAGTGCCCTGTGGCCAGCCTGCTAAGAAAGAGGGGAAGAAAGAGAAAAAGAAGAAAGGGTAGCCCCTTGTGACGCTTAACATCAAAACTATTCCCCTTTTTCAGGGAAAGAGCGAAGTTGGATGTCCAAGAGCTAGCTATTCCGTTAGGATGGAGGCGCTGAAACCTATAAATATTTCACGAAAATAAGTTACCGAGTATAGCTACCTGATGAGTTGGGTAAGAAACTCGAAGATGAGAAAATTATATCTTACGATAGCTAGCTAGCCCACAAGCCCATCCTCAAAGTTGAGGGTTACGATGATACTTTTAATACTTTTCATTGAGAGATACCGTTGAGGCTGAATGCGTCCAGAAGAGTATGAGGGGGATCGACTGTGGAAGCTCCTAGTCGAGTCGGTTCACGCCATACCAACCTTCCCCCACCATAAGAGTTACGTTCGAGATGTCATCCTCAGAGATAGCCCTGACATAGATGCTGAGGAGCTTAAAATGAGGCTTGGGATAACTCTCGGCGAAGCCTTGGTCATACTTCAAGAGATAAAAGAAGAGGGCACCTGAGGCTAGGATGGCTTCAGGACATTCTACCCTAGACTTGAAGAGTGTCTCCATGGAGCTAGCTTTGTTAGTCAAAAAAATTGGGGATTGGGTTCGAGTTATATTCACTTTTTTCCCAGCTTGACTGTTTTAGTGGCAGTTAGTGTACTCACTGTCACAGACCTGGCTCTCGGATGCCTTTTCTGTAGCTGATTTAATGCTTCTTGTAAGGCTTTTTCTTCGCTTTCAGCTTTAACAGTCAAACTTTCTTTCATCGGAGGTTTGTCTGGAAAAACTGTTCCAGCTTTGATTTGAAATTGTTTAGGCGGCCCCGGCTTTGCTGCAGCCTCTTCTTTACTCAAAAAATGTCACCCGCTATACTTGTATACATGTTAAGGATGATATAGGGCTTTTCGTCAGTCAGTGAAAGCTAACTAGTCAGCGTTCTCGGCGTCCATGCTGGTTTTTCATTTCGTATGTATTGGGCTAGCCTGATGGCTTCTTCCCGTATGAGGGTTTGAGGATTCTGTGAATCAGGTAGGCAACGCGGACAATATTGTCCAATTTACAGTTTTCGGGTTGGCTAACGGAGAAATAGTAATAAAAAGAAACACGGTTTCTACCTAGCTAGCCGTTCTTTATAAATCTTAAAAACGTAAAATGGGCCACACATAGAACAATATTTCGCTTTGGCAAGTTGAGGATTTTTCTTGCATTCTCGTCTTCTTAGTTCAATAAACTTTTTTTGATCAGTTGCATATTTTAACATTTCATTCCAATTAATTTTTTCTCTTGTCTTTGCCATTTTGAAATCTCTTAAAATTGCTCCTTTATTTCCTTTAGCAATGTCTGCAATATGACCCGCGATTTTAGTAATAACTACTCCTTCTCTTACATCGCTAATATCGGGTAATCCTATGTGTTCTTTTGGGGTTACATAGCAAAGAAAATCGTCTCCCTTCCAACCAGCTAAAGCTCCGCCAATGGCACAAGCAATGTGGTCGTAACCCGTTGCTATGTCTGTTGGTATAGGCCCAAGTACGTAAAATGGGGCATTATTACAAAATTTTTTCTCCAATTCAACATTTTTATCTATTTCATTTAAAGGAATGTGGCCTGGGCCTTCTATCATTACCTGGACTCGTTTTTCTCTAGCTCTTTCTGCAAGTTTTCCTAAGATTTTTAATTCCTGAATTTGTGCTTTGTCAGTAGCATCAGCAATACAGCCGGGTCTTAAACCGTCTCCTAAACTTAGAGTGACATCATATTTCTCGGCAATTTTAAGAATTTCGTCAAAATTATCTTGTAATCGTACTTTGTGCTTTCCGTGTAGTCTGCTGTATTTATCCTGCTTACAAGTCTCTCCACGTCTCTCCGCATATGTTGCGCTAAAGGTTTACCAGCCATTCGGGTGAGGATGATGAGGTGGTTGATGTATTTGACGGCTCTTGGCTTGCTGACGCCTTTGGCTAAAAGGTGCTCAACCAGCTTGAGAATGTTGGTCTTATCTTCTTCGCATACGTTTGGTGTGGACTGTAAATGCCTTATGGTTCTGTTGAAAATCTGGTCGTGGTGGTAGATTTCCACTCTTCTCTTGGACGTTTTAGTTGACCCTATAGTAAAAATAGGTGCGGGAACTGAACCTAAACTTTGGTGCGGGAGGAGGGATTTGAACCCTCGAACCCCTGCGAGACAGGGCCCTCAACCCTGCGCCTTTGACCAGACTTGGCGACCCCCGCTCTCAGAGGCAATTAGTGAACCTTGCCCATATTTAATTGTATTTCCAAAACGATGTTAACCTTGAGTTAGTAACTTAAGGGAGAAACGCTTAAATCTCCTACACTCCATCAAGATCATATGGATGTGGAAGCAACATGACTGAAGATGCAGGGCTCGATGAACTGCTTAGCATCCTTGGAAATGAAACTCGGAGACACATACTTCAACTTCTGTCAGAGGAACCAAAATACTTGCTACAGCTGACTCGAGACATGGACGTAACTCAGCAGGCCATCCTGAAGCATCTTAACATCCTAGAGAGATATGGTTTGATCTCATCCTACGAGGCGAAGAGTGAGCTTGCAGCTCCACCGCGGAAGTATTATGGTTTAGCCAAATCCCTTTGCCTCTCAGTTGGACTTACCCCAAGCACCGTGGATTTTGATGCCCGCGAAATTACCTCTGACGCTGAAGCATCTAAGCTGTTGTTCCCTAAGGCTCTAGAACTTCAGAGACGTGTAAAACGGCTTGAAAGTAGCGAGGATGCTTCAGAGGTTATGAAGCTCTCAAACCGCCTGACTGCGGAGATAAATAAGCAGCTTAAGGATTTAAAACAGGCTGAGATTTTCCTCCTCAACCTAAGGCAGAGAGCTGCTGAAAAGGCTCACAGTATTATAAGGGAAACATTTGCAAGCCCCTTGGAGAGAAGGCTTCTATATTTCACTCTGGGCTCTGAGGAGGTGGTGAATGTTGAAGGGCTTTCTGAGGTGCTGGATGTCAGAGAGAAGGAGCTTGAAGAGGCGTTGAGAGCTGTGAGGAAGAGGCTTCTTTCGAGTCTTACTTGGGAGTAGAGGTTCTCTGTGGCTTGCGAGCGGGTTTAAGCCATAGAATATTCCCATTACGAACGTTTCTAATTGTCAATATCCTGTGGAAGGGAATAAAAGTTTCAAACCGGCTCTTATTCCCACGGTAGAGAAACCACGATCTTCCAACTTTAACTACACTACTGCATGGAATGGTCTTTTCATCTCTCTCTGCACCACGGTGGATGAAGGTGATTTCGTAATCCGCCACCTTCAACCGTCTATCCCACAGAATCTTGTTCAACGCATCCCTTGGGTTCACAGCCTAGGCACCTCCGATATGAATTTATACATCGTTTTTATAAGTTCTCAGTATATTGGAGTGTTGAAGATGGCTCATCAGATACCTTTCATACCCGGTGCGACCACTATAGGCATAGTATGCAAGAACAGTGTTATATTAGCCTCGGAGAAACGGGTTTCATACGGATACCTTGTTCTAAGCAAAGCAGGGAAGAAGGTCTTTAAAGTTACAGACAGAGTGGGCACAGCTTGCGCTGGCTTGGTTTCAGATATGCAGAATCTTGCTAGGCAGGCAACTGCCTACACTTTTCTCCATACAGTGGACAGCAACCGTGCAGCCTCAGTCAACTCAGTTGCCAAGTTGATGGCAAACTTGCTCTTCGAACAGCGGCTCTTCCCCCTCTTAACCCAAACCATTGTAGGAGGCATAGATGAAAAAGGCCCCAGCCTCTACGTACTAGACCCATTGGGCTCCATTCTTCCAGACAAATATGCATGCGTCGGCTCTGGAACTGAGATAGCAGTAGGGATCGTAGAAGAGGGATACCGCGAAGACATGACAGTGGAGGAGGCAAAGGAATTGGTTCTACGAAGCCTCAAAGTAGCGGCCTCTCGAGATGTTCAAAGCGGTGACGGAGCAGACTTTCTCATCATCACCCCCGAAGGGATCATGGAAGAAACCGTCGACATAAAGTAGAATGAAGGATGGATTATGGCTGAGGATCCCAACCCGCGCCATAACCACTAGAGACATTCTCCATCCTCTCAAGAAGTTCATCTCAACGCCAAGTGTAACAGGCAGCGAACATGATTTAGCAACATATATTGAACGCGATCTATCCGAATGCGGCTTTGAGGTTGATGTTGTATTAGCTGCGGGGTGTGGGCCAACCATTTTTGCCCAGCACCATTTTAGAGTAGTAGGGCCGAAACTTCTACTCTTTGGACACTTAGATACTGTTGAGCCCACGGAGGGGTGGAAACACCCCCCCTTTAAACCCACCTCCGTGGGGAGCCGCCTATATGGTTTAGGTGCAAGTGACATGAAGGGGGGGCTTGCAGCCCTCATTGTAGCAGCTAAGAAGCTTATCCATCTTCCTCTTCGAGGAAGCCTAATTCTAGCCCTCACCAGTGATGAGGAAATGCATTCCAGAGGCTGCGATGCCCTCATCCGGAAGGGAAAGCTCAAGGGTGTAGACGCAGCTATCTCCGCTGAGGCAACTGGTCTTGATGCATTAGAGTTTGGACGTAGAGGCCGAATAGTTTACGAGGTTAACGTAAAGGGACAAGCAGGCCATGCCGCCGGGAACAGTTATGGTGTAAACGCGGTTGAAGAGGCTTCAAAGCTTATCCTAGGGCTTCGGAAACTTCCAATTGGAGCATACCGTGGCGTCAAAGGGTCAGTTGAAATTTTATCGATAAGTGGGGGAACCGAGTTCCTGTCCATTCCCGACTCATGTTACCTACTCATTGATCGACATCTCGCACCCGGTGAGAGCAGAGAAGATGCCCTGAAGCAGATGAAATTGTTGGTTAATGATTTGAAACTGAAGGCTGAAGTTAAGGTTAAACTCTTCAAGAAGCCCACCCCTTTTATGGAATCCTATCTGCTAAAGGAAAACACACCCATAGTGAAGACAGTTGAAAAAGCCTGCCTGAAAGTTAGGGGTACTAGGTCTAGAAAACGAATTGGACTTTCGGTGGGAGATGAGAATTATCTAGTTACAAGGGCAGGTATCCCAACGGTCACCCTTGGACCAACAGGGGGGAGGGAACATGCTCCCAACGAGTGGGTGGACATCCGTTCGGTTGCTGAGGCTGCTAACATTTATGTTGCTGCGGGAACCATATTTTTAGGAAACAAAGAATAAGAGGCTATCACGTTCTAGAGTCATATGTGGGGTGTTGACCGTATCATCCATCTTTAAAGTTAAGCTCTTCAAGGAAAAGGGTTACCAGAGGCGAAGATGCCTTTCCTGTGGCAGGTACTTCTGGACTTTGAACGATGATAACTACTGTGGGGACCAGCCCTGTGTAGCCTACACTTTCATGGATAGCCCTCCAACCAAGCTCAGGTACAACATATCAGAGGTTAGAGAAGCGTTCCTCTCTTTCTTTGAGAAGCACAACCATAGGAGGGTGGGAAAATACCCTGTAAGGGCTAGGTGGAGAGATGATGTCTACTTTGTTGGGGCATCCATCTATGATTTTCAGCCTTGGGTAACAGAGGGCATAATTCCGCCGCCTGCGAATCCCTTGACTATCTCTCAACCCTGCATCCGGTTTACAGATGTTGATCTGGTAGGAAAGTCAGGTCGCCACCTCACCGAGTTTGAAATGATGGCACATCATGCTTTCAACAGCCCTAAAGCCAAGATCTACTGGACTGATGACACAGTTGCATATTGTTATGAGTTCCTCACGCGAAGCATGGGGATTAAACCTGAGGCTATAAACTTTGTAGAGGACATGTGGATTGGCGGTGGCAATGCGGGGGAGGATTTAGAGGTCGTTGTCGGTGGCATAGAGGTTGCCACATTGGTCTTTATGCATTACAAAACGGACGGCAGCAAGAGAGTACCGCTTAAAAACAAGACAGTTGACACGGGTTACGGACTTGAAAGATTAGTCTGGTTGAGCCAAGGCACCCCAACAGTCTATGATGCTATTTTCGAGCCTGCCATTCAGAGGCTGATAAAGCTGTCGGGACACAAGATCCCTGACAGGGCCGTCTTTACGGAGGCATCCAAACTGGCTGGGCAGAGGGAGGCCAAGACGACTGGAAGCCTCAAGGCTCTCAGAACGATGGTAGCCAAGAAGGTTGGGGTCACTGTAGATGAGTTGGAGAAGGTTATGGCCCCTGTGGAGATGATTTATGCTATAGCCGATTTCTCCCGTACCCTCGTCTTCATGCTCGGGGACGGTGTCGTGCCATCTAACGCCGAGGCAGGCTACCTAGCTCGGCTTCTAGTTAGACGTATTCTAAGAAACTTCAGCCAGCTGGGCGTGGAGATCCCCCTAACAGAAATCTTGGCCCTCCAGTTACAGGAAATATCCAAAGACTACCCGGAATATGGGGAGAAAGAGAGAGTTATCCATGAGATGTGTGAAGTAGAGGAGAAACGCTATAAAGAGACGTTATTGCGTGGAAGCAGTCTCGTCGAGAAGCTTATCAAAGAAGAGCGTGGCAAGGGTAGTGAAACACTCTCTGAGCAGAGTCTGATCAGGCTTTACGACTCCCATGGCTTAACACCTGATTACGTCTCACAGATAGCGGAAAAACTTGATTTCACTGTAAACATACCTGACGACTTCTATGGACATGTGGCAAAGGTTCATGAGGCTATAGCCAAGACCAGTGAAGAGGGCAGAGGCAAAACTGAGTCACTGGCGAAACTTGAGAGGAGATTAACTAGTTTACGGCCAACCCACCTCCTCTACTATGAGGATGTCTACATCCAAGAGTTCAGCGCACGGGTTTTGAAGGTTCTTAACCGTAAGTACGTGGTTTTAGATCGAACTGCCTTTTACGCTGAAGGTGGAGGTCAGCTGGGTGACCGGGGTGCTCTCAAGTGGAAGGGTGGAGAGGCTAAGGTGGTTGACACCCAGAAGGTTGGCAGGATTATAGTTCACATAATAGACGGCAAACTGCCGAAGGCTGGGCAACGGGTTGAAGGGCAGCTTAACTGGAGTAGGCGCCTCAGCTTGATGAGACATCATACAGCCACCCACATCCTAATCGGTGCAGTTCATAAAATCCTAGGTGAACATGCATGGCAGTCAGGAGCCTTTAAAGACGTAGACAGGGCGCGACTAGATGTAGCACATTACCTGAAACTTACAGATAGCCAAGTGGTTACCATAGAGCAGTTGGCTAACAGGACGGTGATGGGCAATCTTCCTGTCACTACAGAGTGGCTTCCTAGGGAGGAAGCTGAAGCGCGGTATGGTTTCAGCATTTATCAGGGTGGAGTTGTGCCGGGTAAGGAGATAAGGATTGTGAAGGTTGGCGACTTGGATGTCGAAGCCTGTGGTGGGGCCCACTGCGGGAGTACAGGTGAGGTTGGATTCATCAAGATCATCAGGGCTGAGCATATTCAGGATGGCGTTGAGAGGTTCATCTTCGCCGCAGGTATACCAGCCCTCCAACAGGCTCAGGAATCAGAGCGGCGACTCAGATCCGTGGCTAAGCTTCTGGGTTGCCCAACTGAGAAGGTTGAACAAAACGCAGAGGCTATGGTAACACTGGCTAAAAGGGGTAGAAGCGAGATTGCCAAGCTGAGGGAAAAGCTCGCTAAACAGGAAACACCCAACTTACTTAAGGATGCTAGACCAGTTGGCGATCTGAAGCTTCTTAGCAGAATTACCGATGAGATGGATACTGATGCTGTGATAAAAACCGCAAGTGAGCTGATTAAAGTGGAGCCAAAGTTGGTCACAGTCTTCATAATTGTTGATGAAAAAGCAACCAAAATTGTAGTCATGGCGGGAGCTGAAGCTGTTGAGGGCGGAGTAAATGCAGGCAGACTTGCCTCTACGGTTGCCGAGGCTGCTGGGGGCAGAGGAGGCGGTAAACCAAACTTCGGTCAAGGTGGAAGCGTACACCCCAAACTGGCTGAGGAAGCCCTAGAAGCAGTGGAGAAGTCTCTAAGAGACCAACTGGGAGCTAGTTAAGATGCCAAACGAAGAATGGAAGGTTATAGAGGACAAGTGGCAACGACGCTGGGCTGAGGCAAAACTCTTCGAGGCAGAACCCAAGGAGGGAAAACCAAAATTCTTCATCACCTTTCCTTTCCCCTATAT
>Ga0265594_1003018_pt1 | contig 11477 bp, 11 predicted proteins | sample saktaG_11_FD_190147 | JGI IMG/M metagenome (GOLD analysis project Ga0265594, IMG submission 190147) | Saline water microbial communities from Sakinaw Lake, British Columbia, Canada - sak_2011_5_24_80m | ecosystem: Environmental > Aquatic > Non-marine Saline and Alkaline > Saline ... | reverse complement strand
GCAGCCGGCTTCCAGCGCCGCCTCGGCGTATAGCCTGCTGGCCTTGTCGCTGCCCCCCGAGATGAGGTTCAACAGTATTTCTGCCTCCGCCTCCCTGAGCACTGCCGCCACGTCCACCGGCTCGGCGTCTGCGACCACGATCTTGCTCATGGTCTCGGGGCCGAACGTATCCGGCGCCGGGCCCATCTGCACTTCGACGCCCTGCTCGCCCACGTCCATGAACCTGGGCGCCTTATTGGGCTCGTTGTATATGGCCTCGGAAAGGTCTCGCCCTATCTTGTTCCTGTCGATGTCGAACGCGGCGACGACACTTATCTCGCCGACGCCGTAGCCCCCGACCAACGGGTTGAGCAGCCCCAGCTTACTCCCGTTGGCCCTGTAGTACTCTAGTCCCTGCAGCAGGGCTGAGCAGCAGTTGCCCACCCCCGCCACAGCCACACGTATCTCACCCAAAGCCTTTCACCGTATCACCTAGAAACACAGGCAACACCTATACAAGGCTAACGTTTACCCCGGTTAGGGGTCAGCGCTTCCTCGGGTACGCGATCCTGCTATGCCTGAGCCCCAGCTTGACTACCAGCTCAGCCATCTTGAGGGAGACCTCTGCGCCGTCCAGTATGGGGACGCCTAGGCTCTCCCTGAACCTCTTACCCAGCCCCCACAGCGCTAGGCAGCCTAGGACGAAGACGTCTCCCTCCCGCCTTTCGATCCTCTCCTCGATCTGCTCTCTCAGCGCTTTCACCGTGCCGTCCAGGTCTTTCCTCATCTCCAGCACAGGTATGTCGGGGACGACTCTGCAAGGTTTTCGCCCAAGGACCATCGACAGCGCCGACATGGACTCGCCGGGGCCGATTACCGGTATGTCCACAAGCTCCCTGGCGGCCGCGAGGGCCGGGTCTCCGCCGCACCAGATGATGGCCGCGTCGACGCCGTCACGTTCAGCCTCCCCGACCAGCCTCAGGACGTCTGGTCCCGCGAGCACAGCGTCAGCCTCCGACTCGATCGCTGGGGGACCCACCTCCACCTGTACCGCCTCTACCTCCGTGCCAGGGTCCGCTATCTCATTAAGGTAGCTCAGACGCTCCTCGACGCCCTCCCCTGTGAGCCCTGTGATGGGTATGATAAGCCTTATCCGCATGACAACCGATGAACACTCGTCTCAGAACGAAAAAAGTCTTCCCAGTGTATGCTCCAAGTTATAAAAAAGAAGAGAGTTAGGCCGTTAGCCTGTGTCCTCGTCCTCTTCGTCGTCAGCGCTTAAACCTGAGTCTTCCACGTCGTCGATCCTGTCATCGAGCTCGTCGAGTCGCTCCGCCAGCTCCTCCAGATCCTCGATGTCCTCCGCCTGGTCCAGGGCAGTCTTGATCTCATCCAGTTCGGCCTCAAGCTCTGACGTGTCTTCGCCCTCTTCCCTGAGTTCCGTGATCTTCTCCTCAAGCTCTGCTATCTCTTCTTCGATCTTCTGTCTCTTCTTCTCGAAGTCGTCGTCTATCTCGTCGTCGGTCTTATCATTTGTTTTACCGTTGTCGCTGTTGCCCTTGTCTTCGTCCTCGTCGTCTGTACCGTCGTTTGTGCCATCGTCTGTATCGTCACCTTCCTCGTCTTCGTCGTCTATACCGTCGTCGTCCTCGTATTCCTCCTCTAGGTCATCAATCATGTCGTCGAGCTCATCGAGAACGTCGTCAGCGTCATCGATCAGACCCTTGGCTGCCTCCTTGTTCCCGGCGTCCATCTCATCGTTCGCTTGGGAGAGCAGCCCCTCAGCCTCGTTGAGGAGACCAAGGAGTTCGTCGGTCGGTGCCCCGAGGCCTTCAAGCTCCCTTATTCTCTCACTGTACCTGTTCAGCTTGGACTCGTGTTTGTTAAGCATGTTGATATCGTCGACTACGTCCTCTTCGACGTCCTTGTCTTTGCCGACCCTGTTGGTTTCCTTGACCAGCCCCTTCAGGCTGTCCACCGCGTCGCCTAGGTCGTCCCTGTCGACGTCGATGTCGTCAAGGCCGGCGATTATCGCCTGGAACTCATCACTGATGGCCTGTTCGTCCTCCTCCGAGAGACCGTACTTCGCGAGTATCCTGAGCATCTTGGTCTCCAGTTGCTGGACCCTGTGCCTCGTCTGGTCGATGAAGTGCTCCATCTTCTCCTTCTTCTTCGGTTTACTGAGTATCTGTAGCGTAGCAGTAAGCTTGCCGAGCGTACCGTTGACCTCGCCTAGCAGAGACTCTGCGGCTTCCAAGTCTCCCTGGTCCAAGGCTTCCTCTAGATGAGAGAGAGAATCTTCCACTTCGAGGATGATCGCATCCGCCTCGGATGTATCGATTCCCTGGGCCGTCAGCTCTCCGGCTATCGTCTTGAGTCTCTCAAGGCGGTCAACGGCTTTCTCGTAGCCTGCCAGCAGCTTGTACGCGTCGTCTTCTTCCTCTGCCTCGGTTTCGTCGTCTTCGTTTGTCTTCAGCGCCAGTGAGGCCGCTTTCCCGTACTTGTTGAGGGCTTTCGTCGCCTTTTCAATAGAATCCTCGTAGTCGCCGGCGTCGTAGAGTGACTGTGCTTCGTCGCGGAGCTCGTCCGCTTCGTCCAAGGCTTCCTGCGCGTCTTCAGGTACCTCCCCGCCTCCCTCGACTATGGCGTCAAACAGTATGGTGACCTCTGCACGGCTGTCCTTCAGTACCCCTAGAAGTGTCTCGGCTGCCTGCTGGGGTGTCCCCGTGTTCTCAACGGCGGCGAAGCTTATACCCGCGGCAGCTGAGGTGGCCAGCAGCATTATCAGGAGCGCTGTAATCGTCTTCTTCATGGTTTTGCTCACTGCCCAGACATCTGGAGTCTTTTTATAATAAGAACCCGGAGGAACCGTTTGGAACCCTGGTTTCACCGTTTACCCTCCTGATCCTTGAGCTGGAGGTATGTTTCCCGTCCCACGGTACTCACTTCGAGTAAACCCTCCGCCTCAAGCCGTTTTATCATCCGCCAGGCACTGGACTTGGGGATGTCGAAACGCTCCCTGACCTCGGTTATGAACGTGCCGCCGGACTCCTGGACATACCTTAGGACCGCCTTGTCGTCGGTCCTGAGGTGTGGACGGTCCCTGAACACGGCGTCAAGGTCCACTTCCGGTGCCTGTGCCTCGGGTTTCGCTGGAAGCCCACGTTGTCTGCTGCTCAGGTACATGTACCCGGCTACCAGCAGAACCACGACGGCTACACCCAAGATTAATAGCGTCTGGTTGCCCCCTGTCTCGGGCTCAGCGTTGAGCGCCTCCTCGTAGGCCTGCTCAGCCTTCGTCAACGAAACCTCGTATTCACCGCCCTCATAGGCGTCGATTGCCTCGTCGAGGAGCTGGTTGGCCTGCGTCAACGCCTCTGCGCTGACCTGCCCCGCCTTCGTCTCGATGAGGTCCTCCGCCTCCTCTACGGCGTTCATGGCTTCATCTGCGGCGGCCTCTGTCTCCCTCGCCGCCTCCACGGCTTGCAGTGACAGCTGCTCCGACTGGGAGTATAATCTATCCGTGTAGGCTTCCCTAGCCCTGCCGAGGATCTCCTCGGCGGCGTCCACCATGACTCCGCTGAGCCTTACCTCGTTCACCGTCTTCTCGGCGTTGTTGAGCAGGACAAGGGCGTGTTCCCTGGTACCCGTCGTCCCTATCATGTATGAGACGGAGGACATGCCATGGGGCATCGTTATGCTGGCCTTCCCGTCGACTATGGTGATGCCGCTCGGCGTGGGCGATAGGCCCACCAGTACAGCGTCTCGTGGGAGAGTGATGATGGCGTTTATCTGCGAGGAGACGCTCACGACCCATATGGAGCCTGTCTTGTTTGTCAGTGACTGCGTCGAGTAGGATATGGTTATCTCGTTGGCCCCAAGGGAGTCGACCTCGACTCCGCCATCGATGGGGTCCCAGTCCAGGATTATCCCGTCTGGGTCAACCACGAGCAGATCCAGGTACGGTTCACCGGGCAGCGTGACGTTCACCCTCGCCAACGTGGTCTCGGGCTCCACAACGTACTCCACGTTTACGCTCCCATCCGAGAACACGTCGAGGATCAGAGTCTCTGGGGAGTAGTCCTGACCCCAAGCCGCCGATACAAACAGCGACGTCGACAGCATTAGCATTAAAACTAGCTTGGTTTGGGACATCCGTTTCATCACATCAACTCTTGAAAATTATACAATACATCTCAAAAGGAATTGTGGCGTAATGATATAGAATATAAATTCTCAAAATGAACGAGCAGCCGTTTTACTGGTCTAGGGGCTTCGTCATGACGAGCCCATCCTCGTCTCCGTAGTAGCCTTCGACCTTCCTGAGGCACACGTAGCCTCTGCGGCTGTAGAGCCTCTGGGCGTCCACGTTGGACTCCCTCACCTCGAGATAAGCCGCCTTGACACCCAGCCTAAGGAACCTAGCCTCAAGCTCATCCATCAGCATGGTCCCTACGCCTCTGTCCCGGTGCCGGGAGTCGACGGCAACATTCATGACGTGGCCCACCTTCCTGCCGTTTCTCCTCGCATCTACCTCACCCACGGTGTAGCCCACCAACTCTTCCTCGACGGTCGCCACGATGAAGAGCTCGGGGTTCATGTTAGCCATGAGCCTGAAGAAGTTCATCGACCACGGCGTCGGGTAGCTGGCCCGCTCGATCCTGTGGATCTCCTCAAGGTCCCCTTCCCTGAGCTCCCGAAGCTTGACTCCTTGCACTACCTGATCACTTTCTGGCTTGTCGACTTGAACAGTTGATATATACCGCCGAATGTGAACGCCAATCCTCGTAATAAATCCAGCACAGGATAGACGAGGAGCTTCCACGGCTTCCTCGTGCTGACACTTATCGGTAGGTAGTAGAGCACGATCACCAGCATGAAGAGGCCGAGTGAGCCGAGGCCCAGGTTCAGAGGCAGCGGGTGCCTGATTTTAAACCACAGGTACATCATGAAGACGAGGAAGACCAGCATCGCCGTCGTGAATATCAAGTACGACGAGAACCAGTTGGCTAGGTTGCTAGTCCTCTTATGTATTAGTAGAAGAGTGCCGCCTCGCCCGTAGTTGAAGTGCTGCTTCATGAGGCCCCCCAGCGTGGACCTGTGCAGGTGGAGGACGTTCACGTCGGGGTCGAGCACGATCCTGAAGCCCTTGAAACCCATCTGCTCGACGGGCTCGAGGTCGTCGAAACCATAGGTTATGTTCTCGTCGAAGAAGTCGACTCGCGCCAAGGCGCTTCGCCTGAACGCCATGTTGGCGCCCGCCGGGAACTGGAGCAGCCTGAGGTCGGTGCCCTCTATCCTGAAGTGGAAGCCCGGGGTCACCTGGAAGAAGGTCTCGTCCATGTAGTTGCTCAAGGGTTCGTTCTTGTCGTACCCCTCCAGGGTTCCCCCGACGAAGCCTACGCCCGGGTCCCGGAAGTTCGCTACTATGGCTTTTGCCCAGTTCGGTGAGACGACGCAGTCGCCGTCGGTGTAGGCGACGATCTCTCCGGTGCTGTACTTGATCCCCGTGTTCCTGGCCGCGTTGAGTCCCTTCCCCTCCTGCTGGACGAGCCTCACAGGGTACTCTTGGACGATCTCCTTGGTCCCGTCCTTTGAGTCGCCGTCGACGACGATTATCTCCAGCTTATCCTCGTCGTAGTCGAGGTTCATGAGGGACTCCATGAGGTCCCTTACCGTCTTCGCCATGTTCAAGACCGGCACGATGATGCTGATAGAGAAATACTCGCCGGCCGGAGCCATGGTATCCATATTTTTCTATCGCGATATAAGACCAGCGTTATGTCTCGACGAATCTGACGCTGTCCCTCAGGCTGATCTCCCAGACGCCCCGGTTCTTGTGGTATATGTTGCCGAAGAGGGTCACGTCCTTACCGAGTATGGATGACAGTATGGCCACGTGGAGCCTGTCGGTGTAGACCGTCTCCGCGTTGGCCACCCAAGACACGAAGTCCGTCAACGAACCCTCCATAGATATGTCCCTCGTAACGAGGTTATCGCATGCTTGCTTGATCTCCCTGAGCAGCTTCTCTGAGACCGCGGACTCTCTGTCCCGCCGCATGGCGACCAGCTGGTAGCGTTCCTCTCTGGGCTCCGTGAACTCTTCCAGGTCTTCCGGGGCCAAGTACAGCGCCATCTCGGGTGATACCTTCAACTGCACGCTGGGGGGCAGCCCCTGCCCGGTAAGGTGGTCGTAGCTGTAGCGCTCACGGCAGAAAAGCGTCGCATCGCGGCCGTCCACGAAGTAGTCGGCGATCCTTGTGCGGTTGAAGACATAGCTCTGGGGGCCTACGGCTATGGGCGCCTCGGTTTGCCTCAGTACAGCCCTGAGCAGCGTGGGGCCGTACCACACGTCGTTCATGTAGCCGCCGCCCTCGAATAGAACAAGACCCACGTCCTCAGGTATGTCAAGCAGCCTGAAACCTGCGTCTATACCCATCCTCCAGAAAAGGATGTTTATGAGGTATTTTCCGCCGATCACAGGGTTGCCGCGGTACATATGCTCAAGGTTAAGGCAGTCATACTCGAAGCCGTACTCATCTAGTTTCTTGACTAACCCCATGTGGATCAGCGTGTCGCCGTGGTTCCCGCCCGGGGTTATGGTTACAGTCTTCCTGTCCCTGTTCTCCCTGAGGAACTCCGTGAAGGCATCCATCTGTCTTCGATCACGGCTTCAGGATATTTCCCTATTGCTCTCAACCTATTTATGGCTGAGACGGGGTGGGTAAGGGTGGGGCTGGTGTTGAGGCGCGGCAGGTGGGGCGTCGCGTTCACGGCGCTTGGCGCGGTAATCTTCGTGGCGTACCTAGTCTACACGAACCCCTTCAAGTTTCTCGCCGAGGCGGGTCGGTTCGACCCGCTCCTGTTCGGCTCCGCGGTGCTGCTGAATTGGGTGGGCCTCTTCTTCCTCGCCGCGTCGTGGCATATGCTTCTCAGGGTGCTTCAGGTGAGGATCAGCCTGTGGCGCTCAGTCCAGATGACCTTCGTGAGCATGTTCGTGGTCTGGATGCTCCCCGTCCCTTCCGGCGTCGAGATAATCAGGGCTTACCTGGTGCGGGACGAGGAGGGCAGCAACCTGGGCAAGGCTGTGAGCTCCGTCATCGTGAACAAGGTCTACTACTTCATCAGCTTCGGCGTCCTCATCACCCTAGCCGCCGCGGTCTCGTTTATGGGCGGCGACGGCATCCCAGTTCAGCCATTGATGATCTGGTTCGTTGTGCTCTACGCCCTCGCCAACACCCTCGTCTTCGGCTTGGTTCTGACGCCTGGGCGCCTGCGGCGGCTCTACGAGGGCAGCCCGGGCTGGGTGCGGAGAAACCTCCTCGACAGGATATACAACCCCGAGATGGGGTTGGGCGGCTTCCCCGTGTTCGTGGATGAGATAGGTAAGGCCATGGAGAGTCTCCGTGGGCGGCCCCTCGAGAATCTTCTCTCCCTCCTCATGGTGGGGTTCCACTGGAGCACCGGCGCAGTGACGGCGTACCTCGTCGCCGTGTCCCTGGGCCAACGCGTCAGCTTCTGGGTCATAGTGCTCATCTACGCGGTCATCGAGTTCATCCAGCAGCTGAACATAGTCATCCCCAGCGGCCTGGGCGTGGTTGACGCGGGGCTCACGGGGGCCTTCACCGTGGTAGGGGTGCCCCTCGAGGCCGCGTCGGCTATCAGCCTGCTGACCCGTCTCGCCACCTACTGGTTCGAGCTGGTGCTCTGCGGGGTGGTGAGCCTCCACTTCGGCTACAGGGAGGCTCTGGAGGGCTTCGAGGGGTTGCGATAACCTTTTATCCCACTACCGTGCTGTATCGCTAGTGATATAGATGGAGTTCACGCTTCAGATGGCTGAACAGGTCCTCCTGTACGTCGCCACATACCTCATCGGGATGGCCTTCGCCGGCAGCTTCCTAGGCCGAAGATGGATGGGAACCGTAGACGTCTTCCTCCACAGGGCCTTCAAGCTGGATGTCACCATCGGCAAGTACCTCTACTGGAAGCACTTCTGCTGCATACCCAACCCGCCCAAGCCCAAGAACCTGAGGAAGCCCACAGGCCTCGCGGGTATGCTCTTCACAAGGTTCATAGAGTAGCGCAGCCGACCGGAAACATAAAAAAGCATCACGGGGGTCAAACAAGCATGCTCCGACTCGGGGTCATCGGATGCGGCCGCGTCACCACCATGTTTCACCTCAGAGCCATCAAGGACGTCAGGGAGGTCGATGTCGCAGCCGTTGCCGATGTCAACGAGGAGCGGATGCGTACGGTAGCCAACGAGTTCGGCGTTAAGGCGTACACCGACTACCATGAGCTTCTCAGAGACCCGGGGATCGACGCCATAGTCATCAACACGCCTCCAAGGTTCCATGAGGAGATAGTTATCGAGGCTCTGGGCAGCGGAAAACACGTCCTCTGCGAGAAGCCACTCTCAGAGACGGTGGAGGGATGCATGAAGATAAAGGAGGCCCAGCGCGAGTCGGGGCTAACGGTGCTCCCCGCCCACAACTATGTCTTCACGCCGTGCCTGACGCGCCTCATCGACCTCGTGGACTCGGGCACCGTAGGGGGTGTGAGGAAGCTGATCTTGGCCTTCGAGAGCAACCTCAAGACGTACCGATCCCAAACCGACTTCAGGATTACAACGGGTAACGGTATCTTAGAGGACATGCTGCCGCATATACTCAGCGTGTCGGCGCCAGTCGCAGGGAGCGCGGTGGACGTGAAGTATCTGCGATGGTGGCGCGAGGACTACGAGGTCTGCGACAACATGGAGACCACCCTCGTGACCGACCGGGGGGTGGACCTGGAGTGCAGCCTGAGCTGGACCAAGCTAGTACCCAAGTTCAGCGTCGAGGTCCACGGATACGAGGGCCGCCTCAAGGCAGACTTGATGATGAAACCCTATCAGGTCTCTCTGGAGAAGCAAGGAAAGAGGAAGGTCTACAGGGAGCGTTGGCTGAGCTGGTACTTCGACCTCGTCAGGTTCAAGCACCCCAGCTTCAGGAACCAGTACGTCCACTTCGACCGCGTGGTCCGCGGCTTGGAGACGCCTAAGATCACGGTGGACGACGAGGCCCGTATCCTTGGGGTAATAGATAAGATATCCAAGATGATGTAGGGGAGGGGCGACGGGTTGAGCAGGGTCTCTGTGGTTCGCGCTGGTGGAGACATCCCCGCAGCCGTTCGGCGCAGCGTAGAGCTATTAGACGCGCCTCTGCCCCATGGCGTCGACGCCGTGGTCAAGCCCAACATCTGCAACGCCAAGAACCCGGACGGCATGGTAATCACCGACTTCAGGGTGATCGAGGCCGTCGTAGGCCTCCTCAAGCACAGAGGCTGCGGCGTCACAGTGGTGGAGTCCGACAACATCTCGGGCACGGCGGACGCTAGGGCCGAGAGGTCCGGCCTGCTGGCTCTCCTTGACGAGCTCGACGTACAGTGGCTTAACCTGAGCCGCGACGACTACGAGGAGCACGAGGTAGCGGGGACGGTCCTCAGGATGCCCAGGACGGTCATGGAGGCCGAGTTCTTCGTCAACCTCCCCAAGATGAAGACCTGCGCCCACACCCTGGTTACCCTGGGCATCAAGAACCTCTACGGCGTCTTCCAGAGGAGAGAGAAGGGCAGGCTCCACAGGCACCTGGATGAGATACTTCCCTACCTGGCCGAGGCCGTGAGAAACGACCTGGTCGTTGTGGACGGTTTGACCTGCATGGAGGGGAACGGGCCAGTCGTCGGAAACCCCGTCTGCCTCGACCTAGTCGTTGCAGGCGTAGACATCGTCTCCGTGGACTCTGTTTGCAGCAGCCTCATGGGGTTCGATCCCGCCAAGATACCGCACATCGCGTCGTCTGCAGGGCGTGCCCCAGGCATGGTGGACGTTGAACGGATCGAGGTGGTGGGGGAAGACTGGAAACAGCTCGTCCACGAGTTCGAGCCCCCATACAGCCTCAAGGCCACCCTCAAGAGCCTGCGCGCCATCAAGGACATATACCTGACAAGGTGACCAGGGGGTTCGCTCAGCCCCGTCCACGGTAAACGATATATTTCGTTGCGGCACCTGACAGGGGATGAATAGGGCCATCAAGGTGCTTCTGCTCTCCGTGTTCGTGGCGATGCTGGGTCTCGGCATCGTCAGCCCCATCATGCCGCTGTACGCCGAGAGTCTGGGCGCCACCTACACCCAGGTAGGGCTGCTGAGCTCGGCGTGGAGCATATCCAGGCTCATATTCAGCGCCCCCGCGGGGAGGCTGAGCGACTCAACGAGCAAGAAGAAGGTGATCGTCGCCGGGCTTCTCTCCTACGCGGTGGTCAGCCTCATGTACGTGTTTGCTTGGGACTTCAACTCGCTCCTCTCATTCAGGTTCATCCACGGCCTGGGCTCCGCCATGACCATGCCCATCGCCATGGCGTACGCCGCGGAGCTGTCGCCCGAGGGCGAGGAGGGACGCTACATGGGCACCATGAACTTCGCCATGTTCGGCGGCATGGGGTTCGGGCCTCTCCTCGGCGGCAGCCTCACTGACATGTTCAGCATGAGCGCACCCTTCTACTTCATGAGCGGCCTCACCGCCCTAAGCCTGGTGCTCGTGATACTGTTCCTGCCCGACCTGGGCTCGACGACGTACACATCAGACAAGCCCAAGCCCTCCTTCAGGAGGGTGCTCTCCAACAGGGTCCTGTTGGCCAGCTTCGTGTTCCGGGCCGTGAACGCCCTCGGCCGCGGATCCATCATGGGGTTCCTGACCATCTTCATGACCACGGCGGTCGCAGACGGTGGTCTGGGGCTATCCATTACAGAGGGGGGCATCGTGCTCTCCGTGGGCCAGCTCTCCTCGGCTTTTCTCCAGAGGCCGTGCGGCGAACTGGCGGATCGCCACGACAAGAACAAGTTGATCATGTTGGGGGGCCTGGTGGCGGTCGTCGGGATGGCCTCGTTCCCATTCGCCCATAGCTTCTGGCAGGTGCTGGGCGCCAGGCTCCTGTTCTCGGCTGGAAGCGCGTTGATGACGCCGGCCATCACCGCGATAGCGGCCATCGAGGGGCGCAGCCTGGGTATAGGTATCACCATGAGCGTCTTGCAGAGCGCCATGAGCCTGGGGATGATGGCTGGGCCGCTCCTTTCAGGAGTATTCGCCGACATGTTCAGCCTGAAGCCTGTGTTCTGGTTGGGCTCGGTGATATCCCTGATCGGTCTGGGCTTGTTCGTGGCGCTTCAGCCTAGAGCCGACACTAAACAGGTGACCGTGTAGCCTCCCTACGCTCAGGGACGGCTGACGTTCGTCCCTCGTCGTAGGGGCCTTCGTTCACTGTCGAACAGCTTTAAATACGATGCAGGCAAGTTTGATCGATACAATTACGAAAGTGATCACCCTTGAAGACAGTTAGACAGGTCGGCATCGTGGGGTACGGCGCCTACATCCCCATTTACCGACTGAAGGCCTCCGAGGTGAACCGGGTCTGGGGGGGAGACGGTGCCCCGGTGGAGGAGAAATCCGTGGTGGCGCCAG
>Ga0265594_1003017_pt1 | contig 11477 bp, 9 predicted proteins | sample saktaG_11_FD_190147 | JGI IMG/M metagenome (GOLD analysis project Ga0265594, IMG submission 190147) | Saline water microbial communities from Sakinaw Lake, British Columbia, Canada - sak_2011_5_24_80m | ecosystem: Environmental > Aquatic > Non-marine Saline and Alkaline > Saline ... | reverse complement strand
CACCGGGGATCTGCTTGACCTGGTTGTTAAAAAAATTAACCCCGTTAGAAATTCCAAATTCCATCAAGACAAAGAGCGACAAGACATTATTTCTAACGGGGTAAAATCGGCTAAGAAGGGCGGTCCGGCCAAGGAAGAATTACCGGAAGCGATAAAAGTTTGCATCATCGGCAAACCCAACGTCGGCAAATCAAGTCTGCTTAATTCAATCCTGGGCTATGAAAGAGTGATTGTCAGCCCGCAACCGCACACTACCCGCGAACCGCAGGATACAGAAATAATTTACAAGGAAGAGCCAATTATCCTCGTTGATACGGCCGGCATCAGCAAAAAAGGAACAAAAACCAAAGGATTAGAAAAACATGGAATTGCCAAATCCTTAAAAGCTTTGGAAAAATCCGATATTGCCTTATTAGCCATTGATATAAATCAAGACCTAACCCACCAGGATGCAAAGCTGGTTGAAGAAATAGTGGAAAGAAAGGCCAGTTTAATTATTATCGCCAACAAATGGGACCTAATTGCGAAGAAAGACACAAAGAAATATTCTAACTATATTTACGACTCGTTCCCTTTCGCGACCTGGGCTCCGATTCATTTCACTTCTGCTTTAACCGGCAGTAAGGTAAAAAAAATCCTGGATTTAGTTTTGGAAGTTAATGAAGGAAGAAAAATAAAACTGGGAGATTCCCAGCTTAATAAATTCTTGCTAAAAATTGTAAAAATTCATTTGCCGGCTAAAGGCAAGGGCACAAAAAAGCCTCATATCTACGAATTAAAACAAATTAAAGATAACCCGCCTAAATTCCAGCTGCGAATCGGAGCCAAAGACAATCTCCATTTTTCTTATGTCCGCTTCATCACCAACCGCCTGCGGGAAAAATTCGGATTTCTCGGCACGCCAATTACGATGGAAGTTAGCAAAAATAAAGGAGCACGCGGCCAGCACAATAGTTAGCAAAAATAATCAAGTTCCAATAATCAAACAATAAATAATAATTAATAATCAATTAACTGAAGTGTTTTGGTTATTGAAGTTTAATTATTGAATATTGTTTGTCCGCCAGCTGGCGGATTGATTATTAGTTATTTATCCAAGAAACATTATGAAAATTATTATTGGTCTGGGCAATCCAGGCAAAAAATACGAAAACACTCGGCATAATGTCGGTTTTGCCGCCGTTGAGGCTTTGGTGGAAAAAATTGGAAGCAGCTGGGAAAATAATAAAAAATTCCAAGCCCAAATTTGCCAAGGAGGAAATACCATTCTGGTTAAACCGCAGACCTTTATAAATAATTCCGGCCAATCCGTCCAGGCGATTTTATCCTACTATAAATTATTGCCCAAAAAGCTGGGGATGTTTAAGATTAAAGACAGCGATTTGTCAGAAATTTTAACCGTCATCCATGATGATATTGATATTTCCTTGGGCAAACATAAAATTTCCGTTGATTCTCGCTCGGCCGGCCATAGAGGCGTCCAGTCAATTATTAACCATCTTAAAACTAAAAATTTCACCCGGATAAGAATCGGCATCCGTACGGAAATGGCCAATAGAATGCCAGCGGATCAGTTTGTCTTGCAGAAATTCAGGGGAGAAGAGTTAAAAATTATTGACGGTTTAATCAATAAAATAATTTCTGAAATTTAAGCTTAAGATATGTTCATAATAAAAACCCCATTAGAAAGCCAAAACTTTCTAACGGGGTAAAGAAAAAAGACCCTATCAATTGAAACGGGTCTTTTTTGGTCGGAGTGGCGGGACTTGTCCGCTCGTCTTTCGCGAGCGGATCCGCTCAATCGCACAGCGATTTGAAGCGGAAACCCCGCCTACTTGAAGTAGCCGCTCTGGCCAAACTGCACCACACCCCGACCTTAAAATAGAGAAAAATGAATAATGTTCAAAATATTGCCTAGGAGCAAGGACACAAGGCCCTATTTAAGACTCCGGCCAAATCAAGGAGGGTCAATTTAACTTTCATCACTCCTAGACAAAATTTTAAATATTATGAGATGGTTTCAAAACTGTTTCTACTGCCCGTCTCGCCTTCGGCTTGCCGAGGCGGACAATTTGCTATTCTCAACCGATACTTCGTCAAGCTAGCGCGAAATGATTTTCACCGTAATGCTATTACGGCTCAAATCGTTTCGCTGGCTTTCCTCGTCTCGGCTGAGAAATATCTAAATTTCGTAACGAAACAGTTTTAAAACCATCTCTATCTTTCCCTATTTTAATATGTTAAAATATTTTAAGTAATTAAGAAAGCGACCAATAATTTAATTTAAGAAATAAATCTTAATAACCAACTTTCCAATCGCCTCCAATTTACTACTTGCTTAATAAGGGACAGATTAGTTTATAAATCACCAAGGAGGAAGGCAATCTATGAACTAACGCCCAGAAGCAAGTAGTAAGCTGAGGGCCATTGGTTTACCCCGTTAGAGAAATTACACTGCTTGTTAACGGCTTTTCTATTATTAAAGGTATTGCACCCGAGTGGAAAATGGCCAGCTTCTAGCCCACGACTCTTTGATTTTAAAACAACTACGGCGGAATCGTCTATTTTTAACCCTTGCCCTGTTAGAAAATTTCTCTAACGGGGCGAGGAGTTTTGATATATTATATTAGCATACCTTAAATTTTTAGTCAAGATTAGTCAAAAATTAAAAATATGGAAAACCTGAAATACTGGGTAGCTTTAAATAATTTCCCAAAATTCGGGCCAATCCGATTTAAAAGACTGCTGAAATATTTTCTCCCCCGGGATAGCCGCCTGGAAAACGCTTTCCGGGCCGGTATTCCGGAACTTATAAAAGCCGGCATTGAAGAAAATATCGCCGAAGAATTTACCGCGGCCAGAAGGGAAATTAATCCTGACCGCCTTGTCGCCAAGTCAGCGGAAGAAGATATAAAGGTTATGACTATTACTGACAAATCTTACCCTAAACTGCTGACGGAAATTTATAATCCGCCGCCTCTTTTATATTATAAAGGGCAATTTGATCTAAAAAACGATTTTACTTTAGCCGTGGTCGGAACGAGAAAATATACCAATTACGGCCAGCAAATAGCCGATTATCTGGTAAAAGATTTGGCGCGCAATAACTTGACCATTGTCAGCGGCCTGGCTTTAGGCATTGACGCTTTGGCCCATTTAGCCGCTTTAGAAGTTGGGGGCAAAACTATCGCCGTTTTAGGTTCGGGGTTAGACAAACAAAATATTTATCCCTCGCAAAACCGCTATTTAGCCGATAAAATTATAGCCTCCGGCGGGGCTATAATTTCGGAATTGCCCCTTGGCACTCCGCCCCTAAGGCATAATTTTCCCCAGCGCAACCGCCTTATTTCCGGCTTAAGTTTGGGAACTTTAGTTATAGAAGCCGGAGAAAAATCCGGGGCTTTAATCACGGCCGCTTATGCCCTGGAGCAAAACCGCGAAGTGTTTGCCGTGCCGGGCGGTATTCATTCGCCCGCTTCCGCCGGGCCCAACAATCTTATAAAAGACGGGGCAAAGGTTGTTACCAGCCCTGCTGATATTATTGAAACCCTTAATCTGACTCAAGCCACGGCCTATATTAACACTAAAAAAATAATGCCGGAAGGAGAAAATGAGAAAAAAATAATTTCTCTTCTTTCCTTTGAGCCGGTCCATATTGACGAGCTCGTCCGCTCTTCCGGGCTTGACACCGCCGCTGCAAATAGTACACTGGTCATAATGGAAATGAAAGGCATGATAAAAAATTTAGGCGGCATGTATTATATTTTAGCCAGGTAAGCCAAAATAGTATGAACCCCGTTAGAAATCTTATCAGTTAAAGAATAAAAAATTTTAACGGAAAAAATTTTAAAAAAAAATTAAATAAATATTTACAATTAAATAATATTAAGATATTATATGGAAAAAGAAACCAAAAAAATTTCTAACGGGGTTAACAAACAAGAAAAAACTGATCTGCTTCTAGCTCTCTTTATCGGCTCTTTAACCGCTGCTAATTTTTTAGGGGGAAAAATAGTTGCTTTTGACCTCCCGGCCTGGCTGGGTTATATCCTTAATTTCCTTTTTACCCCTCTCTTTTTTATTATTAATACTGCCGCTGCTTCCTTGAGCAATTTTACCGTCTTAACTGCCAACCCCTTTATTTCTTATCAATTTTTTGATGCTATCCATGTATCTGCCGGCATTCTGGCTGTCCCCATAATGTTTCTTGTAACCGATATTGTTGAAGAAGTTCTGGGTATGGAAAAAACTAAAAGTTTTATCAAAGCCGGCATTTTTACCATGCTAATCCTCCTTGGCCTGACGGCTTTGGCGGTTTGGCTTCCGGCCGACCCGTCAAGAAAATATTTTTCCCAGGAAGCCTACGCCTCTATTTTCGGCATTTCCCTGCGCATGATGCTGGCTTCTATTATCGCTTTCGTCTTAGCCCAAAGCCATGATATCTGGTCCTTTAATTTCTGGCGCGAAAAAACAAAAGGCAGGTGGCTATGGTTAAGAAATAATGCCTCCACTATCGTCAGCCAGTTTATTGACTCAACTGTTTTTATGTTTATTGCTTTTTACGGCTTAACGGAAAAATTTACCGCCGCCTATATTTTTGGCCTGATTATCCCTTATTGGATTTTTAAAATTTTATTTTCCTTACTCGATACTCCTTTCTGCTACCTGGGAGTAAGATGGCTAAAAAACAATGACAAATAATAATTACCAGCCAGCGGTAAAATTTTTAGAATCCCTGGATAATATCCCCGGCCCGGATTACCTAAAAGCGGACAAGAAAGGTAATCGGTCTTTTTTTATTAAACGATTGAAGTTCCTTCTTAAGCTCTTAGGCAACCCGGAAAAAGATTTTAAATATATCCATGTCGCCGGCACTTCAGGCAAAAGTTCGCTTACCTACATGCTCCAGTCTATATTAACCGCGGCGGGAATAAAAACGGGGGCCTATTTTTCCCCTCACGCTACTGACACGACGGAAAGAATAAGGACCGGCGATAAATATATTTCTCCGGCTGACTTCACAAGACTGATTAACCGGATTAAACCACATCTTTCCTTTTGCGCAGCCAAAAGCCGTTATGGCACACCTTCTTATTTCGAGACTTTAGTGGCTTTAGCCTTTCTTTACTTTAAGGAAAAAAAATGTAAATATGTGGTCTTGGAAGCGGGGCTGGGAGGGAGTTTTGACGCCACCAATGTTATCCCCAGGCCGGAAGCAGCCGTTATCACCAACATCGGTTCGGACCACAATGAAATTTTGGGAGAAACAAAAGCCAAAATTGCCCGGGATAAAGCGGGAATTATCAAAAAAAATTCAATTCTCTTGACCGGCGAAAAAAATCCGGCTCTCCTGAAAATCTTTAAAAAAATTTGCCGAAGAAAAAGATGCCAATTTCAAAAAATTAACTTTAAGTTTGAAGCCATACAAAATGATTTGACCGGCACCAAATTTAAATATGAAAATAATATTTATCAAACAAAGTTTTCCGGCGAACATCAGATAAAAAATGCCCTCTTAGCCATTGAAACCATTAACTCTATAAAAAATAAAAAAATCAAACCGGCAATTATTAAAAAGGGATTGTCCAAAACTTTTCTTCCCTGCCGCCTGGAAGTTATTCAAAAAAAACCGATTATTATTCTTGACGGCGCCCATAACGCTGATAAGATGAAAGCTACGGCTGATTTTATAAAAAATATCAAATTCAGGAAGCTTCATCTTATTATTGCCCTTGCCGAAGATAAAAAATTATATCATACTCTTAAATATATAATTCCCCTTGCTGCTCAAGTATACTTAACTCGGTTTCTTCTGGCTGGGCGGAAAAGCAAAAACTTAAAAATGATGTCTGGGGTGTCAAAAAGACTAATTTCTTCCCCGTCCGCTACTATTAAAATTTTTGTTGATCCCTGGCAGGCGTTAGAAGAAGCTTTGGTTAAAGCGGGCAAGGATGATATGATTCTAATAACCGGTTCATTTTTTCTTGCCGGAGAGTTAAGGAAAAAATGGATAACCAAATAATATGAGTAAAAATTTAATTATTGTTGAATCGCCGACAAAAGCCAAAACTATAACAAAATTTTTAGGGCCGGATTATAAAATTGAGTCTTCTTTCGGGCATATCCGCGATTTGCCGAAAAGCGTTATGGGGATTGATATGGAAAACGGCTTTATCCCCAAATACGTTATTCCGGCCAAATCAAAAAAAACCATCGCTAAACTAAAAATTTTGGCCAAAAAAGCGGAAACCATAATTCTGGCTTCTGATGAAGACCGGGAAGGAGAAGCGATTGCCTGGCATCTGGCCGAAGCCCTGAAACTTGATAAAAAGAAAACCAAAAGAATAGTTTTCCACGAAATTACCAAAGACGCCATTTTAGAAGCTTTAAACAGCCCCCGCCAGATTGACATGAAACTGGTTGACGCCCAGCAGGCCCGCCGGATTTTAGACCGGCTGGTCGGCTATGAGCTTTCCCCTTTCCTCTGGAAAAAAGTGGCGCGCGGCTTATCGGCCGGCCGGGTGCAATCCGTAGCGGTCCGCTTAATCGTCGAACGGGAAAAAGAAATTAAAAAATTTGAACCAAAAGAATACTGGAGCATTCTGGCTAACCTTAAAAAACAAAAAACTGAAGAGGAATTTATTGCCGCTTTAAATAAGATAGGCGAAAAAACCGTTGATAAGCTGGAAATAAAAAGCCAAAATCAGGCGGAAAAAATTTTAAAGGAGCTTAAAGGCGCCCGCTATCTGGTGGCCGCGGTGGAAAAAAAAGAAAATAAAAAAAATCCTCCCGCGCCTTTTACCACCTCCACTCTGCAGCAGACCGCCAACCGCTGGCTTGGCTTTTCCGCCAAGCAGACTATGACGGTCGCCCAGCAGCTGTACGAAGTCGGCTTAATCACCTATATGAGAACGGATTCCCTGAATTTATCCAATAAATTTTTAACCGACGCCAAGGATTATTTAGAAAAAGAATTGGGGAAAAAATATTCCCTATCCTCTCCCCGCGCTTTTAAAACTAAATCCAAAAACGCCCAGGAAGCCCATGAAGCTATCCGACCGACCGAAGCGGAAAAAACTCCGGAACTGATTAAATCGTTTCTGGTAGGCGGCCAATACAGATTATACAAATTAATCTGGCAAAGGGCCTTGGCCAGCCAGATGCCGGTGGCGTTAGTAGATGCAACCACTATTGATATTGAGGCGGAAAGCACGGTTTACCAGTTTAGGGCCACCGGACAGGTTTTAAAATTTGACGGGTACTTAAAAATTTATCCGGAAAAAAGCAAAGAAATGCAGCTGCCGGCAGTAAAGGAAAAAGAAGAGCTGAACTTAACAAAACTGGACGACCAGCAGCATTTTACCAAACCGCCCGCGAGGTATTCCGACGCCGGCCTGGTTAAGGCCCTGGAAAGATACGGAATCGGCCGTCCTTCCACTTACGCTCCGACCATTGCCACGATTGAAGCGAGAAACTACGTTATCCGCGATGATAATAAAAAATTAGCCCCGACGGACATCGCTTTCGTGGTGATTGATTTATTAGTTAAGCATTTTTCCGAAATCGTTGACTATAAATTTACCGCCGACATGGAAGACAATCTGGATAATATTGCCGGAGGTAAAACCGAGTGGCAGCCGGTAATATCAAATTTCTACAAGCCGTTTCACGATAATTTAACCAATAAATATCAAGAGATTGATAAAAAAGAAATTATGCCCGAAGAAAAATCAAACGAAAAATGCGATAAGTGCGGCGCGCCTATGATAATTAAAACCGGGCGATACGGGAAATTTTTGGCCTGCAGCGCTTTCCCCGATTGCAAGAACATTAAATCCATGCCCGGAGTTGATAAAGACAAGAACGGCCAATCGGATAATAAAGAAATAGAGGAAATCCAGAAAAAATACGAAGGCGAAACCTGCGAAAAATGCGGTTCCCCTATGGCCATAAAGGTCGGGAGATACGGACCGTTCTTGGCCTGCAGCGCTTTTCCAAAATGCCGTAATTTAAAAAACATAAAAGAAAATACAACCGGCAGTAAACCAACCGGCGTCCACTGCCCGGCCTGCGAAAAAGGTGAAATCGTCCAGAAGCGCGGCCGCAAAGGAATCTTTTACGCCTGCAACCAGTACCCCGACTGTAAAACCGCTTTTTGGGCAAAACCCACGGGCGAGAAATGCCCTGATTGCGAAGCTTTATTGGTAGAAGCCAAAGACGGGGTGAAATGCAGTAATAAAGACTGCGGGTATAAAAAATAATTTTACATATAAAAAATGAATCCCAAAACCGGGGTTCATTTTCTATTTAATTTTTACATCAATAGATTTTCCAAATTATTTCTGTCCAATTCCCATTTTAAAGGATTGTCAATAATATATTCCCTAATTTTATTTAATTCTTTTTCGTTCCTGATAATATGGTCATAGAAACGATCCTGCCAAATAAAATTAATTTTGTTTTGGTTGGAAAAATTTTTTACACCAATTTTAAACCCTCTGATAATTGATGGCAAATTCTTCGATTGTGGTCCAAATTTATTATTATATTCGCCCATATCTGTGGAAACGCGATTTTCCGCATCCGTAGAGACGCAAGATTTTGCGTCTTTCGTGTTCGTGGGTACAACCGTAGAGACGCAAGATTTTGCGTCTCTACAATTATTATTACCATTAATTACAATAATGCCATGAATATGATTAGGCATAACAATAAATTCTTCTAATCCAATGAATGGAAAATGCGAGGGTATTTCCAACCAACATTTTTCAGCGATTTCGCCTATTTTTGATTTTACCATTTCGCCATTTTTTACATCGCCAAACCAACATATCCTGTCTTTGGTGCAAATCGTAATAAAATAATACCCTGCCTGCGAATAATCATAACCCCTTAATCTTGCAGACGATATCCGATATTTATTTTTAAATTTTCCCTCCTCTGGCATATTTTGTTTTGACCTATTCTATAAATTTGGCTCCGTAGCCACGAAGGACTATGGAGCCAAAATATTTCGGCATAACTCGTTATTATACGAACTAATACTTCTATTTTACGCTAATATTAAAAAATAGCAAGCCACCCAAGAAAACATTTAAGTTAAAATTGGGATAAATATTTTGTTAGTATTTATTAAATTAGTTCTAACTTCCTCCACTATACGACCAAAATATCAATTAAAAATAGAGCTAATATTTCAGCTCTATTTTTAATTTATTTTATTATTTTATTTTCTCTTTTTCTTCTTAAACTGCCTTTCCACTATCTTCCGATACGGCTGATAATACCCAACTTCAAACGGCCCGTCCCACCATTCCAGCATCACGGTATCGGTAATGGCCTTAAATAAATGCGGAGTGTTGGGCGGAATAACTATCAGTTCGTTCTCCCCTTTTTCATAAACCATGTCTTTATTGCCTTCTCGGACAGTAATCCGGAATCTGCCTTTAAAAATTAGATCATACTGGGTAATTGGATGCAGATCGCCGCCTCGGTAGCAACCGGCCTTGGTGAATAAGGCGTTAAATTTTACTCCCTTAAGATTATCCCTTCTTATTTCCCCCCGCATGTCCCTTTGCAACGGCGCATTCAGGCCGACTTTTTTAGCTAATTTCTTTTTCGCCATAAAACACTTGCCCCGTTAGAAATTTTATTTCTAATGGGGTTTCTTTATTTACTTTTTTTCTTCTTTCCCTTGGAAACCTCGCTTTTTTCTTTTATAACTTCCACCAACTTCTTAACCCCATCGCCGATTAAAGCCAGATAAGAAGCGCTGTGCTCTATTTTCTCTTTTAAGGCTTTAAGGATCTCATCAACTTTGTTTATTTTCTCCCGGGTCTCCTTTACGACTTTATAGGCCTGGCGCATAATCATGGCCAGATAATAAATAAACCAGGCTAAAAAAATCGTCAGCCATAAAATACAAAAAGCGAGTACGACATAGAGAAGATCTTTGCTGTCTTGGATTAGATACATATTTTTAAAATAACCCCCTCCTTTCTTAAAAAAAGTAAGGTTTGGTCTAATACTTAAAAACTTGTTCTGTTAATTTCACTGCTTTCGGCCAAGCCCTCGCTCTCGGCGTTTTTTTCTTCGCTCTCAATCAAATCAAATTTAATTCCGCCTAAGCGGCGGGCAAACATATTATAGAACGCGGCTGTAAGAAAACCGATTACCCAGCCCACTACCGCCGTGGCAACCGCTATGGCCAAACCGATTAAAATCCCTACCCCCAGATTAAAAAGGGTGATAAGGAGAACCGAACCGCTAAAATCTCCCCGGATAACAATATTAGTCATAGTCAGGATAGCGACAGCTATGGCTATATAAAATCCGACTAAACCATAAATCGCCGCCGTAATTTTAGCCAGTGACAAATTTTTTATTCTTTTTATCTCTTTCATAATTATCAAGTAAAAATATCTTAAAAATTTCTTATTTGGGCGCTAAATTTTTTCTCTAATATTTTTATTAATTTCTCCTGCTCTTTGGCTATTTCCTCGGCCGTTAAGGTCCTGTCTGGCGCCTGATAAATAACGTGGAAAGCTAAATTTCTATTATTTTCGCCCAATCCTTCCCCTTCATAAACGTCAAATAATTTCACTTCTTTTACCAATTGGCTGAAACTGGCTATCTCTTTCTTTATGTCGTTGTATAATGTTTTACTCCCGACCACAAAAGCCAAATCTCTTATGACCGGCGGATACTTAGGTATTTTTTCATATTTCTTCGCCCCTTTAGCCAGTATCAGACCAGCTAACTCTTTAAAACTTATTTCCACTACTGCCACTTTCTTTTTTATATTCAAAGAAGCGGCCACCTGGCTGGCGAGTCCAGCGACCAGGCCTAAAACATCTTTCCCACCAGCTCCTGAAATTATTTTAGCCGCGGCTTTACTATCCGCCCAGCCCGGTAAATCTTCTAACAGTTCAAAACTGGCGGCCAAGCCGAAACAATCAAATAAATATTCAACTATTCCTTTCATTTTTCGCAAAACTTCTCCCTTTTTCTCGCCGGCCAAAACAAGACCCAATTTTTTCTCCTGATAGGGGAGTTTTTCTTTTTTCTCCCCGCCTTTATCTTCTTCGCCGGTTAAATCCATAAAAATATTGCCAATCTCAAATAAACCGAATTCGCTGTAACGGGGTTGGTTGGTTTTTACATTTTCCAGCAAATTAGGCACTAAGCTCTGGCGAAGCATTGTCTGCTGGCTGATAATCGGATTAGCCAGTTTCACATAATCCTTTATCTCCATTTTTAACCTTTTCAATTGCTCCCCGTTGACAAAGGAATAATTGTAAGTTTCTGTGAGTTTTGCTCCTCCGGTCAAGAGATGTTTTATTTTTCTCTCCAATATTCTCTCTTCATTAACCAACGGCGCCTGCATAAAAACTTTCGGCATCTGAAGCTTCAAATTGTTATACCCGTAAATCCTCACGATTTCCTCAACTAAATCTTCGGGTATGGAAATATCCTTG
>Ga0265594_1003015_pt1 | contig 11482 bp, 8 predicted proteins | sample saktaG_11_FD_190147 | JGI IMG/M metagenome (GOLD analysis project Ga0265594, IMG submission 190147) | Saline water microbial communities from Sakinaw Lake, British Columbia, Canada - sak_2011_5_24_80m | ecosystem: Environmental > Aquatic > Non-marine Saline and Alkaline > Saline ... | reverse complement strand
TGTATTTCTTGGAACTAAGTTAAAAATTGCAAATAAATTGGTATTTTCAAAACTACAGGAAAAAGTCGGTGGAAAATTAAGATTCTTTGCATCCGGAGGCGCCCCATTATCTAAAGAGATTGGGCAATTTTTTAAAGCTGCAGGTATATCGATCCTCGAAGGTTATGGATTAACAGAAACTTCTCCGATTATTACGATTAATCCTTACGGGAAATCTAAACTAGGAACAGTTGGTATAACGATTCCGAATGTTAAAGTGAAAATTGCCGAAGATGGTGAAATTCTCACAAAGGGTCCCAATGTAATGAAAGGCTATTTTAAGGATGAAATTGCCACAAAGGAAGTTTTAGACGAAGATGGTTGGTTTCATACCGGTGATATTGGAATGTTCGATGAAGATGGATATTTGGCAATTACCGATCGTAAAAAGAATATTATTGTTACATCCGGTGGTAAAAATGTAGCTCCGCAGCCGATGGAAAATGTTCTGGTGACGTCAAAATGGATTGAACAGATACTGGTAATCGGTGATAAGCGGAAATTCGTATCGGCATTTATCGTACCGTCTTTTCCAAATCTTGAAGCCTGGGCAAAGGAAAAAGAGTTGAAGTGGGAAACCAGAGAAGAACTTATTAAATTGCCGGAAGTTAAAGAACTCTATGATCGTGTTATTGACGAATCAATGGAAGGATTCGCTCAATTTGAGAAAATCAAATGCTATATACTGTTATCCCAGGAATTTACAATTGAGAGTGATGAACTGACTCCGTCAATGAAGATCCGTCGTAGTATTGTTGAAAAACATTATGCTGAACTGATCAACAGTATGTATGACGAGGCTAATGATAATTGAAAATCAGTTATAAAGATTCCGGCGTCGATATAGATGCCGGAGCTGAAGCTGTTAAGCAAATAAAAGACATTGTAAAAGGAACTTTCGTCCCCAATGTGCTTACTGATATCGGTGCGTTTGGAGGATGCTTTGAATTTCCCGTCCAACAATATAAACGTCCGGTATTGGTTTCCAGCGCCGATGGTGTCGGAACTAAACTGATCGTTGCTAATATGATGAACCGGCACGATACTATTGGTCAATGTTTGGTGAACCATTGTGTTAATGATATTTTAACAACCGGCGCACAGCCACTGTTTTTCCTGGATTATATTGGTCTGGGAAAACTTCGACCGGATGTTGTTACTGATATTGTTCGGGGGCTTGCTACAGCGTGTAAAGAAAATGGCTGTTCTCTCATCGGTGGTGAGATGGCTGAAATGCCGGGTATTTATCAAAAAGAAGATTACGATCTCGTTGGAACTATCGTCGGAGTCGTTGAGCGGGAGCAGATGTTACCCCGCAACATACAGGTTGGTGATGTGTTAATCGGCTTATGGTCGAGCGGACTGCATACCAATGGCTATTCATTAGCCAGAAATGTGCTGTTGAAACATCATAAGGTGGATGATTATATTGAAGAATTAGGCGCAGTTCTCGGCGATGTGCTTTTAAAAGTGCATCGGTCTTATCTGCCAACCATCAAACCCTTTCTTGGAAATACCGATCTGCATGGAATCAGTCATATTACCGGCGGTGGCATTGACGGTAATACAAGCCGGATTCTGCCGGATGGAACGAAATTGGAAATTGATTGGGACGCCTGGAAATGGTTGCCGATTTTCAGTTATATTCAATCGCTTGGTGATATCACTTCAGAGGAAATGCGGCGGGTGTTTAACCTGGGAATCGGGTTGATATTGATTGTAGAAAAAAATGCAGTAAGTTATTTCGTTGAATTATTAAAAAAGAGCGGAGAAAATCCGGTCGTTTTAGGTCTGATAAACAACTAATTTAATCGATAGACATATTATGGAAATACGAAAAAAACGGGTTCAAATTGCCGTATTAGGTGCAGGCAGTTGGGGAACGACCATTGCTATCCATTTACATAAGCTGAAACATGAAGTAAAGTTATGGGAATATTTTCCTGAAAATGTTGACTATATGAATAAAACCCACCGTAACCCTCTCCTTGAAGGAATTCCAATTCCACCTGAAATTCCGATATTCAACGATTTAAATCTTGCTGTTGAATCCGTCCAATGTATCGTCATTGCAGTGCCGTCGCATACGGTGCGGGATTTGTTAAAAAATCTGTTGGGGTTGGTAAATAAGGATGTAATTTTTATAAATTTGTCAAAAGGTATCGAGGAAAACTCACTTTTAAGGATGAGCGAAGTGATTGTAGATGTTCTTGATCATCCTTCCGATAAAATCGCTACACTGCATGGACCAAGTCATGCCGAGGAGGTATCCAGAGAAATGCCGACAGCAATCGTCGCTGCTTCAAGCAGCAGCGAGACTGCGCGGTATGTCCAGAAAGTGTTTGGATCGGATTATCTCCGTGTTTATTCAAGTTCTGATATTATTGGCGTTGAAATCGGGGGAGCTATTAAAAATATCGTTGCCATTGCATCCGGTATTTGTGATGGATTAGGTCTGGGCGATAACACAAAAGCAGCGTTGATCACACGCGGGTTAATGGAAATGATCCGCATTGGCGTCCGTCTGGGTGGACGTGAAGAAACCTTTGCAGGATTAAGCGGTGTCGGCGATCTTATTGTAACCTGCGGCAGTAAACACAGTCGCAACAGATATGTGGGAGAAGAGATTGGAAAAGGTCGGAAATTAGAGGACATTTTAAATGGAATGTCTATGATTGCCGAAGGTGTTCATACCTGTATGACTGTTCATCAAATGATTAAAAGATATGGTGTTCTGATGCCCATTTCAGAAGAGATTTACAAAGTACTCTTTGAGGACAAAAACCCGCAAAAAGCGCTACGCGATCTGATGGGGAGAGCTCCGGCGGAAGAATGGCATTCTATTCTGAAATCGTAATGCGAATCAAACGCCTGATATTTATAATATCTCTACCAATATTACTATTTTCAAATCAATTAACTGTTTCTGATCCTGTTCCGGTTTGTGGAACGCCGCACACCTGGGGTAAGATCCCGGAAATTGTTATTACAAAACGGTTGTCGAAACCTACTGCTGGCGATACAACATTTTATATCAGGGAAGACCTTCATTCCAGTACTGCAACAATGATCGAAGTATCCTTCTATAAAATCAAGGAGGAGAATGAGATTGTCGTTTATGCCGAAACAGCCGAGGTCGATTCCGGAAGAGTCAATCATACCGACACCGACAGGCTTGTAAACGCTCTATTGAATGAAACACCCGCATCATCAATAAATCCCAATAAGGGGATCATTGCTAATGAAATCGAGATATTCGGGCAAATTCCGGATGTGGATAAAAATGGTAAACTTTTTGTGCTGCTGATTGATGTCAGAGACAATTATGTACCGGATGAGTCTGAGACTTATGTAGCCGGATATTTTGATCCGCTTGATCAGATTAATCAGTCCGGAAAAGGAAATTACGGCGATATTATTTATATTGATACAAATCCTGCAAAAGTGTATGACGAAGCTACCCTCGGCGTCATCGCTCACGAATTACAACATTTAATTCATTATGGAGCGGATTCCGACGAGAGTATCTGGTTAAACGAAGGGCTTTCGGAATTAGCTTCGATTATCCTCGGATTTGAGTCCCGGTCTTTCTGTTTATTTTTACGTGATACAAACAGACCCTTGAATTCATTCGACGATAGCGTTGCCGACTATGCAAAAGTCGGATTGTGGACATTTTATAATTATAAACGATTTGGTGTTGATTTTATTCATGATATTGTTCAGGAAAAATCCAATTCATTGGATAGCTACGGTAACGTATTACAGTCCAATGGATTCATAACCACAAAAGAAGAATTAATGCAGGACTGGTTCATTGCAAATCTTATTAATAATCCCGGTATATTTGGTGGAAAATATAGCTATAAAGGAGAAAATATCCCCGATGTCCAATCAGATCATTTTTACGGGAACTTTGCGCAAGACCAAAGGGTGAGTGTTGAACTCAATAGCGCTGCCGCCGAATATATAAAGTTTTATGCCGGACGGGATATTCAGTTTGATCTGAATTTTGATGTTAACTCTCAATTTCATCTGGCTGTTGTCCGTCAGGGAAACGAAGATAGAATCGATCTGATCCAACTGAATAGCGCGCCTTATTATTTTGAGGATCCGGATTTTGGAATATCCTATAGTACAATTACCTTTATTCCCTACTGGACGAAAATTACGACCCAGAACAGCGTCCTGAAATTTGATTACTCGGTGCAGGGTGTCGGTGGTATCGCGGAAACAGAAATTGTGTACGAGGATACGGCTGACTTCTATATCAGGCTTGATGGGGCGACCGCTGCGGAGAGATTTACATTGCCCGATCAGAGTTCACGGCTGGCGGGAGTTAAATTCAATGTCAGTAAAAATTCTCCCGTAACTATCCAGGTCCTGCAGTCTTTAACCCAAAATCCCATTGTAACTTATGAAGTAATTCCCAATCAGAGCGACTGGACCAGGTATTATCTTCCCACTCCGGTTTCAAATATTTCTTCGACGGACTTCTTTATTTCTATCAGCAGCGCCGACGACCAACAGAGTTTGGCTTATGCTAAAACCGGTCAGGGAAAGGGGCGCGCTTACCTGAAAGAAATCGGAGCCAATTTTAGAGAATTGAGCGAATACCAGGCTGGTGATGGATCACTTACCGGCGATTGGCTGATTGGCGCCATAATTCATCAGGACATCACCTCCGTCCCGGAATTGTTCATTGAACCCGCGGCGCTTTTTTTCTGGAATGGTGAATATTCGAAATCCTTTGAAATTCGAAACCTCGGTTCGGAAACTCTGGACTGGCAAATCACATCGCAAACGCCGGTCTGGCTGGCAATTAATCCGATGGAAGGAAGCAACCTGACAACTCCTCAATCTGTCTTGGTGACGGTGAACAGGAATTTGCTGGACCCCGGTATTTACAATCATAATTTGGAAATTCAATCAAATGGTGGAAACGACTCCCTGATGGTTTCCATCTTGGAGCGGAATAGAAATCTGCCGCAGTCGGCAATTTATCCGGACGATATGACATTTTCCGAACAAGTTATTAAAAAAACACTGAGGGTTATAAATATCGGGATTGGAGAAGCAGAATTCAATTTTCAATCTAATGACCCTGGGCTTGCGTTTTATCCCGTGCAAGGAGTTGTTGGATTGACGGATACAGCCCGCGTTGATGTTTTTATCGATCCGGAAAATATTTATTCAGTGTCGATTCCGTTTACTTTCTATAACGGGATTGATTCATTAACTATGAATTTTAAATACCCGGGGACAATAACCGATCCGTCAGATCAGTTGAAAATCTTTTCCGTCATTCCGAATCCATTTCTGACATCGGATAGACAGACTGCCGATATTCGTATCCGGCTTATTGATGATTCGAAAGCCTCATTGAAAATTTATAATATTTTGGGGCAGAAAATTGCCGATTTAGATATTTCCGATTCGCATCTCGGTTTACACGTAATTCAGTGGAATGGAAAGAACCACCACGGGCAGCGAGTGAGCAGCGGCGTCTATTTTCTGGTATTGCAGCAGAAAAACAAGATCAGCAAGCAGAAACTCTTATTGCTAAACTAAGTCTCACGGCTATCTCTCTAAATCGTTTTGGTGGCTGAGGATGGCGCAAACACTTTTAATGGAGATTATTTTATATGGCAGAGATTGGAAAATTTAACAAGCTAAGGGCGATCCTGGAACTGGATTACGGCGTTTATCTTGACGGGGAAGATTTGGGTGAAATATTATTGCCGCGCCGGTATGTGCCCGAAAATTGCCAAATAGGTGAAGAAATTGAAGTGTTTATTTATCATGATTCCAAAGAGCAGCTGGTCGCCACGACCCAAAAGCCTTTCGCCGTTGTTGGGCAATTCGCCTGGCTGAAGGTCAAGGCGGCGACTGATGTCGGCGCTTTCCTGGATTGGAACCTGCCGCGGGATCTGTTTGTGCCCTTTCGTGAGCAGAAACAGAAAATGGTTGAGGGTAGGTTTTATGTAGTTTACGTCTATCTTGATGAAAAAAGCGGACGTATTGCCGCCTTTTCCCGGCTGGATAAGTTTCTGGACAAAGAGGAGACTGATTTTCATGAAGATCAAAAGGTCGACCTCCTGATTTGCGACCGGACCGAATTGGGGTATAAAGCCATCGTTGACAACGCTTGCTGGGGAATACTTTATGAAAACGAGGTTTTTCAGACCTTAAAGATTGGACAGCGAATTGAAGGTTTTATTAAAAAAGTACGGGATGACGCTAAGATTGATCTTTGCCTGCAAAAGCCCGGCTATGAAAAGGTGGATGACATTTCGGAAAAGATACTGGATATGCTGAAAGCACGGGGCGGGTTTATTACCGTCAGCGATAAGAGTTCGCCGAAGCTTATTTACGAGTTGTTCGGAATCAGTAAAAAAAACTATAAGAAAGCTGTCGGCGCGCTCTATAAAAGGAATATAATCAGCATTGAGGGTAAGGGCATAAAACTTCGGGAAAACAATAACAAACCCATTTCCGCCCGAGTATAGCAAGGACTATTAGGTTTGTTTTTCATCTTTGATATAATAAGATTGATGGAATCGTAAAAAGTATCAAAACTGTCATTCTGAGGAGCTTACCCCGACGAGTCGGGAAAGAATCGGGTTGGACTGGTGCGTTGGTCTTAAGCGATCCTTCGGTCATACTTACCTCAGGATGACACGTATGGTTACTTTTTATCTCAGAGTTCCCTTTGGGCAAAACAATCAAAATTGACCTGATATAGTCTATAAAACAGCCACAGAATCGGCGTTGGTCTTATTTTTGACAACAGACCTAAAATCCGGTCTGAATGGCACGTAAATTTCCCGGTCAGCAGAAACTTTCATTGTCAAATCTTCGTGCTTATATTCTCGCATCAGCGCGTTGACCAGTTCTTTAACAGATATTATCTCATTGACTTTATACGCATTTGCGCCGGCAAAAGCAAATCCGCTTCCGAATCTGCCTTTGCGGGCCGAAATCAGGGCATTAGCTATGCAGTAAGGCACTTCCGTATAGTTGCAGGTTCGCAGACATTTCCAGGGACATTTAAAGGGCTTTTTATTGCCGGCAGATACCGATTCCAGAAAATCATTATTAATTGCTCTGCCGGGTAATCCAACCGGGCTTTCTATAATTCTTAAATCATCTTTTTGACAGTTTACATACATTTCTTTGAACCGGATATCCGCGTCGCATTCGTGAGTCGCCACAAACCGGGTAGCCATTTGCACGCCACTGGCGCCGAGCCGGATAAACCTGTAAATATCAGCGCCGCTATAAATACCGCCGGCAACAATAACTGGTATTTTTTTACCAAACTGAATTTCGAATGGAGCAACAGCGGCCAAAACTTCAGGGAGCAGAGATTCCAGGGAGTTGGATTCGGTGTAGAGTTCGGCAGCTTTGAAACCGAGATGACCGCCGGCGAGAGGACCTTCTACAACCACGGCGTCGGGGATGTGTTGATACTTTTTAGCCCAATGCTGAAATATGATTTTCGTTGCTCTGCCCGATGACACAATGGGTATAAAACTCGTATGAATATTAGCGAGTCCCTGATCAACAATACGGGCGGGAAGTTTCAGTGGTAGTCCGGCGCCCATCAGGATGACGTCGACTTTTTCTTCTACTGAAACTTCAAATAAACTGTCGTAATCCGAAAGCGCCATCATAATATTTACACCGATCAGTCCGTCGGTCTTTGAATGGGCTGTTTTTATTTCCTGTCTTAATGCCCTAGAATTATTTTCACTCATGCTGCTCTGTAAATATTTTCCAGCCATTCCAAGTCCGACAGCTGCAATGACGCCGATGCCGCCCTCATTGGCAACCGCCGAAGCCAAACCGGAGAGAGAAATTCCGACGCCCATGCCGCCCTGGATGATGGGTATTTCAGCGGTCAGTTTTCCTATTTTCAGTGTTGGTATTTTCCCAATCATTTTTGTTTCCTATATTGTCTCGATTTTAACCGTGCGACCTGTTTACTATAGAACAGAAATATCACCGTCTATTCTACGAAACAATTTAGATTGGTTTTGTAAAAGTACTGTAAAATCTTCCGGAAAAAGAAACGATTTTAATATTGAGGATAAGTCACGGAAGGGAAGTATATAATAAACAATAGTTTTATTCTCGTTGCAATGATCTCTCCTGTAATAATGAAATGACCGGGAAAAATTCCATTGCATTTATCTTCTGTAGTGGTTATTATTATTTCCGAAATGACAATAACCGCAAAAAATATAAAAAGTATTTTCAATCTATTTCGTATATGTTGCAGAATCTTGTTTGAGTCGCATATGAAGGGAAATATCAAAGAGTATAAATTTTTGTTTATAGAGCAAACTTTAAGAGTAGTAAATTTCCAATACAAACCTAATTATGAATATTTCTATTAAGACTGATTTTACAAACTACAGAAAAATTTCTTATATGTTAGGTGCATGGATCTGTTTTGGTCACATTTAAAAAAATAACCGGGGAAATAAATATTGAATAAATTGACGCCCAAAAAAATGTTTTTCACAAAAGGGGTTGGTTATCATCGTAACAAACTTCAGAGCTTTGAGTTAGCATTAAGAAATGCCGGAATAGAAAAATGCAATTTAGTCTCGGTATCCAGTATCTTTCCTCCGGATTGTAAAATCATTTCCAGAGAAACAGGTATTAAATCGCTCGCACCAGGGCAAATAACGTTTACTGTGATGGCTCGGGAAAGCACTAATGAGCCAAACCGCCTGGTAGCAGCCGCGCTGGGTTTGGCGCAGCCAAAAGATAAAAAACAGTACGGCTACATCAGCGAACATCATGGTTTTGGCGAAACAATGAAAAAAGCATCTGATTATGCCGAAGATCTGGCGGCTACTATGCTGGCATCGACTCTTGGCGTAGAGATGGACCCCGATAAAGCCTGGGATGAACGCAAACAGCTTTACATTACAGATACGAATCGCCAATTTATAAGTCGAAGTATCGCACAAACGGCAAAAGGTCATAAAGATGGCTTGTGGACAACAGTGATTGCCTGTGTGATAATGCTTTTGGATTAAAATTAAAGATACAAAGGATATACGATGACATCCAATTCACAATTTGAGAATGCACCAGACATAACTCCCCGACTTATCAGAAAAGAGATGTCGATTCCTGATCTTATTCAATTTATGGGAAGCACATCCTTTGAAGCGAGAAATGTTTTTCGAGGGGCTGAACTGTTTAAAAATATGGTCAATGATGGCGACACTATCTGGCTGGGTATTGCTGGTGCTGGCGTGGCTGGCGGTATGGGTGGAATGATAATTTCTCTGCTGGAAGCCGGCTTTATTGATGTAATCTGCTCTACTGGCGCCCAGGTATATCATGATCTTCATTTTGCGTTTGATCTTCCAGTTAAAGCCATCAGCTCGCATTGGGACGATGATATATTAAGGCGACATGGGGATACTCGTATCTACGATATTGGTATCCGAGAAAAAGAGACTCTACAAGCGCAGGACGAGTTTATTCAACAATTTGTAAAAGATAATTATGAAGTGCTTTCGAAAAGTTACTTGTCCAGTTGGGAAATAAATTATCAATTAGGACAATGGGTGGCTCAAAGCGCCTCACATCCCGAAAAAAGTTTTCTGGTAAAAGCGTCTCAATTCGGTGTGCCGGTGTTTTGGGATTCTCTTGCCAATCATTCGATTGCCATGAATTTTGTACGCACAGATCGGGAAGGTTTTCCCATTAATCTATCTCCACAAAAGGATGTGTTTGATTCTGCCGCCATTGCCTTTTCCTCTGGCGGAACAAGTTTTTTAGAACTGGGCGGAGGAGGACCTAAAAATTTCATTCAGCAAACAGGACCCACCATTAATCAAATTCTGTCAATTGATTTTGAAGGAGCCGACAGAGGACTTCAAATCAGCACCGCAGTAGAACGTGAAGGCAGTCTTTCCAGCTGTACTTTTGGTGAGGCGGTCACCTGGGGAAAATATCGCTCTGCTGATGAAGATAAACTTGTCCAGATTTGGAGTGAATACAGTATTATTTTTCCTCTGTTGACGGCTTATGTTTTGGAACTTTGTCCTCATCGCAAATATAAAAATATTATTTCTCAGATGTCTAACTTTATCAATAATTTAGAAACGGCTCAATGAAATTATATTCAAAACAATTTTTAGGACTGGAAGCAGAACTTACTTCATTTGAGAAAGCAGCGGTCGTGTTGGTTCCTTTTCCTTATGAAGGAGGAGTCTCTTATGGATTAGGAACGGTTAGAGCGCCGGATGCCATACTTGATGCCTCTTGCTATCTTGAATTATATGATGAAGTGCTTGATGACCAGCCGTATCGTATCGGCCTCACAACTGTCAATCCGCCAAAGATCGCCAATAATCCAGAAGACATGATCCAAACAATTTATGAAACAACCCTGTTTTTTCTCAACCAGGATAAATTTGTCATACTCATCGGTGGTGATCATTCCATCACTTTTGGTTATTATAAAGCGATCAGGGAAAAGTATGGGCAAGTATCTGTAATTCAGATTGATGCCCATGCCGATTTAAGAAATACTTATGAAGGTAGTCCATGGAGTCATGCTTGTGTGATGTCCAGAATTCGAGAGAGCACTACTCACACTCTTCAAATTGGAATTCGAAGCCTCTCTGCAAAAGAAGCGGCGCTGGTTAAAAAGGAAAATATTTCTTTGTGTACCATGCATCAATTCAGACAGGGGCATTTTGATTTGGAGGCTGCGCTTAATCTACTGCCCGATCCTGTTTTTCTGACTGTTGATGCCGATGTTTTTGACTGGAGTGTCATTATGAGTACGGGAACTCCTGAGCCAGGCGGCTTATTATGGGATGAAGGAGTTTCGCTGTTACAAAATATTTTCATGAAAAAAAATGTTATTGGCTTTGATTTTGTCGAACTCTCGTATCAGGAAAACGACCGCAATTCACCTTATGCTGCTGCCAAAATGATTTATAAGATGATAGGGTTTAAATTCTTTAATAATAAAAATATTACTGATTTGGAATTATGATACTTGATGGTTTCGTAAAAAGTACAAATCATGTCATTCTGAATGAGGTACGAATGTTCCGAAGGAGTCCCCGGTGGGAAAGAATCTCAGCCAATTATCGACGAGATTTTTCGTTGCTTCGCTGCCTCAGAATGACAGCTTCGGGTCTTTTTACGACTCCATCATACTTGTTAATATTTTAATCGCAATTTAATTAGTCGGGAAAAAACCTAAAAATGAAAGTAGCCATTGTTTACAATCAGAATATGTCTAATGTTATCAATAAATTTGGTATGCAAAACCACTACTGTCCGGTTATTAGTTAAATAAATTCAATTGATTACAAGAATGGTCGCCTTGGGTGTTGTAAGTGCTGTTCGTAACTATTTGTAAAATAGGTTCTTTCTCAAAAACACTCACGCTAATAAT
>Ga0265594_1003013_pt1 | contig 11482 bp, 9 predicted proteins | sample saktaG_11_FD_190147 | JGI IMG/M metagenome (GOLD analysis project Ga0265594, IMG submission 190147) | Saline water microbial communities from Sakinaw Lake, British Columbia, Canada - sak_2011_5_24_80m | ecosystem: Environmental > Aquatic > Non-marine Saline and Alkaline > Saline ... | reverse complement strand
CGACCGGCATCCAGTGCTGGTCCTTTCCGTCCCATTTGACGTTGCAGCCGATGGGATTCGTCAAGGCAGCAGACACGGGCTTGCCGGCCAGATGTTCTTCGAGCGCTCTTTCAAGGTTGTTGATCTTTATTTTGCTCGTATCGCGGGGATTATCCACGCCCCGGCCGGTGTAAATGAGCCTGCGGTCTTTGTCGAATACGAAAAAGTGCGGCGTTCGCAATGCACCATACGCTTTGGCAACCGCCTGAGGCTCGTCATAAAGATAGAGCCATGGAAATTTGCGCTGTTTCATCCGTGCAACCATATGCTCGAAATCGTCTTCCGCGTAGGTGTTTTTGCTGTTGGAGTTGATGCCGACGAATTTCACGCCTTCAGGGGCAAATTTTTCCACTGTCCGCCGGGTGACCTCGTCGGAACCAATGACGTAAGGGCAGTGGTTGCAGGTGAAGAAAATCACCAATACATCAACATCGTCGAAATCGGACAACTCGTATGTCTTGCCGTCCGTTGCGGGCAGTTTGAAATCCGGCGCCTGTTCACCTAATTGTAATGTAAAGGCCATAATTTATGCTCCTTAGAGTTAACTATATTTATCATACAATTCGGATGCCTGGATTGTTCAGTATAAATGACGTAAGCGGCAGCGAGTCTCTACGATTAGAAAATAACATACTGTGCCTCAATCTTGTCGCCGGTTTTTTCAATCCAGCCTCGCAGAAGCCGCCGACGCTTCGATATCGCCCGGCCAAGCATCAATCCGACGGCAGAAGCCGCTGTCGTTGTTATAAATTCTCGTCTTCTCATTCTTTTCTCCAAAAAGCTGACGTCCGGCATCAGCGGTTGCTTTTTGGTTGCAGGAACCGAATACAGACGGGCCTTCCGACGGAAATCTTGTTACCCGTCGGTTCGAGGGCGCCGGTTTTTTGGTCGATCCGGAAGACGACGACGCTGTTGCCGCCCTGGTTGGCGACGAGACAGAATTTGCCTGTTGGGTCGATATTGAAATTCCGCGGCGTCTTTATATCGGCTCTCTCGTGCTCGACGAAAGTCAGCGTCCCTTTGGCCGGGTCGATGCGATAGACCGCGATGCTGTCGTGCCCGCGGTTCGAGCCGTAGAGAAACCTGCCGCTCGGATGCACGCGGACCTCGGCGCACGAACTGGATCCTTCAAAACCGTCCGGCAGCGTCGTGACGGTTTGAATTTCAGTCAGGGTGCCCGAGACCGGCTCGTAGGTAAAGGCGGTGACAGTGCCGTCAAGCTCATTGATAACATAGGCGTGTTTGCCGTCGGCGCCGAATGTAAAATGCCGCGGCCCGGCGCCGGGCTTTACCTTCGCGAACGCAGGATCATTGGCGGCGATCGTTCCCTTTTCTACGTCCAGCTTGTAAATCATGATCTTGTCGAGGCCGAGGTCGGCGACGAATGCGAAGCGGTTGTCCGGGCTGACGTTGATCGAATGTGCGTGCGGGCCCTTTTGGCGCTGCGGATTGATGCTGGAGCCTTCGTGCTGCACGAAGCAGGTCGGCTCGGCGAGGCTGCCATCCGATTTGATGGGAATAACCGAGACGCTGCCGCTGTTGTAGTTGGTGACCAGCACGTTTCTTCCCGTGTGGTCGATATTGACGTGACACGGGCCGGAGCCGCCCGACGGCCGGCTGTTTAGCAGCTTAAGGTTCCCGGTGTCCGGGTCTATCGCAAAGGCGCTGACCGTACCGGCGGGGCCCGATTCGCTGACGGCGTACAGAAATTTGCCGCCCGGCTGGATCTCGATAAAGGACGGATTCTTAGCTTCGGCCGCAAGCGCCGGAGCCGCCAGTTCGCCCGTCTCGGTGTCGAGAACGCTGCGGTAAATCCCTTCGGCGGCGTTGCGCCCCGATGTATATGTCCCGAAGTAGACCGGCATCGATTCGGCGTAAACCGTCGATAACGCGAGACACGAAATTATTACTGCGATGAAAGCCCTGAATCTCATATGCAAATACCTCCTTCTTATAGTTCCTTAAGAATTTCAACAACCTGCTCGGTTGTTACCTGTTTGTCCAGTCTTCCGCTGGCGGCGTTGGATGATCCGCCTCCCTTTCCACCTACAGCTTTGTGTAATTTCTTCAAAATATCATTTGCGTCAAGATTCCTGGAATTTATTACGATGTTGCCTTCGCTTATGACAATACCGGTTCCATCGATTTCGTTCGCAATCATTGCCGCGAGCTTGCCGGCAAGTTTGCCGGAGACGGCGTCGATTTGGATGCCGACTTTTGACGAGGCGATTTCCACTACACTTGCCGACTCCACAAAACCCGGCAGCATTAAACTTTGCAATCGTTCCACTTCCTTGTTTAGATTCTTCGATGATTCCATCGCCTTGCTGAGTATCCCAGGCAGTTCGATAGTCGAACATTTGGAGAGCTGTCTAAGCTCTTTCAATATGGAAGTCTCGGCCTGCGAGAATTCGAGCGCAGCCTGTCCGGCGGCGAAAGAAACGCGCGTCCCATTTTTCTTGCTCTCAAGATCGAGTATTTTTATGATTCCGATGTCACCAGTTCTTCGAACGTGCGTCCCGCAGCAGGCGGATGCATCGTAATCGCCGATCTTTACCACACGAATCATGTCCGATTCGATTGCTTTCAGGTCAAACCGCGTTCGAGCATCGGTATCGTTGAACACCGTCTCGACGGGTATATTCTCGGTAACGACCTCCATGGAATGTCGCTCGATCGCCTGGGCCGTCTCGAAGTCGATTTTCTTATCGAAGTCCACAGTGCAGCTTTCGAGCCCGATGTGAACGCCGAGAGTTCTCAGGCCGAACCGCTTCTCGGCAATACCGGAGATAATATGTTGAGCGGTATGCCGGCGTGCAACATGCAGCCTGTGCTGTCTGTCCACGTGCGCGATGTATGTTCCATCGCTGAGCGGCTTATCAAGAGTATGAACTATCCGGCCTTCGACAATCTCTACATTGAGAACTTCAGATCCACCAATCCTGCCTTTGTCGGGTGGCTGCCCTCCTTCATCGGGATGAAATACGATGGGTTCTATAGTGACCGTGCAGTCGCCGATAGATTTGACTTCGACTTCAATCTCATAGGCATCCGGATTTGTCCAATACAGTCTTTTCACAACGGGATTATAACCGGCAAACAGCCTGTCGCTCAAGTACCTTCTTGATGTAATTACTCGTGTGTAAGCTCATCCGGAGCTGGTCTCAACTGCCCGCGGTCTCTTTCGGAAAATGGGGCGAATACAGAAAACGTTCTTTCCGGATAGCCAATTTGCCGCCGGAGACAAACTGTTCGCCGCGTTCGGACAGATGCTCGACCATTCGCTGCCGCCACTTGAGCAGCGTGTTTTTATGTGCCGGTTCGGCGGCTAAATTATGCAACTCGCCCAGATCTCCGGTTAGGTCGAAGAGTTCTTCCCTGCCGTCGAATGCGTAGTAGATATATTTGACCTTGCCGTCTGTCAGAGCGTTCCAGTGCTCTTTGTTGTAGCACATCGAGTGCTCCAGGTCGATGAAGGGGCGCCAGTCTTTCGTATTTCCGCGAACCAGCTCCAGCATGCTCTTGCCATCAAGATGATTCGGAATCGGTGCTCCGGCTGCGTCGAGGAACGTCGGCAGAATGTCCCGCAATTCGACCGGCTGCGGCAGCGTTTTGCCCCGCTGATGGTCCATGCCCATACTCTTAGGCCACCGCAGCAGCATGGGAATTTTAGCCGAGCCTTCGTAGGCATAGGTCTTTCGCCAAAGGTGATGGTCGCCCAGCATATCACCGTGGTCGGAGAAGAAAATGATTAATGTTTTATCATACATGCCGCTTTTTTTAAGGGCGGCAAGAATTCGCCCGATTTGCTCGTCGATGAATGTAACCGAACCATAATAGGCCCGGCGTGATTTTTTTGCCTGAAGGACGCTCAAATCGCCATGCCAGAGTGTCGGCTTCGGTGGATCATCATGCGGGCCGTATTGAGCCGCCCAGTCGCCCACAACGGGCGCGGGCATGTCATCTTCATTATACATATCAATGAATCTTTTCGGCGGATCGTAAGGGCTGTGCGGCCGGGCGAAGGAAACCTTCAGCATAAAAGGTTCGGATCGCTCGTATTTCTCAATGAAGTCAACCGCTCTATCGGCTGTCCAGGCTGTCGGGTGCAGCCGCTGAGGCAGGGCGTATGCTTTTGCACGATAGTCGTTCCAGCCGATACCCGTCGCATCCGGATCAAGCTCCGGCGCCTGCTCTTTGAACCAAAGGCGGTAATCACTAACGAATCCGGGGCTCTGGACGCGACCCGACTCGTCAAGCAGTATCTTATGATAGCCGCGAAGCCTTCTCTGTGGGAACCAGTGCATCTTGCCAATGCCATACGTATAGTAACCGGCGTCCCGGAGCGCCCGGGGCAGCTCAAACGGATATCCCCCCGCGATTCGTCCGTATCCGATCATGCCGTGATGCCACGGTGAAAGTCCTGTCAAAATTGCGCTGCGTGCCGGCGTGCAGCTCGGCGTGGAACTGTAAGCATTCGAGAATACCACGCCTTCTTCGGCGACCGAATCCAGATGGGGCGTCTTAATAACGGGATTTCCTGCACAGCCCAGACAGTCGCCCCGGTGCTGGTCGGTCATCAGGTAAAGGATATTGGGCCTGTTCTGATGGGTGGCAGCCTCAAGGCCGAAGGCTTTTGGGATGGCAGACGTCAGAGCAACCATCCCCAAGCTGCGCTTGAGGCTGCCACCCGCCGGGACTAAGAGAGAGCTTTTGAGAAAAGCCCTGCGTGTTAATTTTAATTGACGACAACGGCTCATATCAAATTCCTGATTCTCACGATTTCAAGCATTTTAGCTATATGCCCATAATCCTCTATTCACATTCGCCTTAATTCCACAAGAATATCAAATCTACCCGATAGTTACAAAGCCCGTTTTCCATATTTCCACATAATGGCCGGCTGGGGTGAAGCAGAAAATCTTTACTAAAATTATTGTTGATTATAACAAGTTATACTAAAATACAGGCAACGCGGCCGAGTTGAAGGGAATCTTATGGCCTTGTCTTCGGATAACATCAAAACAGTAAGACAGTTTGCTGACAAGCTCGAAAAATGGGCGGAGAATTTGTCTTACGGCATTTCCCCTTCCGAAAATTTATGGGTGGAGCTTACCCTTGCATTATATCCGCAGGATGTACATGATATCGCTTCCTGGCTGGCCGGTATTTCCAAGCCGGATCAAAAGGACCGGATAAAGTTCGAAGAGCTATCCCAATTGGTGCAGGAAATTGACGCCTGGCGTAACCAGGGGATTTACCCGGAAGATTTGGGCGAGTTTTGTGTGCGTATTAATCGGCTAATGAAGGTCACCCGAAATATCATTTCTATTTTACGAAAGATATCCGGCCAGGAAGAATCAGAGCCGCAGGAGAATAAAACTGTTCCGGTGGAAAAATCGAACGCCCCTGAAATGCCAGAAACAAATCCGGCTTCACCGGCGGTCGATTACGCATCCGCCATGGCTCCATCACAGGAAGCGCTGATGGCATACAAACTTCACTACGAAAAGGGATTGACTATACAGCAAATCGCCAAAAGGATGACCGCCGAGCTGAAACTCGATAAAGCTCTCAGGCAATGGCAAATATCACGCTGGATAAAGCAGGTGGAAAACCAGAATATAGACACGCGCATCCCCATTCGTTCGGTTGCTCCGAGAGCATCCAGGACTCCGGCGCGATCCGCCAAGAAGATACCGCCTCACAAACCGACGCTACGAAAACATAGCCGGCCACACTGAGGTTCGGGAAATAAAATATGGATAGCACTATAGCGAAAAAATCGATTTATCTTTTAATAATCCTTCTGGCGAGCGTCACTTCCGTCGGATCCGATGGGGCACTCGTGCGGGTGAAGTATAACAATCCCGGCCTGGTTGTGGACTTGGGCGTAGGGCTTTGGGCATGGCCGCTACCGATGGATTATGACGGCGACGGTGACTACGACTTGGTCGTTTGCTGTCCCGATAAGCCGTATAACGGAACGTATTTCTTCGAAAATACCACCGGCAATATCAAGATGCCGGTATTCAAGTCTGCTGTTAAGGTCGGCACGGGACACCGTAATATTCGGCCAAGTTATGTTGAAGGCGATGTCCGCCTGCTGCTTCCGGGCAGGGAAATCGAAGGCTTCCGTGGGCCGGAGAATCAGTTAAAAAAGACCCGGGCAATTTATTCTTCAACCAACGTCCATAGCCCGAAAGAAGGCGTCCGTGCCAACCAGTGGCAGTATTGTGACTATGACGGAGACGGCGATCTTGACCTTATCGTTGGTGTCGGTGACTGGAGTGACTACGGCTGGGACAATGCCTTCGACAAGCAGGGCCGGTGGACGCGCGGCCCTTTGCACGGATACGTGTACCTGATCCGCAACACGGGCGCCGCCGGGGTTCCGCAGTACGGCAAAGCTGAAAAGATATTTGCTGCTGGCAAGCCGATGGACGTCTATGGTATGCCTTCGCCGAATTTTGCCGATTTCGATGGTGACGGCGACCTGGATTTAATATGCGGTGAATTTATCGATAAATTCACGTGGTTTGAAAACACCGGGACGCGCAGACGTCCAAAGTATAGCGCCGGCCGATATCTGACATACGCCGGCAAACCGCTCAAAATGGACTTGTGTATGATTGTGCCGGTAGCACTGGACTGGGACAAGGACGGCGACATTGACCTGGTCGTGGGCCAGGAAGACGGGCGCGTGGTCCTGGTTGAAAATACGGGTAAGGTGATTGAGGGCATGCCCCAGTTTCTGCCGCCGAAGTTCTTTCAGCAGCAGGCCAACGAGCTTAAATTCGGTGCGCTCGTCACACCATACAGTTTCGATTGGGACAACGATGGTGACGAAGATCTTATCTGCGGCAACACCGCCGGCTACATCGGTTTTATCGAGAACCTCGACGGTGGCAATCCGCCGAAATGGGCCGCGCCGGTATATCTCAAGGCCAACGGCGAGATCATCCGCATTATGGCCGGGCCCAACGGCTCAATCCAGGGGCCCTGTGAAACCAAGTGGGATTATACGACACTGAACGTGGCCGATTGGAACCATGACGGCCTGCCCGATATAGTGGTCAATTCTATCTGGGGAAAAGTCCTCTGGTACGAGAACATCGGAGCCCGGCAAAAACCTCAACTGGCACCGGCTAAACCCATTGAAGTCGAGTGGTCAGGCAGGCCACCAAAGCCGGCATGGAACTGGTGGGAACCCGAAGGTAAAATCCTCGCTACACAGTGGCGAACTACGCCGGTCGTTATAGATTACGACGGCGATGGACTGAATGATTTAGTTATGCTGGATTATGAAGGTTATCTGGCCCTGTTTAAGCGCGCTAAAAGAAATGAGCAATTAGTCTTATTGCCGGGCGAGCGAATATTTACGATGAAAATGGGTGGCTTGCTGAGAATGAACAACGGGATTGCAGGCAAAAGTGGTCGACGCAAGTTCTGTTTCACCGATTGGGACCTCGACGGGCGATTGGACCTGATGGCGAACAGTCAAAACGTCAGTTTCCTTCGGAACGTCTCGACGGAAAATAATACGCATGTTTTCAGCGATCAGGGAATGGTGGCCGATAGAATCCTGGCCGGCCACACAACCAGCCCGACCATCGTGGACTTCAATAAAGACGGCATTCCCGATCTGTTAGTGGGGGCCGAAGATGGTTTCTTTTATTATCTGAAGAATCCGCATTCCAAATAACGTAGTAACAAAGGCTAACCTACTTCCATTTACACTTGCGAACTTCCAGGCGATGGCTGCCGTGGCAGTCAGTGCAAACCGTCTTTTCGAAATTCGCGAAGAGAGATTTGTGCTGGTCTGTGTCGATTTTGTCTTTGGCGTGACAGCCCATGCAGAACGGATTGATTTTCGGCCGGGGATACATAATCTCCGGCGCTGTACCGTTACCGCCTGAGGCCCAGGATTCATCGGCGATGTGCTCGTCGGACTCGCCGTGACAGCCTGCGCAGCCGATATCGGCCCGGGCATGGATAACAGCAATATCCTCCTGCATGTAGTTTATATGACAAACGAAGCAGCGACTGTTGTCGGCTTCCGGTCCGTCCGACTGACCGGCGTCCAGCTCATCATCCAGCAACAACAAAGGTTCATCGTCAAGCAGTAACGGGGCTTCACTTTCCCCGGCAGGTTTCACGACAATTTCGCCGCCGGCCTGTGGTTTTTGTACAATTTCTGACTGCTCACAACCAACCCCAACAATGCATATTGCCGCGAGAACAAAGACCGGCAGATAGTATTTCATAGAAGCTTTCCTATATGTGCACCCTGATACCAAAGCACGTTTCGATTATACGTACTGCCAGTTCTTAAGCCACTGATAGTTCTTCGGCAGTTTCGCCAGGGCCTGCCTGTTGGCTTTGTCCAGCTCAGCAGTTTCTTTCACGTCAAGTTCACGCCGTTCCATCACGGCCTTTGCTACGTTATCGACGTATTCGACGCTGTTCAATCCCGGAATCGGAATGACGGTATTACTGCGCAAAATGTAGCGGATCGCCAGACGCGCCCGCTCGAAGTTCGTTTTGCGGTCCTTCGTAAAAAGCGAACCTGCGGCGAAAGGTTTGATGCCGAAAGCCCCCACGTCCTGCTTCTTGAGGGCCTCGAAGACGCTGTCAGTCTGGGCTCTTTTACTCATGGTCGTAAATGGGAAGCAGACACAATCGATTTGCGGGAAGTACTCAATCATGAACTTGATCCAGCGGCGGTCGTGTGTGGAAAATCCGATGAACCGGGCCTTGCCCTGTTTTTTCGCCGTCTCCAGCGCCTCGACCATCTCGCACGCGGTATTGAACGTGTGCCTGCCGCCCGGCTCGTAACAGGTGACACGCCACAAATCGGTGTAATCCTCTCCGGAGGCTTGCAGTACTTCGTCCAGGCTTCCCATCAGCTTCTTGGCCGTGCGGTACTCCTCCTCACGAGTCTCTTTGCCGCAGTGAGACAGGGCCAGATACATCTTGTCACGGCGCCCTTTCAGGGCCCTGGCATCTCTTACTACCTCGCCCTTGGTGCAGGAATCAATGTAATTAATTCCGATGTCGATGGCGCGGCTTACGATTTCATTACGTTGCTCCTGATTGCTACTTGAGTGACCGCCGAGGCAGACAGCTGAAACCATCAGGTTCGTTTTGCCCTGCCGGCGGTATTCCATGTTCGGATTGTAATTGAGTATTTTGGAGGTGTTAACAGTCGCACCACCGGCGGTTTTGGCGCCGAGGCCAACAGCTACACTGGCGGCAACCATTGCGCCGTCGCGCATAAACTTCCGCCGGGTTACTTTCTTATCTTCCATCAAATATCTCCTTTCGAAATCACTGTAGGGTGGGCACTTCCCACCAGCCACGTTACGGTGTGCGGTGCACACCCTACCTATAAAAGCTTAATCATTTTTAGGTTTCGGTAAGGGGCGATCGCTCTGCAATTTGAACAGAGCCATAACCTCCTCATCCGAAAGGACGCGGTCATAGATGCGCACATCGTCGATAAGACCTTCGAATTCCCGGCCTATCCTGACATCCAGATCGCTGCCCGTATCGATCGGCCAAAGATCCAGAAGGCCGATGTCATGTATCTCAGCTATAGTCCCGTCCTTATAGAGCACAACATCATCATGAAGATTCGGCAGCTCGGCTTCTTTGACCACTACCGCCACGTGATGCCACTTATCATCATCGGTTGGCTCATTCATATAATAATACCCGCCATTGGGTCTAATACCGATGCGTCCCCTGATGAAACAAAAGGTAAACATTTGACCGAAGTCGTCTGTGCCCCAGGATATGATCTCTCCGCCGTCGTTTTCGGTTTTGATCCAGGCCGATACGGTCCGTGCCCGCGTGCCGGTAACGCCTTTGTATTTGGTAATCTCGACGTACCCATCGCCGTCGAACTTCAGCGCTTTGCCTGTCCGGCCCTGAACCGAATTTTTATCAAACGATAATTCCTCCTTTAGCGTGCCGTTGCGGCCATGTTTGGATGAATCCGGAGTAATCTTGCCCGATGCTTCATCAAACTTCCACCATCCGGCAAGGTTAGGATCGGTATCAAGCGTCTTTGGCTTGTTCTTGTCCGCCGCCGCAGCCTCTGTCCGGGCCGCTACGGAAAAGCTGATGACCAGGCCAAACGACAGAACAACAAGCAATAAACGAAGCATTTTCTTATCCATGACACTTCTCCAAATCTGAACTTAAACAATTTCGCAAGCCCAATCTGAGACATGGCTTAATTAAAATAAAATAATATATTTAACCGTCGGACACAATTATTCAATTCACTAATCAATATTATTTTGGCCGCTTGCCTCATCTATTTAACTATTTCGTTCAAACGATCCCATTCATCAAGATACTTCTTCAGATGCACTTTACCATTATCGATTTCCGAAAGAATCAGCTCTCTGACCAACTGCTGCTCGACTTCGTATTCGGCGCTTGTAAAGTGCCCGCCGAAATGCGCCACCCTCAACCACACCAGGTACGTGGTCAAGGCGTCAAATTCATTGTAAGCGACAATCTCATCCAATTTGCCGTCCAGCCACAGAAACGCTACCTCTTCGCCGTCAACATCCAATTTGCCCGGTATGCCCGACAGCGTGGCAATTTCATTCAACGAAGGCGTAGCTTTGCCCCAGCCTCCGACAACATCTTTTATATCGACGCTCGCTTCGCTGTTTCTACTATCGAAATAGTCATCTCCCTCCCACGGCTTATTCGGACGACGGCAGAACTCCACGGCCTGAATGCCTAAGACTACGGACCTTTGAATGAATGCCTTCAGGTCTGCCGAAGCAGAGTTGAAACCGACCAATTGCGGTTTGTATTGGCCGACCTTGTCCAAAAACGTGCCGACGACATTTTTTTCCGAGACCTGCACGGGATCATCCAAATCACGAGGCAGAGACAACAAATGCAATTTAGCCTTTCTGCCCGACTCGAACCTGTCCACCGCTGCAACGGAAACTATCCGGCAGACCACCGTCTTTAAATACGGCGTAGGATCTTCCTCCGTGGCCCCTCCTTCTTTCCACATGCGCTTAAAAACATCCAGGTCCGGCGTGTTATCCGGCAGATCGTACAAAAGTTTCCCCGCCGCGGGATCGGGTATCCATTCCGCGTCGAACGCCCAAACTCTGTCTTTCACAGTCTTGAACATAATCTTTATCCTTTTAATTCAGCCGTCATCAGCGATTCCTGCTCTGCCCTTCCGGCAGCAGCTCCAGCACCGCGAACACAGGGCAGTGGTCCGAGGCAACTTTCTCATCTATCACCCGGACCTCTACTACTTTCCAACAGCCCTTCGGTTTGTACATGATGTAGTCGATTTTTCTCGCCGGCTTGACGGAAGGAAATGTCGGCCGCGGATCATCCCGGGCGGCATCAGACCATTGCCGGCGAAGAACATTGATTGGATTGCTGCCGGGGGCCG
>Ga0265594_1003012_pt1 | contig 11484 bp, 10 predicted proteins | sample saktaG_11_FD_190147 | JGI IMG/M metagenome (GOLD analysis project Ga0265594, IMG submission 190147) | Saline water microbial communities from Sakinaw Lake, British Columbia, Canada - sak_2011_5_24_80m | ecosystem: Environmental > Aquatic > Non-marine Saline and Alkaline > Saline ... | reverse complement strand
GATACCCTATTAAAACATATTTCAACCTATCATAGATAGTCTTGACGCCATCACACCGATGGATCTCCTCTACAATGTCCAGGGAAAGTCCCACGTGAGATTGCACAAAAGGCCCCTTTTATCAAGCGTTTGCTTATGCCCTGTTAACAGGAAGGAACATCGGCTTATCTGGTTTCCACTACTTACGATTATCTATTTGATAAAGAACGGCTTTCAAATATCTTCAGATGTATCCCGCCTTTGCAGTTCTTTGTTAATATCCCAAGCCACCTGTAATAATTTGTTAGCATCATCAATTGTATTTGTATTTAAGTCCAAATTAATTGTGTAATTACCTTGCTGTGTCGTTCCTAGTATGGCAAGAAATCTATCGCGTACCTGATTCATATATTTAGCATCACTAATATAACCAACGTAACCCTGGACAACTGCAGAGTCTTTACCATAGACTCCCGGAGGAAAACCATAGAACAGAGTTACAGGATTCCCCTTGCTATCCTGAGATCTCAGGCTAAATCCCTTAGTACCCCAGTAAATATGCATGCCAAGTTCCTCTGATTTAGAAAATGCCCCGGTAAAGAACTCCCTCAGTTCTTCAGGACACTTATTGAGAAATTCCTGCTTTGTTGTATGTTGTACCGTACCTCCTGCCCTCCTCTGACGAATTGCTTCAGTTTGGCCAATTACTCTGGGAACTAGAGCAGTAAAGTCAGAGCTAACATATTGGGCAATCTCTATTCCCAGTACCTCAACTTTAGTCATTTGCTCATTTAAGAACTCTATAATTCTACGTAATTCTCCAGGCATTCTATCTGCTACAAATAGTAACCGGACATAACCATTACGCAGGTTGTCGTTAACTTTATCCCAGTAGTTGTTTATCACAGTGGGCACGTCTTCTACACTATCAGGCCTCAGAAGGTCCTCAACAGCCGAATTTACAGCTTCCTCATTCCCGTATTGGGCAGTAGCCATAGCCCTGATATTGCCAGCAGGCCAATAGCGCTGTGCATTTGCTGCGTAGTCAAGCATTTGGCCAATGATATTTCTGCGAATCCGCGTGTCTGAACTTCTTTTGGTTTCAACAAATGTCGGAATAGAATTCTGGTCGAGAAACAAATGGTCTACTGACCATCGGTCACTTTCCTGGTCGCCATCTGGTATCCCTGCTTCACGCTTAATAAAAAGCCAACGGATTGGCTTATCAGGGTTGATCTGGTCACCAGCTAACAACGCTGGGTGTTTCATAATAAGTGTTTGAAGGAGGTCTTCGCTATCGTACGGATGTACAGGTAATTTTTCTAAATCTTCTGCCCCTTTAAGTCCTTTAAGTAAGAAAATAGCATCGTCTGAATAATTCATCATGATTCTCCATTTAGTTGCGTCCCGCAACTGGTGAAAATTCGATTCACCAGTATCCTATACCTTCCTGTCATACCAATCAATCCCTCTAAGCAACTAAAGATTCCTCCAGGAACTCCAGTTTGATTGGCTCCTGTTCCAATGCTTGGGCTGCCTCCCCTATCCAGGCGACATCCCCATTCTGACTTTCTGCCACTTTAACCTCCCCCCTTCCAGAATGCTGGAAACCATCATCGGGGCTGAGGTTTCATTCGGTAAACGACCTGCATGGAACCAACTTGGTAGCCAGAGAGGTCCTGTTCACCCGCCTCATCAGTCTCTCGTCTATCTTACCCCTGTGGAGTATATTGAAAGGAAACTTGCTAAAATCCATAGTCCAGCGTTACCTATGTGGTCAGCCAGCACAGTCTATTGACAAACCGTTGTAAAACCATTATATTTACGATAAGGAGGTGGGGTACGAAGAGCAGGGTGAGGATAAACCCAACAACTGGAGTCTTGTACATGCCAAAGGAACTGCTTAGGGACGGGTTCAAAGGCGATGTGGATGTTTTTAGTAATTCAATCACTTTCACGATAGTCCATCCAGGCGCGGACCTGCAAAAGGTTAAGGAAAGTCTAGAAATTACCTCAAAAGACATTGAACTAAGACTGAAAAGAAGGAACAGCAATATTACCGATACTGACGATAATGGTCGGGAGAAGCCCGGGGCACACAAAAGGGCCAAGAAGGCTTAATTAAGATGAGCCTTCTTGTTTGCGCGGGAGAATGACCCGAGTGGAAAGGAATCTCAAAGTAACGTCCGTTAAGTTCAAAGGACACCTGAAGGAAATCAGATTAGAGCCTAGTGGGCTATCTCTGACTGTTCCTCCTTCAGCATGTGCTGGAAAGGGAGACTCAGTCAAACTAGGCGATGGAGAGGCGTGGGTCATATGTTCGAATGGGCTTTCCCAATTTATGCCTGTATTTGTTGCTAGAGAGAAGTTGAACCTCGGCGATTTGAAACTTGACTTGCTAATCAAAGAAATTACGGAACGCGAAGAATACGAAGCCGTTCGGTCTCTAGCTAAATACCATTACAGGGGTTCTCAGCTTCACGGGCGAACAGCTGTGTTGATAGCACGAAACTCCGATCCTCGCTACCCTCAGGTACTAGGCTACATCGAATTGGCCACGCCCTTTTACATGAACAAGGCTAGGGCGAGAATCCTTGATGCGCCATTCAGTACCGATGGCATCGGCTGGGAACGCTGGGATAAAGACACCACGCGTAAATACATCAATCTAATGGTGCGAGTCGCACGCAGTGTCGTTTATCCAGAATTCCGAGGTTTAGGTTTGGGCCAAATACTCTTAAGACATGCTATAGAGTTTGCAAAGACTCGTTGGAAAACCTCTAATTACCTCCCGCTCTTCATCGAGATCTCAGCCGACATGTTAAAGTTCGTGCCGTTTGCCAAAAAGGCAGGGATGATATTCATAGGCGAAACGGAGGGTAACCTACACAGAGTCTACAAAGATATGGAGTATCTTACTCGGAATGCCGACCGCGTGAAACGCAGAGAAATTGTTCTACAGAAGTCTTGCGGTATTGTAGACCAGCAAGTTGCACGGATGAACCGAACCCTTTCACTTATGGAGAGGGAGGGACTAAACCGTGATGATGTCCTTGAGCGTCTCAAGAACCTATCTCGTAGCGAAGTCCTTCGAGACTTTGCGCTTTTTCATAATATAGTTAGCCTGCCCAAACCTACATACATTAAGGGTCTGAATCCTGAGGCCGAACAATTCATTCTGGATAGAGTCAAGGTAATCAAACCCAGAAACGGTAAAGAGATTAGTCCTATTGAATTAGAGCCTCTGCAGGAGCCCATCCAACTGTGTGATGTGACACTGTCTTTCACTTCAAAAGTCAGGAGGACTAGGGCTACACATAGCATTCAACAGGCATTCGGAATATCCCCCGATTATATTGAGTCAATTGTATTGCATCGTATGTCAGTAGATATTCAACCTGGAGAAATCGTTCTCGCCGTTGGCCCATCCGGATCGGGTAAGACCACGCTGATTGATTTCTTATCTGGAGGAAAAGAAGGCTGGAAGAAAGGTCAAGTAAACGGTAGCATATTTTGGCCTAGCAATTATAAGCCCGGAATATTCAAGCAGCCCAAATCTCATAAGGCATTAGTTGAGCTTATGCCCAAGCGGGATGTGTCTTTTGCCTTATATCTGATGGGCTTGGTTGGGCTTTCTGATGCATTTGTTTACCTTAAGAGATTCGAGGAATTAAGTAAGGGACAGCAATATAGAGCAATGCTAGCAAGAATGATAGCCAACGGTTACAACGTCTGGCTCATAGATGAATTCTGTGCAAACCTTGATAGAGTCACGGCCAATGTCGTTGCCGACAAGTTGCAAAGTCTGGCACGTTCGTTGGGTGCTACAGTAATAGCAGCAGCACCACATTGCGATGCCTTTGTTTCAACTTTCAAGCCTGATAAAATCATCAGGCTAACTACCGCTTGGGAGCATCAAGTACTTCGTGTTGTTGATTTCATCCAATCTATCAGCCCTAATCATCTGCGGAGAAGTCGTATTCTCAGCCTCCGACTAAAACCGGAACTCCTTGCGGCAGTAAGGTGCGGAAGAAAAACCAGTACAATTAGGGCAGGCCGAAAAAATGTCGAACGAGGTCCATTGGTACTAGAATCGACACAAAGTATACTTTTAGTGCGTATCACTAGAGTTACATACAAGCGGTTCAGGAGCTTGGCCGATGAAGATGCCAGAAAAGATGGTTATAGTGGCATTGACCAGCTAGAGAAGGAACTTCGCGCGATTTATCCTACCCTTGGTAAAAATAGCTTCATAACACAGATAGAATTTGAACAAGTAAGTGGTGATGGCAATTCTGGTTGTGCAACGTCATTATTGAGCGATGGTAAATCAATGTACCCTATTGGTGATGGTAATTCATTGGGGCACAAGCCCACGCACCAAATGTTTGAGTCACCAGGAGCATCACAATGAGCTTTACGGCAAAGCATAGTGAGAAGTTCTCACAGGTTTTTGATCGGTCGCCGTATCAGTCTACTGACCCCATTACCAAAATACAGTATGTACAAAAGGGGAATAATGTTGTATTCGGCAGGACGATCAAGGACACGGATTACGGAAGATTGGTCTACATCGGAAAAGTCCTCGAGAATACTGTAGGGGCAAATTACCTTAGTGCTGACGCATGGCTTGATGTTACGTTTCCTCATGTTATATACATAACTGGGACTCGGGGGAGTGGTAAAAGTTTCGACCTCGGAGTCTTGATTGAAGGGATCTCTCAACTAAGCGAGTCTTCGGCTATTCAGAACGAGATGGAACCCATGTGTTCTATTGTGATCGATACTCAGAGCCAGTTTTGGACACTGGCTTATCAACCTAACCCTGCGGTTCCTGAGAATAAAGTTCAATTAGAACAATTGGGCCAATGGAGCATTAACCCGAATCGGTTGTCTAATTGTCGATTGTTTATTCCCCCAGTTTCTAAGATATTAACCGGTACAGAAGAGGTCTTTCATATTAGACCAAGCCAAGTACGGCATGAAGAATGGTGTGCTTTCATAGGAGAACCGGTGTACAGCCCTCAAGGACATGTTTTGGGCCAAACAATTGATCATTTCATAAACTCATCAATACAGGATTACTCAATTGATGATATGCTCAAATTTATACAAACAAGTGTCGCATGGGCTAACGTTCCCGATGTTTCAAGGAACGCTGTAGTGTATAAACTCGAGGGCTATAGGAGAACAGGACTCTTCAGTTGGCAAGGTCTTGATATAAAGGAGCTACTGAAACCTGGGCAATGCAGTGTTTTCATGTTGAGAGATCTTCGAAGCGAGGATATGGCGCTTGTGACTGGTATTATTACTCGTCAAGTCTCTGTAATCATGGGCGAACACCATAAGAAGATGAAGGCAGGGGTATTTTTTAACAGAAAAGACACGCTAGATAATCTACCAAACAGAGTCTGGACATTCATAGATGAAGCGCACATAATTGCCCCCAGTGACTCTATGTCGGCGGCAAAAGATGCGCTGATAGACTACGTTAAACGAGGGCGCGACGCTGGGCTATCTCTAGTAATGGCTACTCAACAACCTTCAGCTGTTGAAGATAGGATTCTAAGCCAAGTGAATATTTCTTTTTCTCATAGGTTGTCTTTTCAGTCTGACATTAATGCCGCGATTAATCGGATTCCTACTAAGCTGCTTAGACAACTCAAGTACCGTGGAACAGATATGGCAGATTTCGGTGACATGCTGAGGAGTCTCGAAGCAGGAGAGGGTTTTTTAGGTGATAATAACACTGGCAGAACAATATTACTTCACATTAGACCGAGGATGACGTCTCATGGCGGCTATAGTCCCAGATAATCCATACCAGTGCCTTATGAGGAAAATTGGCTACTCGGTGGGGCTTGAGAAGCTACTAGAACGTGTTCGAGCCCTGACCGATCTCTATGTTGTACAACGTAGATTACCTTTTGTTGCTTTCCAACAACTAGTTGAAACCATCTATGAGAGGCCAGGAACAACGCAAGACTTCGCTGATTTTTATGGAAAGCTTCATTTGCTTCAAATTGCATGGAGGACTACATACCCACTTTATACATTAGACACACTTTCTATACTAAGGCGATATCTCGCTAACGATGAGGCGGCATTTAGTTCTGCAGTCAAAGTCGTGCTCTTGCATTCTATAATAGAGGCAGATGGCGATATTTTCTTGAACGCTCTAGCGGCTGAATTCGATCCGATGAAATTCAAGGCTCTGGCAGAGGATATGATCAGCAAGAAGCGGCAGCCAATGGAAGAACTAGGCCAATCCGAGGCGTTTCTGCGCAGAGTATACGAGATCATTAACATTGAGAGTCAACCATCCAACCGGGGCAACCGACGTAAGGAATCTGTGGAAGGCGAGTCGAGATTTGGAAAAAGAGCAGAGCCACTTGAAATGTCTCAAAAAAGAACAAAGTCTCTAGCCGATAAACTAGATAGCTCAATAGTAATCTCAGACGATGTATTGAAGAAAATCCCTAGGACGAGGAAGGCTTGGGCTAGGGATTTTGGACTGTTTGGCGAGTCAAGCATTACTGAAAAGGGAAAGAATTTATTAAGTGTTTTGGATAATGAACTCGGTTTGAAACAAGACTCTGGTTGTTACATCTGTTGGCCGTATTCAAGCGATTTAGCAAAGATTAGGATTGAACCTGAAAAGATAGGAGCAACTCGCTACGCGCCGTGGGACTTACTAGTTGCTACAGCTAAAGGCATGGAAAACGTGGAAGTCAAGACGTTTGAAGATAAAGGTGATTACAGTGAAATAATAGCCTTATTGAAGGATTTTTATAGACTGTACCAAGAAGCAAACGCTGAAAGAGGGAGTATTCGTCTTCAGCTACCATTATACATCGCTCAGCCATGTCTAGTCGGACTTTTTAGCGCTAAATGTGAAGATATTCCACCGTTACCGGAGATAATTGATGTTGAGGTCAAGAAAGAAGTTCGCAGAGTCGAGAGAGTTGCAATTAGGGAAACTGAGGGTAGTATCACCTTCCCAAAACTGACATGAAAGTATATTTAATGCCCGAATTCATTAACGATTTAAAGAGCTCTGCCGATAGCAAGCTAATCAGACAAGCCTTAAGACATACGTTGGATAATGATGGTACCTTTATAGCTGACGCAGATGACCACCGATATCACGGGATTAAAAAAGCTTGGATACGAGTAATCAGTAAGGGCTTCCGAGTCATCTATTTGATAGAGAGAGATTCGGTGTACCTCTACAAAGCTGGGCAACACTCTGTTGAAGATAGATTGGCGCCGCCTTCCGATTTAGACGGAATTCCCTTAGGTGTTGCGGCCCCAATCTTCTTGCCCTCAGCTCACGAGACGGCTGAACCCATTGACTTAGGTTGCCTACTAAAGACGACTGAAGCAACTTTCCTTAATAAGGAGATTATTTCTTTGTATCATGTCGGACATCACGAAATCATTCTCATTAGTCCATTTCTTGAAGCGGAACTTCTTCACAGACATCACCATTTTGGTAGCTTTCTCGACAGGGCAGTGGAAGATAACACAGAGGTGACTTTGGTCACCAAGCCACCGAAAACAAAAGAACTCGGGATTTACAGGGACCTTGAGGAAAGGGCCATCTTCGTTTACTTTCTCCCTAGACTGCATTCAAAACTCTATATATTCAACGTGGACTCGGCGAAACGGTCAGAATACACTAAAACAATTCAAAGCAAGGTGATAGTAGGTTCGTCCAATTTGACAAGGCCGGGTTTCGGTCTCAATGATGACCTTACCAATTACGAGGCTTGTTACTGTCTTCCGGTTCAAAAATATTCCGAGGCATATCAATACGCAAAAAAGTTGATAAATAAAGCTATGGATTTTAGGTCTTTTGAGCTAAAGCTAAGGAGGTAAATATGGCAATACCCCATGATGTTTTCTACAAAGCAGCTAACCTTACCGAAAACCCTTTCAGGTCAAATCCGTCTCTAGAGAAGGATCCACGCATGGGCATTTGGGTAGGCTACAGCGATGAACAGGAGAGACTAATCAAGTACCTACACCGTTCTTTAGCAGACGAGATAGGAAACCAAAACTTGGTGCTAATCTACGGTTCATGGGGCACTGGCAAGTCTCATGCGTTGCTTTGGTCGCATTACTTTGTGTGCGAGAAAATGAAATCGACTTTTCAAAGCATGGCTTTCTACATAAGCACGCTGAAAAAGACTAAAGGGGTGATGACTTTTTTAGGAGCATTTCAAGAGGACATCGTCTCTAGGTCTAGTATTGTAAAAGACGTTCTAGCATTTAAACAATTCCTGGAGGAACGTATCATAAAATACAAGGAGGTCAAAGGTATGGGGCCGGAAGCGACTTTTGATTCAATACTGCCAACACTTCTGAAGTCAACCGATTTGATCAATGTCGCAAGACAGATACTGGAGTGTGATTCTGAGGAAGATGTCAGAGACCTCCTAAACCCGAAAAACGATTTCGAGGCCCAAGTTCTTTTCGCGCGATTGACGAATCTCTTCGTATATGAGTTTGAACTGCCGCTAGGTAAGTCACGCTTCAAGAAGGGTGTTTATTTATTCATTGATGAAATGGACCGGCTAGCATTTTCTTCATTAAAAGAAGCTAGAGAGGTAAATGACTGGATAACGCACCTATATGATGCTTGCTCAGAATGCTTCGGGCTTATACTAGCAGCAACAGCTTCCACCATGGAATTGAGTGTAATCTTCGGCCCAATGGTACTTGAGCGATTAGGCAATAAAAAAATAGAACTACCGTTTATGCAGCCACAGGATGCTAAGATTTTTTTGAAAGATATACTGAATACAGCGCGTATCGACAATACTAAGAATGTCGATTATTTCCCATTTGCTGAGGGTGCAGTAGATGAGGCGTTATCAGGCCTCGTATCAATCACTCCAAGAAAAATAATGGATCGGATGCAGCAATTACTTGAAGAGGTTCGTCTGGCTGACATTGACCCCTCTAAAGGAATCATTACTACTCAAATGCTGGATGATCATAATATTTGGGAGGATATAGGTTAGCATGTTCATTTTCAGAAGGAATAACGAAGTGATATTGCAAAAACGAGGGCACCCCACAGCGTTTAATACCCCCAATCGAGGAAAGAATCCATGGCTAAAGCGAAGTTAACTGACAAAACATTGAAAGATAACCCCCTAGGCGAGGTAATCTTGCAAATACAGGGTTTGGCGAAACAGCTGTCTTCTGTTAGCAAGCATTTGGAAGGCTGTTTTGTGACTAGCCTTGAAACCTCAGAACCTATCGTTGATCCTTTTTTAGCTAAATCTCTTGTGTCGGTTCTTGAGTCGGATCAGGCTATGACCCAATTCTTCAACACCGAGGCACTTTCGCGATTAAAGCTATATGTTGCTTCTGAATGTAGAGTAGTTGCTAATTCCTTTGAGGCGAGGCTTCGTCCTTTTTGTAAAAAGAATAATATATCCGTAGAAGGGCGATTTCCTACCTATGTCTTAGCAGGGTTTTTACAAGTAGGTGTAGAGCAAGTAAAGGGGGTATGTAAAGTTGGAGGAAAGCCCATAAAGAGCTTAATGTTGGAATCGGTTGCTCCAGCAATTATCGAAAGCTTGAAGAGTGAAGTGAGAAGACCCTTCGAAATATCAGCTTTCCTAAAGGAATTATACGAGTCATATGAGAGGGTAATCAGGCTAGGAGGCCTGAATACAGGACAACCAGTCCAGATATTGGCTGTCTTCAGGGAGTTAGTCCTTGTTAAACAACCTCCAAAATTTAGGAAAACCCCTATGAAAGCCTACTTCCAAGATTACACGAGGGACCTATTTAGTCGCGACTTGGCAAAAGTTGTGGCAGTCGGTCCAAACGTGGTTAACGGCAAGCATATGGAATTCACGCCCACAGCTTTTCCACATGAGGATGGGCTCCCTATCCGTAAGGGCGAAAGTGTTCGGTATGTGGGTCGTCTTGCTTTCACAAAGGTGGTCACATGACCGACGGGATTAATACTCAAACAGCTAAAGAAATTATCAATAGACTGAAGGGTGGTACATCTCCAATTGATCACGTGAAGCACCTTAATGTTGGTAATGAGCATTGGTATGAGAAGGCCAAGGAATATTTTAACGACTTTCAAAATAGCAAAGATTCGTCAGTTAGGTTCACAAAAGGTTACTATGGAGATGGCAAGACACACTTTCTTGGAATGTTGAGGTCTATTGCGTTCGATAAGAACTGGATCGTCTCCTATGTTACTGCAGAAAAGACTCACCTAAATAAATTTGACCGTGTCTATTCCGATGTCGTGAGTAACATAACTTTGCCTCCTAGTGCTGGGGCTGTAGATTGGGTAATCAATCGAGACGTAAGAGGAGCTAAGGCTCTCCTAGGAGCCATGTTCTCTAAGATATATTGCGAGGCTTATCGACCTAGCAATATAACAGGACTAAAAAACCCATCAGTTATTGAGTTCTTAAAGGCTAACTCCGGTGAGCTTTCATATAAAGAGGGTATAGAGGAATCAGTAGGCAAGGCTATACTTGGATATACGACCGCAGTCATAAGTAGAGACATGGCAACAGTGCAAGAAATCTGTTCATGGCTCGAAGGAGGATCAATTAAAAGAATCCCGAAGTTGGGAATTAATAGACCTATTGACCGGATAGTGTCTAGAGGCGCTATGCGTAGTATTTCATTAATAGCTCAAAGGGCAGGTATTGGTGGAATTTTAGTACTATTCGACGAGGCTGAGCGCATTATGAAACAGTCGATATCTGTTCGCACTAGTAGTTACGGCGTTATTAGGGATCTTTTAGATAACGCCGACCAACAAGGGGGAATGCGGTCATCAATGATGTATATTGCTGCAACACCAGAGATGTTTTCAAACGGAAACGGGTTCCCTGAAAATGATGCTCTAAGGTCTCGTCTAGAAATCACCGAGCGATTCAGCATGAGTAAATATACCGACTATCGTAGCATAATCGTCGATCTCACAAAAACCCCGCTCACTCATGATATGCTAGTGCGGCTTGCGGAACATATCCGAAATATACATGCCGTTGCGAGGAACTGGGACCCAGAAGAAAAACTCACAGATGAGGCAATAGAGGAGACAGTTCGTAAAATCGAGAAAGGCGCCTTTCAGATATCTCAACCTCGCATGCTAGCAGCATCTATTGCAACGTTATTGGATATTGTTGAACAGAATCCTGAGGCAGATGTCTTTGAACTTATCAATGAAGTTCTAGGGGAAGTGCATAGCAAGCTACCTAAGGAAATCGAGACTGAAGCTTGGGAATAACACGCGTTGTACGAAGATATATTCACTCAATCACAAGCAAGGAAAGCCTTCCGTTATTTAAAAAGAGGTGTTTGCCCTCCCAAGAACATCAACTTCTTTACTGTCGGCTTAGCTAACGAGCTCAATTCAATCGGAGGCACACTGGAATCAATACGCAGTGGAGCGATTAAGGGCAAAAGCTATTTTTTGGAAGCTCCCTATGGGTACGGGAAATCACATGT
>Ga0265594_1003010_pt1 | contig 11493 bp, 7 predicted proteins | sample saktaG_11_FD_190147 | JGI IMG/M metagenome (GOLD analysis project Ga0265594, IMG submission 190147) | Saline water microbial communities from Sakinaw Lake, British Columbia, Canada - sak_2011_5_24_80m | ecosystem: Environmental > Aquatic > Non-marine Saline and Alkaline > Saline ... | reverse complement strand
TCTCATCTTTATTAATTGGCAGGTCTTCTTTAATTATTTTAGCCATTTCTTTTTCGATCTGCTTAAAATCATCTTCAGAGATCTTAATGTCGGAATCAAAATCAAAATAAAAACCCTCGTCAGTTGCTGGACCCATAGCGGCTTTTATTTTCCCTGACCATAAACGCAACATGGCCATAGTCAGTACGTGCTCACATGAATGTCGCATGGCATAAAGTTTTTCGTTTTCCATAATATTGTGATTAATTTTTAATTTGAAATTTAGAATTTTAAATTAATTTTAAAATTTCAAATTGAAAATTACAAATTAAAAAACCCCGGCATAAAACTCCAAAAAAAAAATGGAGTCACAAACTGGGGTCCCAAATATTTTTATATATTTCAGAGACGGTTCCACCCGTTATTTTACTCATCAAATTGTCCTACAGCTTAGCTCTAATGGGACTCTCTCGAGTAAGTGCTTGGTAAACACTTCAATCACTGTATAGATACTATACAATATACTTAAAAAAATGTCAATTCACATCTGTGTAATCTGTGTTTCAAAAATCTGTGGTATTTACTCTATTTTCTTCACCACCAAATTTACATGTTCAGACACGTGGGGAACTGTCATCATCCAAGCTGGATTAAACTTAATTTCTACCCCCTGGACATGATCCAAAGAAAGCAAATAACGACGCACCTCATCCTTGGTTTTGCCGAAAAACAATGTTTTTTCCAATTGCCTACTTTCGGGATCCAATTCCACAAAACCAGTATAAAATATATTCAAAACTGCTGATTTGTTTTCTAAATCATAATCACCTAGTGTCACTGTTGGTTCAGATTCGCAAGGATATACCTTTTCAATATCGCTGATTACTCTTTTTTCTAAATCTTTTTTGGCAACATTTAAAATTTCATTTTCATCAAAAAATACTCCAATCACCGTCGCCCAACCAGTCAGCCCAAAATCTTCTATTTCTTGATTAATTTCAACATTTGTTTCTATTTCTTGATCAACCACAGAAAAAATACCTTTCAAATCTGGATAAAGCGCGGTGAGTTTTTCCACACCTTCTTTTTTCATATCAACTATCAACTCTTCTTCAGATTTTTTCAAATCTTCACTAGTCAAAACACCAAAAGTTCTTACTCCACCATGCATAGTTTCATTGCTAGTGGCATAAATAAATGCCTGAACATCTTCGCGTAAACCCGGAATAGTAAATTTGGTTGGACCAATTTCACTTGTTTTGCCTTCTACATCAGCATAAACCTCGGCTTCAATTGTACCATTGGCTGGCACAGTCACTCGATTTTTTAATCTAAACAAAATTCCTTCTGGGCTAAGTAATCTAGTGGTAGCTATCAGGGGTTGGGCGTAGTCTTTTTCATTGTGTAATATTACTATTCCAGTTGCCAAAGACATTTCTTCTTTGTTAGATTTTGGTTTGAATAATTTTTCTAAAGAAATTTCAGTTGTCACAACCTGACCATTATTATCCTCTTCACCACCTTTAATCTCCATGGTTGAATTCACCTCAACTGGTTCTGGCTTGGTAACTATTGTAATTGTCGCTCGTTTGGACGACATAAAAACAATAACAGCCAATAGTACTAACGTTAAAAATAAAAAAGACAAAGCCACTATTTTATAAAATCTAACTGATTGCCCCCCACTCAAGTTAGTTTCTTTTCTTCTTGGAGTCATAAAAATATAGTTATAAAATTGAAAGTTATAAAGTTTAAAAACTTTTAACTAATTAGTCAATAACTCTAAACACCTCATCTAACGAAGTCAAACCTTCTAGGGCTTTTATAATTCCATCTTGTACCATTGTCACCATACCTGAAGCAATCGCACTTTGTTCAATATCATGTTCAGCCACATTGCCAGACAAAATCATTTGTTCTATCTCTGAATTCATTAATAAAATTTCATAAATACCAATTCGACCTTTAAATCCAATACCGCCACAAACCGGACAACCAGTGCCTTTGTAAAAAACCAATTTTTTCTTTTCTACTTCTGTTTTTGTTTTTGGAGGCATTCGTGAAATAACATTTTGAACTTCAGACAATCTTTTTTCATCTAACTTTTCTTCTTGCTTGCACCCGTCACAAACTCGACGAACCAAACGTTGACCAATAACTGCGTTTAGGGCTGGTGCTAATAAAAATGGTTTTACACCCATAGACACAAACCGAGGCACCGCACCAGCCGCACTATTGGTATGAACAGTAGAAAACATCAAATGTCCGGTCAGAGCAGCCTGAACAGCAGTATCAGCAGTATCCAAATCACGAATTTCTCCAACCATTACAATGTCTGGATCTTGACGCAAAATGGAACGTAGACCTTTGGCAAAAGTAAAACCCTTGGCAGTATCAATCTGACTTTGATTGATTCCCTCCATTTTGTATTCAACCGGATCTTCCAAAGTAATAATTTTAACCCCTGGTTTATTTAAAGTGTCTAAAATAGCATACAAAGTAGTGGTTTTACCAGCTCCAGTTGGACCAGTAATAACTATCATACCATTTGGGCGAGTGATTTCGTGTCGTAATTTTTCTTCAGCATCACCATAAAAACCCAAACGAGACAAATCCAAACCATGGCGAAACTGATCCAAAAGACGCATCACAATGCTTTCTCCATAAACAGTCGGAATGGTGGAAACACGCACATCCACCGCGCCTTTGGTTAATTTTATTGTAAACCTACCATCTTGTGGTTTATCAAAAACATTAATTTTTAGTGAAGAAAATAATTTTACTCGCGAAACTAATTTGGTATAAATTTCTTTGTCCAGTATTGCTGCATCGTGCAAAATTCCATCCAAACGCACTCTGACCATAATTTTATTTTCTTCAGCTTCAACATGTAAATCAGAGGCTTCTAATTTTAGAGCTGCTCCCAAAAGCAAAACGATCAAATCAGTGGTACTTTGTTTATCAAATAATTTTTGTAGAGAAGACAAGTCAGTAATATCGGCCTGTACTTTTTTTAGGTCATTTTCATTTACGCTAATATCTTTTGTAATTGCTTCTACCTTGGGTAAATTGGCATAAAGTTTTAACACTCGATCCAAACTATTTTGTGATATAACATACAAAGCACTGTCAGCATGTCTTTTTTCTTCCAAATGTTGTACCAATTCTTTTACTTCTTCATTTTCTGGTTTAGTCGTACCAAGACGAAACTCATCTGGCGTAGAAAAAAAACAAATTGTGCCTAAACGAGTTGCTTCATCTAAGGGAATTTGACGCAATGATTCTTGACTGATAGGAAATTTTTCCAAATCAATATGGGGCAAACCCAATGAAGCGGCATAATTAATTGTTTCTTCTTCTCTCTCTTTTATTGCTACCTGACCCATTTTTTTCTTAAATTTTTCTTCAATCTCGGGCGAGGAAATATGTAAATCAATATGACCAACTAATTTTTGAGTTGAATCCAAAACAGAACTATCGTCAGCAGTTTTCTTTTTTTTTAACAAATTATTTATAGATGGCAAATCGGACATAACCAAAAATATTATTTACCAAGATAATGCATTATCCTACTTTTTATACCAACATGATGCATACTCATAAATAAATAAGTCCAAGTTGAAATAACAAAAACAGAAAAAATACTGGCTACTAATATTATAAACAAAGCATTCAAGCCAACCCCAACCATAAGACCAGCTAACCACAAAGAAATACTACCTGTCATGTTAACTATTGCCCAACTAGCCAAAGTTGGCAAAAAGAAAACCATCATACCAAATAAAACTACCACAACCAGCACAATATTCATTAACAAAATTATTATACCAACCTCTACTGATACTAACCAATGATTAATAAATAATTTCCAAGCTGCTCGCCAAGCTTCCCAAAACTTATATTCCTCTACCACCACATAACCAGCAGCATAAATAGTTAAAAAAGAAACAACCAAACCAACCAGACTAGCCAAAACAAAAATTAACAAAAACAGCAATGACAAACCAACACCATTATTAAGCAACAACTTAAACGCCAAATAACCAACTGGTAGAGCCAACAAACAATAAGCTATTTTTTTAAATAAATTTATAAAAAACATGCGCCAAAAATGTTTCACTCCCACATGCCATTCTTCACCAGCATTAGGTAATTTTTTATGTTTTACCAATGTTGCTGTAGCTTTTATCAAAGCCCCTTGAGACACAACTGATACAAATACTAATAACAAACCAAACCCGAGCATAACTACCAACAAACTAGCAAACCAAATCCAACCATCTATTGGTAAATTTAACTGAGCTGTACCGAGAGCCAATTCCTTGAAAAAAACTAACCGCTCATACATCACCAAATGAATTGGTCGACCAGCCGCCGACATACCAACTTTGCTAAGTAAATCTAAAATACCCATCTGTCCTAAAAAGACAGAAAACAAACCAAATACCCAAAGTATTTTGTGTTCACGAGCCATCTTCCAGCTGTGCGCTAGAGCTTCGCGATAGAGTGGTGTTTTCATACTTTAATAAATTAAAAATTAAGATTTTTATGGTGTATTAATTATATTCAAAAATTCCTAGTTTCCAAATTCTAGTTTCTTTTTCTATTTAATTATAGTATATCACATTTTTAAATAAATAAAAACAAACAGACAAAAATGTGCCCAAAACACATCTCATACGAAAAGAGACGCGATAAATCGCGTCTCTACAGATAATATTATCCCAATCACCCAATCGCTTCCTGCCTGTCCCGACCTTGCGTCGGGATGTCCTCTGTTTTTTCTGTATTTTCCATGTCCATTATAGATTTAAACACATCCTGCTCCACTGTTTCTTTTTCGAGCAGAACCTTTACTAGTTCGTCCATTTTATGTTTATTTGTTTTGATAACTTCTTCAGCTGTTTTTAAGGCTGTGTGTAATAATTCATTTATTTCTTCATCAATTGTTTCAGCAGTTTTTTCACTATAATTTTTCTTTTCATGAATATCTTGAGCCAAGAAAATTAATTCTTCATTGTCGGCATACATGCGAGGACCAAGTTTATCACTCATGCCATATTGCATTACCATTTTTTTGGCAATCTGTGTTGCTTTTTTCAAATCACTAGAAGGCCCAGTAGATAATTGATCAACACCATAAATTAATTTTTCTGTCACATAACCGCCCAGAATCATGGCTAGATCATCTCTAAATTTGGCAATGGTGGAATAACGAATTTCTTTTTCTGGCATTGAAAGTGTATAACCCCCAGCCATTCCTCGTCCAATGATAGATACTTTTCTAATTGAATCACAATTTGGTAGAAAATGGCCAACAATCGCATGACCAGCTTCGTGATAAGCTGTCATTTCTCTTTCTTTATCACTCATAACACGAGAACGTTTTTCTGGTCCAAGTAAAACTTTTTCAATACTTTCCAAAACTTCAACTTCATCAATTTTTTTCTTATCCCGACGCACTGCCAAAATAGCTGCCTCGTTCAAAAGATTGGCCAAATCAGCTCCAGAAAATCCAGGAGTGCGTTCGGCAATTTTACGCAAGGAAACAGTTTTGGTAATTGGTTTGTCTTTGGCGTGAACTTTTAATATTTCTTCTCTATCTTCAATATCGGGCAAATCAATTACCACGCGACGATCAAATCTCCCCGGACGAAGCAAAGCTGGATCTAATACATCAGGACGATTGGTCGCCGCAATTACAATTACACCCAAATTAGGATCAAAACCATCCATCTCAACCAAAATTTGATTTAATGTTTGTTCGCGTTCATCATGACTACCACCCAATCCAGATCCACGTTTGCGACCAACCGCATCAATTTCATCTATAAAAATAATTGCTGGCGCAGCTTTTTTGGCTTTGTTAAATAAATCACGCACCCGAGAAGCACCAACACCTACAAACATTTCTACAAATTCAGAACCAGAAATATGAAAAAAAGGTACATTGGCCTCGCCCGCAACGGCTTTGGCAAGTAAAGTCTTACCAGTACCAGGTGAACCCATCAAAAGAACACCCTTTGGAATCTTGGCACCCATCTCTGTAAATTTTTTAGGATTTTTCAAAAAATCAACCACCTCATTCAATTCTTCTTTTGCCTCTTTGGCACCAGCCACATCTTTAAAAGTTTTTTTATTTTTATCATCTGGCTTATTTTGTTTGGCCTGTGATTGACCAAAACCCATGGCTTTGTTATTGGCTCCCTGCATCTGACGAGACATAAACCAAATAATACCAACGATAAGTAAAATTGGTAATAATGATGGTAAAATTAGACCCATCCAGTAATTAAATCCAGACTCTTCTTTTACTAATAAATTTACTTTTTGTAATTTGGCTGAATCTACTCCATAATCTAACATTAATTCAGCAAACGATTGTCCAGGTTCTTTTTTAACTTCCAAAACCTTTTTCTCGTCACCATTTAAAGTGGCTAATAAAAAATCTCCCCTAACTTCCACTTCTTTTACTTGTTCGTCATTAATATTTTGCACCAAAGTATTAACCCCAACTTTTTCCGGCTCCACTTCACTTGAATAAGTAAAACTCAAAATCCCCGCAAAGGTGAGCAACACAAGAAAAATGATAGTAAAATTTTTGATAAGGTTTTTCATAAATAAATATACTAATATACGAATAATACTAATTATACTAATGCTATACAAATGTGTATAAAATTAGTTCCTTAATTATAGCGGAATTGGGGGAAAAGTCAAGTTTGGGGGTATTTTAGGATAATCTGTGGATAAAAACTTGACAAATCCAACAAATATGATATAATTATATTAATGGTAAGTCAGCTGTGGACTACATATCCGCTCTGAATCTCTGAACTCCCTACGGGGAGTTCTTTGTTTTGTCAAAAAATTATGATATAATGCGCACCGGTGGAATGAGGGGCGGAGAGCGGAAGGTCCGTGGTTTGACTTACCATTCAAGTTTCAGGGGTTCGAATCCCCCTCCGTCCACCACCCAAAATCCCGATTAAATCGAGATTTTAGTTTTTGGAAAAAAGGTAACAATATGTAACTCAAACCTTCAGGTTTGACCACATTCCTTTATTACAAACAAAAAACACCTTATCTAAAGATGGAGTGACAAACGCAAGTTTGTCTCGCTGTATAATTCCGCACGAGACAGACTCGCGTCTGTCACTCCACTATTTCTTATCTCAACTTATCTCTATATATCTCTATATATCTCTATATATCTCTATATATATTTAAATCCACTTATTCATAAAAAAGAGACGCGATAAATCGCGTCTCTACATTACTTAATTACTCTATTAATCAATTACTTCCTTTACCTCTTCAATCTTCTCTTCCTTCTTCTCCTCAATTTTTTCTTCTTTCTTAGCTTTCTTAACTTTTTTTTCAACCTTCTCTTCTTTCACTTCCGTGTTCTCTTTTTTTTCCGCATCTCCCGTGTTTTGTTTAGCACCGTCAAGTAATTTTAATCCTAATCTGTGTTCAGATGGCTCAATTGAAATTACTTCAAATTCAGCTTTTTGGCCGATCTTGAAACGTTCGCGTAATTCAGCTGCATCTCTAGCACCCAATTCGGAAATATGAGCCAAGCCATGAATATCTTCGTCCAATTTGATCATTAGACCAAAATTTTCAATCTTGTGAATTTCACCATTCAATTTTTCACCAATCTTATATTTTTCTTTGACACTCTTCCAAGGATCATCTACCAAACGTTTGATAGATAAATAAATCTTGGATTTGTTAATGTCAATAATTTGAGCACTAACTTTTTGACCAACTTTCAAAACATCACGAGGATGATCAATTCTCTGCCACACAATTTCAGAAATGTGCACCAAACCTTCCAAACCTTCACCAAATTTTATAAAAGCACCGAAAGATGTCAGAGCACTTACTTCACCTTCTACTACATCACCCACACCAAATGAATCCAAAACTGCTTTTTGTTCGTCTTCCCACACGGCTTTTTCTGATAAAATTAATTTTTCATCTTTTTCAATTGCATCCAAAACTTTGACCTGCATTTTTTGACCAATCAAACTGCGGAGGTGTTCCAAAATTCTATTTTTGTCACCACCTTGAACGCGTGGATAATTGTCTGGTGAAAGTTGAGAAACTGGCATAAAACCAGACAAAGCATCAACTTGCATCATCAAACCACCTTTGTTGGCTGCCAAAACTTTGGCTTCCAAAGTAATACCGTCTTCAGAATATTTTTTCATTCTAGACCAGACCAAATGATGTCCGGCTACTCGGAAAGACAATTCCATTTCACCATTCTCGTTTTCTTTTTCAATAATTGTAGCTTCTACTTCATCACCAATTTTTACATTGGAAAATTCTTTTGACTCAGCAAAAAGCTCTGGGCCACGCACTACACCTGTCACAACACCTTCAATATCCAAGCGAACTTCGCCGTTATTGACTGAGATGACTGTACCTTTTACCAATTCGCCTTCTTTTGGCAATTTAGCAAAAAAATTCTTGAGCAGATTAGCAAATGAACCTGCTTTATTTTCGTCTGACATAATTAAAAATAATAATTAACTTGCTGGCGACGAAACCATACAAGCCCCTTGACTAAATCAAGGGATTAATAAGTGGGGTGATTATACTATATGTAGCTATTTTTGTCAATCTTCGCCCTGTAGATAAACTGGGGGAGATTGGGTGGTTTTTTTGATACACATAACACGACTCACGACCCACACAACACGACACATTTCGTCTGGGTCGTGTTTTGTGGGTCGTGGATTATTCACCAAAATACCACCCATTTCCACCCCTTTTTCCACTTGCAGGCTTTAAAAAAAAGGTGTATAATATAGCCAACTTTATCCTTTAAACTTTATACTTTTAAAAAATTTTATGCATATTTCATGGCTCGGACAAACCGCAATAAAAATTCAAGTCAAGCCTTTTGACAAAGATATTACAGTGGTAATAGATCCTTACAAACCAGACAAAGGGTCTTTTCCTCGTAGCTTGGCACCTGACATTGGACTTTATACCAGAGGCCAAAAAGATTCCATTACTTTGTCTGGTAATCCCTTTATTTTGGATACTCCGGGTGAATGCGAGACCAAAGGAGTTTTGATTACCGCGGTGCAAGGTGAAAAAGCCAGCGACGTCAAGATTCGTGTAGATGCCGAACAATTGAGTGTCGGACATTTGGGTTTTGCCAACAAACAATTGACCGAGGAGGAATTGGAAGTATTGGCTGATGTAGATATTTTGCTAGTACCAGTCGGCGGAAAAAATTGTTATGACGCCGAAGCAGCTACCAAAGCGGTTAGCGCCATTGAACCAAAAATAATTATTCCGATTGCTTACAAATCAGACAATGATCCTGAGGCCAATCCGGTTGGCGACTTTTTGAAAGAAATGGGAGTGCCTGCACAAACACCAGAAAAAAAATTTATTATAAAAAAGAAAAACTTACCAACTGAAGAAACTCAGGTGGTAGTATTGGAAAAAGAATAGTTTAAAATGGTAACAGATCAAACTCACACAATCTTTCTAAAAAAATATTATCAATGACTAATTTAAAAATTGTGCCGGTTAGTGGTCAAAATGATCTATAATTTTGATTTTGTCATTTTATTAAAAATTAGATGAATTAGAAATTTTAAAAATTATGCCTGTCAAAAAAAATCCCAAGAAAAAACCAGTTAAAAAAACTGATCGAAAAAAAACTACAGCTAATAAGATAAAAAAATCTAATCAAAAAGAAATTAAAAAAGCTGTCGAAAAATTACCTGGTTTAATTGTAGAAAAAATAAAAATTCAAGAAAAAATTACTGAAGAAAATTTGAATTCAAGACCAGCCCCAACAATAATGGAAATCAAAGAATTAAAACCAGCCGGCGAAATAAAAACTAGAGTCGGAGAAAATTTTGATGATGGTCGTGACAAAAAATGGTTGATGTGGCTGGGTGTTATAATTTTTGTAACTATTATCTTTGGATTGTGGAGCTGGAATTTATATGTAAAATTCCAAGACTCTGCCAAAATCAAAGAATTAATTCCGATAAAAAATATCCAAACTGATTGGGAAAATATTTTAGATGAAAATGGTATATCTAATAGTGAAGAAACAACAACGCCAATTTTGGAGACCTCCACCACAACGACCGAAGCAGTCGGAGAAACAATTGATTTAAAAGAAAAAATAAAACAAAACTTAAACAATCTAATTAATGCGATTAATACTAGTTCTACCACAACCATACCAAATAACCAAGATACTATAACACCTTCATTGTAAAATTATGTCTGAAAAAAATATCAAACAAGATAGATTGGAAATTGATCCAGTCGGCAAAGTTGAACCAATTCAACTGGTAGCTGAAATGAAAAAATCATATCTAGATTATGCCATGAGCGTAATTGTTTCTCGTGCCTTGCCCGATGTTCGCGATGGTTTGAAACCAGTTCACCGTCGAATTCTTTATGCTATGTGGGATATAGGCCTACGTGCCAATGGTAAATTTAAAAAATCCGCTCACGTAGTTGGTACAGTGATGGCCAAATATCATCCTCACGGCGACAGTGCAATTTATGATTCCATGGTGAGAATGGCTCAGGATTTTTCTATGCGTACCCCATTGGTAAATGGCCAAGGTAACTTTGGTTCCATGGATGGTGATAGCGCTGCTGCTATGCGTTATACCGAAGCCAAATTACAAGCCGTGGCCGAAGAATTACTGTTTGATATTGAAAAAAATACCGTGGACTTTAGACCAAGTTATGATGGTTCTACCAAAGAACCGACTGTGTTACCAAGCAAATTACCAGGGCTCTTATTAAACGGTTCTATGGGTATCGCGGTTGGTATGGCTACCAATGTGCCACCTCACAACCTAGGCGAACTCTGCGATGGTATCACTGCCATGATTGATGATCCAAAAATTTCCATAGAAACATTGATGGAATATATCAAAGGACCTGATTTTCCAACTGGTGGTATTATTTATAACAAGGCTGACATTGCGGCTACTTACGCCACAGGTAGAGGTGGTATAGTAATCCGAGCCAAAACTGATATTCAAGAAAATAAAGCTGGACAATTTCAAATCATTGTGACTGAAATTCCTTATCAAGTAAACAAAGCCACTTTGATGGAAAAAATTGCCAACCTAGTGCAAGAGAAAAAAATTGATGGCATCAAGGACTTGCGTGATGAATCCAACAAAGATGGTGTTCGCATGGTGATTGAATTAAAAAAAGATTCTTATCCCAAAAAAGTTTTAAATCGTTTGTTCAAATTGACCGAGTTACAAACTATTTTTCACGTCAACACTTTGGCATTGGTTGACGGAATTCAACCACGAGTTTTAAACTTAAAAACAATTTTGGAAGAATATATCAAGCACCGCCAAGAAGTTATCAAGCGCCGGACTCAATTTGATTTGGACAAAACCAGAGACCGGGCTCACATTTTGGAAGGTTTGAAAAAAGCCTTAGACAAAATTGATCTAGTTATTAGCACTATCCGAAAATCAAAAGATAAAGATG
>Ga0265594_1003009_pt1 | contig 11499 bp, 10 predicted proteins | sample saktaG_11_FD_190147 | JGI IMG/M metagenome (GOLD analysis project Ga0265594, IMG submission 190147) | Saline water microbial communities from Sakinaw Lake, British Columbia, Canada - sak_2011_5_24_80m | ecosystem: Environmental > Aquatic > Non-marine Saline and Alkaline > Saline ... | reverse complement strand
AAATATAAAACCTTCCGCTGCTATCCGATCCGGGAACGCTTGTTCAGATATTCGACCAATGCGTGATCCAGAAAATCGTCTGTCCGCAGAAATACATAATCGATGTTGTTTGAGCGGCAGCCTTCACGATATACCTGAATAAATTTCTCGACCAGACCGCGATAGGCGCTGCGGATGGTCCAGGGTTCGGTGATCAGGCTTTTTTTGTTTTCCAGATCGACGAACTGGGTCTGATGATCAAAATTAAATTCGATTTCCTGCGGATCGAGGATGTGAAACACAATCACCTCGTGCTTCTTATGCCGGAAATGCTTCAGCGCATTCAGGACCGCGGAAGGCTCATCCAGTAAATCCGAGATCAGGATAATCAGCCCGCGCTTTTTAAGGCGTTCGGCCACCGTATGCAAAATGGGCGCAATTCCGGTTTCCTCGCCGGGTGTTATCTTTTCCAGGTCTGCCAGAACCAGGTTTAAATGGCTCCGTTTGGCGATGGGCGGCAGGACCGTGCGTTCCTGCGTGTCAAAGGTCGTCAGGCCGACGCCGTCCTGCTGTTTCAACATCAGGTATCCGAGCGCCGCCGCCAGATAACTGGCATAATCCAGTTTACTTACCTTGCGGGAGGAAAAGCCCATGGAAGCGCTCTTATCCAGCAGGATGTAGGATTTGAGATTCGTCTCCTCCTCGAACTGCTTGATATAAAAACGATCCGTCTTGCCGTATAATTTCCAGTCCAGATGTTTGATCTCGTCACCGGGCATATAGGGACGGTGTTCGGCAAATTCAACCGAGAAGCCGTGATAGGGGCTTTTATGCAAACCGATGATGAAACCTTCGACCACGAGACGTGCGCGCAGGGACATATTTCCCAGGCGCGAGATTACTTCCGGATCCAGGTACTTTCGTCTGTCGACGGTGGTCTCGATCATGCTCAGCCGATCGTTTCGATCAGTTTATCCGTGACGGAATCGGTGTCGATGCCGTCCGCTTCGGCGTTGAAATTAAGAATAATGCGATGGCGCAGCACCGGTTTCATCATGCGGATGATATCGTCCTTTTGCGGAGTAGGACGGCCGTTCAGGATGGCATTGGTTTTAGCGCCCAGGATCAGGTATTGCGAAGCGCGCGGGCCAGCTCCCCATTCAACCCATTTCCGGATAAACTCGGGGGCAGCGGGATTTTCCGGCCGGGTTGCGGAGACGATTTTAACGGCATATTCCACGATATTATCCGCTACCGGGACACGTTTGACCAGCTGCTGAAACTTCAGCAGTTCTTCTTTCCCGGCGACCTTTTGAACCTGCGCATCCAGGTCGGAAGTCGTGGATTTGACGATCTGAATCTCTTCCTGAAACGAAGGATACTCGACCTTTAAGCTGAACATGAACCGGTCCAGCTGGGCTTCCGGTAAGGGATAAGTGCCCTCCTGTTCGATCGGATTCTGGGTTGCCAGCACGAAGAAAGGCTCGTCGAGCGTATATGTTTTACCGGCGGTCGTAACCCGGTGCTCCTGCATCGCTTCCAGCAGGGCGGCCTGGGTTTTGGGCGGTGTGCGATTGATTTCATCCGCCAGAATGATGTTGCCGAAAATCGGTCCCCGAAAAAAACGGAACTCGCGTTTACCGCTGCTTTTATCCTCTTCGATCACCTCCGTGCCGGTGATGTCGGAAGGCATCAGGTCCGGCGTGAATTGAATGCGTTTAAAGGAAAGGTGCATCACTTCCGCCAGCGTTTTGATCATGAGTGTTTTGGCCAGGCCGGGCACACCGATCAGCAGGCAGTGCCCGCCGCAAAGCTGCGCCACCAGCAGTTGGTTTATAATCTCCTGCTGGCCGATAATTACTTTCGCGATTTCATCCGAAAGGCGGCGGCGCATCTCGAAAAGCGCATCCACCATAGCCACGTCGTCTGTTCTATTCATCTATTCAACCTCTTTCAATAAATCGGGGAAATCTAAAACTTTATGATCTTATGCGCAAGGTAACCCGCCATTGAGCTGCCCGCTGAATTTAACGGTGATGGCACTAAAAAAGATGCATTATTATTTCAAACACGACCGGGCCGACTATCTTCATGCGGCTTTCCGGACCGGGGACTTTGGAAAGAATGCTTTTGCGGCTAAATTTGGAATGGGCAGGTAAAGCAAAAACAGCGCGGGAAAGCCGGAAAGAAAGGGTGAAAAATGAAGATTCGTAGGATGCGGGCCGAGGACCTGCATTTCGCTTTTCAGTGTACCTTGCAGGAGGGTTGGGCCGGAGAGACGCTGGAAGTGCTAAAAAATTTATACACCCATGATCCCCGCGGCTGCCTGATCGGCGAAGAGGCCGGGCGGCCGGGCGGAATTTGCATCGGCACAAGCTACGGGCAGGCCGGCTTCGTTGGAGATCTGATCGTCATCCCGGAGCTGCGCGGGCGCGGTTACGGCAGGCAGTTGCTCAATCATTGCATCGACGACCTGACCGCAAGAGGCGCCCGGAATATCTACCTTGACGGCGATCTCGCCGCCGTGCATATTTACGAAAAACGCGGATTCCGTAAATTAGGCCGCTCCTTTCGCTACCGCGGGACCGTAGCGCCGCAGAATCATCCCGATATAACAGCGGTCCAAGACGAAGATTTCGAAGAAATTCTTGCCATCGACCGGACAGTTTTCAACGCCGACCGGAGTTTTTTTCTGCGGCAACTTCTGTCGCAACATCCTCAATACAGTCTCGTCCGGCGTGATGCAGATAGGGTCAGCGGCTACCTTTTTGCACGGCCGGGTCGCAAGGTAATTTCAGTTGGTCCCTGGATCGAACTTTGCGAATCCCCGGTACCCGCCGCTCTCCTGACGCAATTGGCAACCCGGACGGGGCCGGCGCCTTTACGCATTGGTGTGCTGGAAACCAATCGCCGGGCAATCACGCTGATAAAGTCCCTGCCCGGATTGGAGGAGCAGGAGTTTTGCTGGCGCATGGTGCTTGGGCCCGGCGGAGATCTGGAAGATACCGCAAAAGTGTTTGCGATCGGCTCCGGCTCCAAAGGTTAGGGGCGCATTCGCCCGGCCGCAGCGCTGAACCGCAGCGGTAAATACCGGTTGGTCGTCAGCCATAAATCGTTTAAATTCCGGCGTTTTTTATACAGGAGCGTATGCCGAAAGAGAAAATTATCGAAATCGACGGAATCGGTCCCATCCATTTCCGTCATAAAAAGCGCATTAAAAACCTGAATATCAGCATCCGGCCTTTTGAACCAGTGGTGGTATCCGTACCGGACGCAGTCTCATTCCAGGCCGCCGCCCGGCTGATTCTCAGCAAAACGGAATGGATCAGGGAAAATCTCGATAGAAGAGAGAGTGTCGAGCACCAACGGCTGGTATATACGAGTGATGATTCCATCCGCACCCGCTGGCACACCGGCCGTTTGCTACCAGTACCTGAGGCTCTTTCCCGGATTGAAATTCGAAGGGGGATAATCCGCATATTCTATCCCGAACAACTTCCCCTTACCGATGATTTCACTCAGAGCCTGATTCGCCTGGCTGTCATCGAAGCCTACCGGATCGAAGCCAAAACGTACCTGCCGGAACGGATGCGAATGCTGGCCGAACGGCACAGCTTCCGTTACAAATCCCTCTTTATTAAAAATCTCAAGACGCGCTGGGGCAGCTGCTCGATGCAGAACAATATCAATCTCAACCTCAACCTCATGCGCCTGGGCGACGACCTCATTGACTATGTGATTCTGCACGAGCTCCTGCACACCCGCTTCCGGAATCATAGTCGTGACTTCTGGATGGAATTACAAAAAATCTGCCCGCAAGCCCTGCTGTATCGCAGGCAGCTGAAGAACCACTCTCTGTACGATTTCAGTTCCTGATTAAATCCGGTCGATGGATATTGGGGGCGTCGCTAGAAGCGCAAGCGCCCGACATCAAAGGCGGGTGCTTTCTTCATACCATCCTCAAATGTACGTTGGATTTCCAGTATCTCATCGATGTTCTCGAAGAAGATGTCGACAACTTTGGGATCGAAATGGGTGCCTCGTCCGTTGCGGATCAATTCGAGGGCCTCTTCATTGGGAATACGACTTTTATACGGCCGTGTTGTCGTCAGAGCATCGAAGACATCGGCGACCGAAATGATTCGGCCATAGAGTGGAATATCCTCTCCTGCCAATCCCTTTGGATAGCCGCTGCCGTCCCATTTTTCATGGTGGCAGAGCGCAATGGTTTCACCGACCTGCAATAGCTCCGAAGTCGATCCGCTCAGAATGCGGGCCCCGATGGTAGTATGTTGTTTCATGACTTCCCATTCCTTTTCGTCCAGCTGCCCCGGTTTCAGCAGGACGCCGTCGGGAATACCGATTTTCCCAACGTCATGCATGGGACTCATATTCAGGATCAACTCCACTTCGCCGGGAGGCAGGTTTAAGCCCCTGGCAAGGGTTGCCGAATAATTGCTCATGCGCAAAATATGTTCGGCGGTGCCCTCGTCCTTATATTCCGCCGCGATAGCCAGACGCCGGATCGTATCAAGATGGGCCTGATAACTCTTACGCTGGGCTTCTACCATCTCGTTCAGAGCAGTCCGCAGGGCTTCGGTTTTCTCCAGAACCTTTTTCTCGAGTTCCACCCGGTGCCGTTTAATGGCGTCCTGGCCCTCTTTCATCTTGATCAGGGAAGCCACCCTGACGCCTAACTCTGTGATGTCGATCGGCTTGGCAATAAAATCATTTGCCCCGGCTTTGACGGCTCTGAGGCGATCCTCTTTGCTCGTCAGACCGGTGACCATCATTATCGGAATGTCCCCGAACTTTTTATTTTTGCGTATCCGGCTCGCAACCTCAAAACCATCCATTCCCGGCATCATCACATCGCATAAGATAAGATCGAAATCCAACTGCAGTTTGGCCAAAGCCTCCACGCCGTCGCTGGCAGTCTCATATTCGTAGTCAAGGGTCTCCAGCAAATCCGACATCAACGCCCGGTTTTGCTCCTCATCATCGACTACTAAAATTCTTTTGTCTGTGCTCAATGCTCAGTTCTCCTGAATTAATTGGATTCAGCGAATGTAAAAGCGTTTCGGATTTCATGTAGCGGTAAATTTTGAGCAGACAGTCTCACACTCATTTTTCCCTATCCAATATAAGATTATTCATTAGTTACCTCAACAAAAATTTCACTGTCGGATGATTATCTGCTAGGCAACTTTGGATTTTTTCGTGACTGCCTCGGGGCCGGGATTTTAGGACTCATTTTATCCCTTTAATTATTTAAGATTCCCTTTTTACTTTCGTAAGTTATTTATAATTTATCCGCATGATTATCGGGGATCAGCCTCGCAATCGATCGAATAACTGTGCAGGAAAGAGACCCTCTCTTATGGCAAAGAGTGCGAAACGGTTGTCCACCCGGGACAACTCCTCATCCGGAAATTCATCTCAGAATCAAATTCAAACGAGGTCTTCTATTATGGGATTCGATGCCAGAATCATCGACGACGTCAATCTCGCCAAACTCAAGGCGCTCGGGAACGCGCATGTCCTTTCCATTGTGACCGAATATGCCCATTTGATGCAACCGGACAAGATCACTGTGATCACGGACGAACAGAATGATATCGCCTATGTTCAGCGCAAGGCAATCGAAACCGGTGAGGAACGTCCCCTCCGGCTTGAAGGGCACTCGATTCATTTCGATGGATACTCCGACCAGGGCCGCGATAAAGTCCATACGCGGGTCCTCGTTCAGAACGGCAATAAAATCAGTCCCCATATCAATACCCTGAACCGAGATTTGGGTCTGGCCGAACTCGGTGAACTGATGCAGGGCATCATGACCGGCAAGGAAATGCTGGTGCGTTTTTTTTGTCTGGGACCGTTGAATTCGCGATTTTCCATCCCGGCCCTGCAGATTACCGATTCGTTTTACGTTGCGCACAGCGAAGACTTACTCTATCGTCCCGGTTACAGCCAGTTCTGTCACCTGCAGGGTGAGGCGGATTTCTTCTGTTTTATCCATTCCGCCGGGCAGCTGGATGCGAATGACTGCTCTCGAAATATTCATCAGCGAAGGGTCTATATCGACCTTGCCGACAACCGGGTTTTTTCGATCAATAATCAATATGCCGGCAACAGCCTGGGCCTGAAAAAACTGGCCCTCCGGCTGGCGATCTATAAAGCCAACCGGGAGCACTGGCTGGCCGAGCACATGTTTATCATGGGCATCCGGCCGACCGGCAAAGAGCGGGTCAGTTATTTCACCGGCGCCTATCCGAGCGCCTGCGGTAAAACCAGCACGGCCATGTTGCCGGGCCAGACGATTGTCGGCGATGACATTGCCTACCTGAAAGTCTGGGACGACGGTAGTTGTCATGCCGTCAATATCGAACACGGCATCTTCGGCATTATCACCGGCGTCAACTCCAAAGATGATCCGCTTATCTATAAATGCCTGACGACACCCCGCGAGATGATTTTTTCAAATGTGTTGATCCATGAGGATCAACCATACTGGCTGGAAATGGGACGTGAAATCCCGGAAACGGGTTTCAATCATCACGGTTCCTGGAAAAACGGCGATCTTGATCCTGACGGTAAACCGATTCCCGCAGCCCATAAAAACGCCCGTTATACCATTCGCATTCACGAATTGGAAAATGTCGATGAGCAGACCGAGAATCCCGACGGCGTCCGCATCGACGGGATCATCTACGGCGGGCGGGATTCGGACACAAACGTGCCCGTGGCTGAATCGCTGAGCTGGAATCACGGCGTCTTTATCGGCGCGGCCCTGGAATCCGAAACCACCGCCGCAACCCTGGGCCAGGAAGGCCAGCGCGTGCATTCCCCTATGGCGAACCTGGATTTCGTCGCGATTCCGTTGGGCAAGTATATCCGCAATCATATTGAATTCGGAACAAGACTTAGCCGGTTGCCGCGCATTTTTTCAACAAATTATTTCCTCAAAGATGACGACGACCGGTACTTAAACGGCAAACTCGATAAGAAAGTCTGGCTGCTCTGGGCCGAAGGGCGTATTCACGGGGAATATGATGCCATTGAGACTCCCATCGGTTTCCTGCCCCAATACGCTGACCTGCAGCGATTATTCAGGGAGCTGCTGGCAAAAAACTATTCCGAGGAAGATTACCTGAAACAATTCTCGATCCGCGTCGAAAAATTACTCTCGAAACTCGATCGCATTGTAGCGGCATTCCGGGGCGAGGATATGCCTGTGGAATTTTCCCGGGAGTTGAGGAATCAGCGCCGCCGGCTGCAAAAGTGCCGGCTGAAATTTAAGCAGGACATCATTCCCCCCTCCGCCTTTCATTAAAGCCGATGATGCGGATTTATTTTATTTATTTCCAAACCAATCCAAATGTTTTAAATTTATCCGGCCGGAATCCCGAAACCAAGGTAGGGAACACTTAAGAATACTGTTACAACTGTTGGAACTATGATACGACCAAATCAATTCGATCCCAAAAATCTCTATGCCAGGATGCTGGGTTTCATCGAACTCCAGCAGCACCAGGTGACCGACGAAAGACCGGTCGAAATTCACCTGGCCTTTCAACTGGCGGAGGAGATCGTATCGAGTATCGAGATGTCCGACCTGCTCAACGCCTATGCAGTCAACTATTTTGATATGGAAGACATTTCCATTTCGCACGCTGCCAATGTCGCCGTTTTTTCCGTTACGATAGCCAGAGGTATCGGCTATTCGCACCCGGAACTCGTCTCTTTATGTGCGGCCGGCCTCCTGCACGATATCGGAATCGGCAAAATCAATCCGAATATCGTTCATAAAAATCCCCGGGCAATGACTCCGAAAGAACAGCGGGCGATCGAAACGCATTCCCAAATCGGCTACCACTCCATTCTGCATACCGATTCCAGTCACAGTACCATGGCCGAAATCGTCCTGCAGCATCATGAACGGAGTAACGGCAGCGGCTATCCCAACGCCCTTTGGGAAGCGGATATGCTGGACGACGCAAAAATTCTCTCCCTGATCGATGCCTACGAGGCCCTGCTGCATCCCCGCGAACGCCGGGATGCCCTCGTCCCTCCGCAGGGTCTCAGCCAGATTTTAACGCAGGAAGGCAATTCCTTTCCTAAAAAACTGGTGCGCACCCTGGTCGAACAGATATCGATATATCCGGTCGGATGCTATGTACTCCTTTCTACGGGAGAAACGGGCCGGGTGATTAAAACGAATCCCCGCACGCCTTCACGTCCGACAATTAAAATTCTGTACGATAGAAAAGGACTTAAACAAGCCCCGGAGATAATGGATCTCAATACGGATTATTTGATGAAAATTGAAAAATGTGTGCCCATTCCCGCGAGCAAACCGTCCAGCTCGACCCAATCCGCCAGATTTTAACTCACCAAGCGGCCTTCAAAGGGTATTTTTAAAGTAATACTACTGCCGCGTCCTTTGCGGCTGGAGATCAGGATTTCCGCACCATAGCTCTTCGCAATCCGGTTGGTTTCATACAGATCCACGTAAAAAGTCTCTTCCACGCTCGCATCTCCGGAGACTTCCAGCCAGGGTTGATTCAGCAGCTTCTCGATCTGTGTTTTACTGTAGCCGATTCCGGTGTCCGTCAAAATTATGGATATATAGTCGTCAACCCGGGTCGAAATGGTCAACTGCTTTTGCGCACTCTCCCTCATAGAATCCATGGAGAAATGGATAATGCCTTGAAAGAGCTGCGAAAAGTGACTATACACTCCCTGAACGACGGGCAATCTTTCCGGAATCCGGATATCTTTCTGAATTTTATGCTTGAAGAACGAATCGGCCTCAAGAAAATCCAATTCCGTTGTCATTAACCTGCTCAAGTCCAAACCCTTCCGCCCGGTATCCTGCTCCTGTTCACTCTTTTGAACCATGGCTGAGAGGATCGATTCCACCTTTCTCGCTTCCGTGACGATGATTTCAAAATCCTTGACACCCGGCATTTTCATTTTCAATAACTGTGCACGGGCGGAAATCACGGTCAAAGGATTGCTGATATTGTGGGCAATTCCGGCGGCGAGGTATCCGATCGAACTCAGGTTTCTCTGAACCTGAGATTTGGAATCGATGGCCGGCGGCTTCCCTTCCAGGGTCTGCAGGCGCTCGGTCAGTTTCTGAATTTCCCGGTCCTTCTCCGAGAGCTGCTGCTCCAGTTTCTGGTTAACAGTTTCAACCTCTTCAATACATCCCATGTGCTCACTCTTGGCTAAATTTTAGTTCTGTAACTATCGATTCGAACCTTTGCGATTCGATGGTTCGCCTGCCTGTTTGTCTTAATCGCTGCCCCGTGACAATTTTAAGTCCCCAACTTTGAAAAATCAATCATTAAGAATGCTACACAGCAGATTAATTATTTTGGGCATTTTCATCATCCGAAAGCCTGGTGCTTTTTATATTCAACATTCCCTCAACAAACACAATCGCCGCAACCGGTAAAGTTTTAACGCAAAATTCACTCGCTTACTATCGGGAAATAATCGTATTTTTAGACGTTTCACTGATGTATAAAGATGAAGGTATGAAATGAGAAAATTCAAGGAAATAAGAAGCATCGTTCTACAATATACCGGGTTGTTCATCGGTTCACTGATCATGTCGCTGGGACTGGTTTTCTTCCTCATCCCGGCCAAAATTGCACCGGGCGGCGTCAGCGGCATTGCTATCGTGTTGCATTATCTCTTATTTCTGCCGGTCGGCATCATGATGCTGGTCTTCAATATTCCGCTTTTCCTGCTGGGATTGAAAATTCTCGGCAAGAAATTCGGTCCGCGGACACTTTTTTCGTTTGTCTCCGTTTCGCTGATCACGGATTTCTTTGATAAAATCCTGCATGTCCAGGGGGCGACGTCAGACCCGCTGCTGACCTCCATTTTCGGCGGTGTAATCCTGGGCATCGGCCTCGGCATCGTATTTCGCTTTCAGGGTACGACGGGGGGATCGGATATTGTCGGGCAGATTATTGCCAAGTATTCCAATATGACAATCGGTACAGCCATCCTGCTGGTCGATTTTTTCGTAATCAGTTTCGCCGGACTGGCCTTCCATAATATCAATCTGGCTCTTTACGGATTCATCAGTCTCTACTTTTCCAGCAAAGTCCTGGATCTGATTCTGGACGGTTTCGATTACGCGCGCTCTTTCTATATCATCAGCGAGAAGCAAGACGAAATCATTGCCGTCATTACCAAAGAGCTGGGACGCGGCGGTACCGAACTCAAGGGCAGCGGATTTTATACCCGCCAAACCCGCAACATTCTGTTTACCGTCGTCGAAAGGAAGGAAGTATCCAAAGTTCGTAACCTGATTCGAGACATCGATCCGAAAGCCTTCGTGATCATCGCCAATGTCCATGAGGTCCTGGGCGAGGGATTCCGGCCGCGTACCTGACGATCCGTCGCACTCAATTTTGAAATGGGCCTCAAAATCGGTAACTTTTACGGCTTTTTAGGCCCTATTATTTGTAAAATCCGGTACCGATCGGATATAGACATGATTCGATAAATTAAAAGAGTGCCTTTGTGAAGCTCCTCTTACGCAAAATACATCAGTGGGATCTGCGGTTTTTCTCCGTGATCTTCCGGCTGAATCGTAAAAACATCCTGTCATCCATTTTGTACTATATCACTAAAACCGGCGACGGCTATCTCTATCCGATAGTTTTCTTACTGGCTCGCTTCATCACTCCCCAATCAAGTTCATCGCTGACGAAAGCCGGCTTGCTCGCCTTCGGAATCGAACTGCCGATCTACCGGATTCTGAAAAACGGAATAAAACGCTATCGCCCCTTCGAAGTCCTGGAAGGCATCCAGCATTTAATCGTTCCATCGGATCGCTTCAGTTTTCCGTCCGGGCACACTTCCGCAGCGACGCTTATGGCGATCCTCTTCAGCTTTTTCTTTCCCATACTGACCGCACCCCTCTTCCTCTGGGCGCTGTCCGTGGGAGTGTCACGCATCTTCATGGGCGTCCATTACCCGCTGGATGTCCTCGCCGGCAGCGTGCTGGGCTACCTCAGCGCCACAGCCAGCCTGCTGATTCTCGGGTACTGAACCAAACTCAAAAAAATCCGGAAAAGCAACATGACGAAATCTATAAACTTTCGTCAAGGCAGACAGTAATTGGTCAGCAAAGGAAATTGGGTATAGGGTCTTAGGTATAAAGGGCGGAAAAGCTGTTACTATTCTGAACTTTGAATGAAACTGAATTCTTCCCTGCAAAAATAATTCTTAATTCAAATCTTCCGTTTTTATCCGCGTAAATCCGCGGCAAATCACTCCGCCGGCACCGGCCAGAGGAAAGCGCCGGTACGCATGAAATGCTCTACCTGCTCGACGCTCTGGCTCGATTTGCGTTCCACTGCCTCCAGCGTATTGAAAGCGTTATGCGGAGTCATGATCACATTCGGCATTTTTGCCAGCTCCAACGTGGCATTTACCTCGGCGTTGCCACTGCTTGTCCCGGCGCGCAAGGAAACGGCCAGTTCGCTTTCACTG
>Ga0265594_1003008_pt1 | contig 11501 bp, 6 predicted proteins | sample saktaG_11_FD_190147 | JGI IMG/M metagenome (GOLD analysis project Ga0265594, IMG submission 190147) | Saline water microbial communities from Sakinaw Lake, British Columbia, Canada - sak_2011_5_24_80m | ecosystem: Environmental > Aquatic > Non-marine Saline and Alkaline > Saline ... | reverse complement strand
ACATCCAGCTACCACCACCATTGGGATTAGTTGCAGGCGAGCACCAGGACGGATTTGCGGTAACCAACCAGTCCGACGGCGTAGAGGGTGTAAGATCCCCGACGCCGACTCCGAACTCGTCGGCATTAGCGGTGACAGTCACTGTCACGTCAAAGGTATCCCCCGGCGCGAGGTTTTCACCAGGCAGTGTCCTGGTAAAAGAAGGACAGCTTATGCCACCTACCGCTGGCACCGCCAGAGGAAAACAAAACATAGCCAGCAAGCCGATGACAATCAGCGCTGGCAAACCTCTTGAAATTGGTTTGAGAAACCTTTTCATATTCACTTTTGATTACCTCCCTTTATGAAAGCTAATTCTAACTATAATACTACAATACTACAAGCTAATGTCGACAAATGTCAATAGCTAACATCTGCTTCCCATACTACCTTCTAATCAAACGATACAATTATTTGTGTATTCTGTCAAGAAAAACACTCGCTACCAGCGGAAAATAACTATACCCCTATAAAAATCCTCATAGCTCAGTCGCTTTTCCATTCCGTCTTTACACTGGAAACTGCCAGGCACCCACCACGGTCATCACCCGAAACACATCCAATCCGCAACACGGAATCGTCTGGTTTTCAGGGAACTGCCAGCATCCAATACATGCCATGACATAGAACACATCCGGCGCATTGGGGACAAGTCCGTGTTCCCCGCAGAAATCCAGCGCGACGGTGCTAGTGTCTACCGTTACTGGCTGGCTTTCCGTTCTGAATTCCGCTTTGCTGGCTCTCAGTTCATAATCTCCCGCGGAGGGAGCATATAAAGTGTAAAATCCGTCTGTATCGGTGGGGGCGCTGGTAATAACAGCATCATCATACAGAAGTTCAACCAGAGCTCCATCGAGAGGGTTACAATCGACCTGGCGCACTATACCCCAGACAGGAATCCCTGCCCCTTCTTCAATTACGAGTACCTGGTAGTCCTCAACCTCTCCGTCGGGGGCAGGGCCATCATAAGGCAGTCCTCCTGCACTGCTGTAGCGAAAGCGGGCAAAGGTCTGACCCAGGACGGCACCGCCGGGTACAGGGAAAGAGAGGGCGTTGGCTCCCGCGCTCAGCGATAAGCTGGTGAATATCTGCTCCCCCGCATCTGCCCAGTCGCCGTCGGAATTGAAGTCGAGCCATGCGTCGAGCTTTCCAGCCAGTGAAGCTGTGACTGTCAACGTGGCCTGCTGGCCTGGTATCAACACTGAAGTAAAGACAACCCCATCCTCGTCATCATTGCCATCCAGCAGGTCGTCGCCGCTGGCATCGGCGTTCGGTTGGCCATCGGGCTCGGAATCGATGAGGCTCCCGAGATAAAGCCCGGACACGATATTATGGCAAGCGCCATTATTAACCAGCAGCGTGGGATAAATGGGGTCGGGGGCATCGCCGTAATCCAGGCTAATGGCATCCGAGTAGCGCAGGCGGATGGCGATATCATACCTACCTGTTCCTCCCACATCACTCCACGAGGTGGGACTGCCATTGTCACTTATGTACGTGCGTCCCGTTTCAATTGTGCCATGCTCGTCAACCGCCACCGGATAGATATAGCTGTAATTGGTGAACTTCACCACGGCATAAATATGATCGCCATTGCTGATAGGCACGGGCGGGCTGACATCCACCCCATGATAGCCAGCCTCACTGAAGGTGTAATTTTCGCTTTTCCACAGCTGGCTGCCCAGGTTTGTGCCATCAAAGGTATCATAGAGATAGACATCAACATCGGTTGTTACGTCCGTAGTCCAGAACTCCACGCGCGTGGCGTAACTGTTGCTTGGGGGGTTGAAGTCACACAAACCCCAACCAGTCTTGGGCGTTGAGCCTGTCGTGTACCCCAAACTATTCGACCAGCAGTCGTCGTCGTAGTACATGATGCCGCCGTTACTGTCGTAGTCCTGCCACTGGCCCATGTAGGAGGAGTACATTCCAATGTTTGCTGAGCCGTAGGTTATGTAGAAGTAACCATCATTACCCCAACCCGAGCCCCAGCTATTCTTGACAATCCAGCCGTCTGCAGGTGTCGTGCTTCCCAGTACCGGGGGAAGGTTATCGCTCCAACCAACAATAAGCACAGCATGATTTGTCCCCTGACCGATTGAGCCGTAGTTGAACGTGAAGGAACCATTATATGAGCTGTTGAAACCCTGGCCGGAGTCCGCATACAGCGAAGCATAGACCGGGCTCGCCTGCTGATAGATGTAGGTCTTGAGCACACTGGTAGAAGGCACCACATTACCGCAGATAATCCGCCAGTCCAGGAGTGTTTTCTGGCAGGTACATGTGCCCTTGCAGGCGACATCGCCGACAACATAAGGGTCGCAGGACTCCAGCACCACGCCTTTCTGGGAGAACAGGCTGGCGAGCATCTTGTAGTTGCCGCCGTAGCAACTTCCCCAGTAGTAGATACCATCGAAGTAGTTATTCACCGCACGCCAGTTGCACTCCTTGGCGTTGTTCTCGGAGTAGTCCGGGGCTGGAAGAGTAGCTGCTCCGTCAATGAGCATTTCGGATTCGATATTGGCAATAGCAGCGAAGGCATAGCAGGAGCCACACGCACCCTGGTCTTTAACCGAGGTGACCTTGCCGCCATTGTGCATGCGCCAGTCAAAAACTGCTGGCGGGTCTCCCACAGGCGACTCACCCGTCATGAACCGCTCCGGTATCTCCTGGCCTGTAAGGTGTGATAGGTCCATCTCCGGCGGGATAAAGCCTGTCCCGTGTCCGTCTATAACAGGTGGCAATTCCCGTGGCGGCTGGCGCACCGGTGCAAATTGTGGTTGAGTTTTGTGTATTGCTTCATCAGCCTGAGCCGGCACAATAGCAATGCCAGACACGAGAATTAGCAATACAGTAAATAAGCTGATAATGGGTAGAAACCTTCTGATTTTCAGGCTGCATTTCACAACAGCATGGTAGCATCGCCGTAGTATGCCGTCAATAGCCAATGCTTCTCAATTAATCCGTGGATTAAGCCAGCGGAACGGGAAGGAGTTCCGGGCGATTAGGCGCCTGTTAACAACTACATCACACGGGAAACTGCCAGGCACCCACCACTCCCATTATCCGAAACACATCCAGCCCGCAACACGGAAGCGGCTGGTTCTCGGGGAACTGCCAGCACCCAACACAGCTCATGACATAGAACACGTCAGGTGCGTTGGGAATAAGCCCATGCTCCCCGCAGAAATCCAGGTCAACCGGTTCAGTCCCCACTGTCGCTGGCTGGGTTTCCGTTTTGAATCCCGCTTTGCTGGCTCTCAGTTGATAATCTCCCGCGGAGGGAGCGGTCAGCGTATAGCTCCCGTCTATGGAGTCGCTGGTGGTGCTGGTAATAACAACTTCACCATCCAGAAGTTCAACCAGAGCTCCGCCGAGAAGGTCACAATTGACTGCACGCGTTACACCACTGATGGGAATGCCATCAAGCCACAGCTCCAGGTTGTCACCTACGATGCCGATGTTGTTAAAGCAGACGGGACAGGTAATCCCTATCTCATCGATGGCGTTGGTAGCAAGAGTGCTCAGCGCATCGCACAGGTCAGCCTGATTGTCCGTTACCAGGTCATTGATAACAGAATATTCACAATCGACGTCCAGAGTATCCAGAGACAGGTTGGGCTTGTAGTTGACGCCGCATATATCACCAGTTGCATCGAAAGTTGCTCGTTTGCTCTCAAGGGACACAGCACCTGTTGCGCTTACGGCTGTGCAACCTGGGAACGTGATGTCCATATCTTCTATTTTCGCCGTAAGCCCAAAAACCGTTGCCTGGGCATTTAAGGTCAGCATGGTATCAGTAACAATGGCTACACGAAGCCACCATTTCCCGTCGGGGTCACCATAGCCTGTGCTTAAATAGTTGTTTGCCTCGTCAACCAGACTGTCCATGGCGCTTTGCAGCTTGCCCGTGACAGTAGCAGCAGTAAGGCTCGTCGGGGCACCAACATCCCAGCTTAAGACCAGCTCACCACCACTGACATCTATACCTGTTAAATCTCCATCCGGCGACGAACCCAGTGTCCACCCGCTGGCATCGATTGCGCCGTTGATGGTATCCATGATAGTGCCGAGCTCGCTCTCCGACAGCGAAGGACTGTGGCCAGCAACGTTGATATTACTGATGTTCGTTAGATGCGGCGCGCCCCCTGCCTGGCACTCTACCGTGCATTCTAGGTCGAAGAGCGGTCTCAGTGACAACTCTCCTAGACTGAATAGCAGCTCACCATTTACTTTGACTGTGGTACTGGGGGTAGTGCTATTGAAAGTGAAGAGGACGTCCTTGAGCTCCATGCTGGCGTCCAGGATAGTCATGCTAGCATCGATTTGCATTTCGTGCGGAGTGCTCATGTCCACCGAAGGAGCGGTAACGTCAGGTACTCTGGTTGACTCAACCTGTCTAATCAGCCAGTCCTGACAGCAGCATCCCGAATAGCACCCTTCTGGATCATCCGCCCTCATCGTCGCTGTCGGTGCTGCTATTATCGCCAAGCATAGTAACAGGACCACGGTAAAGTGAATTACTCTGTTGCGCCATTCTCTCTTGTTCATTTTCATACCTCGATGCTGATTTTTAAGGCACATTAGCCATAAAGTGCTATATCTCTGAGTATAAAACTTATTTTGGGTTTTTACAAGTCATGCGCAACTATCTAGCGACAGGAAATGTCTTACAGTGACAAAAGAGGTAGAAGTTACAGGACAAACATGGCGAAGTAGAGCACCACCACAACCAGCAGCCAGTGTTCGAGCAGCCAGGAAAGCAGGGAGGCGTTCGGAGTCGGAGAAGTGGTCGAGTCCTGCTCTGGTTCCTGAGTGGGGTCTGCAGCAGGCGCTGCTGTCGAAGACACCGACCCCACGCTGAACTTACCGCTCAATCCTCCCATGATTACGCTGTATTCTCCTTCCCTGGTTTTGCCTATCTGGCAGCTTACCGTCTTGCTCCCCCCCGGGCCCAGTGTTATTTCCCAGCTATTTTGCTGCTCATCGTTTATCAACAGTTTGAGGGTGTAACTGCCTTCCGTACCACCGTCGTTGCTCACCTTCACAGAGATAGTGACTGACTGCCCTGGCTCAACATGGGCAGGGTCGATGCTCAAATCGCTGATTATAAAGGATGCTGGTGCTGGCGGAGTGGAATCCGCTATTATGGCGAAGGTGCTGAAGTGGCTGACTTTGGCCTCGACGGTGTTTGCTTCCTCATCAACCTCGCTTTTCAACGCTGACCATTGCTGTGCACTATAGTCATAACAGGCAATATGCAATGCCTTCTCTGCCATTTCCTCGGGCAAATTTAACGCGTCGTAGCTCAGTGTAAGCTCCAGCGAGGGATCGAATGTGGCTCCGCCGGGTGCGAATTTATAGGCAGTGATTACCGAGCCAGCCTCATAATCCGGAGGGGTTGTTTCCCTGTTCACCGAAATGTAGCCCAGCGCTTCATCATGTCGATCAAGGCAAAGGGTGCCACTGGAGATATAAAGACCCACTTCCCCCTCTACGAGCTTGAGATTGACGGACTCTGCAATGCTGCCATCGTCCCAGATTTCATATTCATAGCTGTTGCCCAGTATGTCCAGCGCAATATAGCCAGGGATTTCCACTGGTGGAGGAGGAGGCTCAGGAATCTCCGCACAGGTAACTGTTCCGATAGAATATGCACAGTAGCTTTCAGGGATAAGGCTGGTAACATCCCAGCCATCAACCTCTGCCTGCTCAAGGTGGACAATCACTTCATATTCTCCTGACTGGCTCCCTGCGGGCAAAATCAACGGTATAGACAGTTCCATCGCAAAAGTATTACCTTCCCGATAAGGAACCGGCTGTATAGTGACGCTATAAGCGGAATTAAGCACCACGACATCACCAGTCTCCTTGTGCTCTGCCGTAACGCTTCCGGCAATATCAGCCTGGTCTGCCCCAAAGGGCAAATCCCGTATACATTCCACCTGTCCATTAATCTCCAGGTAGAAAACCTCATCTTCCTGTACCTCGTTCTCACTGAAGGTGATGCAGTAGTCGCCTTCGAAATAATCGAAGGGATCCAGGCTAATAGCTGCCGCTGGCAAAGGGGCAGTAATGGGCAGGCAGGCCATCAGGAACAGCAGCACTGCCATTGCCAGGCAATTCCCCCGCTTCTTACATGTCATTTGTATCATTCACTTCACCTTAATGGCTAATGGCCATGATAAAGTTATACACGCTCATGAGATTGAAGTCAACGCTAATTCTTTTCTTCCCACCAGCTAATAATGAATTTCCCTGGTATCCGCTGGAGAGTGTATAGGCAAAGCAATATATGATATAGTACCAACTGCATTTTTAAGCGGAATTTCTATGTTTGAGCTAATTTTACATGGCACCGTCACCTCGGCAAAAGGCTTTATGGCAGGAGCAATTCATGCTGGCATAAAAAGCAGCGATAACTCTGATTTAGCCATCCTTTACTCCCAATCGCCGTGCGTGGCTGCCGCTGTTTTTACCACCAATAAAGTTAAAGCAGCTCCTGTTATCCTGTCCCAAAAACATTTATCCGCAGCGCAAGCACAAGCAATCGTGGCAAATTCGGGCTGTGCTAATGCCTGTACAGGCCAGCAAGGCGCAGCGGACGCAGTGGAAATGGCAAATCTAACTGCGGAGAAGCTGAGCCTCAAGCCTGAAGATATCCTTGTAGCCAGCACTGGCATAATCGGAACGCCTTTGCCCATGGATTGTATTAGAGGCGGAATTGAGCAGATAAAGCTCCGCCAGGACGGAGGCCATGCTTTCGCCAGGGCAATCATGACCACGGACAGCAGGCCAAAAGAAATAGGAGCACGAGTTAACTTCGAGGGGAAGAGCTTCAGCATCGGTGGAGCTCTTAAAGGAGCAGGCATGATTCATCCTGACCTTGCCACTATGCTGTGTTTCATAAGCACCGATGCCAGAGTAGATGCCGCTTTCCTGCAAGCATCGCTGCGAAAGGCGGCAGATATTTCTTTTAATATGGCTACCATCGACGGCGATACCAGCACCAACGACTCCGTATTCCTGCTTGCCAACGGCATGGCAGACAATACAATAATCAACTTCGATAACGGCGAAGCTTTCCAGGAAGCTTTAAACGAAGTTTGCATCCACCTGGCCAGGGCAATGGTTCGTGACGGCGAAGGAGCAAACAAGCTCATGGAAGTCACAGTCGAGGGCGCCACAACGCAAGCCGAAGCTCGCCGCGCAGCTCGAACCATTGCCGGCGCAACGCTGGTGAAAACAGCACTCCACGGCGGCAATCCCAACTGGGGACGTATCGCCGCTGCACTGGGACGAAGTGGTGTGGAAATGACGCTGGACAAGCTGGACATTTATGTCAACAACACACTCGTGATGAAACAGGGCTCCCCCATGCCCTGCAACCAGGAAGAAATGAGAACGACCTTGCTCGCCCGTGACACCGCAATCGCAAAGATATGCCTTAACCTGGGAGATGGTAAAGCCACGGCCTGGGGTTGTGATTTATCTGAGGAATACGTTACCCTTAACAGCGAAGATATTACTTAATAGGAAGATAACCGGCATGTCACAAGAGAAAGTTGCCACTATAAGCTCGTTGGAGCCTCTACTCAAGCCTCGCTCCATAGCAGTTATTGGAGCCTCCCGAAAACATGGGACTATCGGCAATAAGCTCTTCCATAACATACTGCACCAGGAGTTTAATGGCGTCGTTTACCCGGTGAACCCGAATACCAGTGTGGTAGCCTCCGTAAAGGCATACCCATCCGTTCTCGATATACCGGGAAATGTGGACCTGGCAGTGGTCATTGTTCCAGCAGAAACAGTTCACCAGGTGGTGGAACAATGCGGGCAGAAAGGCGTGCGCGGCATCGTAATAATATCCTCCGGTTTCGCAGAAAGCGGGCCCGAAGGCATAGACAGGCAAAAAAAGCTAGTCGAGATAGCTCACAGCTATGGGATGCGTCTGGTAGGCCCCAACTGCATGGGAATAATCAATACCGACCCACAACTCAATATGAATGCCACATTCTCCTCTGTTTTCCCCCCTGTCGGCAACATCGCTTTAGGCACCCAGAGCGGTGCCCTGGGGCTGGCCATCCTGGAATACACGCAGAGCCTGAATATTGGCCTATCTACTTTTGTCAGCATAGGAAACAGGGCCGATGTATCCAACAACGACTTATTACAGTATTGGAAGGAGGACCCGGCTACCGATATCATTCTCTTTTACCTGGAATCTTTCGGCAATCCGAGAAAGTTTGCCCGTATAGCCCGCAGCATAACGCTCACCAAACCGATAGTGGCGGTAAAAAGTGGACGTACCACAGCCGGTTCCAGAGCTGCCGCATCCCATACCGGGGCACTGGCTACTGCCGAAGTAGCCTGCGAAGCCCTGTTTGCCCAGGCCGGGGTAATCCGGGTAGATACACTGGAGGAGCTCTTCGACGTGGCCAATCTGCTATCCCACCAACCCATACCTTCAGGGAGAAGAGTGGCTATTCTTACCAATGGTGGTGGCCCCGGAATTATGACTGCCGATGCCTGCGCCGCCAGAGGACTCGATCTGCCTGCGTTTTCAGATAAGACTCTCTCCGAGTTGAAAAGCTTCCTGCCACGCCGAGCCAGTTTTAGCAACCCCATCGATATGACTGCTGAAGCCAGCGCTGAGGAGTATAGCCAGGCACTAAAGCTACTGGTGCAGGATAAGTGCATAGACATCGTGATTGTTATTTTTATTCCTCCAATACTTACACGACCCGAAGAAATAGCTGCTGCCATCCGTGAGATAGGGCCGCAATTTCGCCAACAGGGCAAGACACTGGTGGCTTCATTTATGGGCTGGCGTGGCGCCAGCACCAAATTAAGCTGGGGGAAGGGATATGTCCCCTGTTTCACCTTCCCGGAGGCTACGGCAGGCGCGCTCGCCAGGGCTTGTGAATACAGCGATTGGCTAAAGAGACCAAAAGGGGTAATTCCAGCAATGGAAGGCACTGATAAGCAAAAGGCTAAGCAAGTAATCAAAACAGCTTTACAGCGAAGCGCAGCGCGGCCTTTGTGGCTGGATGCCACTTCCGTTATCGAGCTTCTGGGAGCTTACGGCATTCGCACAGTACAATCAAAGTCAGCCATAACTGCCGCGGAAGCGAAGAAGGCAGCCGAGGAGATTGGCTTCCCTGTTGTCGTAAAACTTCTCTCCGACACGGTAATTCACAAGACGGAGGTTGGCGGGGTAATTCTCGACCTCAACTTGCAGAGCGAAGTGGAGCGTGCCTTCATCCAAATCAGACAGCACCTGGCCGGTATCGGAAGAGAGAATGAGATGCAGGGTGTAACTGTTCAAAAAATGATGTCGGGGGAAATAGAGGTGATTGTCGGCATAACCCAGGATCCTTCCCTCGGCCCCTTAATCCTGTTTGGCATGGGCGGGGTTTATACGGAGCTATTTAAAGACACCATTTTCCGCATTCACCCACTAACTGATGTCGATGCACGGGAGATGGTTCGCTCGGTCAAGGCTTACCAGCTTCTCGAAGGCTGGCGAGGAGCGAAACCCTCTGATATAGAAGCCCTTGAGAAACTCCTGCTAAGGGTCTCCGCCATGGTGGAAGACCTGCCCCAGATAGCAGAGATGGACCTTAATCCAGTGAAAGTTCTGAAACGAAATAATGGATATGTGGTAGTTGACGCCCGAGTCATGCTTGCTTAATTTTCTCTAACCACATGGCAACCCTGGTGTCACAATCAGTGCTACTCTGGCTCGGTCAGTGACTACCAGAAAGAAATGAAAGGATGCAGTTATCAAAAAACTAAGTAAGAGCGCTCTTTTTTCAAGCGTGATTCCCTTATTTGTCCTGGCACACTTCGCACATCACCTGGTAATAGCGCTGCCAGTGCCGCTCCTGCCATTCATCCGCAATGAGTTTGCCCTGGATTACACCCAGGCAGGAGTGGTAATCATGGCATTCAATCTCGCATACGGCATCAGCCAATTGCCATCAGGCTGGCTTGCCGACCGCATCGGTTCCCGTGTACTGCTAACGGTAGGCACTGCGGGCGTGGCATTAGCAGGACTACTGGTCGGGCTTTCGCAAACCCATTTTATGCTGATAACCTTCCTGGTGCTGATGGGAATAGCAGGAGGCGGCTACCATCCTTCGGCAGCACCACTAATTTCACGGTCGGTCGAACCAAAGAACCGGGGGCGGGCACTCGGCTTCCACATGATTGGTGGCAGCGGTAGTTTCTTCCTGGCACCACTCGTTGGCGCTGGCATCGCTGCCTGTTATGGCTGGCGTGCCTCCTTCACCTGGCTGGCCATTCCAACTGCACTATTCGGAATCGCATTTTACGTATTGTTGGGTCGTCGCCCAGAGCTAAACAGGCTTTCAAAAACAATATCCGAATATTGTGATAAAGCACAGCCACCTTCAAGTGACTTGCCTCAATTAATACCATTTATGGTGTTAAACATATTCGCCGCGGGGGTAAATTTCTCCGTAATATCATTCATCCCGTTGTTCATGATTGACCACTTTGGCGTTGCTGAGACAATAGCAGCATCGTCCTTGTCCATTATGTATTCTGCCGGGCTGTGGGCAAGCCCACTGGGAGGGTATATATCGGACCGCCTGGGCAAAATCCGCGTGGCGCTGGTAGCATGCCTTGTTACAGGCCCACTGATTTACCTGTTAAATATAGTGCCATCTGGCCTGGGAATCGGTGCTGTGCTACTTATGTTTGGCATAACCATGTACATCCGCCAGCCAGCATCGGAATCCTACATCATTAGCCAGACTCCGGAGCATCGCCGCTCAACAATACTTGGTATTTACTATTTCGCAAGCATGGAGGCCGGCGGCATATTTTCCCCCATTATAGGCAACTGCATCGACCGCTTTGGCTTCCAACCGACCTTCACCGGTGCCGGAATCGCCATACTTATGGTAAGTCTGGTCTGCGCAATATTCCTGCGGCATAACCGTGATTAGGATTCCGCAATCAGAAAACTCGGCTGTATTTTGTCCTGGAGTTATCCTAGATAGCCACCCCGCTCTCAACTGAATCCTCTTTGCTTGAATGCCGCGGCATTGTCAGCCATTTTCTTCAGCAGAGTGGTGGCAAGCTGTCTTTCATCCTGCGCAAATCCAGTGCCGAGAACTTCAGTCCAGCGTTTCAAAGTCTTCTCCAGCCTGGGCACGATATCCTTTCCTTTAACTGTCAGGGAAAGCCTGTAAAAACGTTTGTCATGGCAATCATGCTTCTTGGCCACATATCCCAGCTCCACCAGTTCCTTAACCACCCGCGCCGTGGTGGTTTTATCCATACCGAGCGCCTCGCTCAATTCGTCCTGGCTTAAGCCATCATGCCGGTAAAGAGCGTGGACAAACTGTAGATACCCGCCCTTAATATCAACCTCGGCAAACTCTTTATCTACAAAATTGCGGCTATACCTGTGAATGATTGAAACCCATTTG
>Ga0265594_1003007_pt1 | contig 11502 bp, 10 predicted proteins | sample saktaG_11_FD_190147 | JGI IMG/M metagenome (GOLD analysis project Ga0265594, IMG submission 190147) | Saline water microbial communities from Sakinaw Lake, British Columbia, Canada - sak_2011_5_24_80m | ecosystem: Environmental > Aquatic > Non-marine Saline and Alkaline > Saline ... | reverse complement strand
GATGTTGTACAGATAATTCTGACCGCATCCCGTGGATAAAAAAATCCACAGATTATGGAAAAATGGGAATTGGATATTTCAGAGTCCGGGTGCAGGTGACCGGTGCGAACTCTGGCTTACCATCATATCATCGACACGGATAAGCATATGAACCGCTTCTTCTGAACTCATAATTGCCTGGCGTTTAATACGCAGGGGTTCCACAACACCTGCTTCTAACATATCTTTAACGGCTCCCTTAAAGACATCAAGACCGGCGTTGCGCTTCCCTTCGGCATGTGCCAGTTTCATTGCAACTAACATATCAATAGGATTAAATCCTGAATTTTCTGCCAGGGTTAGTGGAATCGATGCAAACGAATCAGCATATGCCTCAATTGCCATCTGCTCACGTCCGCCGACACTGATAGCATATTCCCGGAGTCTGATAATAAGTTCAGTTTCAGGAGCACCTCCACCAACGATGACCTTCCCATCCTCCATGACATCCATCACAACACGGGTTGCATCAATGACTGCCCGCTCAAGTTCATCAACAAGATACAGTGATGAACCCCGTATGGAGATAGTAACAGTCTTTGGATTGCTGCAACCAGAAAGCATCACTTCATCAGCATCGTCGAGTTCCTCAACCAGTTCTGCACTTCCAAGCATTTCAGGAGTCAGATCATCTGCTTTGTTCACAATCGTTGCACCAAGTGCACGGGCTGCAAACTTCATATCCTTCTCAGGAACATCCTCTATTGCAAGGATATTTCCCTTGGCCAGGAAGAACTGAACTGCATCTGCAATTCCTTTCTGACAGAGAAGAACATTTGCACCAGAAGCAATAACTGCATCTGAAAATTTCTTTAACGATGCACGTTCCTGTTCTGAAAATGCTGACATCTGATCTATGGTAGAGATTTTAATTTTTGACTTGACTTCAGTCTTTTTTATCTCAAGAGGAGAGGCAATGAGAGCTACTTTCGCTCCCTGTACCTTCTTGGGCATCTCATTATTGACCCGGTTCTTCTCAATAATAACACCACGAATCAATTTGATATCATCCATGGAAGATCCGGTCTGTTTCTTTATCTGCACATCATCTTCAGAGACGGTTATCTTCTTTTCATGGGTAGCAACAGTCATTACCGCATCAACAGCAATCTCTTTGACTTTGTCTTTCACAGACTCTATCGATTTGCCGGTCATTGCAGTGTCTGCTATCTTAATAAGAGTCGCACGATCATCTGCTTTGATAGCGATGGACATATCCTCAATAATCTCAAGAGCTTTGGTCATGCCCATGCGATAACCCCGGGTGATGACTGATGGATGAATCTTTTTATTGAGCATTATTTCTGCCTGTTCCATCATTGCACCAACAAGAACAACAGCCGTGGTTGTCCCATCCCCGACCTCCTCATCCTGAGTCCGTGATACCTCAATGACCATCCGTGCACCCGGATGCTGAACAGCAATCTCATCAAGAATGGTAATGCCATCATTGGTGACGACTATATCTCCACTGTTGTTTACAAGCATCTTGTCCATGCCACGTGGGCCGAGAGTAGACCTGACTGCTTCAGCAATAGCTTTTGCAGCATTTATATTGGAGCGCTGGGCCTCATAGCCCTGCGTTCGGTCCACATTCTCCCGAATAATGATAACTGGTTGTTGACCTAGCATATACTATCCTCTAATTCATTAAAAGGTGATTTGAACTTCTATATATTTGTTGTTATTATCTGTGCAAAAAAAAAGAGATTAATCAATACGCGAGATGGCATACAGACTGTATATCGGAACTCCGTCTATTTCACTGATCCCGCGCTTATCAAAGAGAACACAACACGCAACAGGAGTTGCTCCATTCTTTTTTAAATACGCTATCACATCACGAAGGGTATTTCCTGAGGTAATAACATCATCTATCACAAGACACCGATTACCTCCCATCGGTAGAGAAAAGTTGCCACTCATCGAGCCTAGCGGGTGTTCACTCACACTATGCTTTGCCGGATGATAGATAGCAAGACGGATATCTTCATTGACTGCTATCACCGTTGCAAGAGGTATACCTGATACTGCAATCCCGATAACAGTATCAATCCTGTGTTCCTGCTCCGTCCGGTATGATTGGGGTGACTGATACAAAACAGAAAGCATCTCTGCACTATGACTCAGAAGTCTGGCATTACTACTGACAGGAGTCCAGTCGATACAAACGTCTTTTGGAATTATTCCACCGGGTTCACGGGTTAAAAGCCATGTTATCGTCTCCATTGATAACGACAGCTCATCGGCAATCTGTCCCTGACTATGCCCTTCAGAACGCAGATGTTGTGCCTTTTTTATCAGATCATCAAGCGATGACATGTACTCAAAAAGGTAGGTTCACTGCTACTTAATTCTTCGCCGAAAAACTGGCGAACCACAGACCGGGCAGTCATCTTCTGTTATACCCTCAGCTCCACATCCGGTACAGACCATATGCCACATCCGTTTTTTAGCCTGCCGCTGCATAATTGATTGAACCCGCAACCCAAGGTGCCGTGCTGTGTTCTGCAAGGCAAAATCATCAGAGACCACAATTGCGTGTACATCACAGGCACATGCGAGAACACTGATATCAGTTTGAGAGAGCACCGAATTATCCCCACTCAATTTCGCGGTTTCCTGTACATGGGAGCGGCTGGCACGTACTGGATCCTGTATACGCAGCCCCTGTGCAATGAGTGTCTCAAGACGTGCCCTGCTTCGTAAATCCTTTAATTCATTACAGACTTCAGGAGTAGTATATAGTAGTCCGGTTAGCGTAATCGCATAAAGAAAAAATGAAGTGTCAAGTACATAGACCAATGACGACTGTTCTGTCTCCTGAATTATCATATATAACCCTTAAGTGCACGAATCACTGCCGGGGCTACTGATATCCGACTGCAACACCTCTCAATGGTGTCAGTACAGACGACATCAAGAAACCCTGCTGCTTTCAGATGGGAATATGCTCCGGTTGTAAAGACCCCGTGAACGCAGATTGTGTACATATGGGATGCACCCCTCTGATAGAGCATCTCTGCTGCTGTTGCCTGGGTTCCACCGGTGGAGATGATATCATCAACAATCACCACATCCCTTCCTGCAACAGGTATTGACTTAGGTTCTATCCTGACCTCAGTGCCTGAAACACGGGTTTTTTGCAGATAATCAGATTCATATCCACAAGTATCTGCAACCTTCTTAGCAAATACCGCAGCTCCCCTGTCTGGAGAAAGAACCAATGGATTATTCAAGTGCATTGCAGAGATATACGCACTAATCTCCTCTGAAACCAGGATGTCCTGTGCAGGTACACCAAAATGAGCCAACACCGATTCTTCATGGATACAAATGGTGAATACACGCGATACTCCGACCCCAAGCGCACGGGCAATCGCACGGGCTGATAGAGGTTCTCCTGCATTAAACTGCTTGTCCTGACGTGCATATCCCATATATGGAAGAATGAGGGTCACATCAGCACCCGTACATGCATCAATGAGAAGGAGGAGTTCAATAAAATCCTCACTGGTAAAGAGACTCCCGACAAGGATGACCGAATCAGAAATTTCACCAGTCCTAATATAGGTCTCACCATCAGGAAACCGTGAAAATTTTACATCAATAATGGTGAAGCCGCCCGCTAGCGCTATCTCTCCTGCTAATACCTGTGAACTCTGTGTGCTCAGTAGTTTCATGCCTGACAAATCCGTAATAGCTGAAAGTACTTAAAGCCGTGTATGAAACGTATATCCAGTTACTCAAGGGCAGAGGTAAAAATCATAATGGTACAGTCTGATTCTGACGAAATAACAAAAAATAACCGAGTGAATGACAATCCAATGACACCTGAAGATCAAATGGAGCAGAATACGAATGGTTCTCCTCAGGTATCTGATGATTCCATCATAGCGGCTGTAGATTGTGCAGAAAGGGATGGAGAGACTACGCAGGATGATTTTGGTTCAGAGACAGCGCAGATAACTCATGAAGAAGAAGAAGAAATTCCTGAGGGGACTTCAAAGTCAATCAAAGTACCTGAACGTCTGATAGATCAGGTTATCGGCCAGGAGCATGCGGTTGAAGTCATAAAAAAAGCCGCTATTCAGCGTCGTCATGTGATGATGATAGGTACTCCCGGAACTGGTAAATCCATGCTTGCAAAGGCTATGGCAGAACTTCTTCCCAAAGAAGAACTGCAGGACATTCTTGTCTACCCTAATAGCGAAGATCACAACGAACCCATCATCAGAACGGTAAAAGCAGGCAGGGGAAAAGAGATTGTATCAGCTCATAAAGCAGAAGCACGAAAAAAGATACAATTTCGAAGCACTCTTATCATGATTTTGATGATAGGAATCATTGGATATGCATTTATCACCTATCAGTGGCTTATGGGCATCATTGCTGCTGCCTTTATCTTTATGGCACTTCGATATGCAACTCCCAAAGAAGAAGCAATGGTACCAAAACTCCTGTTATCAAATGATAAAAAAACAAATGCCCCTTTTGTTGACGGGACAGGTACTCATGCAGGAGCGCTGTTAGGCGATGTCCGGCACGACCCGTTTCAGAGTGGCGGACTTGAGACGCCTGCTCATGACCGGGTAGAAGCTGGTGCCATCCACAGGGCACACAAAGGAGTCCTGTTTATCGATGAGATAAATACGCTTGGACTTCCTTCACAGCAGAGCCTCCTTACCGCTCTTCAGGAAGGCGAGTTTGCTATCACCGGCCAGAGCGAACGCTCAAGCGGTGCAATGGTCAGAACTGAACCAGTTCCCTGCCGGTTTGTGATGGTCGCCGCAGGAAATGTCGATGCTGTCCAAGGTATGCATCCGGCTCTCAGATCCCGTATCCGCGGAAACGGATATGAAGTCTATATGGAAGACACAATGGAGGATACACCTGATAACAGAGAAAAATTTACGCGTTTCATTGCCCAGGAAGTAACAAATGACGGAATGATTCCTCATTTCGATGCTGGTGCTATTGAAGAACTCATGACTGAATCCAAGAGACGGGCAAACAGAAAAGGGCACATTACTCTTCGGTTGCGGGACATGGGAGGTCTCATCAGGGTTGCAGGAGATCTGGCACGGGAAGAGAATGCACCATTCACAACACGAGACCACGTAATTAAAGCAAAAAATACAGCTCGTTCTATCGAAGATCAGATCTCAGACCAGTATATCAAAAGAACCCGTGAGTATGACCTAGCTGTCGTAAAAGGCTCTCAGATTGGCAGGGTTAACGGCCTTGCAGTAATGGGTAGTGACGCCGGATCTGTACTTCCTATCATGGCCACTATCACACCAGCACAGGGAAAAGGCGGAGGTGAGATTATTGCTACTGGTCTTTTACAGGAGATAGCACAGGAATCCATCCAGAATGTCGGTGCTATCCTGAAAAAGTTTACTGGTAAAGATATCAAGGATATCGACATCCATATCCAGTTTATCGGGACATATCAGGGAGTCGAAGGAGATTCAGCATCTATAACTGTTGCCACTGCCGCCATCAGTGCAATTGAGCAGATTCCAGTCAGGCAGGATATCGCAATGACCGGTTCTCTCTCGGTTAGGGGAGATGTTCTCCCTATTGGCGGTGTTACCTACAAGATAGAAGCTGCTGCAAAAGCAGGAATAAAAACAGTCATCATCCCCCAGTCTAACCTCGGGGATGTCCTTATTGAGGAGAAATATAAAGACATGGTCAAAATAATACCAGTCTCCTCAATTGATGAAGTCCTTGAGATAGCTCTTGAACCTGAAAACCGGGACACGTTCTTAAACCGGATTAAATCCATTGCAGTTACTGCAAGCAACCGGGTAATACCTGTAGATCTCGAAATACCGCGGACGGTTGCATAATGGACCGGTCATACCGGTATTATGATGTCAGAAGGGTCAAAGGAGAATTGAGTCAGATCGACATTGATAACAGTGTCATTGAGTCTGCCGGATCCTCCTTTGTTGACCTCGCCCTTATCCGGGTCCTTGGACCCGTTGGATGGGGCGTTCTCTCAGTTAATGGAGATCTGATTGAAGGAGACTCGCTCCCGGATACTCTCTTACATGAAGCACTTGATGCTGCAAAAATAACAAACGGGGCAGTCTCCATCGTCGAAGGTGAGTGTCAGGTCCTTTCAGTCCCAAAACCAAAGGAAGATCCACGGGATGTCAGTCTTGAAGAGAAGACACAAATTCTCCTTGATTTGGAACGTCATGCAAAGATGGATGATATCGTTAATACCAGGGTAACCTATACAGAACGAACCGGTAACATCACTTTTTTTGATAGTTCTGATAACAGGTTCTCATATGAGATCTGCAGGTGCGGATTTGGAATACTTGCAGTTGCCTGTAAAGACGGTATCACCCAGATGGGATATGAACGGCGCCATACAATAAACGGACTTAACATACGGCACCAACAAAACCTTGCATTACATGCGGGCACCATTGCACAGGAATTATTACATGCAAAGCCTGCCAGGGGAGGGATGATGAATGCAGTACTGGATCCTGAACTTGCCGGAGTATTCGCTCACGAAGCCATAGGTCATGCTGCTGAAGGGGATCTGGTACAGGAAGGAAGTTCAGTACTTGCTGGCAGGATAGGAGAGAAAGTAGGTACACCGGTCCTTACCATCATTGACGATCCGACAATAGAGGACTTTGGATTCTGTCCGGTTGATGATGAGGGATCTAAAACAAAAAGGACCGAAATTATCAAATCCGGTGTTGTCAATGCCTACTTACATTCCATGGAGAGTATGGCTGCAGTAGGAGAAGATACCGGAGTTCTTGGACATGCACGTGGAATGGCAGGTATTGTTCCTATCGTCAGGATGAGCAATACATTCATTGATAATGGCGATTCTGATTATGATGAAATAATAAACGAATGTAACGATGGAATTCTTTTAAAAGGATCACGTGGCGGACAGGTTGACCCAGGCAGAGGTGTCTTTCAGTTTAATGCCGAATATGGATATCTGATAGAGAACGGAGAGTGCACAACCATGGTTCGTGATGTCTCATTATCTGGTGATATCCTTGGAACGCTTCATCAGGTACAGCTCTGTGGCAATGACAGAAAACTGCATGCAGGATACTGTGGTAAGTACGGCCAGACAGCTCCTGTGAGTGACGGAGCTCCTCACATTCTTCTGAAGAATGCAGTGGTGGGAGGTAGTTGTCTTGATTGAAGATGTTTTTGCCGCAGCAAAAAGCAGGGTTGATGAAGTTGAACTCGTAATAGCAGAGGGACACGGTATACGTGCAGATCTGCGACGTGGTAAGATTACCATTGGTACGGCTTCACGATCAGCGGGTATCATCATCAGGACGATTCATGATGGCAGGATTGGAGTATCTTCATCAGATTCGCCAGCACGGTGGAAAGAGTGTCTTGATGCTGCAATAGCAGGAGGAAAACTCGCAGACCGGCAGGAATGGGGCGGACTTTTCGGACCTGTTCAGGAGAGAGAAACGCTCGCTAGAGACCCGACACTCATTGTTTCACCGGATCTCCTTAACGACCTTATTACTACCATGGTACAGGGGTCAGAAGAGTACGATGCTAAAATCACTTCGGGATCAGCATCGCTTTCAAGCGGGAATGTAACACTTGCAAACAGTGCAGGCCTTCTCATAACAGAACCCTCAACCCACGCCTCATTGTCAATTGAGATGATACAGGGTCAGTCAACCGGGTTTGAGCATGATGCATCATGGCAACTGAGCCGAATCAATCCCTTTACCATTGGAAAGACCGCTTCATGGTTTGCATATGCCGGACAGAACGGAGTGGAACTGGACTCAGGCACTTATGACATTGTTCTCTCTCCTGATGCCCTCTCTCAGCTCCTTGATACGGTGCTGACACCTGCGCTTTCCGGGCGGAATGTTCATGCAGGACGTTCTGTTCTTGCAAAAAAAATAGGCGAGCAGGTATTGGGAGAAGAGATATCCCTATTCGATGATCCCCTTGATCCCAGGGGGAGTGCAAACAGCTATTGGGATGGAGAAGGTGTCCCGGTCAGACGGCTGGATCTCATCACGAACGGGGTGCTTAACTGCTTTGCATATGATCTGCGCACAGCCTACCGATATGGAAAAGAAACCACCGCAAGCGCAGTCAGGGGAGGATTGGCAGGTGCTCCAAGCATCGGATTTCATAATCTGATTCTAAAGGGACCGGTAGATAACGTCCTTGACGAGAAAGCAGTCTATATACATGATGTTGTCGGGGCACATACTGCAAATCCGATGAGTGGTGACTTTTCTGTTGAACTCTCCTCACCGTTCTTTGCAGAGGGAGGGGAGCTTGGAACACCAATCCGTTCTGCTATGCTTTCAGGTAATGTCTTTGATCTGTTAAACCAGGTGCAATGTGTTTCAGCAGAAACAAAAACACTGGGAAATATGATTCTTCCTTCTATCAGGATAGAGAATCAGACCCTTGTTGGTAAGATCTGAATTGATAAAAAAGACCTGATTTTTCTTGTTTTTGTAATATAGCGATTCTGAACTATAAAAAACAGATAATATGCCATAATTGACAAAATTATCGGGTAACGTATGCATACAATCTGATACTGCCAGCAAGAAAGGACAATCAAAATTATGTACAAAAATGAACCTGTTCATAAACTGTATCAGCCATAACGAAGGATTACTATTTTTCCCTGCAGACGTGGTGATACAAGACCAGCCAGGTTAATTTCAGTACTCGTTAGATATTGAAGCTCGGGTTTTTATGCGACTTTCCATATGATAAGAGTCAAATGGAACCGATAATATATACTATACGAGAATTACTATGATTGAAATGTTATTCCTCCTCGTAGTCGGAATCCTAATCCTTGGCATGCTTTACTTTGCATTGCGAAGTATCACAGGTCTCTTTATCAATTCTATCCTGGGTCTTCTTCTCCTGTTTATTATTAATTATACTCACTTGTTAGGATATTTCGGGTTTTCAAATATTTCTATCACCTGGATTTCCGTGATTCTTTGTGCACTAGCCGGAATTCCTGGTGCCATTCTCATCATTATCCTGCATCTGCTTGGAGTGATGTGATAGTACTAATACTATTTTTACAAAAAACCCCTGGCATGCCTTTCTAAAGCCTCAAGCGGAATTTGTAGAGACATCCAGATCTTATATTTGTAAGAGACGGTATAAACGGGCCTATTCAAAAAAGGGGAAAAAAATTAAAAGACATTTGCTTCAGTATAAACAATGATAGAATCGCTGAGCATCTCAAATGGTTTTACCTCCCGTGAATGAGAAGACATCCTCATTTTCACGATCTCAACTGCAAGATGAGCATCAGAATTGCCATCACCACGTGCATAACGAAGCAGAATGACCGTATCGCTTAAATATTCTACCAGATTGTGCCTGCTTGAGAATGGATTGGTTCTGTCAGATTCTGTCGTAATAACAACTGTACAGTCAAGAGCCCGAAGTCCCTCCATAATCCGCATCATCTCTCTTCTTCGATCCACATCCTCATCAAAAAGATCCTCAAAGAGAGAGATAGGATCAATGACAACACGGGTAGCTCCTAATGATTTAATCAGTTCAGGCAATTCATTTTTTACACTGTTTACAGCAAGATGAAAATTAGATGGATCAAGATTGACAAGCGTCAAATGTGTTCCAATATAGGAAGCAACATCCCAACCCCTCAGTTCCATATATGTTCGTATTCGTTCAGAACTCTCCTCAAGGCTGATGTAAATGACATTCTCGTTATTCTGCAACCCCTTCCAAATGAAATTCAGAGCAAATGACGTCTTTCCAGTACCATAAGACCCTAAAATCGTAGCAACAGTTCTGGGAATGAGACCCCCATTGAGCATCGTATCAAGACCCTCTATCCCAAATGATACCCGATCAGTACTCACACAATCACCCTGATGTTACTGACCTCAAAACCACGACCAGGTGTTACCCGGACTGAGAATTTGACAAGGTCTTTCTCTTCCAGGTGGATCATCACACCCCTGAATTTCTCAAAATACATAATCCTCTGACGTCGTGCTGCAGCAGAATCTTCCCATTTAAAGTGAAGAACCGCATCTACGGCATCAGCAATCTCAAGTTCCTGCCACTGGTTAAGTACCCCTTTAGTGAGAATGAGGTAAATGGTCGTTCCCCATGATTTACTTATCCGTTGCATTCCTCTCAAATATGCAGTTAAATTCCCCCAATTTCCTGAAGCAAGACTTTGGGATGCCATTTCAGTGAGTGAATCTATAATAACAAGACTTTCATCTGGTATCTCAGTAAGGGTATCTGACAGGCTCGCAAGAACATTCTCTCTTATTTTCCGCCGTTCCATACGGTCAAGAACATTCTCTACATTACTGTACCAGGCAAAGGGAACAACGCTGGAATCGAAGAAGATATTTGAGAGATCATCAAAGTGAATCTTCTCAAAATTTTCCAGAAGATCCGGACTGAATGATAATTCTATCTCACGTTTAATATCTTCCCTTACTTTGGAGACTGTGACATAATGAATTTCTTTAGGATATATGAAATTCGAATCCTCCGGGAGGGATGACTTAAGTGAGAGGTTAATTATAGATGTGTATACAAAATCACGATTCCCAGCGCCAATCTCCCCTAGTAAGAGCATAAGTGAACCTAAGGGAACTCCACCTTCAAAAACCGGGTCAAGACTTGTAAGACCAGTCGGCATCCGTTTTAAAAAATCCTCTTGCATTGCACTCCCGGGTCATACCATTAATATGGTAATAAATCATATCCCCACTATGATATATGTTTATCTTACTGATACATAGTAATATGAATGGATTATCGGTACCTCCTCAAAAGGCTGTTAACCACGAATTGTCCAAGTAACATGAAAACATCTAATATCAGGTATCACATAAAAATTAGATCTTAAGATTATTATGGAATCCCTGAAAGACTCACCAAAAAAGAAGAGACGGATTAAGATTAACTGGGGTTCTTCTTCTTCTAAAAAGCCATCCGAAAAAATATCCAATACATTACCGGATGGTAATCCTCAAAAGGCAGGAGATAGACAAATTGGTAAAAATTTGCCTATCCGCCCCATACAGAAAGAAAATGACAATATTGAATCAGATCTCATTCTGCCAGATGATCTATCCCTGGATATAGAACCACTTACTATCACTCCTGACATGCATGCAGAATTATCTGATCTGATTCCTGATGATACTCCGGATGTTTCTGACAAACCAGCGACGATACAGATACAGGAATCAGAGGGATTTCATATCAATCTACCAGGCCTTGGAACTCCCAGGGAGAAGAAAATTGTCCCGGTCTCCCGGTCAGATACCGATCTAAAAAAAGCGCTGTCGCATGAGATTAAGAGTACAGAAAAAGGTGTTGGAAAGAAGATTATTGCCACCCTTTCCCGGCAAAAACCAGATGCTCTGATAGATTATGACCTGGAAAAAC
>Ga0265594_1003003_pt1 | contig 11508 bp, 8 predicted proteins | sample saktaG_11_FD_190147 | JGI IMG/M metagenome (GOLD analysis project Ga0265594, IMG submission 190147) | Saline water microbial communities from Sakinaw Lake, British Columbia, Canada - sak_2011_5_24_80m | ecosystem: Environmental > Aquatic > Non-marine Saline and Alkaline > Saline ... | reverse complement strand
AATGACTCTACAATTTTACTAATTTTTTTACGAGTTGCTGAAATCAATTCTTTATTTTCTTTTAAATAAACAAATCCGCGAGAAATAATATCTGGACTTTGAATTAATTTACCTTGACGCGAACCAATTGTTACAATTACAACAATCATTCCGTCCTCAGCTAAAATTTGTCTATCGCGAAAAACAATATTTTGTAAATCAGACACTCCTAAACCATCTACAAAAACAGGATCAGCATTTACTTTTTTATCCAGCATTTTAACATTGTTTTTTTCAAAATCAATCACTGACCCATTATCAGGAATTAAAATATTTTTATCTTTATATCCTAATTTGCGCGCCAACTTAGCTGCTTCTTTAAGCATAAAATGATTAGCATAAACTGGCATAAAATATGTTGGCTTAATCTGTCTTATCATTTCTTCAACATCACTGGCTGTGGCATGACCGCCAGAATGCACATCCATAATTTGTGAATGAATAACATTATCACTTTGGCGATAAATTAAATCTTTAAGTTTTTGAACAGTGCGTTCATTTCCAGGAATTACAGATGATGAAAAAATAACTGTGTCATTTTTTTGAAATTTAAGAAAACGATGTTCACCATTTGCAATTCGCGACATCACTGCATTTTCTTCTCCTTGCGCGCCAGTGCACAGTACAATAATTTCATTGTCTTTTAATTTTGAAATTTGCTTAATATCAATTAATTTTTTTAAATCAAAATTAATGTAACCTAATTCTTTGGCAAGTCTAATATTAGTTTTCATGCTAAAACCATCTGCCACAACTTTTTTATTATATTTTTTTGACATTTCTAAAATAACTTTAATCCGATCAATATTTGAAGCAAATGTTCCAATAATTATTCTTCCAGGTGCAGTTGAAATAATGTTTTCAATATTTTTATACATTTCGCTTTCTGGCACTGGAGGATTTTTATAGCTTACTCCTAAACTTTCCAACATTAAAATTGTTGGTTTTTTTAATTTAGCTAATTTATTATAATCAAAGCTTACCTTAGTTTTGTCGTGCTCTATTTTCCAATCACCCGGATGAATAGCAGTTGCTACTGGAGTTTCTAAAATAATTCCAATTGAATCAATAATATTATGCTCTACTGGAAAAAATTTAACTTTAAAAACACCAAGCTTTAAAACACCTTCAGTTGAACTAATAATTTTAGTTTTTAAATTTTGCGCTGTGCCTTTTTTGTAATCCTCAACTCTACCTTTCACCATATGAACAGTTAATTTAGCGCCAATAATTAACGGGTTATTTAATTTTTCTAATAAAATAGGTGACGCGCCTGTGTGATCTAAATGTCCGTGTGTGAAAATCACGCCGCGAATATTTTTTTCTTTGCCTTTTAAATAGTCTGTGTTAGGAATAATATAGTCAATGCCAGGTGTGTCTTCTTGCGGAAATTCTAAACCCATATCAATAATTATAATATCACTGTTATATTCAAACACTGTCATATTTCGTCCAACTTCTTCGCATCCGCCTAAAGGAATAATTCTTAAAATATTTTTTTGTAATTCAGGTACATCAGATTTTGTATTTTTTAAACCTTCTTTATGAAAGGTGTTTTTTTTAAAATCTTTTTTTTGTTTTTTATTATCCCGAATACTTAGAACTGGTTTTTTAAAATTTTTATTCTGTTTGTAGACAAAAGTTTTGTTTTTATTTTTTTGGTTTTTATTTATTGTTAAATCTTTATTATTATTTGTTTCATTTAACAAAAAATCATCTAATTTATTTAATTGATTAGTTATTTTTTTATTATTAATTTCTTTTGACTGATAAGTTTGTTGATTAATTTTTCTTATCGGTCGTTTTTTAAATTGATTCATATTTTTTATTTTATTTTATTTAATTTTTTTGTAATCATAAAAATCTTAAAAGTCGCTCAGGACAGGCTAGATTAAAACGCTCGTTTAGTTTTAATAAACCAATTTTGAATATTTGAAAAGCGATCAGATGAAGTAATAATATTTTTAGTATCAATTCCTTTTATTTTATTAACCACAGGATAAACATAAGAAGGAGTATAAAGAAAAATCGCTGGTAAAGATTGATTTAAAATATTTTGAAAGTGAATATATTTATCGTGTCGTTTTTGCGGATCAGAAATTTTTCTCGCATCTTCTAAAATTTTATCAGCTTCTTGATTAATAAAATTTGCTAAATTAAACCCAGCTTCACCAGCCTGAGACGAATGCCAAAATGGATAAGGGTCAGGATCACTGCCAACAACTTCTCCAAATAATAAAATCTCAAAAGCGCGATTTTTAATTACTTCAGATTTAATTAAACCAGGTTCAACTAAATTAATTTCAGTTTTAATGCCAGCTAGTTGCCACATTTTTTGAATTAAATTTGCTACATTAGAATTTTCTTTATTATTTACAGTTGTTAAAACAACTTTTAATTCATCATCTCCTTTTTTTCTAAAAGGAGAATCTTCTGTTTTTAAATATCCAGAATTATTTAATAATTCTTCAGCTTTTGTTAAATCAAATTCATATTTAAAAATATTTGGATTAAAACCAATTGAGCCCGGCAAAATCGGAGCGTCAATTACTTGGCCGTTCATTTTTAAAGCTTGATTAATTAATTCTTGTTTGTCTAAAGAATAAGCCAAAGCTTTTCTAATATTTAAATCTTTTAAAACGGGGTTATTTGCTTGATTAAAAAATAAAGCAGTATATTCTGGTATTTGTAAATTGTAAAAATGAATATCTTTTCTTAAATTTAATTCTGATTTTAATTCTTTTGGCAAATAACTTATTCCATTTATATTATGATTATTTAAAGCATCAACCGCGCTGTTAAAATCAGGATAAAATTTAAAAATTATTTCTTCAAGATAAGCTGGGTTTTCATAATATTTTTTGTTTTTAATTAAAGAATAATTTTTAATGTTTCCTAATTTATCTTTACTTAAAGATTTGAATTTATAAATTCCAGAACCAATTGGCTTTAAATTGTAATCAGCAAGTAGCGCGTTTGAAGGAACAACCTCTTGCCACAAATGCATTGGTAAAATTCCAACAGTTAAATTTTCTAAAAACGGAGTGTAAGGTTCGTCAAGAATAAAACGCAAACTTGAATCATTAATTTTTTCAATTTTTATATTTTCAAAATTATTTGCCAAAGGGCTTTTAAATTCAGGATTTTGGATTGATTGAAAAGTAAAGATAACATCATCAATTGTTAAGGGTTCGTTATCGTGCCACACTAAATCTTTTTTTAAATTAAAAGAATAAATTTTTTGGTCAAGCGAGATTTCCCAGCTTTCAGCTAAATCTGGAATTAAATTTTGCTCTTTATCAATTTTAATTAAACCAGAATAAATTAATTTAACTAAATCCTGATCAACTTGATTTAAAGAAGAATAAAGTGGATTAATAAATTTTAATGTTCCAACCAAACCTTCTGTGTAGTTGCCTCCTGATTTTGGAACAATTTCAGTTTTTGTAAAATAGAAATTAATTAATAAAATAATAAAAAATATTAAAGTAACTAATAATAATTTTTTTACTTTTCTTTTTTCATCAACTGATAAAACTTGAGGCAAATATTTTAATTGTTTAAAATTTGGTAGACGCTTTTTTGCAACTTGATTTAAAATTTTTTCGTCAAATTTTTTTTGTTTGTCAAATCTGTTTTTCTTTTTAAATAAACCTAGGTGTGAACCTTTATGGTTTACACTTGAAAAAAGTCCGGGTATTTTTTGCCAGATAATTTTTATATAATAAATTTTAGATAGAATTTTTTTAAAAAATCCTGTTAAAAAAGTAAGCCACGAATTGGGCATAAAATTGACAAAAATATTAAAGTGTGATTATATTAATTTTAACTAATTAAAATAATTATTATTTCCCCTGCCCAAATTTCACGGCAGGGATTTTTTTATTTTTTAAATTTTGTTTTTTTAGTCCGCTTTAGCGGGCTTGAATTATTTTTTAACCTGACACTTTAGTGTTAGGTTATTAAGAGAGCTGTCCTGTCGCTTTTCTAATCCACCTAGCCCTTTTCAGATTCTGCTTTCACCACCTTAGCCCTAAAATAGTTTTTCCAGCTTTGCTTCGTCAAACCCTAGCCCTTTTCAGATTCTGCTTTCACCACCTAGCCCTAAAATAGGTTTTCCAGCTTTGCTTGGTCAAACCCTAGCCCTAAAAGGGCAAGGTTAATTTTTCAAGCCCTCTAAAGAGGGCTAATTTATTTTAAATTACAATCCTAATAATTCCCAAAACTATAAATAAAAATGCGCAAATAATTGTTAAAATAAAAATTGTTTTTTCAGCTCCGCGTTTTGTTAAATAAACATCACCAGAACCGCCAAAAGCAGAACCTAAACCAGAACCTCTATTTTGAAGTAAAATAAAAATTATAAGAAGAACAGCGATAATTAATTGAATGTAATTTAGAATATTTGTCATAAAGTGGTTATCATCCCGAGCGACTTCTAGTGTTGTTAGAAGTGAAGGATCTAATTGAAAAAACATAATTTAATTGATTGTCGTTAGTTTAACAAATGATTTTAAAAATGTCAATAGAGTTTTGTAACTCGTAATTCGTAATTTAGAAATCTATTTTAAATATTTACGAGTTGTGATTACAGATTACAAATTATTTTAAAGTAGTTATCGTTTCCACTGGTGTTGGATCCACATTATTTAAAATTGCTAAATAAAAACTCATCCAATCACCAATAATTAAAGTTGATAATTTTTGTTCAAAAATATCTTTGCCTTCTGTGTTTATTATTTCGTAACGAATTTTTTTCTCTTGCAAAACTGATTTTAATTTATCAAATTGATTAATTAATTCTGGTTTATCAAAAGTATTTTGCAAAATAAAATAAATTAAATCATCTTGAAATCGTGTGGGTAAATCTAAACCTTGCACAGCATTATGCATTGCCTCTGGCAAAAATTCTGTAAACGCAAATTGATTCGCATTTTCATTAATTTGAGTTTTCCAACGCCAAACAACTGATTCTAAAATTCCAGAGCCAACAATAATTGGTAATCTGTCTAAAGCGCAAAAAGCTAATTGTTTTGCAAAATTATTTTCTGTTTTAATTTCTGGTTTTAAATTTTTATTTATTTTTTCTAATAATTTAATCGCATTTTCTAAACCACAATCTAAAATATTTAATTTTTTCAAAGCGCCAAAAACTGCTCCAAGCTGGTAACCTAAACTTGCTCGCGGGGTAGCTTTTGTGTTGTAATCAAAAACAACTGCATTTTCTTTTGCGCCAAGTTTTTCTAATTGTCCGCGTTCAGCAATAATAAAAATTTTAGCTTCAGCAACAGCAGAATATTTAAAAGCTGAAATTGTTTCTTTTGTCGCGCCAGAATGTGAAGTTAAAATTATCAAAGTATCTTTGTTAACCCAAGCAGGAATTTCATAATCACGCATCACATACATTGGTATTTTTCTTTTTGATTTAGGTAAATTTGTAATTAAATGATTAGCGACTGCTGATCCTCCCATCCCGCACAGACAAATATTTTTTATTTTGCTCCAATCTTTAGGAAAATTTATTTTTTTTATTTTTTCTAATGAATCTTTAATCTGTTTTGGCATTTCTAAAATATATTCAGCCATTTCTGATTTATCTAATGATTTAATTTGTTGTATTTTGTCTAGAGTTGTCATAATTTTATTAAAAAACCAGAACACTTTAATTTTCACAATTAATTATTTTAAACAAGTGTGTTAATGTTTTTTTGTTTTAAGTGTTGATTTAATTGTACTTCCTCTTGACAATTTTGGCAAATTTACGCGTTAGTAAATAAATTAAACTCCTAATCTTTTTTTCTTCCTTTCAAAATCTCTTTTTTTAATATCTTCCCGTTTGTCAAATTTCTTTTTGCCAGCGCCAACCCCAATTTCTAATTTGATTAAACGATTTTTAATATATATTTTTAAAGGTAAAATTGAAATGCCTTTTTCTTTTTGCTTTCCAACTAAAAAACGCAGTTGTTTTTTGTTTAATAATAATTTTCTAGATTGATGAGGATTATATTTTTTTTGTATCGCGCGAGCTGGTTTGTAAGGCGAAATATAAATTTTTTCTAGCCAAGCTTCCATATTTTCATCTATTGATATATATGCTCCTTTTAAATCAACAGAACCTTTTTTAATTGATTTGACTTCTGGTCCGGACAAAACCAAACCAGCCTCATAAGTATCTGAAATTTTGTAATCATAATATGCTTTTTTGTTTTTTATAATTTTCATATTAAGTTTTCCCGCCTTCGCCCCTAACAACTCTACTGGACTACGGCGGATACCTGTCTGCCGACAGGCAGGAACTCTTGTGTTAAAAAAACACAGGAGCCTGTCCGCCGTAGCTAAAGTTTTTTTGGGATTGGGGGCGTAGGAGGATTAGGCGACATACTTTTATTATATCAAATTTTAGGATATAATAAATTTAATTAAAATAAATTTATGATTATCAAAGATACAATAAAAAAACAAATTAATCAAGTATTAAAAGAAAAATATTCATTAAAGAATATTGAATTTCAAATTGAGTACCCACCTAAACCAGAATTAGGAGATTATTCGTGCAATATTTCAATGGTTTTAGGGAAAAAATTAAATAAAAATCCAATGGAAGCAGGAAAAGAAATATTAAGAGAGCTTGAAAATTTTAGGCTGGGTTTTAAAACCCAGCCTAACTGGGCAAAAATTGAATTAGTTAAACCTGGTTTTATTAATTTTTATTTATCTGAAGATTTTTTAAATAAAAAAATAAAAGAGATTTTAAAAGAAAAAGAAAGGTTTGGCTCATCTAAAATTGGAAAAAGGGAAATAATAATTATTGATTATTCTGCGCCAAATGTAGCAAAAAATATGCACGCTGGACATCTTCGTTCAACAATTATTGGTGATTCTTTGGCGCGAATTTTTGAATTTTTAAATTATAAAGTTATTAGCGACAATCATGTTGGAGACTGGGGCACTCAATACGGAATTTTGTTGTATGAATATAAAAATAAATATGGAGAAAAAAAGAAAACAGATTTAACTATTGATGACCTTGAAAAAATGTATGTGAATTTTATGGAAAAAGAAAAAGAAAATCCTGAAATTCGAGATTTAGCAAAAGCTGAACTTAAAAAACTACAAAATAAAAATAAAATTAATTATGATTTATGGCAATATTTTTATAAAATTAGTTTGGATGAGTTTAAAAAAATTTATAAAAAATTAAATATTCGACCTTTTGATCTGTGGCTTGGAGAAAGTTTTTATCATAAAATGTTAGATAATATTGTTGTTAAAGCGTTAGAAAAAAAAGTAGCTAAAGAAAGCGAAGGCGCTGTTGTTATTTCTTTGGACAAATTTGATTTACCGCCTGGGATGATTCGTAAATCGGATAAAACTTTTTTGTATTTAACTACTGATTTAGCAACTATTAAATATCGACACGAAAAATATAATCCAAGCCAATGTTTGTATGTGGTAGCGAATCAGCAGGCCTTACATTTTGAACAACTTTTTAAAGCCAACGAACTTTTAAAATTTTCTGGAAAAGAAAAATTAGAGCACATTAAATTTGGCTTAATTCTTGATGAAGACAAAAAGAAAATGTCAACTAGAAAAGGAAAAGTAGTTAAGCTAGATAATTTAATTGATGAAGTTGTTGTCAAAGCAAAAGAAATTGTTAAAAATAAAAATCCAAATTTATCTGAAAAAGAAAGAAATAAAATTGCAAAAATAATTGGAATTGGCGCATTAAAATTTAATGATTTATCTCAAAACAGAACAACAGATATTTTATTTGATTGGAAAAAAATGTTGAGTTTTGAAAGTGGATCAGCTCCTTATCTGCAATATACTTTTGTGCGAATTCAAAGCATTTTAAATAAAACAAAATTAAAACCAGAAAATAAAAATTTTAGAAATTTAAAAAAAGAAGAAGAAATTTTAATTTTAAAAAATTTAGCGAAATTTGAAGAAATTATTATACAATCATCAAAAGAATACAAGCCAAATATAATTGCTAATTATTTAGTCAATTTAGCTAGTGATTTTCATTGTTTTTATGAGCAAGTGCCAATTTTAAAATCAGAAAAAGAAATCCAGACAGAGAGACTGGGTTTAATTTTAGCTGTTGCTCAAGTAATTAAAAATGGTTTATGTCTTTTAGGGATTCAAGTTGTTGATAAAATGTAGATTTATGAAAAACAAAAAACACATTCATTTTATTGGAATAGGTGGAACAGCAATGGCTTCAATCGCTGTTGCTTTTAGGCAGGCAGGATTTAAAATTACAGGCTCCGAACCAAAAGAAATTTTTCCACCAATGAGTGATTATTTAAAAAAAAATAAAATTAAATATTATTTTCCATTTAATCCAGAAAAAATTGGGAAACCAGATGAAATAATAATTGGAAACGCGCATTACTCTGATGAAAATCCAGAAGTAAAATATGCAAGAAAAAATAAAATTAAATTAGAACATTTTCCAAAATTGTTAGAAAAATATTTGATTAAAAAAAATTCAGTAGTTATTGCTGGAACTTACGGCAAAACAACAACCACAGCGATGGTTTCTTGGCTGTTTGAGCGCGCAAATAAAAATCCTAATTATCTTTTGGGCGGTTTGCCTTTAAATTTTAATCACGGAGCAAGATTAACAAAATCAAATTGGTCAATTGTAGAAGGTGATGAATACCCAGCAGCTTCACCTTGGGACTATTCACCAAAGTTTAAATATTATCATCCAAAATATTTGATTTTAACTTCAGCTGAGTGGGATCATTTTGATATTTTTAAAACAAAAAAATCTTACATTGATGTATTTAAAAAATTAGTTAAATCAGTTCCAAAAGATGGATTGATTGTTGCCAAGTTGGGAGGAGAAAATTTAGATGAGGTTTTGAAGCATGCTAGATGTAAAATTATTTTTTATAATTGTAATAAAAACATAAAATATAAAAATAAAAAAATATATAATGTAAAAAATATTTTTACTAAAAATAAAAAAACTGAATTTGAATTATATAAATCTGAAAAATTAATTGGCGGATTTCAAACCCAACTTATTGGAGATTTTAATTTAGAAAATTGGTGTGCAGCGATTACTTTAGCTAGTGAATTAAAATTACCATTTAAAAAAATTCAGCAAGCTGTGAAAACTTTTAAAGGAGTAAAAAGAAGATTAGAAGTTAGATCTGTGAAAAATAAAATTACTGTGATTGATGATTTTGCTCACTCACCATCAAAAGCAAAAGCGTCTGTTAAAGCTTTAGTTAAGCATTTTCCAAATTCAAAAATATTTGTAGTTTTTGAACCTAATCGCGGAGGTCGAGCTTTAAAATGTATGCCTAATTATAGCAATATTTTTACCGGAGTCTATAAAGTTTTTATTCCAAAATTAACTGAATACAAAAAAAAGCCAGGAGTTTATGATGTGTCTGGCAGTGAGTTAACTAAATATTTAACCCACCTTCGCCAAGGCTACGGCGGGCAGGCCTGCGACTTCAGTCGTAGGAAACCAAAAGTAATTTATCAACCAGACAGCAACAAAATTTTACAAAATATTTTAAAATTAGCTAAACCAAATGATGTTGTTGCTTTTATGGGCTCAAGAAATTTTGATGGGATGATTAAAGAATTGATTAAAAAATTATGAAACACAAAAAAAAAATTAAAAAAAATAATATTTCTTTGATCGCATTTTTTTTTATTTTAGTTGTTTTTGGTTTAATAATATTAGCTTCAGCTTCATCAGTTGTGGGTTTTACAAATTTTGGAGATAATTATTATTATTTTAAACATCAATTTTTATTTGGTTTTTTGCCTGGGTTGTTTTTATTTTTTCTCTGCTCAAAAATTCCTTACAAATTCTGGCAAAAAAATGCTGTTTGGCTTTTGTTAATTAGTTTAGTTCTTTTAATTTTAGTTTTTGTTCCAAGCATTGGAAAAGAACACAATAATGCAAAATCTTGGATTAATTTAGGTTTTGCCACTATTCAACCAGCTGAAATTATGAAATTAATTTTAATAATTTATTTATCAGCATGGTTTTCCCGCCTTCGCCAAGGCTACGGCGGGCAGGCAAAAAAAAAAGATCACATTAAAAGTTTTTCTCACGGTTTTGTTCCGTTTTTAATTTTACTTGGAGTCACTGCTGGATTAGTCGCGTTTCAGCAAGATGTTGGAACAATGTCAATTATTGTTTTAATCGCAGTTGGAATATTTTTTACAGCAGGAGCTAAGTGGTCGCATTTAATTAGTTTATTTTTACTTAGTTCCGTAATTTTGACAAGTTTAATTAAACTCGCTCCTTATCGGTTAAATAGAATTACTGCTTTTATAAATCCTGAAATTGATACGCAAGGAATTGGTTATCACATTAATCAAGCTTTGCTCGCAGTTGGTTCTGGCGGTTTGTTTGGTTTGGGTTTTAACAACTCATTGCAAAAATTTGAATATCTGCCCGAAGTACCTGGTGATTCAATTTTTGCGATAATGGCAGAAGAGTTAGGTTTTGTTTTTTCCACTTTATTTATTATTTTATTATTTTATTTTATTTTTAAAATTTTAAAAATCGCAAAATTTGCGCCAGATGATTTTGCTAGATTGTTTTGTGTTGGTTTAGCTGTTTGGATTGGGGGACAAGCAATTTTTAATATCGGAGCAATGATTGGAATCCTTCCCTTGACTGGTGTGCCTTTGCCTTTTGTTAGTTTTGGTGGAACTTCATTAATGATTTTAATGGCAGGAAGTGGAATTTTAGTAAATATTTCTAAAAGTTAATATTAAAATTTATTTAAACCAAAAAATCTCGATTAATTTGGGATTTTTTTATTTTTTAATTTAAAATACAAAATTTGTTTTATTTAAATTTTATTGGTAAAGTAAAATAGATTAAGATAAATATTAAAATAAATTCAGATTAAAAATGTTTTCAAAAAAACAACTTGGTAAAATTGGCGAAGATTTAGCAACTAAATTTTTGTTGAAAAAAGATTATTTAATTTTAGAACGCAATTTTTATATTCAAAGTGGAGAAATTGATATTATCGCGCAAGACAAAAAATCAAATGATATTGTTTTTGTTGAAGTTAAAACTCGCACTTCAAATGAATTTGGAACTCCAGAAGACGCAGTTGATGAAGCTAAAAGACATTTTTTAGAATGCGCCGCAGAAAGATATTTATCGAAAAAAGGTTTTCCAGCTTTTCAGGATTATCGGTTTGATTTAGTGGCAATTGATTTAAATATGAATACAAGATTAGCAAATATAAAATATATAAAATATATCTAATTTTAACTGAACAAGATGACATACATAGGTAACACTCCTAATTTATCAAAATCATTAGATTTTGATAAAGCTTGTAATTCATTAATATCTTTTTCCAATTCTAAAATTTCATCTGCTTTATCCTCTTCAGAATTATTTAAATTAATCGCTTGACCATTATTTTCTTTCCCCAGTTCTTCTTCAAGCTGTTTTGTTAATTCATC
>Ga0265594_1003002_pt1 | contig 11508 bp, 13 predicted proteins | sample saktaG_11_FD_190147 | JGI IMG/M metagenome (GOLD analysis project Ga0265594, IMG submission 190147) | Saline water microbial communities from Sakinaw Lake, British Columbia, Canada - sak_2011_5_24_80m | ecosystem: Environmental > Aquatic > Non-marine Saline and Alkaline > Saline ... | reverse complement strand
GCATCCTTGCAGCCGCGGGCGGTACCCAGCCAGGTTTCGCCCAGGATATAGGCCGCCCGATCGCTGTCGATTTTGATCTCAATCGTGGAGCCGCTGAGGGCGACGCGCATTTCAGCGAGTAACGGGTAATTGTCCCAACCGGGGATATTCGGCGCCCAGATACAACCCGTTTTCGAATGATATATTCCCGGAATCGTAATCCCGACGGCGGCAATCGTAAGGCCGCGCTCGGCTGCCGCTTGCAGCAGTTGCTCTATCTGCCGGGTGATCAATTGCCCGACCGCGTTTCCCCCGCGTTTATCGAGTGTCGCAATGTCCTTCGCTAAAATCTTACCGTTTTCATTAAAAATCGCCGCGGCTGATTTGGTCCCGCCGAGGTCGATGCCAATCACTTCCATTATAAAAATCCTCTTTTAATTCTCGGGAAAAATACGAAATAGGGTAACGGATTCCAATTACAAAAACGACCGCATACCGGTTTTTGGCATCGCTCGATTCACTTGATTGGTCAGTGAGTGTCCACTGCTTGCGAGAGTGAGGCCATCGGTGTTTATTCGGGGCAGCTGCGGTCCTGACCGGGTACGAGAATTCATTTGACAAAAGGAATAAAACCGGTTAATATCGACTGAGGCGAATCGGGAATTGATAATTATCATTTTATAGAGGTGCAACATTGACCAATCGATCCGGACTTTCTTTATTATATGGAATTGTGATTGCGCTGTTGATGATACCGGCTTGCCGGGAACCACAGAGCGTCCCGCCGCCCTCACGTCTGCTGATTCGCTGTGATGATATCGGCATGTGTCATACCGTGAATCTGGCTGCCGAACAGTTGCTCGAATCGGGACTTCCGGTTTCCATGTCGGTAATGTTTGTGTGTCCCTGGTACCAGGAAGCCGTGGCAATTTTGAAAGAGCACCCGGAAATATCCGTTGGTGTGCATCTGACTCTGAATGCCGAATGGAAGAATTACCGCTGGGGACCGGTGTCGGGGGCAAAGGCCGTACCCAGCCTGGTGGACAACTGCGGTTATTTCTTCCCTACCCGGGCGGATTTCCATGCCGCGCAACCTGACCCGCGGGAGGTTGAGAGCGAACTGCGCGCCCAGATCGAACGCGGACTGGCTTCCGGCCTGCGGACCGATTACGTCGACTACCACATGGGGACGGCGGTCAGTACCCCGGAATTACTCCAGATTGTGGAAAAGCTGGCCGGTGAATACAAACTGGGTATTTCGCGCGGTTTCGGCGAGCAGGATTTGAAACCCATTTATAGTGTACTTCCTGAAGAGAAGACCGACAGCCTGCTGGTAATTATCGACCGCATACCCCTCGATCGTCTGAATTTAATGGTTTTTCATATCGGGCAGGAAAATCCGGAGATGGATGCTTTAATCGATATGAACGAGGTAGGACTCGCGCAGATGAGCCATCACCGCAACGCCGAATTGCGGGCCTTGCTGTCGCATGGCTTTCATCAAAAAATTCAGGAGAAAAACGTGCAACTTCTGACCTATCGCGAACTCATCGATGAAGTCGGCCTGGAAAATGTAAAATTGCCGGAAATGTAAACCTGACAGATGCGCTTAACCGGAAGGGAAACGAACATGAAGCTGGAGATACGACGAGACTTACAGTTATTCATAATTTTACTTTTTATACTGGGAATCGTCTATGCGAGGGGCCCGCAGCCGGAAATCTTCATCCGCATCAACCAGGTCGGCTACCTGAGTAATGAACCCAAAATCGCCATCGCGTTCGCAAGGGAAGCGTTCGCCAGGGCGGAATTCGAAATCCGGGATGCCGCAACCGGAAAACGGATTTGGGGCCCGCACAAAGTCGGCAAATTCGTCGGCGCTTACGGCAATTATGCATTTCACCTTCAGCTGGATTTCAGCGATTTTTCGACGCCCGGCCGCTACCTGATCCGGATGAAAGGGACGGAATCCGTGTCTCTGCCATTCAATATCGGCGATGATGTTTATAATGGCTATCATGAATCGATCCTTAAATATATTCAACAGCAACGCTGCGGGTACAATCCCTTTCTCGACGAGGTTTGCCACCAGAAGGACGGCCGCACGATGTACGGCCCCATGCCGGACAGCAGCTATATCGACGTCAGCGGCGGCTGGCACGATGCGGCGGATTACCTGCGCTATCATCTGACTTCGGGCAATACGGTCTGCCGCCTGCTTTTCTCGTATAGTTCGAACAAGGGGAAATTCGTCGATCATGTGAATGATCTCGGCCAGGCCTTCCCGAACGGCATTCCGGATATTCTGGATGAGGCCAAATGGGGGCTCGATTGGATGCACAAAATGCACCCTGAAACGGACCAACTCTTTCACCAGGTCGCCGACGACCGCGATCATATCGGCTGGAAGCTGCCGCATCTGGATACGGCCGATTACGGCTGGGGACCCGGCAGTTACCGGGTGGCGTACTACGCCAACGGCCAGCCGCAAGGGCTGGGCAGGTATCAGAACACCTCGACCGGGGTGGCCAACATCGCGGGACGCTTTGCGGCGGCCATGGCGATGGCTTATGATATCTGGAAGAACGATCTGAACAATCCGGTCTATGCGGCGAAATGTCTGCAGGCCGCCGAAGAAGTCTATCGGATGGGCTTGAAACAGCCCGGTTGCCAGGAAGGAACACCGCACCTGGCGCCCTATCGCTATTGCGAGAACACCTGGGCGGACGATATGGAGTGGGGCGCGGCTGAACTCTACCGTCTGACCGGTAACGAGAGCTATCTGAAAGATGCCAAAAGATTCGCCAGACTGATCAACACAACTTCGTGGATGGGCGCGGATACGGCCCGCCATTATGAAATGTACCCGTTCATGAACATGGGGCATTATGCACTCTTCCAGGTTGCCGACGAGGCCTTTCGCGATACACTGGTAAGCTATTACAAAGATCAGATCGAAGCGGTAAAAAGGCGCGCCGAAGAAAATCCCTACAATGTCGGGCATCCCTTCATCTGGTGTTCGAATAACCTGGCGGCGGCCTTTGTCACCCAGTGTCTCCTGTACGAGCAGATGACCGGCGACACGCAGTACCATTCCCTGATGCAGGCGCATCGCGACTGGCTGCTGGGCCGCAATCCCTGGGGCGCCAGCCAGATGGTTGATATTCCCAAAGAGGGCGGCAACCCACCCCAACAGCCGCACTCCTGCATGGTCCGCTTGCTGAACCGCCAGATCACCGGCGGGCTCAACGACGGCCCGGTTTATACCTCGATCTATCGGAGTCTGAAAGGCATTCGTCTGTTTGAGGACGATGAGTACGCGGCTTTCCAGTCGGACAAAGTGGTTTATCACGACGATATCGGCGATTATTCAACCAATGAACCGACCCTCGACGGGACGGCCGAGACGTCGTTTTTCCTGGCCTTTTTCACGTCTCTTAAAAAGTAGAATAGCTTTTCAGTCAGTATATATTCTATTTCGGATCGATGTGAATTGTGGCTTCAATGCCCAGTTCCTTGCATAGAGCCGCCTCGATGAGTTGAATTCGCTGGTGGATTTCCATCAGAACCATATCGCCGGGGAATCGCAGGTGAAAGGAGACCTCCCGATGGGCGCCGTAGCGATGGAGATGAAAATGATGCAGGCCGTCGGACCGGCCGATAACGCGCCGCACCGCTGCTGTGATCTGTTGCTCCAGTTCCTCATCGACCGGTTCGCCGAGCATCAGGTTTACCGTGTCTTTGAAAATATCGAAAGCCGCTTTGAGAATTAAAATAGAAACGATCAATCCCAGGATGCCGTCAATCCACCAGATGTACTTGCCCAACAGGGCGCCCACTATGATCAGGCCCGATGCGACGGCGTCGCTGCGGTGATGCCAGCCGTCGGCAACCAGCGAGCGCGAATCGATCTTCTTCCCCGCCCAGAAAGCGAAACGGGCTAGGGCTTCCTTGACCAGTAGCGAAAGTCCAAAGATCAAGACAGCCGTCAGATGGAATTCCACGACCTGGTAATTGCATAACTGTTCAATGGAATCGAGGATGAATTTGAAACCGACCATTGCCAGTAATGTCGCGATAACCAGCGCGCTGACCCATTCGGTGCGCCCGTGACCGAAGGGGTGACGCTTATCGGCCGGCTTTTTAGCGATCCAGAAGCCGAATATGACAACGAACGAAGTCAGCGTGTCGGACAACGTGTGCCAGGCGTCGGCGATCATTGCCACCGAACCGCTCAAAATTCCAACCCAAAGCTTCAGGCCGAAGAGAATTGTATTGATAAGGACTGATAGCCAGCCTTCGAGATAGCCGTAATTGATTTGTTTTTTCTGCATGATCAGACTCCGATAAAATAACGGCTCAAGTTACGACAGTGGGTTCTCGTTTGTCAATCTTTAAAGCGAGATGCTCCGGTTTCGGTGTTAAAGATGCATCGAATAGTAAGTTTTACGGGAGATAGGCAGTTCAGGAAATCACATCCGCCAGGGCCGCCTGGATACGGGGATCGTTGCGCGGGTCTTCCGGATCATCGGACGGCAGACACTGATCGTCGAAGTAATTGCGCTGAATACAGAAAGGAGAAGGTATTCGGAATGTACCGGCTGGGAAGACCGCTTCCAGTATAATCACCGGGTGCATACAGGCGTTAGAATCAATCCAGGCCTGAAAGTAGCCCCAATAAATGCGCACGCCGTCAGCCGTGATGACAAAGTACTTGTGGTAAAGATCAGTCCGGTCCGCGACGCGTGCAGCTGTTGCGTCGACGAGGCATATCCGGTGATCGTCCCACCGATACTCCCTGATATCATCGACGGTAAAAAGTGGTTCAGGTTCAATCACCAGATTTTCCAGGAGTAATGAATCGGCGATGACCTGCCCCGCCGGCAGGGTTGCGATGTAAAAAGCGAATTCCCCTTCCTGTTCGATTTCCGGAGTGATTTCTTCTTTTTCGCAGGAGATCAGCGTCAAAACGAAAGCAGCGATAATGAGAAAAATTTTGGATTTAAACATTGTGTGCCTTCCGTGTTAATCGTTCAAAATTAATGCCCGCCCTGCTCCGGCCGGTACAATCCGGTGGCGTTGACGCCCTGAAGACCGGCCTGGTAAGAGCGTTCATCGAGCGGCGCAAGACAGGCGATCATCTGCGGTGTCAATAGAGAAAAACGGCGAATTTCATCCAGCCGCTGGGCGATGCGTTCCATGGCCTCGTCAGCGGTCATCCAATTGAGATGATCGAACGTTATAAGATTCAAGGGCACGGTATAACCGCGCAGCGTCTTTTCGCGTTCCACATTGTAATACTGCTCGAAATAGGACATCACCAATTCACGCAGATTGCGATAGATCGGCTCGCGGTAGCGCAAACCGACGAAGTTCGATTTGGCCAGGGCGCCCCAATGACCTTCATTCCTGAACAGGGCCAGGATGTGGTCGTCGTCCCGGGAGTTGGGGATCATATCCAGCAGCAGGGGCGGATACCCGATCCGCCGCAAAGCCGCCGCGGCGAACACGGCGCCGTCGAAACAGTGCCCGACCCGCTCCCGAATCACCCGCAACGGACAACGGTAAACGGATTCGGAACTGTAGGGAATTTCATCCAGGAAAGATTGGATTTTGAGCGGCGACGTCAGGGCTGACATCGTTTGCCGCTCCGTTTCCGTCATTGTCCGGTCGAAAGAATCGATTGCTGCCATCGGTGCTCCTGTATATGCGAATTGAGATAATATAAACAATTTAACGTTGATGATCCAATCCTTGTAAGACCATAATAATTGAGAAGATAATGGAGTATATCGATGCACAAAAATGAGTGACTAAATGGGGGAGGTTCATCCCGGAGCGGGAAGGAGTGTTTCGGTCGCTCCGGGATGATTGTAGCGTCGTTGGGCGTGGGTGAGGTACAATTCAATAAAAGCGCTGGGGGCTGGGTCGGCAGTGATATTTTCCCCGTACTTCTGCAGTGAGTACACGCTACGGGGCTAAAAAGGGGCGTCGACCTGAAACAGGGAAACGCGCTTGTTTGAAGGGAGTATGTTCAGGCGTCGTGTAGCAAATTTACAGTATTTTATACGACGCCGTTTTCGATTGGTTCCAGCGAAATTTTCCAGTTGCTGAATCCTTGCCGGGAACTAATTCAGCCCGAATGCTAAGCAGATAGCAAATGTCGTGTACGGGAGAGCCTATAGTCCGAGCCGGCTGCGAATTTTTTCATGAACCTTTGCCGGTATGTCAGACTGCTTCGATATAGTCCCGACCGGCTTGGACCACGGATTAAATTCCAGACCCGCACCGACGGAAATCATCCTGTCGGAGCTGATTTCCTCGTTCTCGAAGTAAACGTACCCAAAGCCATCCCCGTCAAGATTGGGGGTGGCGCCCTCTTCCGGAAACGGTCCGTTGTATGGAACTACCTCGAACCATTCGAGTTCTCCATCCTTCTGAAAACGGCTGCCTTCGAATGTAACGGAATTGGAGGTGACCATGGTATCCTGAGAGTATCCCAGGATAGTCCACTCATCCTCTTGCCAGGTGTAATCCAGAAAGACATAATAGAAATCGGCGTTGCTTCCGCTCCAGGAAATCGTCAGTGGAGCGCCGAGCGCAAGTGTGTCTCCCGCCTGAATAGAGAGTGTTTGGATCGTATCGGGTACGGAGACGGAGCCTTCGAGTTTACCGATATCCGCCGTGACCATGATTTCAAGCGGATTGAATTTCGGTTCTTCCATCTGGTCCGACCATAATCTTGTATCCATAGAAAAGTGAATAGCGCCCTCAAGGTTATAGAAGTACTTCGAACCGGTGTAACTCTTATTTCCAAGTCGTACTTCTTCTATCACGGGGTACGGATCGCCCGATATATTGCCGCTGACGTAGGCACTCGGAATGGTGATCACCTCCCAATCGGGTGCTCGACGCCCCGAATTATAATGCCGGGCAAATAACAGGGCTGAGAGCGATCCCGAATCCTCATTGCCGTTAGAATTCTCACAGGCAAACATAAAGACAAGCGCAACACATAGCAGGCTCAAGGCAATTAATCTTTTTTTCATGCTTATTCTCCGTTTTGATGGTATTTTTCTCCTCCCAAAAACAGGCGGTACGAACAGAATTTTTAACCGATCCCGTATCCGCCACTTTCTTTTTCGGAAATCTGCACATAAATGTAAGTCTCAGCGTGAAGAATTCCAAAGAACTTGAAGGTAGTCAGCCTTGGAAAAATAGCCGTCGCAGCAATGAGAGTAAAAACATAAAGCATAAACCAAAGGAAGGAAAGAAATGAAAAGGCGGTGATGGAGTGGTCGTCTCGAAGAGGTCAGAGCGGGCAGCGGTAATACTCGAACGTGTAACCGGTATCGTTCCAGTTATCGAATTTTTTGACGACATGGCATTTTTTGGTGAATTTGGCGGAAACGCCTTCGAGGACGTGTCCGGTTACGAAGCGGAAACCCTTGCGTTTGATGGTGTTTTGAAAGACGCGTTTCAGCATCTTGGACAATCCCAGGTGGCGGAGTTCCTTGCGCACGATGAAGGCGTAGGTGTAGATCGTATTGCCTTTGCCGAGATTGTCGTCGCAACTGGCCCATTCCTCTTTGGCGAAATTTTCCAGCGGAATTCCGACAATGAAACCTTCAATTTCATCTTTGTAGCGTACGATGAAAGGCAGGGTTTTGGGATAGTTGAAATACTTGCTGATGGAGCCGCGATTGAAGCGCACATGTTCGCCGAAATTGTCCACCAGGGATTCGGAGATTTTAATGATTTTACCGAATTCGGCTTCGCCGAGGTGTTCGATCAGTTCGATCGCGATTCCGTTGGGCGTAGTCGCCAGAACCCGTTTCTGGGTTTCGGAGAGTTTTACTTCGAAGAGATCGTGGGTCGCTTTGTCCATTGCAATAAAATATCTCTTTTCCTGAAGATTGGCAAGCGCGGGCTTGGGAAATTTTTCAGGTGGTGGTAATTTTTAACCAGGCGGGCAGCGCGTAAAACGATTCCCGGTCTGTCACGTGGTAGGTGTGCATTCCGAGATGCTGCGCCGGACGGATGTCGGAAACCTCTGAATCACCGACCATCAAAGTTTGAGCTGCGCGGAAGCCGAATTTTTCAAAGATCAGCCGGAAGCCTTTGGCGCCCGGTTTGACATAGGCGAGTTTTTCTGAGTGCGGCAGATCGAGCCGGGCGATGCTGCGCAGCGAGAAGCGCTTCTCTTCGGGAAAGAAGCCATCGACCTCCAGGCGGCGTAGAACGCGATCGGCAACCAGACCGTTGTTGGTCGTATACAAAAAGATCGGGTAATGGGCTTCGATGGTCTTCAGGGTGCTGATGAGCCGGGGATCGGGAGTAAGCGCTTTTTCCACGTCGGCCAGGTCGTTGACGCGCTCCTCGTATTCCCGGAAATGGTCGCCGTAATAGTGCAGCAGCGTCAGGGTGTTGGTCTGGGCGCCGTCCATCTGCCTGGAAAGTTCATCTTTTTTGAGGGCCAGTTCGCGTTGCGCGGCTTCGATGCTTTGCCCGGTCAGCCGCGCGATGATTTCAGCCGCCGCGATCGGATAAGCCAGGTCGATAGCCGGGCAGCGGTCGTAAAGCGTTCCGTCCATATCGAAAATTACCAGCTGAATGGCGGTGTTCATGATTCGCACTTTCTTTTACGGTCAAATTTCCGGAGCATAAGATACAGGCTGCAGCGCCACAGAATCAATCGTTTTCTTGGGCTGGGCCCGAGCCGGGATCGAGCTCACTGTCTGCCAGCAAGCGTTCCAATCGCGGGGGCGGATAGACCGTATCATAGCCGAGCATACGCAGGTATTTGGCCAGTTTCCCCAGCATGTGGTCGGCGAGAAAGTTCATCCTGTTTCAACATGCCGGTTTTTCGGGAAAAAGGCAAGCTGCGGGCCTGAATGCCGTTTGCGAAATCAAATAAAAAGATGTATTTTTTCCGTCGATATGAGATACACGGAAAAATTTTCAAAAAGTCTGCACGACAAGGGGACCTTCCTATGCGTGGGCATCGATCCTGATCCGGACCTGCTACCGGATGGATTCGCGCAGACCCCCGAAGGAATCCTGGCTTTTGTACGGGAGTTGATCGCCGTGACCAGGGATATCACCCCGGCCTACAAATTCAACCTGGCCTTTTTTGAGCGCTGGGGCTGGCAGGGCTGGCTGGTGCTGGAGACGGCCCTAAGCCTGATCCCGGATGATATCCTGACCGTCGGTGACGCCAAGCGCGGCGATATCGGCAACAGTTCCAAATTCTATGCCCGGGCGCTGCACGAGACGCTGAACTTCGACTCGGTGACCCTGAGCCCTTATCTCGGTTCGGACAGCATTTCACCCTTTATCGAAAATGAATCCAAAGGCGCATTCGTGCTCTGCGTGACCTCCAATCCCACCGGCCGGGAACTGCAGGAATACGGCGGGGATTCGCCCCTGTACCTGAAAACCGCCGATATGGTGCAGGGCCTGAATTCACGTGAAAATCTGGGCCTCGTGATGGGCGCTACAAAGCCCGGCCAATTGACCGAGCTGCGTGCCCAATATCCGCTACTGCCCTTTCTGATTCCCGGTGTCGGGAAACAGGGCGGTGCCGAAGAGATCGCGCTGGAAAGCTGCCGCAGCTGCGGGCAGGGCCTGATCAATGTGTCGCGCAGTATCAGCTTCCCGGCGGACGGTAAATTTCCGGAAAATGTGCGTCAGGCGGCGGAAACCTACGCCCGGCGTTTTAAGATAGAAGGATAATCCATGAGACCTGAATCGTATGAAGACATCCTCAAGGATTGCGGTGCGATTCTTGAGGGGCATTTTCTGCTGACTTCCGGATTGCACAGCGCAACCTATATTGAAAAATTCAAAGTCCTGCAGTATCCGTTGCTCACCGATAAATTATGCAAAGCCCTCGCCGACCATTTCGCCAATACGAAGCCGCATGTGATTGTCGGCGCCGCAACGGGAGGCATTATCATCAGCCATTCCGTCGGCCGTTTCCTGAGCACCCGCAGCATTTTTGCCGAACGTGATGAGCACGGCAAACTGATTTTTCGCCGGGGATTCCGCATCGAGCCGGGTGAGAGGGTGCTGGTCGTGGACGATGTCGTCACAACCGGCGGCTCGATCTACGAGTTGCTGGATATGGTAAGCGAGCAGGGCGGTGTGCTGATGGGAATCGGTGTGTTGATCGATCGCAGCGGCGGCAAAGTGGAATTCGGCGAATCCTACTTTCCTATTTTAAAACTGGATATCTCGGCCTACGAACCGGATAAATGTCCGCAGTGCGCGAATGGTATTCCGCTCACTTCGCGCGGCAGAACCGGAAAGAAATGATATTCTGCAATCTCGGTAGCGGCAGCAAGGGCAATAGCAGCTACCTGCAAAACGACCGCAAAGCCATTCTTATCGACCAGGGGTTTTCCCTGAAAAATCTGGTCACCCGCTTTGCCCAGGTGAACCTGCGACCGGAGGATGTGGCGGCGATCGTCGTCACGCACGAACATTCGGATCATGTGAACGGCGTCGGTATATTTGCACGGCGCTATCACATCCCGGTTTACCTGACTGAAAAGACCCGGAGCGCGGTCTCGGAACCCGTTTTAAAAAATGTGGTGATTGAACATTTTGTCTCCGGCGACGAATTCGACATCGAGGATATCCGCTTTAAAACCTTTCACATTGCCCACGATGCCGCCGATCCGATCGGGATTGTGGCCTCTGCCGGTGAAAAACGCGTCGGCATTCTGACCGACGTAGGCACCGATAATCAGTCGGTTATTTACCACGTTTCTCACCTGGACCTGCTTTTTTTGGAGGCCAATCACGATATGTTTATGTTGCTGAACGGGCCCTATCCGTTGCGGGTGATCCAGCGGATCAAGAGCCGGGTTGGCCATCTCTCCAATGACCAATCGGTCGAATTGCTGCGCAAGCTGGAAGGCAATGGTCGTTTGCAGCACTTGGTGCTCGGGCACCTCAGCGACACCAACAACGATCCCGATATCGTCCGCGAATTCTTCGAGAAAGCGCGGCAGGAGCAGGCCGGCCAGTTTCAAATTGATATTGCTCTTCAGAATATTCCCGGTAAAATTTTCGAAATATAACAGGTGATTCATGCATTCCAGAACTATTTCCGGCTTTATTATCATGCTTGCGATTGGTTGGAGTTTACTCCAGGCGCAAACCCTGAATGCCGATCAGATCAAGGAAATCCGGGAGAAACTCAAAAGTCAGCCGGATGAATTTGTTCTGCCGACGGATGTCGTTGTAATCGAGACCGACCTCGGCAAGATTTGCATCGAACTGGACTTCAATTTCGCGCCGTTGCATGCCATGAATTTCAAGAAGCTGGTCAACACTGGCTATTTCGAGGGCACGACATTTCACCGTGTGATTCCCGGCTTTATCATCCAGGGCGGCGATATTCTGAGCCGCGACGATAATCCGCGTAACGACGGCACCGGCGACCCGGGCTATACCATTCCCGGCGAATTCGGGCGCAAACATATAAAAGGCGCCGTGGCAGCGGCGCGGATGCCCGACCAG
>Ga0265594_1003001_pt1 | contig 11511 bp, 9 predicted proteins | sample saktaG_11_FD_190147 | JGI IMG/M metagenome (GOLD analysis project Ga0265594, IMG submission 190147) | Saline water microbial communities from Sakinaw Lake, British Columbia, Canada - sak_2011_5_24_80m | ecosystem: Environmental > Aquatic > Non-marine Saline and Alkaline > Saline ... | reverse complement strand
TTCGAATGTTAACTCCCTGATCTTCATAAAATCGGTGTTTTCCCATACGACAGGCAATCGTTCGGGATAACCGAGAGCGTACTGGATAGGTAGTTTCATATCCGGCAGACCCATTTGGGCTTTGATCGAGCCGTCGACGAATTCTACCATGGAATGGACAATGGATTGAGGATGAACAATAACTTCGATATTTTCCGGGGCAACTCCGAACAGATAGTGCGCCTCAATAATTTCCAGCCCTTTATTCATCATGGTCGCAGAATCGATAGTGATTTTTTTACCCATGTCCCAGGTGGGATGTTTCAATGCTTGTTCCGGCGCAATATGATCGAAGTGTTCGATTGGCAGTGTTCGGAACGGACCTCCCGAACCGGTCAGAATAATTCGGCGGATATTCTTATTGTCTTCACCGACAATGCATTGCCAGATGGCGCTGTGTTCGCTGTCAACGGGAAATAATTTAAGATTTTTTTCTATAAGCAGCCGGTTGATCAGTTCGCCAGCCATGACCAGGGATTCTTTATTGGAAAGCGCAATATTTTTACCGGCTTTCAGGGCGTGATAACTGGGTTCCAGCCCGGCGCTGCCGACAATGGCATTCAGGACCAAATCCACATCGGTTGCAGCGGCGAGATCATTGATCCCGGTTTTCCCGGAAAGCACCTCAATGTGAAGAGGGCGCAATTCGTTATATACTTCATCAGCGAGAGTTTCATCGGCGATAGCGACAGCTTTCGGATGAAATTTCCGCGCCTGTTCGATTAAACGTTTTGCATTTTTACCGGCTGTAAGATATCGGACCGAGAAATTTTCAGGGTTAGCTTCCACAACACGCAGGGCGTTTGTTCCAATACTGCCGGTTGATCCTAAAATTGAAATTCGTTTCATCTTCATATTAAAAATATTTCAGTATTAAAAATTGTACACTTAATAAATGCCGTGATACAGATAATTCACTACCGATCTGCATATTATTTTGAAAAATGCGGTAGGCGCTGAAACGCAGCAGATTAATATCTATATTTTTTGTCGTTTTGTCATCATGAACTACACACTGCATGAAATGGGCGGAATAACCGATCGCAACATTCCAATCTGGATATCGGATATTTCTCGACAGTTCAAAGCCGATATTGTTGATGTGGAAATCATCGGGACCCTTCAAGCGCAGAACATGAAAGCCGGCATTTGTTGATTTCTTATTATCACCCCACGATGTACTTATAAACGGACCAACTGTCTGAATATTATCACCCAGCCATTTATAAGCGCTGAAATTTGCTCCAATTTTAAGATTCGGTGAAATGGACATTACCATCCAGAAGCTGGGAAAGCCCCATACTGTGGATTGAAAATCGGGTGCGGTGAAAGTGACCAAAGAAGCTCCGGTTGCGGTTACCGGATCATCTGAATAAGCGATGAGAGGCGCGGGAGGCGTTTGTTCCACGGCAATGATACCTGCAATCGGTTCTAATGTCTTCCGGATCATGGCTGGATCGATACCGGTGAGATTTAAATTCAAAGCAAAGACATTGCCTTTCAGCATTATTACAATAATTAATAAAAGGATAATTCGGGTCTGATTATTTTGCAAGATAGAGATTATAAAATATATTAACGGATAATTCCACGGTCGCTTTTTTTAATGAAATCGACGATATTTTTCACTTCTGCGGGCGCCTTTTTATCTTCCAGAATTTTCTTAACGGCATCCGATACATTGTATTGCGAATTGTAAACCAACTTATATGCTTTTTTCAAATGTTTCACCGTATCACTGGAAAATCCACGACGCCGTAAACCGATGATATTCAGTCCTTCAAATTTCAAAGGCTCTCCGGCAGAAATGATATAAGGCGGTACATCCTTCGTTACCCGGTAGTGACCACCAATCAGACTGTGCTGACCAATCTTCACAAACTGATGGATACCGACCATCCCTCCAATGATAGCCCAATCCTGAATTTCCACATGACCGGAAATATTAGTTGCATTGGCCATGATGACGTTATTACCAACAATACAGTCATGGGCGATATGGACATACGCCATGATCAGACAATCGGAGCCGATGACAGTTTTCCAATGGGCTTTGGTACCCCGGTTAACCGTTACGAATTCACGGATCACAGTGCGTTCTCCGATTTCGACAGACGTTTCCTCGCCACCGAATTTGAGATCCTGGGGAACCTCTCCGAGAACGGCATGGTGGAATACCTTACACTCTTTACTCAAGTGAGTTCCCGGGCATAATACTACATACGACCCTATTTCACAATTATCACCAATCGTTACATTTTTTTGGATCAAGGAATAGGGACCGATTGTGACGTTCTTCCCAATTGTGACGTTGGATTCAATAATTGCTGTCGGATGAATGCGATTACTCATATTACATATCCACTATTGATGCCATCATAGATGCTTCTACCACGACATCATCATTTACAAATGCGATGGCTTTCATTTTGCACATGGCTAATCTGAATTGAATCATTTTTACTTCCAATCGAATCTGGTCTCCAGGCCCAACCGTTTTTCTGAAACGAACATCATCCAATCCGGTAAATAAGACCAGTTTTTCTTCGGGGTTATCAATCGTATTTAGCAGCAGAAGTCCGCCTGCCTGGGCTAATGCTTCAACGATCAGAACACCGGGCATAACTTTTCTCATCGGGAAATGACCTGGAAAAAAAGGTTCGTTTATTGTAACATTTTTAATTGCAGTAACGGCTTCTCCGGGAGTCATATCCAGAATCCGGTCAACGAGCAGGAAAGGATAGCGGTGAGGAAGAATGCGTTCAATACCATGAATATCGAAAAGAGCTCCCGGAACTTTTCGGGGCTGATATTTTTCCTGAATGAGAATCTTTTCATATTCCTTACGGACTTTCTTTACAAGGTTGACGTTATGAGCGTGACCGCTGCGCGCCGCAATGATATGTCCCTGGATAGGAACGCCAAGCAGTGCAAAGTCACCGATCAGATCGAGTATTTTGTGTCGCACGGCTTCGTTATAATAGCGCAACTCGACACCATTAAGCGTACCTTTTTGACCGATAACAATTTCACTCTTAATATTGAACATTTTCTTTAATTTTGTAATCTCATTTGCATCAATCTCACGATCGATAAAGACAACGCCGCTATTAATATTTCCGCCCTTGATCAACCCTATATTTTTGAGATGTTCTACTTCGCTTAACGTACAGAACGTTCTGGCAGCAGCATAATCGGTTTCAAATTCATCGGATAGCGAATACATAGCGGAATATTGTGTGCCAATCGACGGGATTTTATAATCGATCAGAAAAGTAATCCGAAAACTTTCAGCCGGCAATACATGAACATCGACGCCGTTTTTAGGGTCTGTATATTGGATGATCTTATCTATTACAAGGACGTCTTGAGGAACACTCTGTTCAATGATCTCCGCCTTTTTTAATGCTTTAACAAACTCGATCGAACTCCCATCACAGACCGGGGGTTCGATATTATCGACTTCTATAAAAATATTATCAATTTCCAGACCGGCGACAGCTGCCAGTACATGTTCGACAGTGTGAATTTTGAAGCCGTTCTGCGCGATAGTGGTTCCTCGGGAAATATCTACAACATGATTAATATCAGCCAGTATTTCCGGACAGTTCTCGATATCAGTACGAACGAAACGGATACCGGAATTTTCCGGCGCCGATTTAAAAGTAATTGTGCTTTTTACGCCGGTATGCAGACCAATTCCTGAGACAGAAACCGGGTTTTTTATGGTATATTGATTTCGTGACATTCCTATTTCCTTTGTTTCAACTGTTCCAATTCTTTTTCGATGATTTTAAGACGTTCTCTGATTTCCGGTATAAATCGGATGCTGATGAGTTCCCTGCGAGCTTTCTTTTGCTCCTGGGCGGGAGAACCGAACATAATAGTATGGGGAGCAACATCTTTTGTAATACCTGATTGAGCCGCGACCATCGCTCCTTTACCGATTTTTATGTGTCCTGCAATACCGACCTGTCCCGCAATGGTTACTCCGTTTGCTAACTGAGTACTTCCGGCGACTCCAGTCTGGGCGGCAATAAAACAGTATTCCCCAATTTTTACATTATGAGCGATCTGAATAAAATTATCCAGTTTGGTTCCTTTTCCAATAAGGGTATTTCCTAAGGTCCCGCGGTCAACGGCACAGTTGGCGCCTATTTCAACATCATCATTAATAACAACGCCGCCTTCCTGTGGTATCTTGGAGATTCCGTCTTCCATACGAACAAATCCATAGCCGTCACTGCCGATAACGGCTCCGGAGTGGATGCGAACGTTGTTACCGATTTGACATCGATGATAAATGCTGACGTTCGGGTAGATTATTGTTGCAGAGCCGATTGTCGATTCTTTTCCTACATATATGTTCCCAAAAAGAATTGCGTTATCTCCAACTATAGCGTTCTCATCAATGATAACGTTGGGACCGATATAAATGTCTTCTCCTGTTTTTGCAGTTTTGGCAATGGTTGCTGACGGGGCAACTCCCGGCTTTGGAAAAGGAATCTGAGGACGGAATTTGGCGATCAGGAGTGAAAATGCATAATTAGGATTTTCCACCCGGATCAGGTTTTTATAGGCTCTGGAAAAATCTTTAGGAACGAGAATTGCCTCTGCTTCCGTTGTTGCAATAAATTTTGTGTATTTCGGATTTGCAATGAAGCTGAGTTCACCGGGTCGAGCATATTGAATTTCAGCGATGTCCGAAATAAGCGCGTCCGGATCGCCTTCGAGAATTCCCTGAACGATCCGGGTAATCTGAGCGAGAGTATAGGTCATTTAATCGTTTCTTTTTAATTCGTAGAGAACTTTGTCCGTTAAATCGTGAACAGGTTCGGCATACAAAATATTTCCCGCAACGGTGTCGAAAATATAGTCGTATTTGTTCTCTTTTCCCACTTTTTCAATGACAGTTTTGATCTTCTCGAGAACAGGTCCGACTAATTCTGCCTGCTTGCGGTAGATTTCGCCCTCCGGACCCAATTTTTCTACTTGATAACGCTGAATTGATTGCTGTAACTGACTGATCTCGTTTTCTTTGGTTTGACGGCGTGTTTCGCTCATGATCATTTTCTGGCGTTCATAGTCTCTGCCCAGACTGTCCAGTGTCGCCAGCATTCCCCTGTATTCATTTTCCAATTTTTTGGCTTCGATATCCAATTTGCTCTGAGCCTCTTTGGCTTCATCAAATTCCGCCAGAACGCGGTCGGAGTTGACATAAGCGATTTTCATCTGTTGTGCCAGCGCGACGTTAAATGCGCTGATGACAAGAAGCAATCCAATTAATATCATCGTAAATTTTTTCACTGTTTCCTCCGTATTATTAAAATGGCATTCCAAATATAAAATGTGTTTTCCATCCTTCGGGTTTTCCGTAACCGGTGTATCCTTCAGGATCGATATCGTCAAATCCATAACCTAAATCGACGCCGATCATACCAAGGGCGGGCATAAAAAACCGGACTCCAAATCCTGCTGATCGTCTCAGATCAAATGGGTCGGTTTTACTCAGATTTTTCCAGACATTGCCCGCTTCGGCAAAGATCAGTCCGTAAATCGTTGGTTCTTCCGAAATGGGGACGCGGTATTCAAGGGAATATTTGAACAGCGTTTCGCCGCCCCAGGGTGAATATCCACTGCTGGAGCCGGATCTGACAGGTCCAACTGAATTATCAGGATAACCACGTAAAGCAACCCCGTAAATCATCCCGCTTCCCCCCATGATAAAACGTTCATCCGGAGGGATGATAGAACTTTCTTTGATTTTCTTTATGAGTCCGAATTCAACCTGGTTAAATAAAACAAGTTTCCAAATCGTAGGTAAATAATATTCCATGCTGAAGTTGTGTTTATGAAAATGTTCCGTACCGCCCAGGAAACCGCCGGATATAGACGACGACCATCTCATTACAGAACCCATGGTGGGAAATTCCGGTCTGTTCCGGCTGTCACGAGCAATAATTTGAGTGAAGCTGACGCCTGTTGTCTTTGATTGTCCGAGCAGAACGGAATTTAAATAAGCTTCATCGAGATTGCGGTATTCCTTCTTTGCGGCAGATAATATCCAGGTACCTCTAAAATAATTATCCGGCCATTTAAATCTACGCCCCCAGCGAAACGAGGCGCCTAATTGAGAAAGGTCAAATGGATAGTAATAATATCCGCTACCGCCGCGTTCGGAATAAAAGATACTGGCGCCGATAAGGTTTGGCGTATCGAAAAGCCACGGATCGGTGAAACCTAATGAAATGGATTTATATGGCGTGGCGCCCGAACCGGCAATACTGTATTGCGCGCCCTGCTGATAACTCACTCTGACTTGCTGACCACGTCCTCTAAAATTATTAAACTCCAAGCTGCCGCCGCCTATCAAACCATACATTTGACTGATACTGAATGAAAGATTGGCGCGATCCGATGATTTTTCTTCAACGGCAATCTCAACATCAATCTCATCTTCACTAACCGGGATCACATCGGGAACGACATTGCTGAAGTAATTTAAAATAAAAATTTCGCGTTGACTGCGCATCAGTGCTTCACGACTAAAAATATCGCCGGGGAATACCTTCAGTTCCCGGCGAATTACATTTTCATGAGTTCGGTCATTGCCGACTATGTTGATCTGTCCGATTGATACCTGGTGATTTTCGGTAATGCTAAGATGAAGATCGATCTCATCCTCGCTGACCGGAGTCTCTCTGGGAATGATCTGAAAAAACAGATAGCCCCGATCCATATAAATTCCGTTTACTCGTTCATACACGGCTTTTTGGAGTGTTTCTTTATCGTAATAATCACCCGTTTTTATTCCAAGGACGGCTTTCAGCTGTTCATCTGTGTACAGATTATGTCCACTGAATGATATATCCCGATATTTGTAACGGGGACCTTCATAAACATCCAGTGTCAGAAACATGTATTTTTTATTGTCTGAATAGAATATTGAGTCCTCCTGAATTTCGAAGTCGCGATAGCCTTCTTTATTATAAAAATCGACCAATTTCTGTTTATCTTCTTCATACTTTTCTTGATCGAATTCACCGATTTTAAGGAAAAATAAATTTCGCCGCCGGGTCTCTTTTAATATTCGCCGGAGCTTTCTGTCGCTGAACTGTACATTGCCTTTAAAAACAACTTCTTTTATCCGGACTTTTTTCCCTTCTTTGATGTGAATCAACAGATTCTGGGTGTTTTCTTTTTCTCCCGGTTCCAGCTCTTCTTTTATTTCGACCAGCAGAAAACCATCCTTTTCATACAGGTCTCGCATCTTTCGTTTGGTCTCGGAAATTAAGGCCGGTGAAAGCACTTTTCCACTGATTAATTTGAGTTCCTCGTTAAATTTACTTTTTCGTATCTTTTTATTACCAATAACTTTGAATTCACCAAGCCGGGGATATTCTTCGACCTGAATAATGAGAAAAAGCCCGTCTTTTGTGGCTTTATCTATGAAGACCTGAATGTCCGAAAATATTTTTAATTTCCATAATCTTTTAATAGCATCCGGAATGTCGTCAAATGTAATATTTTTTCCTTCGATTATTCCGGACTGGATTTTAATGCTGCTTTCAGAAATGGTTTTATTACCCTGAACAGCAACACCCAATATTGTAATATTTTGAGTGGTCTGGGCAATGGTATTACTTAGGAATAAAACCATTACGGTAATGAGAGTGTACAGAAATCGTGATAATTTCATTCGGTATTATTTCCCTGTTTTCTTTCTGTTAAGTTGATCACTCGTGCGACCAAATCGCCTTTCACGTTTCTGGTAACTCTCAATCGCATCCAAAAGTTCCTTAGATCGAAAAGCAGGCCAGTAAATTGGAGTCACATAGATTTCAGTGTATGCAAGCTGCCAGAGCAGAAAATTACTTACTCGCATTTCACCGCTGGTTCGAATTAATAAATCGGGGTCCGGTTTTCCGGCTGTATAAAGATAATCTGAAAATAGATCATCGTTAATCTCGTTAATATCAATCTTTTCGTCCCGGACGTCCTTTGCGATAGCTTGTACGGCATCGATCATTTCCTGCCGGCTGCCATAACTCAGGGCAAGGTTCAGATTAAGCCCGGTATTGTGTTTGGTCTTTTCGACGCCTTCCATCAAGCCTTGTAAAGGTTCACGTGGCAGATCATCTAAATGACCGATCATGGTGAAACGGACATTGTTTTTGTGGAGTTCATCGATTTCACTCCGGATGGTCCTTAATAAAAGATTCATTAATGCCGAGACTTCAGATTTGGGACGTGACCAGTTTTCAACTGAAAATGTATATAGAGTGAGAACTTCAATACCGAGTTCTCCGCATTCGCGGGTCACTTCACGAACCGAATTGATACCCTCATTGTGACCGGCTACTCTCGGCAGACCACGCTCTTTTGCCCACCGACCGTTTCCGTCCATTATAATGGCAATATGCCGGGGCATTATCCCTTTAGATAAAATATTTTGTCTCAGATCGTCGATTGTCACGTCTTTTTTTTACCCTAAAAATGTACTTAAAAATAGCTTACCGAAGTTAATTTCAATCCTCTATAAAGTCAATGGAAATCAGGGCAATTTAATGACGGAAAAAACTTAGTCGATTTTTATCCGTTCCAAATGACAGTTTTGGAACAGGTCAAATATTATCAGTGTAATTTGGAGCAACAATTCCCATTTTTAGTAAAAATGTTTTTAAATCTATACCATTTCCTATCATTTTTGGAAATATGTGTTGCTTTACTAAGAGAGCCTGTCTATATTTAACCGAACATGAGAATTGAGAAAAACAACTCAGAACAGTGAAAACAAGCGGGATTTTTATCGCATACGGTTAAGAAAGATTGGTGCATGAATAGTAGAGTATTAATAGCGGATAATGATCGAGACACCCGGAATTCACTGGCAGCCTTATTGACCGATAAGGGATTTATCTGTGTTAAAGCCGGAGATGGAGAAGAAGCGATCAAGCATGTCAGGGAAGATAATTTTGATATTATGATCGTCGATATAAAACTGCCTAAATGGAACGGCATCCAGGTGCTGGAGAAAGTCTGTCAAATCAGCCCACGTACATTGACAATGATTACCACTGCTTCGGCAACTGTTGAAACCGCGATTGAAGCTCTGCGAAAAGGGGCGGTTGACTACCTCACCAAGCCCCTGGATTACAATGATGTTGTCGTGCGTATTAAAAAGATGCGGAAACTTCAGCAGGTTCTATTGGAAAATCAATATCTCAAACAGGAGATCCATTCCAAGTACAATCAATATATGATCATCGGCGATAGTCCGGCAATGCATAATGTCTATAAGATGATCGATAAAGTCGCCAACTCGACCTCAAATATTCTGATTACCGGAAAAAGCGGAACGGGAAAAGAACTGGTCGCCAGAGCGATTCACCAAAGCAGCCCGCGCGCAGATGCTCCGTTTATTCCAATCAATTGCAGCGCTATTCCTGAAAATCTCTTCGAAAGTGAATTGTTTGGTTTTAAAAAAGGATCGTTCACCGGCGCCATAATGGATAAGGATGGAGTGTTTCGCGCCGCCAGCGGTGGCACCCTGTTTTTGGATGAAGTCGGTGAAATTCCGGTTCACATCCAGGTAAAACTCCTGCGCGCTATCGAAGAAAAAGAAATTAAACCGATCGGCAGCACCTCATCACTGAAAGTCGACGCGCGTGTGCTGTCGGCGACGAATAAAGACCTCCTGAAAGAGATCGAAGAAGGAAACTTCCGGGAAGATCTGTATTATCGCCTCAACATTATTGATATCTACCTGCCCTCTCTTACTGAACGCAGAGATGATATTCCGCTTTTGGTAAACCATTTCGTCAGCAAGTACAACCAGGAATTAAAGCGCAAGGTGCTTGGCGTCGATAATGAGACAATGAAAGTGCTGATGAATTATAAATGGAAAGGCGAGGTCAGGGAGCTGCAGAATGTCATTGAGCGTGCGGTTCTATTATGCGAAGGCGACTATATAACCGTTAAAGATCTGCCGCCGCATGCGTCCATGGGAATTGCCATGGAATATGCGGATGATCTGAAGACCTCGGTGCGGAACTTTGAAAAACAACATATCCTGTCAATCCTCCGGCGGGTGGAAAATGATAAAAACCGCTGTGCGGAGATGCTCGGAATCGGGCTCTCCTCGCTTTATCGTAAAATTGATGAACTCGGTATACAACTATAATCACGCTTCTCTAAAATAATGAATCAACCGGCAATATTCATTACTTCAGATACTGAACCATACTAACCAGATACAGTTTTTCGAACCAGATGAGTATGTTTAGAAACCTTATTACAATAAGAAAAATCAGTCGGGTTTTCTCTTTTGCATTGTAAGAATATTTCCGTTAATCATAGTTGCCTGACGGGTTTGTTTACAGGCACGATAAAGAGAAACATCAAATGCAAAAAATGTAAAATGGTCCAAACATGAAAAAAGATTTATTAGAAAAGAAAATTTTCAAAGATACAATACGGATTCTGAAAAAAAACAGCATCCCCTTTTGGCTGGATTCCGGCACACTTCTGGGAATTGTTCGCGATAATAAAAGCATTGCGTGGCATAACAGGATTGATATTGCAATTCCCGGAGAATTTTATAACAAATTTATTGCTTTGCAAAAGGCGTTTTTTCCAAAATATCGATTTAAAGAGATATTGGATCATTCCGGGAGAATCTGGATTGATGGTGATGTCACCCGAATTAAAATCTTGAAGTACTTTGAAAAAATCAGAAACGCCGGCACGATCATTAATGTATCATTTAAATTTAAGAAAGAGGATAAACATCGCTGGGTCGATAAACGAAGCTGTAAATGGATCGACTCGCATTTCTTTGATACGCTGGATAATATTACTATTCAGGGAAATAACTATCCCATTCCATCCGATGTTGAAAATTATTTAACATTAAGGTACGGAAACTGGAAAAATCCTCAAAGATATTGGATTAGCGGAATTCATGATAATTCTATTGTAGATGAAAAAATAATCAAAAACGTAGCTGCAAAAAAGAGAATCCGCAAGCCTACCAAGAAAATAATTCAGCTTAAGGGAAAATATCGTAAACGAATGAAAAAGATGATTCTCGATGTTATCGATATTCTGGAAAAGAACGATATTCCTTATTGGTTAGATGAAGGCACTTTACTCGGCATCATTCGCGACGGCGACCTGCTGCCCTGGGATCACGACGCCGATTTTGGCATTCCGGGAGAATACGCGCAAAAAATTATAGATATAAGATATAAGTTTTACCCCAAATTTTTCGTAAAAATAAATAAGACCAAAAGCCCGTGGATGCCCGGAAATATCCGCTCAATAAAATTAAAAACTCCTTTCGAAAGTTATTCCGATTAAAGTCAACACCAAAATTCAAAATATTTTAGTTGTTTTACACTGCAATGCTTTTTACCTTTCTCCTACTGAGCGGGGTGGATACCCCGCCAAGGGCGGAGGATGAGCCCGAAT
>Ga0265594_1002997_pt1 | contig 11523 bp, 15 predicted proteins | sample saktaG_11_FD_190147 | JGI IMG/M metagenome (GOLD analysis project Ga0265594, IMG submission 190147) | Saline water microbial communities from Sakinaw Lake, British Columbia, Canada - sak_2011_5_24_80m | ecosystem: Environmental > Aquatic > Non-marine Saline and Alkaline > Saline ... | reverse complement strand
AAATCTATAGGGCTTGCTGGAGGCCGGGATGTCACGCCACTGGCACCGACTTGGCCGCCGACTTGACTGCCGACTTGACCGCCGACTTCATGGCGTCCTTGGCCAGCGCCTCCATCTGGTTCATCCCCTCGACCAGCATGTCTGGTGCACACTGGGCGTAGATGGCCGTGGTGCTGGTTCGGGCGTGACCGAGAACCTGGGCGATCATCCGCAGGCTCTGGCCAGATCGCAGCAGTTGCGAGGCCACGGTATGCCGGGCATCGTGGAGGCGATGCCCATTCGGTGCGTACTTTCGCCAGCGTTTCCAAAGGGCCGTCGGAGTGTAGAACTCACATTTCGAGTTGCGGATCAGATAGGCGTCTGGATGAAGCTCGCCCTGTTCCGACTTCCAGACCAGATAGTCCCGCAAAATCGCCTTGTACGCTTTGCCCACATGGACGGTTCGGCGTTTGCCTCCCTTGCCGTTTTCGACGACAAGATGACTGCGGCCATTGCCGATACCCAGGTCCTGAACCTTTAAGGCGCAGATTTCGGCCCGTCTCAAACCTGTGTAAAGGGCCGTAAAGATGAGCATGGCGTCCCTGACCAAAGGCTTGCGGCTGCGGGCCTTGCCCAATGTCAGCAAATCGTGCGCCCTGACCAGCAAGGCGCCGAGTTCCTGCTGGGTCAGAAATCGTTCAGGCGGAATATCCCAATCTGCAGAGTCACGCATAAAGCCTCCTCACTCGAACTTGCACAACCCGCTCTCCCGCAGGGAGATGTAGGCGGGATGCCCAGCCCCTCCGTCCGTCGGCGCTGCTTCCCTGCCAACAATGATGTGGTCGAGCACCGTGATCCCCAGGAGTTTGCCGCCGAGGATCAGCTTCTGGGTCACTTTCACATCCTCTTTGCTGGGGGCTGGGTCTCCCGAGGGATGGTTGTGAACGAGTACAATCCAGTAAGCCCCGTCTGCCAATGCGGATCGGAATATCTCCCTCGCACAGGCAGGGGCCGAATTGGTGCCACCAAGGGAGACCATGTGGCGGTTGATCAGGCTGTTTTTCGCATTCAGTGAGAGCAAATGAAACGACTCCTGGGCGAGGCCGCCGATGTCGAGACAGACCCGTAACACGTCCGCAGGGGAGAGGATTTTCTCCTTGGAATGCTCACAGACCAGGGGGAGTTGGATGAGCGCAACATGGTAGTTCATCCTGCCCCCCCAGCCGTCTCAACCAGTTCAATCAGTTCAATCGCCTTCGGGGTGGCCACCCACCCACGGGCAGTCTTGCGGATATATCCTTTCCTTATAAGGAATGGCTCAATCGCCTGTAGCAAATTATCCTCGTCCTCGCCGATGGCCGATGCCAAGGTGGATACGCCGAGGGGGACCCTGGCCTCGGCCAATATCGTCAGATACGACCGATCCAGTTTGGTCAGTCCGTTGTTATCAACATCTTTCAAGGCGAACGCTTCCCCGATGGCGGCTATATCGGGTTTTGACTCCGTTCCCTCGCAATATTCATTGAACCAGCGTAGATTTCCAATGGCCGTCCTTGCCGTGGCCCTTGACCGTACGGCGATCTCCATCGCAACGCATGGGGCTATGTCAAACTGCATGCGGACGGCGGCCTTCTGGACGATCAGTTGGAGGTCGGCGTCGCTGTATGGCTCCAGTTGCAAAGCCTGCACGAAGCGTGACCTCAGGGGATCAGAAACCAGCCCAGATAACGTGGTCGCTCCGATGCAGGTAAACGGGGGCAACTCAACCATGGCCGTTGTTGGCTGGCTCCTGCCTCCAATACCCAGTGATTTCATCAGATCGTCATAACCCGCCTGCACAATTGGAATGCGTCCATCTTCCAAGGCGGCGTAGAGAACCTCCTCGACCCCTCGTGGCAAGCCATGGATTTCGTCTATAAACAGCACATCTTTGGGCTGAAGCCTGGTCAGGTGCTTAGCCATCTGTTCGGGTGCCTGCAGATTCGACGCAACGACTTCAATTAGCCGTGATCCCATCTCGTTAGCGACGATTCGGGCCAAGGTGGTCTTGCCAAGTCCGGGCGGGCCGGACAGCAAAACATGGGGCACGCAGGAGCCTTTTCGCTTGGCCGCAGCACAGAGTATCTGCAAGACTTTCTTGGGTTTGTCCTGCCCAATAAAGCCCTCGAATGTGTCAGGTCTGAATGCGTCGCCCATGATGGTCCTCCTTACCGCCGATCATCCCGGTCACCCCCGCCAAAATGGGTCATGTGGCCGCCAACGATTCGAACATCGAGGGTGCCAAACTTAGCCCGGACTATGGCCCTGGCATCCGATTCACTAGCCGCATCTATGGTCTCCGTGTGGACGCCGCCGACTCCACTTCCCGGCAGTTCGTATTTGATTTCATATTGGTTACTCATGGGATCTCCCTTTGGTTTGGTTGATGACAATTAAAACGTTGCAGTGCGTTTGATGCAAGTGGTGGACCGACGAAAACTGGCACCCCCGCTTGTATTAGGCTTGTGCCGTGTATCCATCCATCCATACATTTGCTCCCTGCCCACCCCCTTTTGACCTATCTGCCTGATTTGCAAGGGTTTGGCAGCATTAATCCGTCGGTTTCTGGCAGGAATCGGCGGGAAACGGACTTCTCGAACAGGTCTGCAAAGGCCTCCAGGTTAACCTTTTTATGATAATTTGGCCTCACATACTGATGACAGCGCTCCCCGTTATGCCTTCCACGGTTGGCTCACAGGGCCAGTCAGTCTGGGCCAGCCGTGCGTGTGCCAGCAGGTCATTGGCCGCCTCGTCCAGTCGCTCAACAGCTCGCTGAATGTCACTTGGCTTTACCGTGATGGTACGCCCCCCTTGCATGACAGCGTCAGCCGCAAGGGCCGAGACGATGGAGGCCAGGCCTCGGTAGTACAACCGGGATGACAGACAGCATGCGGCCATTTCCTGCACGGCCTTTGCATCGAAGCGCAGTCGGCAACCCCCCGGGGTCAGCAGGCGGTTGTAACCAGCAATCACGCCGTTATCGGCTGTGGCCGCCCGGATCAGATCGCACAGGCGTGGCGGGGGGATGGCCAGGACGGCGGTCAGCCTGTTGAGGAGTTCAGGTGTCAGCCCAAAATCTTCCAGCGCATCCAGCAGCAGGCCCCGGTTGCCCCCCTTTGATCCACCGGTGCCGAAGCCGATGGTTTTTCGGCCCTGCCGGCGCTCGATCAGGCGGTCCAGTCCAGGCGCATGACCAGAGAGGAAAAAGAAAGTGCCACGGGTGTCCAGCCAGAAGACCGGCTCGTAACTACTGCTGCGCTTTCCCCCGACCTGGGTGAGTTGTCCCTGGACGATGCGAAGCAATTCGTTGAACACGGCGGTTGAGTTGACGGGGGACTCATTCATCGATCCGGCACGCTTGGTGATCTCATCATAGGTCATGACCCCGTAGCGGGCAGTCTCGATGCGGCCTTTTGCGGCGATGATCAGTTCTCGGAGCCCGTCATCGGCAGAGAGCCCGACATAGCCGGATGCGCTCATTTCGGCGGCATTGCAGGCCGCATGGGGTAATCCTGTGGCCCAGCCGGCCTGTTGGCAGAGCCAGGATTTGCCTGTTCCGGACTCGCCAAGCACGAGGACACATTCGTTCGGGGTTCCCGTTTCCTTGCCAGCCGCCAGCAATCTAGCCCGCTCCATATGCAAAGCGAGACGACCGGATACGATGTCAAGCTGGCCGTCCAGCCCCACGACCCGCTCGGCTAGCCGGTTGCGGATCGTCTTGGCTGGCAGGGGGGTCGGCGCAGCGATGTCGGATTGATCCTCCGGGTCGGACTTGCGAGCAGCCAGACGTTGCGGGGTCAGGACGCCAAGTGAGGATTTTCCCCCAGCCAGCCACTGGACGGCTTTGCCGAGCGGCATCAGGCCGACATTCCACAAATAGGGGCCGGCTGGCACAACCCGCAGCAGGCCATCCATCGCCATCTGGCCAATGCCATGCCGGGCGGACAGCAAAGCCGCCCCCGGATTTTGACGGGTATCCATCACAGCCACCGCCATTTCAGCCATGTCAACGTGGGATCTTACAGGCTCTCGCAGGAGACGGCAGGCCAGCACAGCCATCGTCCGCAGGCGCAACCGCCGCTCTGCGTCATCCTGTCCCTTTTCTTTCAGGCCAATCTGCTGGCGGGCTATCGGGTCTGTCATGACCAGCGCCAGCAAACGATCCTCCAGATCGGCATCCTGCGGAACCGTCGGAGAGGGGCCGTTGATGCGGCGGCTCCTCGTGCCGTGCTGGGCAGTCAGGGCAACGCCGAGCTCCATAATCAAGCCTTGGACCGCCAGTTCGAGATTGTCATTTTTGGCCATATTTACCACGGCATTTCGCTTATGGTCACACAGGCACAGGCATTCAGTGAGCATTCGTTGAACGGAGCCCTGGGTACTGGGTTGCACGGGTCGAGCGGTTCGTCGTCGTCCGGATCATTTGGTTTTGGCGGGGAAGGAGGCTCTGGCGGCTCGGCCTTGCATCTGGCCAGCACTTCTGGCGGCAGTCCGATTGGCGGGTTTCCTTCGTCAAAAACAGCCCCATCCCAGAGGGCTAGATCCATCCCTATTGCGCCCGTGAAGTCGCAGGCGGTTATCTCGATATTGCGGAAATCGGTGCCAGCATCCATGCGAGCCCCACGATAGCAGACATTCTTGCCGCATCCCAGTTGAGCCCCCTTCAGGCTAGCCCCCTCAAAATCCGCATTGTCGAGCGAACAAAGCGACAGGTCAATCCCATCCAGGATGTAATGCCTCCGCTTCAGACGGCGGAAGTCGAACATGATGCCAACCGGCGGAGGTCGCTCGCCGGGAGCCCAGATCGTCGGCACCAGCTCACGTCGGCCCAGCGCCTCCACAAATTCGTTCCAGGAACTGACATTGAAATGCTGCAGCAAAGACCGGTCGAATTCAATCATGACCTGTTTGGCTGTCCGATCCGCTTCGTAGTCGTACTCGTTGTCTGCTTTGTCGTTCATGGGGTCTCCAAATCAAAGTAAGCCTGCGCATCATTGGCAATTTTGTCGATCATCCGCCAGTCGCCTTGAACAGATCCGAATGTCCGAAGGCCGCTTGTGCCGTGACAGGTGTCAAAATAACGAGCCACGTCCAGTTTGGTGAAGGTGGTTATTTCCCCATCCACCTTAGCCGTCCATGTGTTTCGAGTGTTTCGGGTGTTTCGGGTCGCTTTCACGGGATTCTCGCCATTACCTTTGTCATTCGCAGAACCTCGATGGCCTGTGGTATTCATACCAGTTTTGCAGCCTCTCCCTTATTGCTGAAGGTCATGCCCTTGGAGCAAGGCCATGTGATCCCGCCGTTGGGCCAGCGGACGCCGATGCGGACGCCTGTGCAGCCTACCGTTCGGCAACGACGAGTTTTGCCGATGGTCTTGCCGACGATGCCGCCCGTGCGGGACGTGACTTTCATTGGTAAGGCGAACATGGATTACCTTTCTTGATGAACTTGGCAACCGGCTGGAACAGGACGCCGATTTCCTTGCGGGAAACCACGGCGTCTTCCGTCTTGCCCTTGCCCTGTGGCACTTTTTGAACCTCTCCGGCATCAGCCCCCTCCGTATCGTAGTCAATCACGATGACATCTTGTCCAACCAGCTTCGGTTCATCGCTGGAGATGCCTTGAACGAGGCCGCCTTCGATGGTAATGACGATCATGGCGTCTCCATTTTGGCATCGGCGGTGGGAAGCACCAGACGGACGTGCGAGTTATCCCGCTTGACCCAGTAGCCAAAATGGGCTGATCGGTTACGGGGACCCTCAAAAGGATTGAGTCCCTCGCCAGCTTCGCCCCGAGCCGAGCAAATGACTTGGACATCAAATGCCGCCTTGGTCAAGTCCTTGCCGGTCGCCTTGGCCAGCAGTTCGACCAGTTTTTGGCGGGGCAGACCGTCCGGGTGAGCGACGAGGATGTCAAAGCACAAGCCGTAGGCGCTGCCTGACCGCTTGAACGGATTTCGGTCTACATGGGGCCATTTGCCGGACTTGGACTTGGCCTTGGCGGACTTGCTGGATGGCTTCGACTTGGGCGGCTTTCTGGCTTTGCTGACCTTGCCAGTATTGCCGCCAGCCAGTTTGTTGGCGGCCAGCAGGGCGTCCACGTCGGGCATCAACTGGCGGAATTTCTTGGTCAACGACGAACTGACTGACCCCTTATAGCCAAACTCATGTGCGAGTTGGGTCATGCTGGTCAGCTTTCCATCCTCAATGGCCTTTCGGACGAACTCCTCCGTGATTTCGATTTTCGACTTGCGTGACATGTTTGCCTCCTGCATTTGTTTGGGTGGTCCACCGGTGTTCGACGCAAGGAGCATAGCAAGAAAAGGGCGTGGAGTCAAGTGATGAGTAAGTGTAAGTCGTTTATCCAGTGAGTGTTACACAGTGGCTTGGATTTCGGAGGAGGGGAATCTTGGCTAAAGCGCTGGCTGGCGGCTTGGCTTCTTTTGGAAAGAACAATAGGCTGCTGACGAGAATGTTCCAATAGCGGCAATTTTTTAGCGTCTCTTGACATTTTCCCGAACTTCTACCATAGTACCGCCATGACATCGTTTCCCATTACTGGTGCGGACGTGAAAAGACTCACGCTCGGGATGATGGTTCTCGCGGCCACGGTACTAACCGGCATGGCTGAGGCGGAACAGGGCAAGGCGGAACAACCCCTGCGGCTGGAGCTGAACCTGGTAGATGGCTCTCGTATCATCGGCGCTCCCAGCATCGAGGCAATACCGGTGGAAACGGCCTATGCCAAGATGAATGTGCCGCTCAGGCAAATTCGAACCATGAAGATCGGCGCCGACCACGAGACGGTAAGCTTCGATTTGCGGAACGGCGATAAGTTGAAAGGCGTCATGAGTCTCCCGCCAATCAAGTTGACGACCGTCTTTGGAGAAATGGCGATCGACGTCTCGCTTGTCGCTGGCATTTCGGTATATCCGGGGGGCACAGGCACCTTCCCGGCCATTCTCCAGGAGTTCCTTGTCTTGTACTACTCATTTGACACCGATGAAGGCGGCACGGTCACCGACGCCAGCGGAAAAGGACATGACGGCAAAGTAGTGGGTGCCACATGGACACCCAAAGGCAAGGCGGGAGGGGCCTATCGATTCTTGCGAAGTAAGAACAGCCAGATTGACATTCCGTTCCAGCCATCCCTCGGGGATCAATCTTTTTCCATAGTTCTTTGGTTCAATATGAGTGAACATCCGCAATATAACGAGTATGCCATGATCGCTTGGGGATCGCAGTCACGAGGGAAATTGGCAGAAGCGGGACTTCGTTGGGAAGATAATACTTTCCAATTCCATTACGCGGGAGACAATTCTCCAAGAACAGCAGACCGGAAGGATGACGGTCAATGGCATTTCGGAACGATAACTTATGATGGCAGGACTGCAAAAGTTTACATCGATAGTCAATTGGCAGATTCTAGAGAAGAAATTCTAAACATTGGTCCCGGGACGACATCCGTCGGCTATAGGAAAGCCTATGGTGATTGCTATTATGACGGATTGCTCGACGAGGTCCGCGTCTACAGCCGCGCTCTGACGGCGGACGAGATCAAGCTGTTGTACGATGCCGAAAAGTAGTCCTTAATGTTTGTAACCTCCATCGCATACTCAACGACGATGACCCTGATGCTTGGAGCGTGGCTATGCCGAGGGGGCTGCGGTTCGTTCAGTTCAGGCTATGGGAGGCTGGTGAGCGATTTCCCGGAACCCCGATCCCTGTGTTACCAGAGTTTGGAGGAATAGAATGAAACAATGCGCATGGGGAATGGCGGTGGGTCTCGTGTATCTGCTGTCAGGATTGGCTTTTGCAGGCGACCCGGTGGTGGCGACGGTGACGAACGTCCCGCCGTCGGGCATGGTGCTGATCCCGGCGGGCATCAACAGCGGGACTGACCCTGACATCGGATTGTACTCGCTCACAAACCCGACGGCGTTCTACATGGACGCGACGGAGGTAACGAAGGCCAAATGGGACGAGGTATACGCCTGGGGTGCAACACACGGGTACAGGGGCCTTCGCACCGGAGGCGGCAAGGCGACGAATCACCCGGTGCAATCGGTGAACTGGTACGACGTGGTAAAGTGGTGCAACGTCCGCAGCGAGAAGGAAGGCAAGACGCCGTGTTACAATCTGAACGACTGGTCATGCAACTTCGCCGCCAACGGCTACCGGCTGCCGACGAATACGGAGTGGGAATACGCCGCGCGGGGCGGGCTCTCAGGTAAGCGCTTCCCGTGGGGGGACATCATCGACCACACGCGGGCGAACTATTATGGGACGGCCTCGGGTTTTAATTTCGACCAGGGTTATGCGGGATACGACAAGCGATATATCACGGAGGCGTCTCCTCATACGAGTCCTGTGGGTTCATTCGAGGCGAACGGATACGGGCTTTACGACATGGTGGGAAATGTGTGGGAGTGGTGTAACGATGTGACCCCGTCGGGCCAAAGCCGGAGCTTGCGTGGTGGGGCCTGGGCCAATCTAGCGCCTTTAACGCTTTGGCGCCGCCACATCTGGGACCGCGCGACAGACAACTGCTATCTTAACGGGTTCCGTGCCGTCTGCCGTTAAGGATCCCATGCGCTCCTTCAGAACAGGGAGGCCCGACATAAGGTTAGTGAAACAGCGTCAGGATGTAGCGGGGATCAGTAGGTTGGGGATGACTTCTCTGTTTTTGTAAACCGATTGCGTAGAACTGTTTGTTTCAGGCGGAGCGAGGCATATTCAGATGTTGCTAGTGACAAAATGATAACGACTCTGAACTGTTCAAAGAGGTAACGAGTGACCGTGCGAGAGCGGCTAAATAACACGATAGGAGCGATCATTGCGCTGGTCTTGATGGCGTTTGCAGCCTATATGATGGAAGTACAAAGCCGGAAGCATACGATTACGGTAACGAATGCCGGACAGAAGTCGATCCACGCTCTTGTCGTAACCGTCTGCGGGGAAGATTATGCATTCCCAGATATTCCCGTGGGCGGACAGAGACATCTGGAGTATGAGGGAAAGGGAGACAGCGGATTCGAGGTACAAGGACAATTCGCCGATGGACATGTCATAAAGGGAAACTTTGGTTATGTCACAACGAGAAGCTTTCCGTCTGTCGAGCTTGTTGTTCAGGATGATGGTTCCGTGATCGGCAAACAGTGAAAACTGCCAAGGAGTCTGACATGAGGAGACTGCGGGGCTAGGAAGTGAAAGGGGCTAGGCGGCGATCCTTTTGCCACGTCTCTTGACATTCCCCGGCGCTTTTGCCATCGTACGGCTATGACATCGTGGCCCATTACTGGGGAAAGCGTGATTTTGGCAAGTTGGGGCCAGTGTAGACCGAAAAGTGCTTTCTTATCAATAAGAGGAACCATGAGAATCAGAATGTTGTCGGTGACGTGCCTTGTTGCGCTCTGTCTCTGCGCGACGGTCAACGCCCAGGGATACCTCGAGCCCAGCAAAGGCAAGCCGGTCCAGTTTCCCACCTTCGGAGTTTCGCTGACTCCCGCCGAAGGCTGGGTCAGGATATTCGAAGGCGGCGCCGGGCACATATGCCGTTGGGCGCAGATGGACGCCAAGACCAAGAACGTGAGCGTGCTGGTTGTTGCCGAAACGGTGCCGGCATCGGGGAGGTCATTTGACGCCTATGTCGAGGAACTGAGGAAGAATGGGGGCGGGCGCCTGGAGGAGAAGAAGGCCCTGCTCGACAACGAGCCGGCGTCGGTAGTCTCGGCGGAAGCGAAGACCAAAGGTCTCGGATTTCGCCGGGGGATCATCGGACATCACGGGGACAACTTCTACACTCTTTCGGTCTTTGCCGCCGACAACGCGGATCATGCCGCCGAGTTGGAAAACTTCCGCGCCGGATGGAAGTGGATGCCGTTGGAATCGCCCACCAAGCACCTCGATCTTCTCGAAGGCCCCGTGCCCATCGGCTACGGGCTCTTGACCATCAGGGTCCCGAAGGCCATGAGACCCTACCCTGCGGACAAGGGAACCTCTTGCCTGGGAATTCATGATTACACGAAGAAGAAGTCCGTGTTCTTCCTGAACATGGCGTCCCTTGCCAAACCGGAGGAATTGTCCGCGGAGGTCTTCACCACCAGGCATGCACAGGCCCTGGCCGAGAAACTCAAGTTGGACAAGCCGCCCGTCTCGGCGGACCCCAAGTGCAAGGTTGATTGCCGGATGCTCGAAACGCTGAAGATCGACCCTGCGGCGTTCGGGGCTCAGGGCGGTGGACCCGCCATGGCCACACGGTACGTGCTGGTCTTTCCCGACCCGAAGACAGTTGTCCAGTTCACCTTCACCATGGAAGACAAGGACACGGAAGCCGGCGTCCTCTATGGAGCGCTTGTGGAGCAGATAGTCCGGTCGATAGAGAAGCCCGCAAAGAAAGAAACACCGACGAAGTGAATCTCGACAAGCCGCAAGCCCGCCGCCCTAAACGCCGGCGGGTAGTCCATCGCACCAGTTGCTTGCGCCCCGTCGTCTCCAAATGCATCTCGACATGATCCTTGACTGCGTTTCGGGTCAGGTCATACCAGTTCCCGTGGTAGGCCGTAAGCATCTCTTCGCCCGCATCTTTTTTTTAAACGTCAGGTTGCCGATACGGGTTGCTTGGTTCAATCGGCGGCGAATCGAAAGAAGGCTGGATGAACGTCGGGCGGAATCGCTACAGGCTGGGATTCAAGCGATTGAGAACCTTGGCTGCGTGGGGTTTATTTTCGGGGCTGGAACCCTCCCAAACCCGCTTTCTGCAGTGTCGAATCATCCGGCGAATCATCCGGAACGGGAAAAAGCCCGAAAAGGGCCAATCGGGGAGGATTCTCGGCGATTTGACGAGAAATCTCGGCATTTGCTGGGAAAACGACGAAAAAAATCCCCGACTCCTTGCGGAATCGAGGAAATTTTAAGATGGTAGCGGGGGTAGGATTTGAACCTACGACCTTCAGGTTATGAGCCTGACGAGCTGCCTGGCTGCTCCACCCCGCAATCGTGTCCTATACTGGCGCGCCTGGCAGGAGTTGAACCTGCAACCCTCAGATCCGTAGTCTGATGCTCTATCCAATTGAGCTACAGGCGCGCAAAACAGTTGACACAGTATCAAAGAACCCCGACGGAAGGCAAGCGCGAATTCACCCTTTGCAAAAATTATTCAAAAACCCGTTGACACCTCCCACGCCTTCAAGTATTTTGTTCACATGATTTTGCACCCCTCCAGCAATCGGACTTGCGTCGTCACCTGCACGTGCGGCGGCTTTCTGCTTGTAGGCGTAGGCGTCGTAACGACGGCTGCGGCGGGTGCGGACCGTGGGCGGGTTTAATCACAGCGATTGCCCCCCACAACCCCAGGTACCCACCGCACCCGTACGGGCGGTGGGTTTTTTGTTCAATGGCGAGCGATATAACAGGGTCAGGGTTCAGGGTTCAGGAGTCAGGTTAGAAAACAGGGGAGATGCGGATGAAGAAGAAGGAAACGCAGAAAACGGACGCGCGTAGCGGC